>ENA-UOYA01001757-UOYA01001757.1-activated-sludge-metagenome-genome-assembly--contig:-NODE-1757-length-22151-cov-6.733798_pt1 | contig 22151 bp, 16 predicted proteins | sample MGYA00238163_ERZ764804 | MGnify/ENA primary metagenome ERZ764804 (study PRJEB28919, sample SAMN05720223) | activated sludge metagenome | isolation source: Anaerobic digester | place: Hong Kong... | reverse complement strand
CCCTTCAATAGCGTCAAGATTACCTGCTGCGACCATGACAAAATCACATGGGACAGGTTCAGTCCTGACCATAGCTCCTGAAGAGCGCTCACTCTGACCGGTGATTGCAAACTGTCCTTCCTGCATCGCGGTCAGGAGACTCTGTTGTGAAGGAAGACCCAGGGTATTTATCTCATCAACAAAGAGGACTCCCTTATGTGCACGATGAATGGCCCCTGCCTCGACCCGGTCATGGGCAGGAGTCTCAAGACCTCCTGACTGGAAGGGATCATGGCGGACATCTCCGAGTAGAGCACCGGCATGAGAACCGGTCGCATCGACGAAAGGTGCTGTTGTTGTCTTATCATTGGAGACCAGAAGTTTGGGGACCATCTGTTCTTCCCTGGGAGTGGCATACCGCAGAGCCATGAAGATAAATGCTGCAGCAATGATACCCATGAGCCACTGGTAGGTGATAAAAGCATACCCGATGATACCGATCATCAGGATCATGATGAGGGTATTTCTGAACTGTATCTTCTTTTTCGCTTCTGCTTTATGAGCAGTGACAATCTCTTTGCCACGGCCGGATTTCACAGTTCTGATGATAGGTTCATTTTGATCGTCAGAGTTTGGATATGCAAGAATATCCTGCATCTCTTCCTTTGGAAGCAGCTCAGCCATTGCCTTTGCCAGCATGGACTTGCCCGTACCAGGAGTCCCTATCATCATGACATGTCTGCGCTGGATTGCTGCTTTTCTGATTACCTCTACCGCATGTTCCTGTCCGATTACCTGATCAATGAGTTTTTCAGGGACAGTAACCGACCGTGACGAGCCATCATCTACTGGTATCTGGGTTTCTTTCTCCATAGATGCAGCTGAAGTATTCATCTCTTCAACAGGCGCATCTGTTTCATCATCCAGTGTATCCACTGGTTCTATACCCGGAACATCCCATACTTTGGTAGTTTCCGGAGTATCTGGTTGAATTTCTCTCTCCGATGGTTCGTTCACCCGATTCATTATAATATCGACACCTGCAAAACCGTTCGTGGTAATAATTTCATGGACAATTGTTTAAGTACTTTCAGCAAATCTTAATGAGATTATGAAGGTTGTCAGTACGCAACGGTCTCAGGTTCTTGCCGGCCGGCTCGCAACTGCATTGAATATTCCGGTAATTGATACCAGATGGCAGAAATTTCCAGATGGAGAGATCTATGTGCGTGCAGAGCAGCCCGCAGAGAAAGTAATTATTTGTGGAAGCATTCTGATAAGTGATGATCTGGTAGAACTGCTCTTGTTAAAAGATATTTATTCCGAATCTGACATTTCACTCATCGTTCCTTATATGGGATATGCCAGACAGGACAAGCAGTTCAATCCTGGTGAGCCGCTCTCTGCACGGGCGATAGCCCAAATCCTTGGAAATGGTGTATCACGAGTCTATACGGTAAACATCCATGAAAAATCAGTACTGAATTATTTCAATACTGAAGCAACTGATGTATCTCTTTCCACTCCGGCAGCAGCATATATCGATACGTTATCGCTTGAAAATCCACTCATCCTGAGTCCTGATGAGGGAGCGCTCCATCTTGGACGGGATGTTGCTTCTCATGGGAACTGGGATTGTGATTATCTCCAGAAGACCCGTATTTCAGGAGAACAGGTCAGGATAGAACCGAAGTCAGTACCGGTATCCGGGCGTGATGTGGTCATTCTTGATGATATTATCTCGACCGGAGGAACGCAGGCGACCGCTGCAATGATGCTGTATGAGCAGGGAGCCCGATCAATTCATACCGTAGGAATTCATGGTGTTCTGGCATCTGGTGCCTATACCCGGCTTACCAGTGCGGGAATCGCATCAATCTCCTGCAGTGATACGATTGAACGAGCCTGCAGTACCTATTCAGCAGCAAAGGTTCTGGCAGAATATCTCTGATTTCTGGTTCACCTGATGACAGATGATTCTTTTCCGGTATTAATACTGGATACATCCGCATTTTTTATTTCCATCCCTGTTATCGGAAAGATAATGACTGTTCCACGGGTCATCGCCGAACTAAAGGATCTCAAGGGCAAAGCAAGACTTGAAGTACTACTCTCACAAGGACTGGTCATATCAGAACCGGATCAGAAATCTCTCATGATTGTTCGGAATGCCGCCACAAAATCCGGAGATGGGTCTGTCTTATCTGAAACTGATACCGATCTCCTTGCTCTTGCATTTGAGGTTCATGGGGTTATATGTACCGATGATTTTGCTCTTCAGAATACCGCACAACATCTGAATATCGATGTCCATCCCATGATGCAGAAGAAGGCAGAAATGCGGATATGGAGACTTCGGTGTTCAGGGTGTGGGAAATATTTCGATGTCATGCCTGCAGATTCTCTCTGTCCGATATGTGGTCTGCAGGTAAGACGAAAAAATAAATAGATTGACGAAAATGTCTGTTCAGATGTCTACCCTGGATGAGTTGATACAAAAAGCACGGCACCTGCGGAGTGAAGGACACAGCCCCGGGCAGATTGCAGATGAATTGTCCCTCTCTATGGAGACCGTGACCTGGCTTCTGACTCAGGAGAAAGGAGCGGCTACCCCGAAAGATGTACATATAGACTGGACTGCCGTATCAGGTGAATCTCAGCTTTTGGAGGAGAGTGCCCAGATGCTTCTCTCACGGCTTCATCTGAAAAACCCGGAAGGACCAGTTCCCCAGGTGTATGTGGGAATTGCCATATCCGGAATTCCGCTTGCAACCCTGATGGCAGTAACAGAGGGAGTACGAATTGGTATTTATCATCCTGCAAAACATGCCGGAGGAGATGAACCAATCGGATCCATGAGCGGTAATTTTGACATTCATGCCGGAGAGAGAGTAGTAGTGGTGGATGATGTTATCACCTCCGGCAAAACATTACAGGAAGTTATTGCCTATATCAAAAGGCATGGTGCAGTTCCTGTAGCATGTTGTGTTCTCTTTGATAAGCGCGGCATTCGAGACATTGACGGCGTTCCGGTTTACAGTCTGTTTAAGGTCTCCCGAATAGACTAACCGGTTTCATAATGAGACATGAACTCACAATTTTTATATAGAACTTTAAATCCACCTGTATTGAAACGGAGGATATTCAATGCTTGCTCAACAACCGGTAATCATTCTGAAACAGAATGTCGAGCGTACACAGGGATATGAAGCCCAGCGCTCCAATATAGCAGCAGCAAAAGCACTTGCTGAGGCGGTTCGGTCCACCTTAGGTCCACGTGGAATGGATAAGATGCTCATTGACGGGACCGGAGATGTCACCATCACCAATGATGGTATTACGATTCTTGATGAGATCTCTGTCCAGCATCCTGGGGCAAAGATGGTCATTGAAGTCTCCAGAACCCAGGACGAAGAGGTGGGAGACGGGACGACCACTGCTGTCATTCTTGTAGGCTCACTTATGGAACAGGCAGAGTCCCTGCTGAACAAGAAGATCCATCCAACCGTCATCTGCCGTGGATACCGGATGGGAATGCTGAAGGCTCTTGAAATTCTGCAGTCAATGGCATCTAAGACTGACGCATACAATAAGGACGTCATGAAGAAGATTGTTCAGACTGCAATTACCGGCAAATCAATTGAGGACGTCAAGGATAAAATTAGTGATATCTCTGTTGAAGCGGTAATGAAAGTTGCCACCAAGGATGGAAACAAGGTTACGGTGAATGAGGATGATGTTAAGATCAAAAAGCACACCGGCGGGACCATGGATGATGCAGAACTTATTATGGGCTGTGTCATTGACAAAACCCGCGTTAACCAGGAGATGCCAAAACGCGTATTAAATGCAAAGGTTGCAATTGTTCAGAAGGAGCTTGAGATCAAAAAGACAGAGGTTAAATCAAAGATCAAGATTTCAAGCACCGAGCAGGTCGAAGCATTTGCTGAACAGGAGCGGAGTGCATTAAAGGAGATGGCAGATGCTGTGGCAAAAACCGGAGCAAATGTTCTCCTCTGCCAGAAAGGTATTGCAGATGCAGCCCAGTTTTACCTTGCAAAAGCAGGAATTCTTGCCATTGAAGATGTTCCGGAAGCTGATCTGAAATTTGCAGCACGCTCACTTGGCGCAACAATTGTTACAAAAGCTGAAGATCTGAAAAAGAGTGACCTTGGTGTTGCAGAAAAGGCAGAGCAGCTTGATGACGCAGATATGGTAGTCATAACGGGAGCAAAGAATCCAAAGACGGTGACTATTCTTCTTCGTGGTTCTACCTATTACCTGGTTGATGAACTTGAACGTGCTGTTGTCGATGCAACCCGGGTAGTCATGGATGCAATGGAAGACGGACTGTTTGTGCCAGGTGGAGGAGCAGTTGAGAGTGAACTTACCGTCCGCCTTCGTGACTATGCTGTTAATGTCGGTGGACGTGAGCAGATCGCCATCGAAGCATATGCAGATGCATTCGCTGCTATACCAATCACCCTTGCGGAAAATTCCGGTTATAATCCAATCGATAAACTGGTAGAGTTAAAGAAGGCACATGCAGAAGGGAAGAAGAACTTCGGACTGAATGTGTACACTGGTAAACTGGTGGATATGCAGAAAGAAGGAGTTATTGAACCAATCAGATGCAAGAGGCAGGCAATACAGAGCTCAGAAGAAGCTGTAGAGATGCTGCTTCGGGTTGATGATATGATGGTATCCCAGTCTGGTAAAGGCGGAAAGCCAGAACCAATGGAATAATCTTTTTTATTCTTCCAGATAATATCCGGTTTCGGGAAGTCTGTTCAGCTGTCTTTTCTGCTTCTTTTGTTCGAGCACGTCAAACCCTTTGATCATAAAATTAATCTTTGCAGCCTCTTTTTCCAGCCGCTGATCATCCTCTTCCAGTTTCTTTAATACGTTTTCAAGCATTTCAATTACTTCAGGAGAGGTTCTGGAACGAGAACCTTTCAGAATTTCAAAAACATCCTCAAGATACATTCCTGAAGCTTTTGAAATAGAAACGGCAGAAAAGCCCCGAAGACGTGCAAGTAAATCAGGAGGAAAGGGAACCGACCAGGAAATTTTTTCACCATTCTGCTTATCATCATGTGATCGAAATAGCCCCATGTACATCCACCATCATATTATTGCAGTGAATATTCTGCCTGATACATTATGAGACTACTATATCCAAAAAGATTATCTCTTTTATGCATGGACATATGTCCTTTACAGAATAGTAGTGTCCGACCCTCAGGATGGCAGGGGTGATCGACCGGGCCGGACTGGTATCGGTGATACCAATACTTCTGGAACATAATTTTCTATAAGTGTAGTGATCTGCCGGGCATAATTGCCGGGCCAAACTCATAGAAGGGTAAGGAAAAATGAGTCATTATAATTTCAATAGTGATGTCAGATATCTTTCTGATTACGATATTATTATCAAACGGAAGTGATAACATGTTTAAGCACCTGTGCCGAGGTAGTCTAGTCCGGGAAGGCGGTGGTCTCGAAAACCACTGGTGGTAACACCTCGGGAGTTCAAATCTCCCCTTCGGCGTTCATTTTTAAGATAATAATTTTTATATATAAAAACCCATATGGTTATATCACGATGGGTTGGGCATATGAAATTATGTATTAAATCAGGAATAGTCGGGGTAATTCTATTATCTTTGATCCTGTGCATTGGTACATCCACTGGAGACATCCCTCCAATCAGTGTGCAGAATGCGCATTCAACCATTACTGCAGACTTTTCTGCTGATAACCAAGAAGGAAAGGTTCCTTTTACGGTTTCCTTTACCGATCTCTCTACTGGAATACGCGACCACTTCGAATGGTCATTTGGTGATGGTGAGAATTCATCAGAACAAAATCCGGTTCATACGTACTTCGCACCCGGTGTATATACGGTCTCGTTGTCCGTTTCAGGTACTGCCGGTTCAGATAAAAAGACAAGAATTGGATATATTTCGGTTTCAGAACCTGACTCAGAATCAGTCTCATCGCCTGAGCCGGTTCTTACAGAGCGCACCGAAAGCACCGAGTCTCCTATTGTTGTTCAGAACGGAGAGATCACAGAACCTGACGATCAGGTGACTGTTCTGAAAGCGCCAGAAGCAGTACCCGAACAGAATAAACCTACAACTCCTGTACCAGTTCCTGTAGGATCATCGATCCATGCTGATTTTTCAGTCGCTGATGGAGTTGGTCTTTCTCCTCTGAAAGTCAGTTTCACCGATCTTTCAACAGGGCCGGTTTCTTCGTGGTTATGGAACTTTGGTGATGGGACTACATCAGCAGCAAAATCTCCAATACACATCTATCAGACTGATGGAACATATGATATCACCTTGCACATTGAAGGTGATGGAAGTTCTGATAACATTACTAAAACCGGGATTGTTCAGGTAATAACTCCGGTGGTGTCATCATTTACTGCTGAACCAACTGAAGGAACCACCCCCCTGCAGGTCAGGTTTAAAGAACAGACTTCCGGAACCATAGTCTCGAGGGAATGGTCATTTGGTGATGGATTATTTTCAGAACTTGAAAACCCGGTCCATGTATATGAAAAACCTGGAACCTATGAAGTATCTCTCAAAGTGACCGGTACCCATAATGAAGATATTCTGACCAGACCATCCTATATCATTGTTCACCCTGACCTTCCACCACCTACCCTGGCCCCAACAACTCCCACTCCGGAACCTACACCTTCTTTTTCATCTGTTCCTGAACCAGTATTGCCAACACCCATCGCAGAGAATATCCCTGTTCTTACGGAATCTGTTCCTTCTCCTGCCCCTGAAGAATCGCATAACCCCGTCCCTGTCGTGTCTGAACAAGTACTTCCAGAGCCTGAAGAAATTGTTATACCTGATATCATCAATCAAATTCCAGAATCATCTGAAGGTACTGAAGCTACAGAAGAAACTATTGAACCAAATACAACAGCCGAGTTATCTGAGACATCTGAACCAGTCACTCCTGTATCAAAACCTTCTGTGGACTTTGTATATACACCTGAGTCAGGAGATGCTCCACTTTCAGTTCAATTTACCGATACATCAACCGGAGCGTATGAAGCGAGATATTGGGACTTTGGTGATGGCTCGAACTCTACTGAACCGGCTCCCACTCATATATTTGACAATCCCGGGGATTACCCGGTACGTCTTACTCTGCATTATGCCGGCTCTGAAGAAAGTGTTGAAAAATCTTCAGTCATATCTGTACTATCACCACCAAAAGCCCCGGTTGCAGATTTCTCTGTAAGTAGCACAGAAGGGACTGCACCCTTTGCCATTGTATGTACTGATCAGTCTGAAGGGGTAATCACTGAATGGATCTGGGACTTTGGCGATGGTAAGGTACTCAGAGGTAAAAACCCGACCCATACCTATATCACACCCGGCCAGTATTCTATTACGCTGACCGTCAGGGGACCTGGCGGGAAAGATGAATTGCGTAAAAATGCAGTTATAAAGGTGCTTGAGGCTCCTCCAGTACTCAAAGCACTATTCTCTGCTGATCCGGTCCAGGGATCTGTTCCCCTTGATGTGTCATTCCATGATGATTCAACAGGTATAATTACTGCATGGGACTGGGACTTTGGTGATGGGATTTCATCGTCTGAACAAAACCCTGCCCACGTGTATACCAGCCCTGGAACATATCATGTAAAACTGAGCATTACCGGTCCGGATGGTACAGATGTTCTTGTAAAAGAGAATTTCATCGTCGCAGAAAAATCTATTGAACCAGTCCGTGCGTCTTTCTCGGCCCTGCCTATTTCAGGAGATGCACCACTTACGGTAGCATTTACAGATAAAACCACAGGTGATGTCGAAAACCTGACATGGTTCTTTGGGGATGGGTTAACTTCCAATGAGAAGAATCCTGAGCATACCTATACAAAACCTGGTATCTATACCGTTCGTCTGAATGCAGATGGACCTGGTGGGAATGATAGTGTGGAAAAGACAGACCTGATCTCTGTTCTGGGGTCTGCTCTCTCCCCTGAATTAATCATCACTGCAAAACCCGCGAAAGGAACTGCTCCTCTCACCGTCACATTTGGGAAGACAGATATCGGCAATGTGATGAGTTCTCAATGGAGTTTTGGTGACGGGAATACATCCAGTGATGCCTCGCCTGTACATACCTATGCATTGCCTGGTGTGTATACCGTGAGTCTTACGATTCAGGATGTAGAGGGACAATCCCGCACTATTACCAAGAATGAATTTGTGAATGTCACAACGCCAATCCCGCCACCGGTTGCGAATTTCTCAAGTAATGGTACAGAAGGCTATGCCCCGTATTCAGTCAGGTTCACCGATCAGTCACTCGGTGAGATTACTGAATGGATCTGGGACTTTGGTGATGGATCGTCTGCAAAAACACAAGATGCTGTTCATACCTACAATGCCACCGGTTCATACCTTGTTTCACTCAATGTCAAAGGACCTGGTGGAGAGAACCGATATTCTGCTCCCCGGCCGGTTTTGGTTAAGGAACCAGTTCCTGTAATTCCTGAATCGAAAGCTGACAATATTTCACCGATTCAAACAAGAGGTGAGGAGCCTTTTATTATTTCTAATGAGTCGAATCAATCGAATCAATCACTAATAGTTGTCCCGGTTATTTCTGAACCAATGGTTGTTCCAAATCGTACTAGTCTGAATGTTCCTCCTAATGAGTCTTCAGATAATCAGAGTGCCCGTATAAATAGAACAGAAAAAATAGAGCAGGAGATGCCGATCCCAGTAAATGAGACAGAAACATTTACCAGTGTATCGAAACCTGAGTCAGAAAGAGCTCCTGATACGAAGGAAAGATCTGAAATACTAATTCCGGAGATCATAGTATCAGAAAAGACTGGTCCTGCCCCTCTTACCGTTGATTTTAGTTCATCATGGGCAAAGGAAAATGGAACCTATCTCTGGAAGTTCGGAGATGGAATGACCTCGAATGAATCAGAAGTTACTCATACCTATACAAAACCGGGGATCTATTCTGTTCATCTGACTCGTGAATTTGAAGGAAATACACAGGAGATAATCAATACCAATCTTATCAATGTGACCGAATCCATATCAATCCCAATTGCATCATTCTCTGCCGACCCGGTATCCGGCCCGACACCGTTGCATGTGACATTCAGAAGTGAATCAACCGGTACAATATCAGATTGGAAATGGGACTTTGGAGATTCATCCCATGGAACTGGTGAGACGGTAACCCATACCTACACCCATCCAGGTATCTATACCGTCAGTGTTCAGGTTCATGGTCCTGATGGCTCTTCGACGGAAGTAAGAGAAGATTATATTACAGTAGGTACATCGCTTACGCCACCACAGGCACGATTCAGAACAGATAAAAGAACAGGATATGCACCATTAAAGGTCCGGTTCACTGACCAGTCACTAGGGAAGGTATCTGACTGGAAATGGGACTTTGGAGATGGAGAGATCTCTCCTGAAAGAAACCCGACTCATGTATTTAATAAGACAGGTGTCTATTCAGTATCATTGACAGTTTCCGGACCGTCCGGAACAAATCAGGTCAGCAGAAAGGGATATATTGTAGTTTCACCTGAACCAGAACCCCTTGTTGCTGGTTTCAGTCTGAAACCATCAGAAGGAATAGCTCCCCTCTCTGTACAGTGCACCGATGAATCTACAGGAAGTATCAACCGGTACCTCTGGGAGTTTGGAGATGGAGCGGTTTCAGAAACCAGACATCCATCTCACCGGTATACCGCACCTGGTTCATATATTATCAAGCTCACGGTGTATGGACCGTCAGGAGTCAGTTCAGCTGATCAGGTCGTGACAGTGGGACCGACCTATTCAAAATCTGGCCGGATGAATCCATCCATATTATCTTCAGACAACAGCAAGAGAAACAATCAATCTGACTTGAAAGATTCAGATTTATCGGAGACATCCAAACCAATTGCAGACTTTGTCATCAATAAAAAGAGTGGAAAAACTCCTCTGTCCATCAGCTGTGAAGATCGTTCTACAGGAACGATTGAGTCATGGTCATGGAACTTTGGTGATGACAGTAATTCTGTTGAACAGAATCCGGTTCATACATATAATAAGCCAGGGACATATACCATATCTCTGACTGTAAAGGGTCCGTATGGTGTATCAACAAAAAAATTGCGTGATGCAATTCAGGTTTTTGATTAAATCCATTTTTTCCATCTGAAAATTGCTGCCATACTGGTTGTAATGAGGATCATTATCCCAAAAATGATCAAAGGTCCGTCAGGGTGATCAATGCCGGGGAGATATGAGAAATTCATTCCATAGACTCCGGTAAGAAATGTCAGTGGGATAAAGATAACTGCGATAACAGTCAGAACACGGACGATCTCATTGGTCCGGTTTGATACTGAGGAGAGATATATTTCCATGATTCCTTCAGCCATTTCCCGGTGAATATCAAGATCTTCAGAAATTTTTATCACATGATCATATACATCTCTCATGAATATCCTGGTTGAATCTGTCAGGAAATCAGAATCAGATCGTTCCAGGTGCATAATAACATCCCGAAGTGACCAGACCTGTCTCTTAAATTGTATGAGTGTATGTCGAAATGATTGTATTTCAATGATGATGTCCGGATTTGGATCATGAACAACCCTTTCTTCAAGTTTTTCTGACAAATCCTCAATTCTTTCGAGACCAAAAAAATAGGTATCGACAACGGAGTCGATAATTGAATACATCAGGTAGTCGATGTCATGTGTTCTGAATTTTCCATTTGGGAGAGTGATACGGGTTTTAATGTTTTCAAAAGGGTTGCTGGTTTCTGATATTGATATAAGCAGTTTTTCTTTCGTAATGATGTTTATCTTCCGTGATTGCAGTTCTGAACCATTACTGATGATAATATCAAGAATTATAAATATTGCATTACCAAAATCTTCAACCTTCGCTCTTCCTTTGGTATTGAATACATCTTCAGCAATTAATGGATGAAGGATTGCATCGGACAGGATCTGATTTATCATTTCATTATCTTTCAGTCCTGAAATGTGTACCCAGCAGATATCGTTTCCGGATCGTATTTGCGAAATGTCAGATGCTTGTATCTCTGGAAAAAAGGTAAATCCTTCAGCAGAATATACCAGAGCAGAAACTTTGGTAACTTCCGGTTCATGTTTCCCTATGTAAATCGGGATACCTGGCGGGAGACCAGTCTTTATTGAAACATGGTCCTCATATGGCACCTTCTGTACTGGTTGCATCTATGTATCAAAAATGGAGATTATGAGGGTTTATGTTTTTCCGGGAAGAGTTCTTCAAAGGGTTTTTCATCTTCATGACGGATTTTTATGCCGCTTATCGTCCCGGTTTTTCTCCCTATGTAATAGATGAGCATGGGAACAGCCACTGCCGGGACAGAAAGATAGAGGGAGCCTCTTAGATCCTCATTGAATGCAAGGATGACCAGGGCAAATATCTCAAGAATAACACCGATCATTAAGGGGAACCATGGAGATAATGGAGCTGGGGCTTTGATATCCTGCTTTGAATAGCCTCGTTCGTAAACACGCCTTCTGAATACCACTTGAGAATAACAGATAGATATCCAGCAGATAGCACCGGTAAATGCTGATACTGATAAGAGCCAGAGATACAGTTCACCCTCACCATTGGAGAACCACCACATGCTCAGAACTGCCCAGCACATGAGAAGAGTAAAGAGTGTGGCATACATTGGCGTGCATTGTTTGTTTAGTCTCGAAAAAATTTTCGGTGCCATCCCTTCCAGTGAGAGACCATACAGTGCTCTTACCGATCCATAAAATCCTGAATTTGCACAGGAAAAAGCTGCGGTTAGAACTATGAATGATAAAATTCCTGCAACTTCTGTAAATCCGTATTTGGAAAGAGCGAGAGAGAATACACTATCTGACAATCCCGCTTCCGAATATGGCAGGATCATGACAAGCAGTAAGATGGGGATGATATCAACACGTAGAATCCGGTATACAACCTGCCGACATGCCTTTGGGACAATCCTGTCCGGGTTTTGCGTTTCTGCAGCGGCGAGTCCGACAATCTCTGAACCCTGAAAGTTTACAAGAATGAGAGCAAGGTTACTGATGAGGATAAAGACTCCGGCCGGGAAGATGTCTGTAAAGGGATCACTATTTGGTGGAAAAAGCACACTAAATCCTATAGGGCCTTCGGATCCAATTAAGCCAAGAATGATAAGAGCTGCAACAATGCAAAAGACTCCGTTATGAATGATTTTTATAAGTGACAGCGAACTCTCAACAAATCCGAATCCTCCTACATGAATAATATTAAGAAGGGTAATCATGGTAAGAAAGATAACGGCCCATGCAACTATGGGGAGCTGAGGGGCAAATACATGCATGATTATTCCCCCGGCCACAGCCTCGGATGGGATGTAGGCACACCAGTTAAACCAATAACTCCAACCGGTCCCGACAGCCCATGTTGGTGAGATGAATTCTGCGGAATGACTTATGAAATTACCCTGTCTGGGGACATTTACCAGCAATTCGGCAAATGACTGCATCACGGTCCAGATGACAAGACCACCTATGGCATACAAAAGAATAACACTAGGTCCCATTTCCGCAATAAGATAGCCTGAACCCAGGTAGTAGATTGAACCAATAATCCCTCCGATAGCAATCAGACTTGCCATCCAGGGACGGATACCACGCTGAAGTCGTAATGATTTTGCTCTTCCTGCAAGAGGTACCGGATTATCGACCGGTGTGTGTTCACATAAGCAGCCGGTATTTTCATCACAGCTAGTCACTATTGAAGCCCCCTCATCTTAATCATGCAAAAACAACCCCATTTTAATAATTTGCCCTTCATACCGCTCCTCGATTTTAAATACTCTGACAATAGTGCTTCCAAACTTCAGCATCTCAATAAAAAATAGTTTCTATTCAATTTTACGTTTAAAAACAGGATATTTTTAGATAAAACTGGAAAATTTATGTTCAATATTCTGATATCTCATATTCATTTTTTTATTTCTTTATTATTATATGAAATAATGAAACTACATCGTTCAGGTTAATTTTCCCATCGCCACTGAAATCATACAATGAACTGGTGTCACCAGATGAGACTTTATTCATATATAACACCACATCCTGTAAATCTTCCCGGCCATTCTGGTTCAGGTCAGTATTCATGGTAGATTCGATGATATATTGTGATGATAAGGGGTGATAGTCTATGTTATACAATTGAATAATATAGGGATCAATACAGCAACCATTTGGATCTGTGGTACATATATCCGAAAATCCCTCACCTTCAGGATCTCCCCAGTAATTACCAGCTGGATAAGTATTATCAGAAAAATACATGTTGGAGGTGTTCCAGATATTAATAGCATTTTTATCCTGAATCATACAGTTTTTATAATTTTTAAAGGTATTATATGCAAAGAGATTTTCGTTCCCAGAAATCAATAAAATCCCTCTGTTCTTATTATTGGTGAATGTATTACGGAGGATAGTACTCTGATTTGCCCTTAAGATAAGGCCGGTATCCTCATTATTAAGGAATGAATTATTATATAGATCTACCGGGCCTGAGAGAATTACTGAACCGGCATAGGTATTGGATAGAAACCTATTATCAGTGAGATTCAGATGATCAGAGTCTGATAGAAGTCCTGCATAGGAACATTCAGAGAATTGTGACTTGGAAACGGAGATATTATCACACCCGCTCAACGTAATCCCTGAAGGCATTCGTGATTTTAATCCGGTAATCTGTGTCATATAGATATATTTTAATATCGCCCCTGTTGCGTTGTGAAGATAGATGCCAGATGGGCTTTCCTGACCATAGATTGATGTCAGGGTAAAATTATTGGTATTGCTTATATAATATCCACTCACCAGGTTTCTTTCTGCATGAAGATTGTTGCATATCAGATTATTTGTTCCAAATTCTGACCTAATGCCAATACCATTTTCTATGAAAGAAATATCTGTGAGGGTAAGGTTTGAGCTATTAGCAAGGATAATGCCTGCACAATTTTTTGATAGCACGAGTTCAGACAATGCAATATCCGATGAGTTCACAATGATGACCATCGAAGGGTTCATTGAAGGTCCAATCTTTCTATCACGGACATCTTTCAGATAGATGAGTGTTCGTGAGTCTATCGTATTGGTATTTGAAATATGGTGATTATAGTAACGAATATCTGAGGCAGAGATATCAAATCCAATCCGGTTGTTTTTTAATGAATTTCCTGTTAATGTCATGTCTTCAGTATCTGATAGAGAAATCCCCATGGTACCTGATGTGATAACATTCCCGGTAATTACAGGTTGCACCACTTTTATCAGTTCAATACCTGATTCCTTGTTTTTATCCAGAATTGATTTTTGGATGTCTGGAGATGAACCTGATTGGATTAGTATTCCATCTCCTGAATTGACAGAAATATCACAATCTGATATTTTTAGATGTTCTGTTCCATTATCGGCCCGAATACCAAACCCTGGATTGGTAGAGATCTGACTGGAAATAATACTGGTTTCAGAAGAGTTAGTGATATAAATACCTCCTGAATTACTTTTTCCAGTCTTCCCATTCCCGGTTACCTGGGAGTTAGTTATTTTTACTTTATTCGAATCTGATATCTGGATACCGTATCCACCGGTAATTTCATTTCTGTTATTTTGAACCGTACATCTGGTTATCTGTATATCCTCTGATGTCTCTATCCGGATTCCTGTTCTCATATGAGAGATGAGATCTGTTTCTTCAAGGTTGATTTCATGTGAGGTATCGATGAGAATTCCGGTTTCAAAATCCCTTATGGTAATATTTCTGATTGTAATATTATGCATCATCATTTCAGGATGTTGTATTGTAATTCCGATCGATCCTGAAGACATATTTCCTGTTACAATATTGCCACGTCCATCAAGGATGATATCTGAATGGGTGATGTGAATTGCTGAATCATTGATAAAAACTGATTCATTCAGATAATAGACTCCAGGTTTTTCTAATGTCACAGGATAGGTAATGAGGATATTCTCATCAAATGTATCATCACCAAAACTAAATCCCGAGATGTATAATAAGAAAATAGTAAAAATGATTACAAATTTTATTTTGAACAATCTCTTCAGATTATATGTGTTCTGTATAATATCCATAGTATCAATATATTTTTGTTTACATATAATTTTCACAGGAAATACCAGGATTGGTCATTTCATGAATAAATATTATATGAAGGATGGGTAGAACTTTATCATGGCATTTCTTAAGTGGTCTGAATCCCTGAGTGTTCATGTTACAGAGATTGATGAGCAGCATCAAAAACTTATTCAGCTCATCAACACGCTGCACGATGCAATGCTGGAAAAAAAGGGAAAGGAAGTCCTTGGGAAAATTCTAGATGAGCTCGCAGCATATACAGTCTATCATTTTTCAACCGAAGAGAAATATATGGAGCAGTGCGGTTACCCTGGACTGGCTTTTCATAAAAAGGAGCATGATACTTTTGTTGGGAAAGTTGAATCACTTATCCAGGATTATCAGGCCAACAAATTAGGGATAACTATTGAACTTATGACATTTCTTAAGGACTGGGTATCAAATCACATTCAGATAACTGATAAAAAATATTCTGATACTTTCAATAAAAACGGAATTATATAATATTTCTTTTATCATTTTTTGCGGTCATTCGTATCTTCTTTAAGCATTCAGGGTCAATCAGCTACAGATGAATGAGTTGCAGGACTGGTTTGCCTATTCTTCATTTCGGCCCGGACAAGAAGAGATGTTACAGAGGGCTTTTGACACTGCCAGAACGGGTGGCGTCCTCCTCATAGATGCACCAACCGGATCAGGAAAATCTTCCGTCGTCTCTGCATTATTAGCCGGACGAAAAGACCGCCAGATAATAGTTGCAGTCCGGACCATATCTCAGCTTACCACCTATATACGGGAACTAGAACTCATTCGGAAAAAACAACCCGGTTTAAAATTTTCATATCTGGTTGGGAAAAGTTCGATGTGTCCCCTGGGTGGTTCAGGAGATACCTACCGGAAATGTGAGGCTGTCAAGGGATTCTCTACTGCGCTTATCCGGGAGCGGGCTGACCGGGGATCATTGGACCCATCGAAAGATAAGGTCATTCTTGATCAGATAAGAAAAAATGATCCGGACCATCCAATCATCTGTCCTTTTTTTATCAGAAGCCGCATGGCAATTCAGAATGAAAAGGCCGGAGGTCTTCGTCTTGTTCCGTCTGATGCATGTAAACGCCTTTCTACCCAGGTTATTGAACGATGTATTAAACCTGACACATTACGCGAATCGTGTGGGGGGTTATGTCCCTATGAGGTCATGGCACAGGCTTCATTACAGGCTGATGTCCTCATCTGCAATTATCATCATATCATGGACGAGCAGATCCGGGGGCAGTTATACCTGAATCTGCAACGGGAACCTTCTGAAATATTGCTGCTCATTGATGAAGCACATAACTGCGGCGATGTGATGCAGGATATCATGTCAGTCAGTCTTGATCATCGGGCCCTTGAACAGGCAGATCATGATATTTCCTCAATAAAAAAGGATGTCAAAGACCTTGAAGCAATAAGACGGCTTATTCCTGGCATAAAAAAATTTCTTGATGGTCTTCGTCGGTCGACTGAAACTGAAGACTGGTTTGATCCCCAGTTATTCAGCCGGATGATTCTTCGTGAATCACTCTATGGTACTATGGAGGAGGTTGTCGATGATTTCATGGACCTTGCTGAAAATATTCGGGAGACAAACAGCAAAAAGGGTGATTTCAGAACAACCGGGATTGAACGACTCTCTTCTTTTCTGTACCGGCTTCACAACTCAGGAACTAATCCTGCATACCTTACACTTTTTCGAAAGGATAATGAGAATATCTACCTTGAAGTCAGAAATATTGATCCATCTCCTGCCCTCTCCACTCTTGCACGGGAACACTTCTGTTCAATATATATATCCGGAACATTAACGCCGCTGAGCAGTTATCAGCAGCTTTATTTCAGAGCTCTTCCTGTGGATTATCCGGTTACATCATTTTCACTTCCCAATCATTTTCCAAAAAAGAATCGGATGGTACTCACAACTGCAGATATCACTTCGGCGTATTCTCAGCGGCAGTCGGATGAAAATATGAAAAGGATGGTCTCTTACATTCTCACCTTCTGTACAATCCCTGGTAACCTTGGTGTATGGTTTCCCTCATACCAGATGCTGGAATCAGTAACCAGAGAAGTTGAGATGCATCTTCATGACCGTGAGGTATTTATTGAGCCCAGGGACAGCAGTGAAGCAGGATCATTACTGATAAGGTTTATGAGTCTGCCAGGGAAGGGGAAAAAAGGAATTTTATTTGCCGTATGTGGAGGTAAATTTTCAGAGGGACTTGATTACCGGGGAGAGATGTTGACCGGAGCCATGGTCATCGGTCTCCCCCTTGCTCCGTGGAACCAGGTAAGACAGATGATCATGCACTATTATACCAGACAGTATGGTGAGGAAGGAAAATTTATTGCATACACACTTCCTGCGCTGAACAAGGTTCTCCAGGCACTTGGAAGAGTTCTCCGGACTCCGGAAGACAGGGGTGTGCTTATCATCGGTGATAACCGGTTTCTGGATCCCTCAATTAAAGAACGACTGCCAGGCTGGATGCAGGAGGAGATACAGGAAGTCAGTGTTCATACATTCCCTTCATTGTTAAAAGGTTGGAAGTAATGGAAGGATCTGCCAGGTTTGGACTCTGGTTTGTCTATATCAGATGGGATTCAGATAATGTCGTTAGCAGAATCCGGTTTGTAAGACAGAGTGTTTCCGGTCCGGTTCCTCTTTCCCTTTCACAGTATCTGGCAGGAAAGACTACTACTCTTTCTCCTCTAAGCAGTCTTCATGAACAGGATGATACGGTATTTGGTAGGATTTACCGGGAAGTCAAGACAATCCCTTATGGAGAGACGAGAACATACAAGGAGATTGCAGAGTCAGTTGGAACAGGGGCACGGGTGGTTGGAATGGCTATGAAAAGAAATCTTACTCCTATTTTGATCCCCTGTCACCGGGTCGTTTCAACCGGAGGTCTGGGTGGATATACGCCAGATATCTCAATAAAGCAGGATTTACTGAACCTTGAAGAACGGGTTAGAGAACGCATGGGATTTAACAATTCATCCATCCATTTATCATGATTTCAGCACTCATTTTGGTTGGCGGACTATGCACGAGGGTCAACGGATATCCAAAGTATCTGTTCACTTTAGAGAACAAGACTTTTTTAGAGAGACAGACCGAAGAACTCAGGTCATGTTCTGATGAAATCCTGATAGTCTGCCGCGATGAGGACCAGGTAGCAGTTCTCCCTGTATTACATCAGGTCAGATATATTCAGGATTTGCGGAAAGGTCAGGGGCCGGCAGGAGGTATTCATTCCGGAGCCTGGCATGCAGAAGGAGAATATTTTTTTGTTACTGCCTGTGATATGCCATTCCTGAACTGTGTTGTTATCAGACACCTGATTAACGCTGTAAAAGGATTTGATGCCGCGGTTCCGGTATGGGAAGATGGAAGATATGAACCACTTTGCGCTGTATATCGCCGGGATGCTGTCAGAGAATTTTATGAAAAAAATGATGAACGACGTCTTTCATCCCTTATTCAGAACCTTTATACCCGTTTTATTCCGGTTCAGGAAATTCAGGCTCTGGTCCCTGATAAGGATGTTTTTTGCAATATTAATGATCTGAATTCACTTTCAAAAATAAAAAATTAATTTGTCTGGGTTATTCTTCCGGAAACGAGCGTTGCAAGTCTTTTCAATTCATCAAGAGAGACCGGTGGGACAGAATAACTGGTCAGCTGGACAAGATATGGCCCCTGTCTGAAAACCACACCCGTTTTTCTGATAGACTCAAATCCATACCCTTCATCACCGGCGGTTATGGCTATATGGGTCTCTCCTGAATTCGCGGATTTCGTCTGTGCATATTGTGTAACTGCATCCTGAGAACCTGGGAATTTGGAAATATCCTGAGTCAGTTTCGAGCCTGATGAGGGTAGAATTAAAATTGATGAATATTTCACCGGAGTGTGAATAAGATCGCCGGTTCTCTGCCATCCCTGTCCCATATCTGTCTCCTGCAGAAATACTGATGGTAATAATCCTGACTTGATTTTTTTATCTTCAATAAGTGAACTTACATTTGAATATGCATTCACTGTGGAATTATCAACCGGGATTTTCATCGTAATATCTGCAGCAATTGAGTCACCCATAAAGTCAAACTGGAAGGTCCCAGCCCTGCGGATTGCTGCTGTTTTGTTGGTCAGACTGTATGTTTTTCCATATCCCTCCCGTAAAATCTCCTGGTTTGTATCCATATCATATACACGCATTTCAAACCATGCATCCTGTGACGGCCTGACTTTGGTATACTTAATAGTTCCTTCTTTATCTCCGGTTCTTTTATATACTTCCTGCTCGTCGGTTACCATTTTCGGATAAAATCCTAATTCAATATAGAGGGGTGGCGTGACAAGGTGATATGCATATGCAGAGGCATTTTTCACAAATGACTGATTTAATATCTCATATATTGTCAGAAATTGCCGGTTGTCTGTTGATATTGGTCGGTTATAGGGGAGATATGAAGTCTGTGTGTCTCCTTTCAGCTGACTGTAATCTTTCGGAGTAACTTTCACAAACGATTCGTTTTCAACCGGTGGTAATGGTGTTTCAGGTGAAGAAGGAGAAACCGGCTCAGTTGCTCCCTGCTGATCTGATGGACCTGGTGACTGAACCGGAGGAGTCACGGTCTGATTCTGACCTTTTACCAGATCTTTCATATCCCCGCTCCCTTGCGAAACCGGTCCATATGCTGATGTTTCCTGTTCCCCTGCTGGAGGTGTCACCTCAACACATCCGGTTATAAATGCACACACCATCAGGATAGCAATGATATGTATGCCAATTGGAACCCTGATTATTTTCATATGGTAATCATTGGACTGCCTTAGTTATCTATCTTCACCTGATGTGATGCACTTGTATGTATCGAATGGTGATCACTCCGTGAGATTGATATCGTATGAAAAGAAATCTGGAAGCACACATGAAAATCCTGAACATCAGAATGTGGGGACCATTTTATTTGTTTGGGTTACTTCTGGTGCTCTATATCATGTGGACCGTGGAAGAAATCCGCCCCCAAGGTCTGGCGTTGTTTATTAGTACTTTCTTTGTTCTGATCCTGGTAGGTCTGAATTTTTATATTATTTACAGCGAAATTAAAGCGCATGAAGAAAAGATCGATAAAAACCGGGAGTTGTCAGGCCTGGAACCAATCCCACGAAAAAAGGGATTTCTAAAAAGAGGATAGTCAATTTTTTACGCTGCTTTCTGGAAAATTTTCAGCATGGGTTTATAGGGTCTGAACAGGTGTTCGACATCTTTTGACATATATTCAGACATCCCCATAATATAGTACCCATTATTTCCAAGACTCTCATGAACAAGTTTTACAAGATCCTTCTTTTGTTGTTCATTAAAATATATCGTTACATTTCTGCATGATACTACGTCAAACATCCGTGCGACCGGGACACCTTTCATGAGATCATGAGACTGGAAACGAACCATATTCCGGATATGATCTTTTATCCGGAACTTCCCATCTTCAGTTTTATCGAAATGTCTGTTAATCTGGGAATCACTCAGGTTTTCCAGGGCGCTCTTTTCATAAATTCCATCTTTAGCTTTTTTTAAAATTACTTCATCGATATCTGTTGCGGTGATGACATTACTGAGTGAAACCCCGGGTTTTGCCTGATCATACAGGAGTATTGCATAGGTATAGGGCTCTTCTCCTGATGAACAACCAGCACTCCAGATTTTTATGGATCTCTTCTCCTGGATTATTGATGGAAAGATCTCTCTCCCAATCAGGTTGAATACATCAGGATCGCGAAGAAATTTTGTGACATTTATTGTCAGTGCATTCCTGAGTTTTTCTTCTTCTTCTGGATGAGTCTTCAGATACTGGTGGTATTCAACAAAATCCTTTGATCTGGTTGAATTCATCCGTGAAAGAAGCCTTCGTTTGATATAATCCTGTTTGTAACTGGTGAGTTGGATATTGAGTCTTTTCTGAACATCAAGAATGAGTTCCGAAAGTCCCTTCTCACTCACTTGTGGGACATTAATCTGGGGAAAAACCGGGGGTATAATTTTTTTTTCCATGATATGTTTCAAAGGAGAATTCTTTTAATGAAGACTTGCTATACGGTTTAATATTTCTTTCATGTCAAGCCATATAACAAGGTTTGCTTCTTTCTCTTCTCCTTCACGTTTCTCTATTAGATCATCATTCGTGACCTTAATGATGCCTTTAATCCTGGTTTGTATCCGCTCATTGATCTCATCTCCGAGAGCAGTTACCTGACGAGCACCGATTTCGGTGACACTCCGTACATTATCCACAATAATGCCAAGATGTTCTCCATGCGCTGCATCAGGAGGAACGATTATAATCTTCTGACCACTTCGATCTTTCTTAATTCGTTCTCCAAGAAGTACTGCAAGATCTATGACATGGGTTACTTCACCTCTGAGATTTATGATTCCAATGATGTAGGGTGGAGTCTTTGGAAGTGGAGTTATTGGAAGCATCTCGACAACTTCCCGAACCATTCCGATATCCATTGCATATCTTGCACCAGATAATTCAAATTCAACGATATCTATCTGCCCGGATATGTCATCAGAAGTCTTCATTGCAGAACGTTCTTCTTGAAGATTATTTTTTATTATAGTCAGTTCGGATTGTAAACTCTCTATCTGATTCTGTAATGATGCAATCGTTTCCTGTGCTTCTGATTGATCAATAAACCAGTAGATATTTGTATCAGACAAAGAGATATTCGGTTGAATCTGTATCTGGTACGATTTCAGACCTGCTGGATAGAGTGATGAAAATACCACAGATCTGTTTTCTCTGGCCTGGACCGCATGAGAGATGAGTATTTGTGCATATTCAGAAATATTTTCATCCTGAATTCCGCTCCATTCTTTAAATGATTGATTCATCTCTTTTATG
>ENA-UOYA01001756-UOYA01001756.1-activated-sludge-metagenome-genome-assembly--contig:-NODE-1756-length-22153-cov-4.979727_pt1 | contig 22153 bp, 22 predicted proteins | sample MGYA00238163_ERZ764804 | MGnify/ENA primary metagenome ERZ764804 (study PRJEB28919, sample SAMN05720223) | activated sludge metagenome | isolation source: Anaerobic digester | place: Hong Kong... | reverse complement strand
TTCAGGCACAATTTCAACCGTGCCCCTTTTTATAATTTCCAGCTGTTTTTCCAAGGCAAGCACTTCAATACCCCTTTCGAGAGCTATCTTAAAAAATCTCATTAATTATAACAGTATTTTGTGCTTTTAATCAATAATCTTCCATAAGGCACGGCTTTAATTTAGCCAGGCTGCGTTTGAAAAAAGGTAATATCTGTTATATAATAAATACCAGGAAAGGAGTGTTCACTATCAATACCTTGAAGGTTTTTCTTCTGATGGGCGTTTTAACGGTGCTGCTGGTGCTGATCGGGAACGCGGTCGGAGGCAGTTCCGGCGCCTTGATATTCTTGATCATAGCCCTGGCCATGAACCTGATCGGCTATTATTTCAGCGACTCCATTGCCATAAAAATGACCCGCTCTTACCCTGTATCAGCCAATGAGTCGCCTGAACTGTATGACATCGTCGGGCGGTTGTCGCAGCGTGCCGGCATGCCGGTGCCTCGTATTTTCATCACCCCGTCCGAACAACCCAATGCTTTTGCTACCGGCAGGGGGCCTTCCCATGCCGCCGTTGCTGTTACAGAAGGTATTATGCGCCTGCTCAGCCGGTCGGAATTGGAAGGGGTGCTGGCTCACGAAATCGCCCACATCAAAAACCGCGACGTCTTAATCGGCGCCATTGCCGCCTCTCTGGCCGGCGCCATCACCATGATCGCCAACATGCTGCAGTGGGGCTTGATGTTCGGCGGCTTCAGGGGTGATGACGACGAAGGCGGCGGCATAGCCGGGCTTGCCGGCTCCCTGTTAATGATCATCTTAGCCCCTCTGGCGGCGATGCTGGTTCAAATGGCCATATCACGCGCCAGAGAATTCCAAGCAGACGCCAGCGGCGCCCGCCTGGCCGGACATACCCACGGGCTCGCCCAGGCGCTCTTAAAACTAGAGCGAGGCGCCAGACAGATCCCGATGCAGGTCAACCCTGCGACATCACACCTGTTTATTGTCAATCCTCTGTCTGGTCAATCCATAGCCAGGCTGTTCAGCACCCACCCCCCTATTGAGGAGAGAGTAAGGCGGCTTGAAGTAATGAAAATTTAATCTATTTACAGCTGTTTTTTCTCAATCCAGTTGACAAAGAGCGATATTACATTCATAACCTCTAGAAAGGTACCTTTATAAAGGACTTCCCTGCCACCGTTCCTCCGCACTCCCGGGATCAGGCTGAGCGCTTCCGCATAACCCGGCCAGGTCACCTCAAGAAGCATCTCCACAGGCTCAGGCAGGCAAAAAGGCTTGAATTCGCCTTTTAGCCCTCTCGTGGCGGCTGTCATGGCCGCCTCAGTTATTTTAGCAGCGGATGTTGCGGGGTGGAAATTATAAGCGGCGCAGCTTCCCAATGCTTCCTTTACTACTACCGTCTCCAGGCCGGGTATTAATGTTTTAATCTCATCTACAAAGGCACGGTCCCCCGAGGCCATTCCTAACGGGACACCGAAATGGCCGGCGCAGGCGGCGCTGATGAAAGCCTCGCCGGCATCAATACCATTTAACCGCAGGCCCGTTATCCCCATATTCATAGTATGGGGCAAAACCGCCCCGGCCGTTCCACAGCGGGCATGAAAACCTATCAGAAAAACCAGGTCGCATTCCTGCACGGTATCCATCCACATCAACCTTTTTTTAGTCCCGCTGATCAATGACGCCTTTCCCAGCAGCTGGCTATGGACTATATTCTGTTTAAGCATGTGAATATCCGAGACTACGATATCCGTGGCTCCCCCGGCAAGCGCGCCTGTTATAGCCGCGTTTACCTCGGCAATCATTTCATCCCTGCGCAAAACTTCCTCCGGCTGTTTTTCCGGCCAATCGACATAACCGGATGTCCCTTCTATATCAGCGGCAATGAAAATCTTAAACAATATAAATTCACCCCCTACAAAAGGAATATATCTTTCGGCAGGCAAAAATACACAAAAAAAACCGTGGAGGCTATTTGCCGCCACGGGTTTTTAACTGCATTTTTACTTAGGAAATCTTTACTCCCGGGAACTGGAGCTTCAGGCCGGCTGCCGCCATCTTGCGGCGGACAAAGGCCAGGTTCTCCTGCAGGGGGATTTCCATCGGGCAGAGGTCCGCACAGGCCATGATGCCCACGCAGCCAAACGCTCCGTCTTCGTTGCCGACCACTTCGAAGTATTCGGCGTTAGAGCGCTCGTCCCGCGGGTCAAGGATGAAGCGGGCAACCCTGTTGATACCGGTCGCGCCTAAGAAGTCTTCCCGGATGTTGGCAGTAACGCAGGCAGCTACGCAGCAGCCGCACTCAATGCAGCGCTCAGGCTCATAAATAGCTTCTGCGGTTTTGTTTTCCATCCTGACTTCAAGCGCGTTGAAGTCGAACTTCTTGTTGGTATGGATCCATGATTCTGTCCTTATCTGTAAATTTCTGAACCATGTTCCTGTGTCAACCGAAAGGTCGCCGATCAGTTTAAATACCGGCAGCGGCATTACTGTAAACCTGCTGGGCAGAGTCCTGGTCATGGTCTTGCAGGCCAGCCTGGGCCTGCCGTTGATGAGCATGGCGCAGGAGCCGCAGATAGCCGCGCGGCAGACGAAGTCAAACATTAATGTGGGGTCCAGCTTTTCACGGATTTCGTTAAGCGCCACAAATAAGGTCATGCCTTCGTATTCTTCAAGTTTATAGTCCTGCATCCTGGGCTTGTCGCCTGGGATGTTCGGGTTATAGCGAAAACAAGATATTGTTAACTGGCGTCCCATACTCTTCTTAAACCTCCTCCTTGTACTACGTTATTTTTTGGGGCCCGCAGTGGCCTCGCCGTAACCACGGTCACCCGGAGGCATATACGGACATGCGACAGGTTCGTAGTCAAGCGTGGGCAGGTCTGCCCCTTCTTTCCAGTAGGCCAGTGTCCGCTTGAGCCAGTTGGTGTCATCCCGCTTCGGGTAGTCTTCCCGGAAGTGGCTGCCGCGGCTCTCAGTACGCATCAGCGCGCCGTAGGCGACACATAGCGCTGTGCGGAGCATTCCCGGCATCCGGAGTGCCTGGGCCAGTTCCGGATTGGCGCCCTGGCCGGAGGAACGGAGGCCAATCTTCAGTGAACGCCTGTACAGTTCTTGAAGCTTCGCCACACCTTGCTCAAGAGCAGGACCGGTACGGAAGATGTGCACATGGTCCATCATAGCTGTCTGCATGGCTGCTCTGATTTCCCATACGTTCTCTCTGCCGTTTTTGCCGGAGATGAGGTTCTTAATCCGCTCTTCTTCCTTCTTGACGAAGTCTTCAATCAGTTTATAGTTGAAAGTCTGGGTCGCGCCCAAGGTGTACTTGGCAAGCTGTTTGCCGACAATATAGCCGGCGGTGACAGTCTCAGCAAGGGAGTTGCCGCCCAGACGGTTGAATCCGTGCAGGTCCCAGCAGGCAGCTTCGCCGATGGCGAAGAGTCCCTTGAGGCCGTATGCGAAACCGTCTTTGTTGGTGCGGACGCCGCCCATGGTGTAGTGCTGGGTCGGAATAACCGGCACCAGGTCCTTGGCGGGGTCAAGTCCGTTAAAGTTGGTGGCGATAGTGGCGATTTCACGCAGGTTGGTCCAAACCCACTGGCGGCCCAGGTGACGGATGTCCAGCCACAGGTGCTGCTGGGTGGAGAACTTGCTGTCAACGCCGTAGCCGGCTCTGATATGCTGGACCATACGCCGCGAAACAACGTCACGGGAGGCCAGCTCTTTCTTCTTGGGCTCGTAGTCAGGCATAAACCTGTGCAGGTTTTTATCCAGCAGGTAGCCGCCGTCACCACGCGCTCCTTCAGTCATCAGGATGTATACCGGAGGCATCCCTGTCGGGTGGAACTGAACCGCTTCCATGTTGCCGAGGGGAACAACACCGGTGCTGAGGGCGATAGCGCCGCCGGTACCTTCGTTAATCACGGCGTTGGTGGACGCGGCATAAATACGGCCCGCACCGCCGGTGGCGATAACAGTGGACTTGGCCAGATAAACGTTGAGGTCACCGGTCCGCAGGTCCCTGGCCACAGCGCCGAAGCAGGTTTCGCCGTCATGAATAAGGGAGATAGCTTCCATCCTGTCGTGTACCGGTATGCCCAGTTTACAGACCACGGTGTCGACCACGAACTGCACGGTATGGCCGGTACCGTCAGAGGTGTAGCAGCAGCGCCATTTGGCCACGCCGCCGAAGTCACGGGCTGTGATTAAGCCTTCTCTGTCCTTGGTGTCTTCAACTTCAAGGCCGGAGGGCAATTTCTTCTTACCGGCTGTAACCCTGTTCCAGGGAACACCCCAGTAATCCAGCTGTCTGATCATGGACGGGACTGTTTCTGTGAACATCTTGGCGACTTCCTGGTCGCAGCCCCAGTCAGAACCCTTAACGGTGTCTTCAAAGTGAATTTGGGGGTTATCCCCTTTAGCCATAGCAGCGTTACCCAGGGAAGCCTGCATGCCGCCCTGAGCCGCGGTGCTGTGAGAGCGGCGCGGCGGAACCAGACTCAAAATTATAACACTCAGGCCAGCTTCCGCAGCCTCAATGGCTGAACGCTCAGCAGCCAGGCCGGCGCCGATTACTAATACATCAGATATATGAGTGTGTTTCGCGCTCAATGTATGGCACCTCCCGTTTTAGCAATCTGCGTAAACGTATACAGGGCTGTAAAACCAAGAACAACGATTATAACGGTGATGCCCTTCAGGACCCAGCCCATTTTGTGGCGCTCGAACCAGCCCCACTTGACAAGGATGCGATACAGGCCGAAACCGCCGTGATATTCCCCAACCAGCAGGAATATAACATAAAACACTAAAAAGAATGGAAAATGGAAGCCGCCCCATGTAGGATCAGCTGGTCCGGTAGAAGCGACACGCGCTGCGCTTGTTGCAGCCCTGAGCGGCCATGCGCCTAAAATAACCCACAGGTGTATGCTCGCCATGATACCCACGCACAGAGCGGTGATAACCTGTCCGGCCCAGATCCAGGTATCATAGTGATTCATCAAATTTGTCAGACGCCAGGCGATCCTTAAATCACGCAGGCGCAACGGCGCCCTGCGGCCCGCTAAAAAGATGTGGATGATGATAACAATGATAGTAGCTGGTATACCGACTTGGGCCAGGTAGTATTTGTCCAGACCTTCAGATAAGGCATCAAAAAGCTGTGGACTAACCACAATAGTAGCGACAAAAAGCATATGCATCCACAAGAAACCTATGAGGATGACTCCGCTAATCGACTGAGCGAGATCGACATACAAGTCAGTCTTGCCATAGGACCTGTTCAGGGTCGTTTGTAAATTCTTAGCAAGTTCCATATTATTCTCCTTTCCCAAAGGGACTGTTACAGACCAAAAACCCCCTTACACCGGGCACACGCTAATAAACTTCTAAAATGATTTCTAAATACCCAAAACGAACTCTACCACATTACAAAAACACTGCACTAAAACCCTTTCACTTTCCCTCCTTCCAGTAAGTCCGTTAATTCCCCGTTCTTGAAAAACACACGTGAAATCCTGGCTTACCAAAAAATAAGCTATCTCGCTCAAGATAGCTGTTTAAAATTTTTAGTTATCACATCCCCTCCTTCAAAGAATAAAATCTTCCCTTACCTTATTTTATTGCAAAAGAGATACCAAGAAGTACAAACCGGTTAAAAATATCTGTCAGGACCCTGTAGTTATAAGATTTAAAAACATAATAGCCAGAAGACCTGACAGCCTAAACAAACAAGATTTGCGTCAAATAATTCTTATTTGTATTTATAATTTATAGAAAATAGAAAAGTAACATAAACCAATATTTCGTTGAAACACCAAAAAAAAGTAAATATTTGCTACCCGATTTATAAATTTTCGACGTTTCTTTAAAAAATCCTTTTTTTAAGATTTAATTTAAAACGGGGATTTTTATAAAAATTTTCCTATTCAAAAATTTAGAAACCATTTTTTATAAAGCTTTTTTATTAAATAGTTTAATTTTTAATTGATAACATACAGCTTTTTGTTTAAAATTACATAAGCCAACAAAAAGGAGAGAAATCAGATGCAATTCTATTGTGAGACCTGCGGCAAAGAAGTCCTGCCGGAAGAAGGCACCGTTTCCTGGATAGATGAAGGCAGCATTCTGAGGGATTTTAGTATAACCCACAAAAATGACCAGCACCACAACTGCGACCCCAAGCATGTGGGCTATATCCATCTAAATTTTGTTACAGGAATATCCGGCTTTATGAAATTTAACGAAGTGATGTATGATTACTGGGCCAAAGGGTTCACTCTTCAAAACGCCGGCAGGCTCAAAAAGGTACTGAATCAAATAGGCTTGTATATCTGGGAAAAACAGAATAAAAAGCAATAATCATCCTGCCCTGGCTGATTTCCTACTTTGACTGCGGGGCCAAATGCTGTTCCCTGGCAAAGGGTGTGTAATCAGTATCCCGGTGATATTCAGGCACAGGCCAGCCAAAGCGCCGCCGCTGTTTTAAGCGGAAGGCCGCCGCGTGTTTCTTTAGTTCGTATCCAACGCCCGCGGCAAGCTTAGAAGGTTCAAGACGAATGGTTTGAAGATACCCGCTTTTGACAGCCCCAGCCAGGATTTCTCTGCCCGTCTGCGTGCGGACCAGGCAGGAAGACATACCCAGAGACTCTCCGGCTTTAGATTTTGGATCCCAGTAGTCTCCCACTGACAGGTCGGCCAGTTCAGAGGACCAGTCCACGCACATTTCACAGCGGTCCCTTTTAAAAGCAGGCATGAGATGATGGTACATATACTGGTGGCGGTCCAGGGTGAGCTGCCGCCCGTCTTTAAGGTCGGCCACCAAATGCCCGGGCCAGTCTCCTCCCCGGTAACTCAGCCGGATAACTTCCTCAATGTAAGGCACATGCATCTGTTCGACCAGGAGGTGGCGGGTCCCTTCGAAATAAAACTGGGAAGCGCAAAACAGTCCTACCGTAAGGGCCAGGCTTTCCGCCGGGAAAACTGCCGGCCCGAGCAGCTGCATTTTACGCAAACCATGGACATGACAGGGCAAGCCGACAACAGCGACGCGCCTGAAACCTTTTTCTAAGGCCTGACCCAAAAGGCTGTTCACTGTTACACAGGCATATTTGCTCTGGGCTGCCGCCAGGATTTCCTCCATGCTCGCCGCAAGCCGCGCGCCGGTCCGGTAAGGCTTGTCCGGCTGGAAACCTGCAACCAGGGCACAGTCTATGATTCCTTGTTCAAGGGCAAAGATCAGCAGGGCAGTAACCATCCCGCCGCCGGCGCCCAGCCGCCTGACAGCCTGGACAGAGGCCCATGACGCGCAGGCTTCCTGGTATAGTCCCAGATCAGGGACTTTGTCTTCTCTTTCCCGGCCAAAGACAAATCTTTCTAAAACCGGCAGGTTAACTTCCGCCCCGGGACATACCGAGCCGCAGATACCACAGTCATTACAGGCGCCAGCCAGCACCGGCAAAGGCTCACCGTCATCATCAGCCCAGCCGATAGCCCCGGCCGGGCACAGGCCGGCACAAGTACCGCACGCCGTGCACAAACCCCTGTTGATCACTGTGCTTTGCAGGTCATTAAAGGAATCTTTCATACCAAATCCCTCACATTCTCCACATTTTCCAGCTCCAGAACCGCTTTCTCTAATCCACGCACTTTTTTTTCGCCCCATGGACCTGCGGCGAGGGTACGGAACTTAGCCAGCAATTCATCAGTTGATACAGGGTTTTCGGGGTCACCCCGCGGAAAATCGGTCCGCTCGCGGCAGGTCCCACCTGTACGGCAGGTTATTTCCACTATTGTCGGCCAGCAGGCTGGATGCAGCGCATCCAGTCCTTCGTCCTTGGTCAAAACAACCTTATCCATTAAATCTCTAATTTCCGGGTCGGCCAATGCCTCCTCCGTAAAATCCGCCAGACCGCAGCGCCCGTTTTTCAGAGCCAGTGCCGCGCAGAAAGGCAGGCTGAATTTGGCCGCGTACACTGAGGACGGCTTATAATTCTCTGTAATGCTTAGAGCCGTGCCGTAGGTGTGAATCCTTATTTCCTCTATGTCGTCAGTTTTGACCCCATTGGAGGCTGATAAACCTAAAATCACGTCTATGGCGGGGTGGGTGTGCCGGCAGGAAGCATGGATCTTAAACGAATTTTCTTCAATTTTATAAGGTGGTTGGCCCAAACCGGAAGTAAGCTTATCCAAATCAAAACTGTCAGCTGTAGCCCGGCAGAAACCTCTTTCCCCTTCCAGGATACGGGTGGCCCCGGTAAAGTCCTCCCTGGCTAACAGCGCGGCCAACACGCCGTTTTGAGCTGCTTTGCCGGGGTGCAGGTGTTTGGACATGGCCCCGTCAGCTAAAAATTCCCACAGCCCCGCCGCCTGCGTTCCGGCATTACCCAGTGCCCAAACCAACTGATCAATGGTTAAACCCAGAAGTTTTCCCGCGGCGGCTGCCGCGCCAAAAGTCCCGCAGGTGCCTGTGGTGTGCCAGTAAAAGTAATGGGCTGGAGTAATAGACTCACCAACCCTGATGGCAACCTCATAACCCGCCACGATAGCCTCCAGCAACTGCTTCCCGGCAGCACCGTTCATTTCTGCAACAGCCAGGGCCGCTGGTATAACTGCCGCTCCCGCGTGGATAATGGCAGCCCGGTGCACGTCATCCAGTTCGATAATATGAGAAGCCAGCCCGTTAGCCAGTGCCGCGTTCAGACAAGATGTCTTCTCCCCTATGGCTAAAATTGTCGCCTGAGGAAATCCTCCCTGCCCCCTGATCACCGCGTAAGCCTTTTGAAAGGGCGCCTCCATGCCGCCGGCGGCAGTTGAACCCAGCCAGTCTAAAAAAGCCATTTTAGCCATGTGCACCGTATGAGCCGGAAAATGTGCAAAATTCATGTCACTTATGAATCCCGCCAGTTTTTTAGATAGCAAGAAAAAAACCTCCAAATATTAAATTTTGTTTAGTTGTTTTTTTTATTATAAAGCTTATCTGACTGGTTATTATGAACCTATTTTAGCACTTGGCCGCAAATAAAAACACCCGCTCCATCTAAAGCAGGTGTTTCAAATATTTAGTCTTTATCCCTTTAACATCAGGCGATTTTTGTAATTCCAGGCCAGTACAGCTTCGGCAAATTTGACCATCTTGCTGGTCATGTTCCCTCCAACATTCCCGTTCATCCTTGAGGGAAGGTTGCCTTTATCAATATTTTCGTAATCGTCAAGCCCCAATTCGGCAGCCATTTCGTTCCTGAATTCTTCTAAAGCCGGGGCAACATAACTTTGCAATTCCTTGGGAATGAGGCCAGTGGAGATATGTTTAATCAGATCCGGCGCATCCTGTTCGATTACAGTCAAATCTTTGATCAACTTAATACCTCCCGCAGATCATTTTCTTTTTATTTTTTCATTCGCAAAAATTATTATGTTAGCAATTTTTATATCGAAAAATTTGTTTTGTTATTACTGCTGCGGGTCATTAACAGCGCTGATTAAATCCGCCGCTCGGCGCCGATGCCTGGGACCAGGCTACCAGTGACGTCATTAACAGCGCTGATTAAATCCGCCGCCTCATCAATAGTCACCGCCAGGCCGCTTACTTTTTCTGTCCCGCCAGCCTCCACTTTCATGCTGCCAAAGACCACGCCTACAACCTGGCCGTTCAGGTTGAGCACAGGGCTGCCGCTGTTGCCCGGGTAAATCGGGGCATCTATACTAAAAGTTTTTCCTTGTTTGCCCGCTATCTTCAAATACTCTCCAACTTTTCCCTCAACCACTATACTGTTAAGTGATAACGGGTTTCCGACAACTTTTATTTTATCCCCGGCAGCCGGGAGTCTGGACTGGCTGACAGGTACGGCAGGCAGCCCGTCCGCCTGCAGGGCAAGCACCGCCAGGTCACATTCAGGTTTGACCAGCCAGTGCTCAGCCTTATAAACTTTCCCGTCCGGAAAAGTTATGACCAGGTTCAGGGCGTCCTCAACAACGTGGTAGTTTGTTATTATTACTCCACCGGTGCTGATATTAAAACCTGTCCCTGTTTTCTGCTCCACTGCTACAGCTGAGCCCTGCCTGCGGGAAAGCACACTGATTTGCACCACGGCCCGCATAATATTAGAGTCTACATCTTTTTTCAGCTTTAAAGACTCCTTGATCAGGTCAACCAGAGGGGGATTTAAGCTGGGCCAGGAAGTAAAAACAACCAGGCCCAGCAGTGCGACAGCGGTTATTAAGGCTACAATACGCAATAAGAAAGTGTTCCGCGGCGCAGGTTCCCCGTCATCTTCAAGATACCCGCTGTCATATTCATCCTCATAGTTTTCAGCAGCAGCATTTGATTCTATCTGATCCCCGGAAGACAAATCCATATTTTCTTTATCTGTAGTAATAGCTGTTCCACTCCAGTCCTCCAAAACAGGTTTTACTGGTAGACTTCCAGCATCAGGCCGCAAATCCCTGCTTGTTTCCCCATGACTGCCTCCGCCTTAACAAATACGCCTTTCGCTTTTTGTGTTTTGCTCCGGCATCAACCGGTCCGAACAATTCAACCACTTTATTGCGCAGCTCCACAAATACTACACGCGAACCGTAGGCTACAATTGAAGCCCAGGCCAAAGGCTTGGTGCCATAGTTCTGCACATCCTGCACCATGGCCAGGAGAGTAAGCGCGGATAGTGATAAATAGTAAGGCATAACCTCCGTGCTTAGAAAGCGGGGCAGCTTGGCAAAATCAAAATTTCCCTTACGTATTGAAATGGCCACTCCCAAAACCACATTAACAATGATAAGCGCCAGCAAAAAAATCATGGCTTTCAATAAGGCCAAGTCCAGAACAAACATTTAAGACACCTCCCTAGTTTATTTTTCCAGTTTATAATATTCAGCTTGCCGCATATTGACATCATCCCATTGGCATATACTGGTATAATAAGATCAATCCCATCAATCGCGTTTAACTCAACCAGGAGATGGACCGGCGCCTGGCTATTGTGTCATTGATGAACTTGTGTGGCCACTCCGGATCAGGTCCTTCGTGCTATTTCAACCTTTAATAAATCAAAAATATTTCCTGTGAGTCATGATATTTGCGTTATTCATCTTGCGTCTATTTATGGTAATATATCCAAGAGGAGGAGATATTCATGCCGGATAATAAAGAACTGGTAAGCATGCTCTGCACTGTCATTCAGGAGGAAATGCACGCGGTCAGGAAAGAAGTCCGGACTATTGTCCAGGAAGAATTAAAGCCAGTTAATGAAAGATTATCCGCACTGGAAGCGGGCCAGCAGGAGTTAAGGAAAGACGTTAAGAAGATCCAGAAAGATGTGTCTACCATCAAGAAGGAATTCCATGCTGTTTGGGATGATATATTAAGGTTGGACAACCACCTCACGGTCCAGGAGAAAAAGACAGCACTGTAAGTTTTGCCGCCCGGCTACAGTGCTGGGTTTTTGCTTCCCCGACTTATTCATCCCACCATAGAACTCACACACCAAACTTAAAAATGGCAAGGTGTTCCATCTCTGGAGCCCTTGCCATTATTAGTTTCTTTGGAGGCGACACCCGGATTTGAACCGGGGAATGGAGGATTTGCAGTCCTCTGCCTTACCACTTGGCTATGTCGCCACATAAAATGGAGCGGAAGACGGGAACTGACACGGGATCCAGGTTGTTACCATAACTTTCCTATAGCCCTCAGAATTGAGGATTCTTTGTTCTACTTGCCCTCCAATCCTCAAACCTACCCTGCCATATTATTCTCTGCTGTCAAGGAAAATCCTCCCGAAGTCCCATATATTGAATACCCAAGATTAAGTTCTTCAACAAAATCGCGTGGTCACACCATAAGAAAGCCATTACTTGATAAGGTAAAGGCTTTTTCTTTTTGTATATTTCCGTGTTCCGTTGTTACAAATCACGATCCACCTGCCGGTACTATCCTTCTTTAACTATACCGGATTGGAGGAATCATGAATGAAGGACAGAAAGAAATGTCGTCACAAAAGAATCCCTAGAATATGTGAAAATCCAGAATGTGGCCGTAGTTTTATGGCGCCGCTTTGTGATGTTAAGCGGGGAAACGGGCGATACTGTTCGAGAAATTGTGCGTCAAGGCACCGGTTTATTAAGGGTGAGCTTAAATTAACTATTAACAGAAAGGGGAAAGATAATCCTAACTGGAAGGGTGGTGCGACCGTACATAGTGATGGTTACATCTACTGTTTTAAACCGGATCACCCACATGCAAGTAATGGTTATGTTTTTCAGCACCGACTTGTTATGGAAGAGAAAATCGGGCGTTATCTAAAGCCAGATGAGGTAGTTCACCATATCGACGGTAACAAAACAAATAACAATCCGGATAACCTTCTGCTGACTACATGTTCAGAGCATACAAGGTTGCACAATGAAATTCGGGCTCAGAGAATGAAAGTAATTAGCATTCCCTGCCACTGTGACACAACTCCCAATACCCACAGGCGGTAGGAGTACACATAAAGTTGTCCGGGTTTGAATAGAATATCCCGGCCCTGATTGCCCTAGCTACATCTTCTGTAAGGCGGTTAAACCAGTTTATATCCTGTAAACTACGGGTGGCTGAGCGGGTTACTATTTTCAGCGACTTATTTCTAACCAGACAATTTAGCTGAACCGACTGCGGTATTTCACCGTAGATTGTCAGGTAGGCCAGAGCGTAGCAAGTCAACCGGATATCGTGCTCTGCCCTGTCCTCCGGCGGCGTCCGGGAGAGCATTTTGTGATCTATGACATCGCCGGCCTCGGTGATAAGATCAACGTAGCCAATCAAGTAAGTCCCGGCCAACGGTATCATAACCTGGCATTCGACGGCCTTAGGAATAACCAGATGTGCTTTCTCCTGAATGTATAACTTAAGCAAGTTTATACCATCGTCTTTGGATTTACCGAGGTTCTCATGTCCCCAGTCCACTTCCTGGCTGTACTGCTCAAATGACGTGGCAAAGGCATCCAGCACTTCGGCGAGTGTAGGCCCTTCACCTGTATTCAGTTTTTGCCGGAAGTAATGCTCAATGCCCTTGTGGACAGCCCGGCCCAAGGCCAGGCTGCCGTTTGGCGGCGTAGGAATTCCCTCGATATATCGGAAGTAATATTCCATGGGGCAGCGCAGGTAGCAGCGGATTTGACTGATTGAGAGGTGACCTTTCGGTAATTCCATGATTATCATCCTTTCGGAGGGATAATTACCATACCTGTGTACTAAATAAGGCCCTTACCCTTGAAGCTGACGAACTTGCCGTCCCCGATGATGATGTGATCCAGGATGGAAATCCCGAGCAAGTTACCTGCTTCCACCAAACGGTTGGTTATCTCCATGTCCTCCTTGCTCGGGGTTGGATCACCACTGGGGTGGTTATGAACCAAGATAATGCCAGCAGCGCTATGCTTTACGGCGCCCTTGAACAGCTCACGAGGATGCACCTGCGATGAATTCAGCGTACCAATAGAGATAATTTCAGTTCTGAGGATACAGTTCTTGGTGTTCAGCAACAGCGCCCGGAAGTGTTCCCTGTCTAAATATCGCATTTCATGCATTACAAGAGCGATAACGTCTTCCGGCGAGCGGATTACCGGGTATTCCTCCGGAGTTGCAGTGTATATGCGCTTGGCCAGTTCAAGGGAGGCCAGTAATGAAGAAGCCTTGCTGGGGCCGATACCCTTAATCCCAGCCAATTCGGTGAAGGTTAAATCTGTTAGATCCCTCAAGGATGTAAACCGGGAAGTCAACTCCTCTATAACCTGGCTGTACGGGCTTTCACGTAGCGTCATCGACAAGAGTTCCCGGACAGTAAGAGTGGACATGTCAGTGTATTCAAAGGACAAATGTCGTCACTCCTTTCAGTTATGCGCGGTGTTCCATTAACAGAGCATTATCCATCATTAACACTGTCAGCCGGTGTTTTGTCCTGCTCATTTTCAATAAGCGGATAACCGCAATAGGGACAGGTCTTGTTCTTTAACCAATCCAGCCGGGTTGCAGAGTAACACGACCTGCCGCAAAGAGGACAAATGATCTCGTACATAGTGGTCACCTCCTTAAATATCAAGCCCCTGCCGTGTGAAAGCAGGGGCTTGGGTATTTTGCTTTATTTTGCTTTATTTAACAGATTTCAGATAGTGGAACCAATTTCTCCGCCAGCGCCAGTACTTATATAGCTTAATAATCGTGCGAATCATTTTATCTTACCTCCTCTGGATTAAAGAACTAAAATCACCGGTAGGGACGCGGGCAGTGTTTAGATAGCTTGTCGGCTTTCCTCCGGAGTTACCCGGCTGATAAACTCGGCCAGCTGGGCGCGGAGGACATTCATGCGGACGTTAACCAGTTTTTCATATTCCCTCACCCGTTCCTGCAACTCAATGGCACGGCTGGTGAGGCGCTGTACGGTGCTCAAGCTGTTATCACCGCTTTTTTGTAGGTGTTCTGCCAATTCGGCAACCAGTGCGTCAAGTTCACCTGCAATCTCGATGCTAGCCCGGCGGGCTACCAACTCCCTTTGTTCAGCCGTGTTAACGATGGGGATCAGATCCATGCCGCATTCACCTTTTGCGTATGGCCGCAGTTCTTCCAGCAGGCCCTTCAAGCCCAGCAGCAGGTAGTAGTTATTCTTTGGGATAAACTTACCCTGGCTACGGGGGATGATGTTTACCGGGTTGGCAGAGTTAATCACCTTGTTTACCAAATTACGGACGGTATCGCGGGTGTGGTAGTTGATGAATTCATTGTAGGTTCGTTCAATCCTATCGAGAATCCCATAATAATTGTATTCAGGGTGAAGGTACGGATCCCGCTGGATGTGGATGCTGTTATTCTTGCGGCGGAAGGTCAGCTTACCAGCTGTTGCATAGTCCAGTACTTCATTTCTGCCGTCGATGACTTCCCTTACCAGTGCCCGTGTGATTTCCTCATTATTACTCTTAATCTCACGGATCATCAGCCGCGCTTTGTACTGTCCGCCGTTCCAGTTTACGGTTACCGTTTGTTGTGCGGATGCCGTTGCTCTTCTGAAAGCATCACAGGGGCGGATCTCGCCGGGGAGGAATTCATTTGGAAGATTGTGCTTCAACCAAAGTGAGGCCAGGTCGCTTTTTTGAATCCGCAAATCCGGAACAGTGTGGAATTCCAGGTGACCGAGCAGAGCTTCATTATTCAGTTGTACGTTACCGGTTGGGGTAATAGCCAGGAATGACATCAGCAACACCTCCAAGAGTTTTGAAATAGTAAAGGGGGCAGGCCTCAATTAAGAAGGCCTGCCCCTGTCATTAATGCTTCTGAAAAGCTGGCTGGAGCTGTCTTCATCCAACTGCGCCAGAGAACTTACAGTAACAACTTCGTCTGAAAACTGCTCAACCATGATTGTGGAAGCTTTGTTACCGATATTTATGAGTACTGTAAACACGGCGAATCCCTTTTGTTGCTTGGTTTTGTTGAATGTCTTCAGGAATTCCTCATTTGCAACGCAGTGACCGTCAGTTATGAAGATTACATCTGCCTTACAGAAGCGGCTTTCATTGATAATATCCAATGCCCGTGCAAGCGGGGCCTCGAAGTTGGTTCCGCCGGACGGGGCAACTTCTGCCATTTCGATAATGGCCGCCGGATTCCAAGTGGAGCAGGGGATGACCCAGGTCTCCTGTACCACGGTGTTGAAGTAGATAGCAGCGAAGTCCCGCTTCTGGCGCTGGGCTACCTCCGCCAGCGCCAGGACGGTAGCCTTGCTCCACTGTTCCGGTTTGCCTGCCATCGAGCCGCTTACATCACAGCAGACAACCAACGGGCCTTTGCCGGCGGGTTGGTTTTTGCTTTGGTACTGAAGGAGTTCCTTCTGGGTATATCTCCTGATGAAGTCGAGCCTGGTGGCGGGCCGGGCGAGCATCATCTTTTCCGTGGGGAGCACCTGTTCCAGGTTGCCACCGGTGGTAACGCTGTTGACTGTAATGGCACCATCTTCCCTTTTCTTTCGGAACACCTGCCGGGCCAGGCTTCGAAAGCGGCCAACCAGACCGGCCAGTTCTTTTAAGTTTGGGCTGGAACGCAGTTTCTCCAAGGCCCTGCGCTTGTTCTCAAAGCTGATGCGGAGAGAAGGATTACCGGGCTCCAATCCCCATTGTTGCACTTGTTCCATGAGTTCCTTGATTTCGTCAGCCGCCTCCCGGGAAGCGGTAGTGACGGCGTCAATAATGTTATGTTCATCCTCTCCGTTGATATCAAATGTAGAAAAGGTTACTTTGACACCGGTGTGCTCTGTTCCGTTTATGCAGTCGGGTACTGTATCTCTTTCCATTTGCTGATTACCGGCAGGCTGTCCTTTTGTATCATTACCGGTGCTATCCCGGCCATTTTCTTGCCTGTTTGACTCTAACTGACGGATTGTTTTCTCAGCCAGAACCTGAGTACCAAGGGCAGAGGTAATAGGATCCAATTGGGTCATGCCCCGGAGTCTTTGAAAGTCCTTGGATTCAAAAAGCCTCTCGACTATGCGCTTATTAATAATGGCACGTTCGTTAATTTCATCGTCAGGCAATATCTCCGGCTCCACCTTGAACAACGAAATAAACAAGTCCTGAGCGAGCCAGTCAAAGACCGGCAGGAATTCTCTGCCCTTATCAATCATGGCTTGCAGGGCCGGTGAGTTTTTGATGGTATCGGTGTATAAATCACCGTCATAGACTTCCTGCCGCACTACCTGGTTGCTTTTATCCACTGTATCCGGATTTTCCGTCAGCCCGAATAACTGGGCAATAGAGAGCGGAGGGGACTGGCTTGTATTTATCATGAAACAGATTACTCCTTTCAAACTGGAGATTCGGTTTCAGTCTGTTCTGTGCCTATGCCCAAGCAGGAGCGTATCATTTCATCTTTCAGGGCGATGGCGCGTCTTTGCTGCTCAACAATCCTGGTAACGTCTTGTCCACTATCTTTGGCCTCTCTGGCGAGGCTTGACAGCTTGTTTATCACCTCCTCGTAATGAACCTTTGCCTCAATGGCCTTGCGCGTGCGTTCCGCCCTGTCCGGGATGTTGGTGCTGGAAGCCAGGATCTCGTCTATGCGTTTTACCAGCTTGCGTAGTTCAAGAGTGAATGGATCAGCCAGCCTGGCTGTTTCCTCTTCAACTTTGGGAATGTCCTCCGGGCGCTCCCACAGGACGTTATTAACTGCCGTAATGTCAGACAGGGTTACCTGAGTCCTGCCGTTCAAGGCGGCCTCGCCCTGCAGCACCTTGATGCAGGCGGCAGCTCTCCTGTCGGATACTATAATTCCGTGCTCCGTTTCCATGGTGCGTAACAGCTTCTCAAAGGCACGGTAAACCATATCGGGCACATCAATGGTATTAACATATTCCGAGAGTGCTTCCAGCTCATTAAGTGTGATGGTAATTGGATGTTTGGCTTTATAGATGTTGCACCGGCGCTCCACCGTCATCTTGAGCAACTGCACCCGTTTAGCCGGGTCTTTGATTCTTGTTATCTGGTGGCGGAATAGCAGGCGATCCACTAGGGCCTGCAGGCCGTCCTCCTCCGGCCACTCGTTGGAGGCGGCGACCAGGGTTCTCAATGGCACCGGTACCGGCTTACCGTCATTGTGGAACACACGCTCGTTTAGAATGGAAAGTAAGATGTTCAGCACAGGCTCGTTGGCCTTCCCTAATTCATCCAGGAAGGCCACGTGTGCGCACGGCAGCATACCGTCGTACTTGCGAACAAAGCGGTCTTGCTCCATGGCCTTAAGTGAGTAGGGGCCGAGCAGAGCAGAGGGGTCAGTAGTCCTGTTCAGGAGCCATTCAAAGTAGCGGCCACCCTCGATATAGCTGCAGCCGGTTCGGGCTAACAGGCTCTTACCTGTACCCGGCGGGCCGATCATAAGTATGTGTTCGCCAATGGCTAAAGCCCTTATGAAATCCCTGATTTGGTTATCCCGTTCCATGAACTGGGATACCATGTCCTGTTCAATCTGTTTTAACTTGGCAATGGTATTCTGGACAAGAGTGTTCACTGCATTTGTTGCCGTTGCGTTAAACCGCTTGGTTGCCTTTGCAGGTATATTAGGCAGGAAATCCTGTTCGGCGGTCTGAGGTAACAACATTCTCATCATCTCCTCTAAAAGATAATGAAATGCCCGCTCCGGTCAATGGGAGCGGGCCATATACTCAGGCAACACCTTCTTCTTCCATGGAAACTCTCAACCGAGCGGCAAAGTCAGTCAACCGTTCCGCAGGGGTCTTTTGGATACCGTTCAACATTTCGGAGAATTCATCGTCATTTAACTGGGAGGCGTTATCCTTCTGGTACTTATAGAGGACGATTAAGTCAGTATCTTCTTTACTTAAGCCCTTTTGGGCGGCTGCTTTGTAGAGAAGTGCGACATTCCTGGTTTCAGATCCTACATTTACTGGGGACTTAGCTGTTGAAGCTGCCTGATGGTTTCCGTTGAGAGTGCTCCCATTGATTTGCTTGCCGGCGCCGTTGCTGTTCCTGGATTTTTTGCCGTTACCGGAGACAGGGCTGTCAGCAACGGTTTCACTGTCATCAAGGTCGTCGCAGAATTGTGTGCCGAAACCAGCTAATGCTAGCGCCCTGCCGATAGCCTGTGTCTCAGCCTTTTCCACGTAATCTCTAAAGTCGTTAGCCATGACCTGCCTGCGGCTTTTGGCGAGGCGCTTACCGCCGTCTGACGGATCGCGGTCGTAGACTGTAGCTTCAATACGGGCAAACTGTTCGTTGGTAGCAAGTTCGGTTGTTTCAATGTAGCCTTCAGGGTACACCTGCCGGAACCAGAGAATGCGGTACTTGACATCGAGGTAGACGTGGGTTTCCTCAACCCAAGTGTCGTTACCCCGGCTGTCTTTGACTTTGCGCCGCCTTGTCAATGTGCGCAGGTATTTCTCCGGGCTGAATGTCTCGTTACTCATCTAACTTCCTCCTCGTTTTAGTGATATTAAAGCAGGGGAGGCCCCTACATAATAAGGGGCCTCCCCTGCAAAATCATCAAGGGCTAAACACTTCTACCTAAGGCCTCAGCCAGCTTGGTGAGGACATAGCGGCACAGGAAAGCCCCAACTTCGCGGTTTCTCGTTTTAACAGAGATTTCGCTGTTGGGGCTTATGTATACTGGCAGGCTGTAATTGTTGCTGTTATAGGTGAACCCTATTAATGCCAGAGGGTGGTTGATCATTAGAGGCGGCTTTGACCAGCGGATTGTCATTTTTGAGATACCGAACTGTCTGGCTGTAGTTGGTGGTTGCTGCCAGTACCAGGCTTTCTTCTCCAGGAGCATTGTCAGAGCATTTCTCTTGTTCATGTAAACTGCTTGCGGAGTTGTTTTATCTTTTTCGATTATCTCCGGTACTTCCGCCAGGTTGCCATTGTATCCCGGATCCTCTGAAGCCGGGTCATAGGTAAACCAGGTTGGTGGCTCGGGCACTTCATAAGAGGATGGATCTTGCCAGCGGTAGCGCCTGCCGTTGGTGATATTGAAAAGCATCCAGGCAGGCGTGATGTAATATCGTCCCGTGTCCTCACCAACGGCTACAACACGGGGAGCTTCGCGATATTTGACAGTCTTGAATTTGTTCTTGCCGCCTCCTATCTTTTTGGTCTTTACCGGCCGGGGCAGATTCGCCAGAATGCGCACGAACTCGTCCAGGCCCTTCATGGTGTTGTCAATTTGCCTGGTACTGTTGTTTAACGCTCTTACCCTGTTCTCTAATCCGGTGCTGTGACCAGTAATTTGACCCTTTACGATATCCTTCTTCTTGCGGACTATTTTGTAGCAGGCCTTGGTTTCAGCCACAACGGGAACATCGGAATAGCCTGCATAAAGGTATTCATTGACGGGCTTCATCTTTTTTAGCTGTTCAAGTGGAGTCAATTCGGAAGGATGGAATACCTTGCTTCGCTGTGTCAGTAGGCGGTGACGATTGGAGAACTGATCAAAGTTGACAGGATAATGGGTATCGGATTCTATGTTGCCGGCGTGGTTTATCCGGCAGAGCCACTGTGTCTCGGAATAGTGTTTAATCACTTCGACAACACCGTAATAAGAATGCAGGTATAGCTTCCCCGCTGGTTGGTGGGTTTTCTTAAATCGATCGCAGGCTTCAAAGTCAAGGACGTGCTGGATTAGAGGCTTTCCACTCAGGGCAAGTTCGCGGAGCGGTACTACGTCTTTGTTTCCGTTTATCTCTTCAACCAGTGCCTGTCTGTAGTAAAGTTCGTCTGTAACAGGATCATCTGCCGGCCAGAATGGAGAGAGCCCAGACCTGATTGCGGTGCCGGGCTCACGAAGCGTTATCGGAAGTTCCTGCGGTAGGAGCCGTAATATTGTCACGTTACCCAGAGTCACGTGCTCAGCCGGAATGTTTAAATTGCCCTCTATCTCTGCGAAGTGAATGTCGTCGTCATCGTAAGCAACTCTATTATAAGCCAGAGTAGTGATTTTGCTTTTGTCCCGTGCAGACATACTATCATGCCCCCTTTGATATTATCCTTTTGATGGAGTTGAAGTTAGATAATCATTGGTGCCAGAAGCAGCCTCGTAAAGGTTGTAGCAAATGCACCTGCTTGCCCGGTACCCGGGCTCACGCCTGCGGTCGATGGTTTCAAATGGTAGGAGGACACTGAAGACACTCTTCGCTCCGCGACGGCCACTTTTATGGTAGGCACCTCGCCCGGCTGCCTTTTTCTCTGCAGCGTCCTTGTTAAGCAGCATTTCGAATGAAAACATAGAACATCTCCCTTCGGCAGTTGTGGTTGCCAGCCATATTTATCGTTGTAAAGGTATAGAAAAAGCCCGGCCAGTTGTTCATTTGCCGGCCGGGCTTACTTTGATTAACAATTCCTTTGGTTGGTAATTTGCACCCTTAGCCTATGATTGTTCCGGCGGCCTTGATGCAGAAGTAAAACGTGGTAATCACCACAAACAGTACGATTAGGTAGAAAGTTACCATCATTACTAATAATGCAACAGAAGTGGCCAGGAATTTAATAAGTGGCCATGCCAACGCTGTAAGCATTAAGCCGGCGACCATGCCAACCGCCACTGTAGTTGTGCTTTTGCAATTATTGGTATCAACAAGCTGAATATCACGGTAACCAATAAAGATGTATACTACTTTGTGCCAGATATAGGCCAGGGAATCCTTCAGTTTCTTTAACATCGTAACCACCTCCATTTTTCCATACGAGAATCTAAGCTAACCTCATCTCCAGCCTTCGTCGCTATTACTACTCTGCCCATGCCCGGTAATATGGCACAGAGTGCGCTCCCCTTTTGGGTGACCATCCATGGTATCATCGCGGGTTACAGGCCGTATGTATTAGCCTGTGCGCTCCACCAGGTCTGGCGCGGCTCATGCTTCTTTATCCTTTGAATAGAAAAGGTGGCCAGTATAAGGCCACCAATACTTATTTTACGAGATTCAAGGAGGGAAGGAATGTCGTCATCTATTTTGTAAGTATGTTGTAATGCTGTTGTATAGCCGTAATAACTAGATACATTTCCAGAACTTTTCAAACAATGTTGAGCAATATACCCCTCTGGACAAGTACTATCCTTCAGTGTATGGCTATTGAGATTCTTTAGTAGTTTTACGGAATTCTCTCAGCGCCATAACCATTGATAACGTCTGGAGGGATATGAAATGAACAAAGATGAAAATGTTCAGAGCACAAACGATTTCTTCCTTAATGATAACTATTGTCCCTTTACGGAAACAGAAACTCAGGAATTCCTTGCCGCTGTACGGCCCAACGCACATAATTATACTTCTTTATCAATTCCATATGATAAGCTTATAATAGTATCGGACTCACCACCTTCTAATTACGTGACGACATTTGCAAATTCATATTCTCAATCCAATTCTCCTTATAGAAACAGAGTCGGCTTGCATAAGTATGGAAAGCATGTTACGGTTATGTGGGATCCAGATTACCGGAAGTTTCCATTTACTGTTGTCATTGTTAATCCATGGGCATTGGGTTTTACTGCAGATGATGTTTATAATTTGGTTTGCTGCCTGCTACAAAATCGAAACAAGATGATGCTGGCGTCCTATACTGCCATCGTTGACCTTATTGGTTGGAAACAGGAGCAGATCAGTAAAGCACTTTATATATCTCGAACG
>ENA-UOYA01001752-UOYA01001752.1-activated-sludge-metagenome-genome-assembly--contig:-NODE-1752-length-22185-cov-8.583371_pt1 | contig 22185 bp, 20 predicted proteins | sample MGYA00238163_ERZ764804 | MGnify/ENA primary metagenome ERZ764804 (study PRJEB28919, sample SAMN05720223) | activated sludge metagenome | isolation source: Anaerobic digester | place: Hong Kong... | reverse complement strand
GCAAATTTGATTATCACCAAACAAATTCCATCACTTGATTTTATTCCGTATCGATTCGGTACAAGCTGGATTGATAAAACAATTGTGCATGGAACATCCAACTAAAGGCATTGGTCTTTTTCGAAGTATAGCAACCTGTCAATGTCCATCGTGTAGACGTGCGAATTTATTTAGCGATACGAGGCATTACCATTTAACTACACTTTTTGATATGCCTGATCGTTGTCCCAATTGCGGACAAGATTTTATCATTGAACCCGGTTTTTATTTGGGTGCTTTGTGGGTGAGTTATCCGATTGTGATTGCGTTGGAACTCATTTTTATTGCAATTAGTTTATTTGTTTTCAAACAAACATTAACGGTTTCGTTTATTGTGGCGAGCTTTATGTTGTTGCTGTTAAGCCCTGTATTGATAAGGGTTTCGCGGTCGCTGTTTATTCATATGAATGTTGGGTTTAAGCGGTAGTCATTTGTAGTCGTTTGTTTTTTATAGATACGTATAGAATATTTATTTTTGTCGTATAAATGAAAATTATGGACGCAAAAGTCACCCTAAGTTTTGATGAAGATGTAATAGTTCAGGCCAAAGTATTTGCAGCGAAGAATAATATAAGTCTTTCTCGACTTACCGAATTTTTATTGAAAAAGGCAATCAGTAAAACCTATAAATCATTGGATGAACTTCCGGTTTCCGATTGGGTAATGCAAGTTAGCGAAGGTGAGGTGGAATATGTTCGTCAGCCCAAATCCAACAAAGCATTGAAGAAAGCATTTTACACAAAAAAGAAGTTGAAGTAAGTGCGAATCTTTCTGGATGCGAACATTTTGGTTTCGGTGTTGTGCAACGAATACCCATTGTTTACTTATTCTTCAAGGGTGTTGAGCTTAGTAGATTCAAATCGATTTGAAGTGTATACTTCTCCATTGTGTTTAGCTATAGCCTATTATTTTGCTGAAAAGAAGAGTGGTAAAGCCTTGGCAAGAAAAAAGATATCGATACTATGTTCCAAAATGAATATTACTACAATGGATAGCCAAGTTGTGCAACATGCAACAATGAATAAATCGATAACTGATTTTGAAGATGGGCTGCAATACTATTCTGCATTAGGTTCTAAGTGTAAATGTATTGTAACTCAAGATGTAGGTGATTATTACTTTTCAGATTTGGAAGTATTACCGGCTGAACTGTTTTTGTTGAAATATGTTGTGAAAAAGGGAAAATAAAAAGGTATTAATCACTACTAATCATCATCCCCTTTGCTCTTCGAAGGAATTAAACTGCCCAATTTTACTTTGCAGCCGATATTGAAAAGAATGCCTTCTAACGGTCCGTAGATTTCTTTGAATTGCGGTTGTTGGTAGGTTGGGTTGGGCGTTACCACCGGTCCGAATGAGGTTTGACGCATATTCAACATATTCTCCAAATTAGCAAAGAAGGTAACGTATTTAGTGATGATTTGTCCGTTGATACCCATTTCCCAAATCCCATGTGTGCTTGTACCGTCTGATAACTGCGATTTACTGTAGTAGTAACAATCAATACCTACTGAAAATTTATCTTCTTTTTCGTAGCCCAATAAAAGCGAAACAATATGTTTTGAAGTAAGAGGCGCAACACTCATCAATGAATTGATTTTCAGACTTTGGTCTTGTAATGTGTAAGAGCCTTTAAATGCTATGCCTTTGTAAAATAGTTGTAGCGTTGTTTCCAGCCCTTTGCCTTGTATGTAGCCGTTTTGGGTGGTATAGCGAATAAAGTTTTCGCCACTGTGCGTAAAGGTTTTCGCCATCAGTGGATTAGTGATGTGCGTAAAGAAAAACATTTCGTTGAATTGTACGCGAAACCCTTTAATTGATGGAGATACAACTTTCATATCAACCACTACACCATACGAAATTTCTGCTTTTGTATTTGTGCGGTCGATGGCCGTAATCCGTTGAAAATAATGCTGTTCGCTTTCGTCTTGGAAAATAGTAGGCAGTTTATAACCCATTCCAAAATTCACACGGCTGTGAAAAATATCGTTCCACTTTTGCAACCAGGCAAATTTTGGCAGAGGCAACACTCCATACTTATTATTATAATCAAGCCTAAAGCCACCTTCCAGTATGGTTTTCGGACTCACTAAAAATGTTTCTTGAATGAAAATCCCCGGAGTTAGAAACGAATAGTTACGCTTTGCAAAGGTATCGTTTGTAGTTTCTGTGAATTGATCGCTTCTGAAATCGGCACCAATAATGAGTTTGTGATTTTTGATATTGAAGCTAACCAATGCTTCAGTGTAGCTGGCGAATTGATTACCATTGAAAGTGTAGGTTGGAATCGAGAGGTCACGTTTATAGTAATTGATTCCATTGCGAATCACAATTTTTGCTTTATCGAGTTGAATGGTAGCATTCAAGCGGCTTTGTACGGCACTGGATGCATTAGATTCAATGTAGGAATAAATACCTGCAGAATCTATTTTGTTCTGCAATGCAGGTAAAGCGCCTCCTTTGCGGGTTTCATTGATATAGGTAACTCCTGCAGATAGGGTAATATTTTTATTAATGAAGAAATACAGATCAGGCGAAATGTTCCACCGACTGATTTTAGCATAATCAGAAAATTTATCGCCATCCCAATCTTTAGGCTGTTGATTGCGGTATTGACCCAACAACGTGTATCCAAATTTGTTGAACCGATGACTGGCATATAGTCCGATATCCACCGATTTCGTGGATTCGATGTTGAATAGCACATTATAAACAGGCTTTTCTGAAGGTAAAGCCGAAATAAAATTCACCACACCTGCAATGGCATCGCCACCGTAGAGTGTAGACGAGGAGCCTTTAATGATTTCAATTTGTTGTAGCGAAAGTGGAGATGTATGCGGTAATGCTAAATATTCTGAAAGTCCACCAAACAGGGGCATACCGTCTTTCAATACCTGTACATATTTCCCGCGCAACGATTGCATCCGTATGTTAAACGCTCCGCTGGATGCCGATGTTCGCTGCAATTGAATACCGGTTTGTTCTTTCACGGCATGCGAAATGTCGGAAGGTTTATCGAGTGAACGTTCGTTTAATTCATCTTTATCAATAGCTTCGACCCGTGTTGCGAGGTTTTCAATGTTCGTTCGTTCTTTGGTTGTAGTCACCGTAACTTCTCGAATTTCAGTTTCTTGGGATGCTAAAAGAACAGTAAGTGTATCGAGTATTACATTTTTCTTGAAGCGGTAAGCGAATTTTTTTTTGAAAAAACCAACATGTGATAGGGTAAAAGAAAGTTTTTGGAATTCAGTGGTGAACACAAGTTGGCCCAAAGAATCTGTTTTATGGAAGGAAGAATCGGTAGCGCAAAAAATATTTACATCGGGTAATGCAACCAAAGTTCGGTCATTACTCACTTTAATAACGAGCGTTTGCGCCTTACTTTCGTTCGGAAAGCAAAGCAAAAGCATAATAATGATATAGTAAAACGCAAACTTCAAGTACCTATTTTAAATAAAAGTACGATGTTTGGCAAATATTTAGACGTAAAATAAAGTGTTCAAAATGAAGATGATTTTTATTTTTCACCTTTATTCCCCTTTATTTGCAAATTCAGAAAAACACTATGGGAAAAAAATTAGTCATCGTTGAGTCACCTGCAAAGGCGAAAACTATTAATAAATTTCTGGGAGATGATTATGAAGTAACCTCTAGTTACGGACATATTCGCGACCTGCCTTCGAGCGGTTTGGCAATTAATTTGGAAAAGAATTACGAGCCGGAGTATGTGATTTCAGAGGATAAGGAAAAGATGATTAAGGAGTTACAGAAGTTGGCAAAGAAAGCGGATGAGATTTATCTGGCAACGGATGAGGACCGCGAGGGTGAGGCCATTGCATGGCACTTATGTGCGGTTTTAAATTTAGATCCTAAAGTAGCAAAGCGAATTACTTACACCGAAATTACGGCAAAAGCAGTTAAACATGCGGTGGCGAATCCACGTACTATCAACTTAGATTTAGTGAATGCACAGCAAGCACGAAGGGTGTTAGACCGTTTGGTGGGTTACGAATTATCCCCTGTGTTATGGAAAAAGGTGAAACCATCGTTATCGGCCGGTCGTGTGCAATCGGTTACCGTGCGTATTGTTGTAGAGCGGGAGCGCGATATCAAAGCATTTAAAGTAGAGTCGTTTTATAAGATTGCTGCTACGTTTGATGTAAAAGATGAGCGTGGTCGTACGGCTGTTCTGAAAGCAGAAAGTTCTGAAAAGCCGGCTACTGAATCGGCTGCTAATAAATATCTGAACGATTTGATTGGTGCAGTATTCACTGTGAAAGGCACAGAAAAGAAACCAACGAAACGTACACCTTCAGCTCCGTTCACAACGTCTACCTTACAACAAGAAGCAAGTAGAAAACTTGGTTTTTCGGTTTTGAAAACCATGTTGGTAGCGCAAAAATTGTACGAGGCCGGACATATTACTTATATGAGAACGGATTCGACCAGTCTTTCTGATTTGGCATTGCAGGATATTGCCTCGGAAGTGAACAGCAAGTATGGTGCGAAATATCACAAACGCAGACAGTTTGCCACGAAAAACGAAAGTGCACAAGAGGCGCACGAGGCTATTCGTCCTTCTTATATTAATAAGATAGATGTGAGTGACGAGCGTGATGAACAACGCTTGTATGAGTTGATTTGGAAACGAACAATCGCTTCGCAAATGAGCGATGCGGAATTAGAGAAAACCATTATCACCATTCAGAACGATAAGAATGCAAAAGAATTGCAAGCTACCGGTGAGGTTGTGTTGTTTGATGGATTCTTGAAAATATACACGGAGTCGGCTGATGAAGAGACCGATAATAATGAAGAAGATGGCGATGTATTATTGCCTCCATTGAAAAACGGACAAGTCTTACCGTTAATTGCGATGAGCGCCACACAGCGTTTTACACGTCCGTTGCCACGTTATACAGAGGCTTCATTAGTGAAGAAATTGGAAGAGTTGGGTATTGGTCGTCCTTCTACGTATGCGCCAACAATCAGCACCGTGCAGAAGAGAGGATACATCGTGAAAGAGGCCAGAGAAGGTGTGAATAGAGATTTTCAGGTGCTTACGCTTTCAGCGGATAAAGTAAAAACCGAAACGAAAACGGAAATTACCGGTGCCGAGAAAAATAAATTGTTCCCAACCGATATTGGTGGTGTAGTGAATGATTTCTTAGTAGAGAATTTCAAAGACGTATTGGATTTCAATTTCACTGCTGAAGTGGAAAAGCAATTTGATGAAATCGCAGAAGGGAAAAAGGAATGGCATAAAATGATTGATGGGTTTTATATTCCTTTCCACAAAGATATTGAAACCACAACCAAAGAGAGTAAACGTGCAACAGGTGAAAGAGCCTTAGGTGTTCACCCGGAAAGTGGAGAGCCGATTATTGCACGAGTAGGTCGTTTTGGACCGATGGTTCAAGTGGGGACTACTGAAAACGATAACAAGCCTAAGTTTGCGAAATTGAAAGCCGGTCAGTCTATTGAAGATATTACTTTAGAACAGGCATTAGATTTGTTCAAATTGCCACGCGTGTTGGGCGATTTCGAAGGAAAAGAAATGAAGGTAGCCATAGGGCGATTTGGTCCTTACATTCAACATAACAGCAAATTTGTTTCGTTGAAGAAAGAGCAAGATCCTTATGAAATAACCGCTGAAGAAGCCATTCAAACTATTTTAGATAAACGCGAAAGCGATGCCAACAAATTCATCAAAGAGTTTGAAAAAGAAGGTATTCAGATATTGTTGGGCCGTTGGGGTGCCTATATCAAAAAAGGGAAAGATAACTACAAAATCCCGAAAGGCCGTGAGGCAAAGGATTTGGAGCTTGAGGAAGTTTTAGAAATTATTGCTGAATCGGATAAAGCGCCTAAAAAAGGAAAATTCGGCAGAGCTAAAAAGAAATAGAAACGTGATGAATCCTAACGAACTCAATGCATTGATAGCACTTCTCGATGACGATGATCGTGAAGTGTTGGAGAACGTTTGGAATAGGATTAAAAGTTATGGAGAGGAAGTAATTCCACACTTGGAAAATGCATGGACAGCTGATTTCAACGTGAAACAGAGTGAGCGGTTGGAAGAGATTATACACGAAATCCAATACGAATCGTTACTCGAGCAAATCGATCAATGGCAAAATACACCTACACCTGATTTGTTACGCGGTTATTTTTTAGTGTCAAAATATTTTTTCCCGAACATTAATTTTGAAGTAATTGAACGCAAGGTAATGCGTATTCGCCAAAGCATTTGGTTGGAGCTGAATTCCAATCAAACACCATTTGAGCAGATTCAGATTTTCAATCAGGTATTGTATTACCACTTAGGTTTTAAAGGCGAACAAGAGGCTTCACAAAACGAAGATTTTTGTTTGAATCATGTGTTAGAATCTAAAAAGGGAAACCCAATTTCACTCGGAATTCTCTATATTGTATTGGCTAGAAGCTTGAATTTGCCGGTATTTGGCGTATGCTTAGTGAACTATTTTATTTTAGCTTTCTGCAAATCAGAGCAAATTGATTTTAAGGAAGATGATGAATTACACAAACAAGTATTATTCTATTTAAACCCTTTCCAAAAAGGCGTAATTTTTTCCAAGAATCAAATTGATGATTATTTGAAACGCCTGGATACTAAGCAAAATAGCTTGTATTATTCTCCGGCTGATACGATTCGTGTTATCAAAGAAATGCTACACTATCTAATTGTGATTAACGAGCAGAAAAAGGAGATGGATGTTGTTACCGACTTGCGTGAAATTGCAGGAAGAATTCAATAAACGAATTACACCTTCTTGGTTGCGTGTAGTAAATACGCTTTGATAAATCCATCCAAATCACCGTCTAACACGGGTTGTACGTTGCCGGTTTCGAATCCGGAACGTGTATCTTTTATCAATTTGTATGGGTGTAACACATAGTTACGAATTTGTGAACCCCATTCAATTTTCAGTTTTGTACCTTCTACTTTATCGCGGGCTTCGTTTTGTTTCTGTACCTCTATTTCATAGAGTTTTGACTTCAACATTTGCAAAGCCATATCGCGGTTTTCGTGCTGCGAACGGGTCACTTGACAAGAAACAACTATGCCTGTTGGAATGTGTTTCGCTCGTACTGCGGTTTCTACCTTGTTTACGTTCTGTCCACCTGCACCACTCGCACGGAAGGTATCCCATTCAATTTCCGATGCCGGAATTTTAATATCAATTGTATCATCAACTATCGGATAAACAAATACGGAAGCAAAGGAGGTATGTCGTTTCGCATTCGAATCGAAAGGCGAAATACGCACCAAGCGGTGTACCCCATTCTCACTCTTCAAAAAGCCATAGGCAAATTCTCCGGTAATTTCCAAGGCAACCGATTTAATACCGGCTACATCGCCTTCCGTTTTTTCTATTTCCGTTACCTTATACCCTTTCGATTGTGCCCACATTAAATACATCCTTAATAGAATAGAAGCCCAATCACAACTCTCGGTACCACCCGCACCGGCATTGATTTCCAAGATAGCACCTAACGAATCTTCCGGGTGGTTTAAGGTAGATTTGAATTCTAAGTTTTCAACTTCGTCTTCTGCTTTTTTGTATTGTGCTTTTAAGTCGTCTTCCACATCTTCGCCCGATTCGTAAAATTCGCGAAGCACTTTACAATCTTCGTATGCAGTAAGTGTTTTTTGGAAGTCAGTTACCCAGAATTTATTCAGTTTAATTTCTTTCAGAATTTCTTCCGCTTTTTTTGGGTCGTTCCAAAAATCGGGGTGAGTGGACGTGTTTTCATCCTGCATAATTTTAATCTTTCGCTCTTCAATGTTGAGATAGCGCGATAGATTATCGATTCGTTCCTTAATAGCTGCAATATTTTCGTTCGTCACCTGGAGAAATTTGAACCGCGAATTTAGCAGAAGTAATCAGCTATTCCTATATCGAGCGGGATTTTTTAGAAAAACGCATCCTCAATATGCTCTATCTCCACGCTATCGACCGATTTCGTAATGGCTATCACATCAAAGCGAATAGGGCATTGTAAGTTGTTTTCGAGCAGATAAGCTTCTGCTCCTTCCATTAATTTTTCTTTCTTTTTTTCGGAAATGGCTTCTTCCGGAAATCCATATCGGTTGCCGGTTCGGGCTTTTACTTCAACAAAAACGATGCAGTTTTCTTGTTTGGCAATGATGTCGATTTCCGATTTTTCGAAACGATAATTCACGGCTAAAATAGAATAGCTTTTGCCTTTCAAATACTGCTCCGCAAGGGCTTCTCCTTCGGTTCCAAAATCGTTGTGTGTGGCCATTTTTTTCTTAACTTGCTGTTGAAAATATAAAATCCAAACATTAACCCCATTTTATGCAACTCAATCGTTCGTCTTTTCGATTTTTACTGGCAGTTTTATTCTTTATTGCAACAGGCTTTTTGTCATCGTGCAAAAAAGATAATCATGAGTCGGTATCCATTTGTTTGTCTCAGTTTCGAAACGAAGTGGACATACATGTCAACTATAGTGCAAATTCGCTACACGAACGTTCAAATGTATACAGAAGTGCCGATAATATAACCTTCACGTATATTGGTACAGTAAATTTAAGTCAAACAGCAAACACCGGATTTTTATTTCGAGACACATCTTTAAACGGAGCGAGTACCTTCTATTATAAGGTTTCCTATGGCTCAATCTTGAGCGAAGTTCAACGAATAGATTTTTCTCCCAATCATCAATTGTTTAAAATTTCTCCTAATCCTGTAGCCGATACACTTACTGTTTTAAGTGATTATGCTTGTGGGGCATACAGTATGCAAATTTTTGACAGATGGGGTAGGGCAATATACTCCGAAGATAGCATCAACGAAGCAATACATAAAGTGAATATTGCCAATTTTATTCCAGAAATGTATATTGTTCGATTCGTTCTTCCTGATGGATATATTTATGCAAAATTACTTAAGCTATAGAAGTTAGTTATACGACAACATTTCTCACCGCTAATGTCAATCGACTCACACACACCAATTTCCCGGCTTCGCTTTCAATACGAATATCCCACACGTGGGTACTTTTCCCGATGTGAATAGGACGAGCCGTTCCATACACATAACCATCGCGCACCGAACTAATGTGATTGGCGTTAATTTCTAGTCCAACAACGAATTGCTTACCCAGTTCAACACAGCAAGCACCTGCTGCACTGCCCAACGATTCGGCTAAAACGCAGGAAGCGCCACCGTGCAGTAATCCGTAGGGCTGTCGGGTACGCTCATCAACCGGCATTTTGGCTTTAATGTAATCATCGCCCACTTCGTAAAATTCAATGCCCAAAGCCTTATCGATATTGTCGTTCGAGAAATTCGCAAACACTTCTTTTGACGGTCGCACCTTCCAGATCATAACTGTTTTTTTAATTGTTTTTCGATTTACAATTTTATTTTGAATCTTCCATGCTGAAAGTAATAAAATCGTATGAAACAGGTATTGATTCTGGGAGCAGGTAAGTCGAGTATTTACATTATCGACCGCCTGATTGAACACCAATCCCAATGGAACATTCAGGTGATGGTGGCCGATATGAGTATCGAAAATTTGGAAGCACGTGTGGGCAATAAACCCGCCCGAAAAATTTTGTTAGAAAGTGGAACTGCCGAAGAAATTGAAACCCTATTTACGTCTGAAAGTATTGTTATTTCTATGCTTCCTCCTTTCATGCATATCGAAATGGCGAAGTTATGCTTGAAATATAAATGCCATTTAATTACTCCATCTTATATCTCGGAAGCTATGCAGGCTTTAGATGCAGAGGCTAAGCAAAATGGTTTAGTGTTTTTGAATGAGATGGGATTAGACCCTGGCATCGATCACATGAGTGCCAAGCAAATCATTGATGAATGGCAAGCTAAAGGTGCCGTGATTAAAGGTTTACGCAGTCATTGCGGTGGATTGGTAGCCCCGGCATCGGATACTAATCGATGGCATTATAAAATCAGTTGGAATCCACGAAATGTAGTATTAGCCGGAGCAGGAAGCGATTTTATTAAGTATAAAAGTAGTGGTGAAAATGTGTTGTTGCGTTACGAAGAATTGTTTGCACACACCTCTGAAATTCGGCTGGATGATACCTGTGTTTTTGAAAGTTATCCAAATCGCGATTCGTTGAAATATGAAGCGGCTTATGGTTTGCAAGGCATTGCCACATTGTATCGGGGAACGCTGCGTGTGCCTCCATTTTGCAAGGGTTGGCAGAAAGTGGTTGAATTAGGATTAACCTCTACGGAGCATGGTTTTCCTGTTTTGCAAAAGTCGGATGTGCAAAATTCTGAAGTGGCTGAAATGCTCCAAGAATTGGGTGTTTTTGCTGTCCAACCCACCGAAAGCAAAGCGGCTGATGTGTTGCAGCAGTTGCTAGAACAAAAATGGGTAATGGAAACTACTGATAAAGATCGTGTGGTGATGATTCACGAATTTGAATTGGAATATAAGGGCAAAGAAGTGCACATTCGTTCCAGTTTGGTGTTGGATGGAGAAAATCAATTGTATACAGCGATGGCGAAAACAGTGGGTTTGCCGATTGTATTTGCCACAGAAATGCTGTTGAAAGGGGAGTTGAAAACCCACGGAGTGCGTATGCCGCTGGACAAAGAAATTTATGCTCCTGTTTTGCAAAAATTGGCTGCGGAAGGCATTCGTTTTCAAGAGGTAATAGAGGGATTGTAGTTTCCTCCGTCTTCAAAAAACAAACTTTATATATTCGCTAAATAACTCGATGTATGGATAAGTATCAATTGTTGAATGATAAAAAGGCGCAAGCCGAATTGGGAGGAGGGAAAGAGCGTATTGCTTCGCAACATAGAAAAGGGAAACTCACAGCCCGCGAGCGTGTTGAGCTGTTGATAGACGAAGGTTCGTTTGAAGAGATTGGCATGTTTGTAGAACATCGATCTAAAGATTTCGGATTAGAGAAGGAAATCTATTTAGGCGATGGAGTGATTACTGGTTATGCCACAGTAAACGGCAGAGCGATTTACGTGTTTTCCCAAGATTTTACGGTGTTTGGCGGTTCTTTATCGGAAACACATGCCGAGAAAATTGTAAAAATTATGGATCTTGCCATGCGCAACGGTATTCCGGTTATAGGCTTGAACGATAGTGGTGGCGCACGTATCCAAGAAGGTGTGGTATCGTTGGGCGGTTATGCGGATATTTTCTACAGAAACACATTAGCATCGGGAGTTATTCCTCAAATTTCGGCAATTCTAGGGCCTTGTGCAGGTGGAGCAGTGTATTCTCCGGCTATCACCGATTTTATTATGATGGTGGAGAATAGTTCGTACATGTTTGTTACCGGTCCGAATGTAGTGAAAACCGTTACCCATGAAGATGTTACTAGCGAAGAGCTGGGAGGTGCATCGGCACACGGTTCTAAGTCGGGTGTAACACATCTTACCTATCCGAATGAAGTAGAATGTATCAACGGCATCAAAAAATTATTGAGCTACATTCCGCAAAACTGCGAAGAGCAAGCACCAGCATTTGCTTACGATTTGGGCGATGAAAGACGCGAAAAATTAAATTCAATCATACCAGCAAATCCTTCACAGCCCTACGATATGCGCGAGGTGATTGAAGAGATTGCCGATTCGGAATCGTTCTTCGAAATTCATAAAGATTTTGCTGAAAATATTGTGGTGGGTTTTGCCCGCATTGCCGGTAGAAGTATTGGTATTGTTGCGAATCAGCCTGCTGTGTTGGCAGGAGTATTAGATATTAATTCCTCACGAAAAGGCGCACGATTTGTGCGTTTCTGCGATTGTTTCAATATTCCTTTGTTAACTTTAGTCGATGTTCCGGGTTTCTTGCCGGGCACCGATCAAGAGTGGCACGGTATTATCACCAACGGTGCGAAATTGTTGTATGCTTTTTCTGAAGCGACTGTGCCTAAGATTACCGTTATTACCCGAAAAGCCTATGGAGGTGCGTATGATGTGATGAATTCGAAACACATTGGTGCGGATATGAATTACGCTTGGCCAACAGCTGAAATTGCTGTGATGGGCGCAAAAGGTGCTGCGGAAATCATTTTCAAAAAGGAAATTTCTTCGGCTGAAAACCCGGCTGCGAAATTGGATGAAATGGTAGCGAATTACACTGAAAACTTTGCTAATCCATATAAAGCTGCGGCTAGAGGCTTTGTGGATGAAGTAATTGAGCCGGCATTAACCCGTCAGAAGCTCATTCGCGCATTCCAAGTTTGTGAAACAAAAGCAGTGAAACTACCCCGCAAAAAACACGGGAATATTCCATTATAATAGAACGAAATAGCTTTTCTTATATATTTACCGCTCAAATTTTACTATGTCAAAAATTAAATTCGGAACAGACGGATGGCGTGGAATTATCGCCAAAGATTTTACAGTAGCCAATGTAGCTCGTGTGGCTAAAGCAACTGCTGATTGGGTATTACGTCAGAATCCTAATGCAGCTATTGTTGTTGGATACGATTGCCGATTTGGTGGAACCTTGTTTTCTACAACGGCTATTAATGTGTTCGTGCAACAAGGAGTAAAAGTCTACTTCGATCCGAATTTTGTTTCTACACCTATGATATCGCTAGGCGCAAAAACATTGGGCTGTGAGCTGGGTGTGATTTTTACGGCTTCTCATAATCCGCCTTCCTATAATGGTTATAAACTAAAAGCCAAACATGGTGGACCGTTAATTGTAAAATATATCGAAGAAATTGAAAATGAAATTCCGGATGCGTTTGTTGTTGAAGAAATAGGCGTTGAAGAATTAGTGAAACAGGGCAAAGTGGAAGTAGTGGATTTGGAAGACATGTACTTCAATCATGTAGCCGAACATTTCGATTTAGATGCCATTAACAATAGTGGTTTTGTGGTGGCTTACGATGCTATGTACGGAGCAGGACAAAGCATTCTGCCGCGCATTTTACCGCAAGCCGATTTGTTGCATTGTGAATATAATCCATCGTTCTACGGACAAGCACCGGAGCCTATTGCGAAGAATTTACAGGAATTTGCAAACTATCTTCGTCAAACTAAACATGCCGATTTTGGATTAGCCACCGATGGTGATGCCGATAGAATTGGCTTGTACGATGGTAAAGGAAATTTTGTGGATGCACACCATGTGATTTTGTTGTTGATTCACGTATTGCACAAATACAAAGGAATGACCGGTAAAGTGGTAGTGGCTTTCTCGGTTTCCGACAAGATTAAAAAGTTATGTAATGCTTATGGCATCGAAGTAGAAGTGACCAAGATTGGATTCAAATACATCTGCGAAAAAATGATTACCGAAGATGTATTGGTAGGCGGAGAAGAGTCTGGCGGTATTGCCGTGAAAGGCCACATCCCAGAGCGCGATGGTATTTGGGATGGTTTGGTGTTGATTGAACATTTAGCACAAACAGGCATGAGCTTACCGGAATTGATTGCTGAGGTGTACGACATTGTAGGTAAATTCTCTTACAACCGAAACGATTTGCATTTGAAAGAAGAACAGAAACAAGCGATTCTGGCGAAATGCAATGCGCGTGAGTATAAGGCATTTGGCAATTTAACGATAGAGCGCTTAGAAGATATTGATGGATTCAAATATCACTTCGCTAACGAAGAATCGGTGATGATTCGTGCATCGGGAACTGAGCCTGTGTTGCGTGTATATGCTGAAGCCGGCTCTCCGGAGCGTGTAGAAGAAATTCTAACACAAGTGAAAGGGGCGCTGTTGGATTAATTTATTTGAACTAATTCTATATTGCTAGGCGTAGTCTTTTCGATTACGCCTAGTTTCGTTTTATAGAAAATGTTTAAAGTTTCTAAATAAACTAGCACACTATCACTCCTCCATTTTAAATTCTATTTTTAAGTAGAGTTCATCAAAATTGTACTGTATCAAAAAGTCACTCCAATATCTTCTTTTGCCTTTTGCCGAATTGTACGGATGGATAACCGATTTCCGAAATCGAATGTTTGATAAGCGGTACTTCAAATCGGCTCGTTTCCAAATTCCGGTAATTAATGTTGGGAATTTGAGTGTAGGGGGAACAGGTAAATCGCCACATGTGGCCTACTTAGTGGCTTTGTTGCAACAACAATTCAAAGTAGGTGCATTAAGTAGGGGGTATGGAAGAAAAACACGCGAATACCATATTGCGCAAATGGATTCTACAGCCGAGCAAGTAGGGGATGAACCGTTAATGTTAAAGCTCAAATATCCCAATACGCAAGTAGTTGTGGGTATTGATCGTTTACAAACCATTCCTCGAATGATTGCCGATGCGCCTGATTTAGATGTGATTATTTTGGATGATGCCTTTCAACACCGCAGTGTTAGAGCGGGTTTGAGTATTTTACTTACCGATTATTCCAATTTGTTTACGGATGATTTTTTATTGCCTGCCGGTCGTTTGCGTGAACGCAGAAAGGGTTATCACCGTGCTGATATTATCGTAGTGACTAAATGTCCTGAAAGTATTGATAATACTGAACGAGAACGCATCATTCAACAGCTAAAACCATTCGCCTATCAGCATGTTTATTTTTCTTCGATTCGCTACGGGAGTTTATATCCGCTTTTCAACTTCGGACAAGAAAATGCTTGGCGTTACGAAAATTATATTGAAAACGGACAACAATTTTATCGCTTAGTGCGCAACGAAATTAAATTGAAAGATAACTGTTTGTTGGTTACAGGCATTGCCAATGCAGCGCCATTGGAAAAAGAATTGCGAGCTTCTTTCAAGCAAGTGTATGCACAACATTATGCCGATCATCATCATTTTGACGATCACGACTTGGAAGTAATTCGCACGGCACATAACGATATTGGGGCTGAAAACTGCATGATTGTTACTACCGAGAAGGATGCCGTCCGTTTATTGAAATTCCGTGACTGGTTTACACGAAATAATATTCAGGTGTATTGTCAGCCTATCGAAGTGAAATTCGTGGGCGAGGACGCTTTGAATTTTAATGCGGATGTTCAAAAATATGTAACACACGATTTAAACATTTATAAGCCGCCACAAGAGGAAGAATCGACCTTCGACAATATTTTAGAGTAAGTGGTTTTACCCTTCGCGCTTTTTTGCATATTTACAGCATAAACACTAACCTATCATGTCGAATTTATACGAACGCGTTACACAAACGGCCGATTTTCTGAAATCAAAAATCACCAAAAACTATAACCATGGTATTATCCTTGGAAGCGGCTTAGGGAATCTAACCGCGCAAATCAATGTTCACTTTGAAATTAGTTATAAAGACATTCCAAACTTTCCTGTGTCTACCGTTGAAGGCCACAAAGGCAGTCTCATCTTTGGTGAATTAGGGGGAAAGAACATCATTGCCATGGGTGGCCGTTTTCATTATTATGAAGGCTATTCGATGGAAGAAGTGGTATTCCCGATTCGTGTCATGAAATTCATGGGCGTTCAAAACTTATTGGTGTCGAATGCTTCAGGGGGTATGAATAAAGACTTTGAAGTAGGCGATTTGATGATTATTACCGATCATATTTATTTGCAACCCGATCATCCGTTGCGTGGCAGAAATGACGAGCGTTTTGGACCTCGTTTCCCGAATATGAATGATGCCTATAATCCTGCGTTCATTAAAAAAGCAAAAAACATTGCAGCTCAAAACAATATTTTAGTGCACACTGGCGTTTATGTTGGCGTTCAAGGCCCAACATTCGAAACACCGGCTGAATACAAGTGTTTTAGCATTATGGGTGGTGATGCCGTGGGTATGAGTACAACTCCGGAAGTGGTTGTAGCGCGCCACATGAATATGGAAGTGTTTGCGATTTCTGTAATTAGCGATATGGGCTATCCACCGGAAAAAGCAGACCGTGTTTCACATGCTTTTGTGTTGGAAAAAGCCGCTGCAGCTGAACCGAAAATGACAAAGATTATCATCGAATTATTGAAGGAAATTTAAACGTGAAGGACAGCATAACGATTAGAAAATTTATACCGCAATTGAGTTTCCGTTTCCCGGTTGGCTCGTTTTGCAGTTGTATTTTTTTTACGCTTATGTTTTCCGCATTTCATGTAGTGGCGGCTCCGGATTCCTTATCTGTAAAGAAAATCAGACCAAAAGCCATTTATGATGTATCGTACCAACGTCACGATGTAAATGCATTTACAGGAATTGATACGTCTATTTTTCAACTCCATCGAAACGATTTTGTGAACCGCGATGGTGCGGAGTATTTTCACTTGGGCAATGTTGGAACGGCTGCTTTTCCAATTGTTTTCCAGCCGGGAACACAAAAGGATTTCGGTTCTGGGTTTTCGCAGTTTAATATCTACGGCTATAACCGCGATTCTATTCGCTATTACAATGCCCAACGTCCTTATACCGAATTGAGCTATATCATTGGATTAAAGAAAGAGCAAGTGTTTCGCGGGCGATTTTTTCATTCCACAAAAGTGGGCTTTGACTATGGTGTTGATTTTTTTAGAATCAATTCCACCGGAAGTTATGCGCATCAGAATGCTTTAGATGCAGGATTTTATTTGTATGCAAAGTATCATCCTAAAAACGAACGCTGGAATGTGTATACCGACCTGATGTTCAATCAATATAAAGTAGCTGAAAATAGTGGCTTACAAGGTGATTTTTTTTCGAGCGATACCAGTTTTTTTCAGAAAAACTTAGCTCCGGTTAATAATACTACAGCAGTAAACAATTATCGCGAATGGACATGGGCTTTGGGCATGAACTATAATCTCGGCAAAAAAATAAAGCAACAGATTAACGATACTACCGTTATACAGAAAGTGATTCCAAGGTTTCGAATTGGTTATGAGTTTTCATTACAATCGAATCGCTACAAGTTTTTGGATATGAAACCCGATTCACTTTTTTATGGGGAATACTATTATTTGAAAGACTCGCTCAAAAATCAATTCGATTTTTTTAAAGCAGGAAACAGTATTTCATTTACTTGGATGCCACAACGCATTACTTCTGATTCTACTTATAAAGAACAGTTCTTAACGGCTGGAGGGATAGTGAATCTAGATTATTGGTATTCGAAAACTAACACCGGTAAGGCTCCATTTGTTAATGGAAGTGTGGAAGGTTTTGTAAAAAGCAATACGGCTTTTAAAACGCCCATTCATTTCGAAGGGCGCGTGAAATATTTTTTCAGTGGCTACAATCGCAACGATTTAATTGTGAACGGAAATATTCGTTATGCTTTGAAGAATTATCTTTCTATTAAAGCGTACGTGCTTTATTCGCTCACCGAACCAGGCTACACACAACAGTATTTTACAGTGAAAAATGGCGCAGGTTGGAACAATAATTTCGGCAAGCAAAATCAATTAACTGCCGGAGGTACGGTTTATTCACCGAAGATTGGAGTGGGTGCTGAGGTGTACAATACAATTCTGCAGAATTTCATTTATTACAACAATGATGCAAAACCACAACAGCTTTCATCGGCACTCAATGTATTTGTTGTTCATGCTTATAATCGTTTTGCGATTAAAGGATTTCACTTAGATAATGATGTTTGGTTTCAGAAGGCAAGCGGCACTGATGTTATTCGGCTCCCACTTTTTGTGAGTAAGCATAGCGTGTATTACGAAAACCGATTGTTTAAAAAGAATTTGTGGTTTGCCATTGGTTGCGATTTGCGGTATTACACTAGTTTTTACGCTAATGCCTATAATCCTTTAGTAGGACAATTCTATTTGCAAGATAATAAGAAAATGGCTTATGCTCCGGTGTGGGATGTATTCTTAAATGTGAAGATTCGAACTGTTCGTGTTTCGTTGTTAGGTAGCGACCTTACACAATTAATTCAAGGACGGCCGCACTATAATGGCTATCTGTATCCCGCTAAGGATGCTTCTTTCCGGTTTTTTGTGACTTGGCGTTTCTTAGAATAATTCAAACTCAAAATTCAAATTTTCATAATGATAGTTTACGGCATTCCCAATTGCAATACAGTGAAGAAAGCGCAAGATTGGCTGAAACAAAACAAGGTCGATTACACGTTTCACGATTTTAAGAAAGCAGGTATCACAGAGGCTAAATTGAAAGAATGGTCTAAGCGCTTGGGCTGGCAAGCTTTAGTTAATAAGAAGGGTACCACATGGCGTCAGTTAGATCCAAAAGTACAAGAAAATATTGTCGATGAAACTTCAGCTATCTCATTAATGCTAGAGAAGAGCAGTGTAATTAAACGTCCGGTTGTTGAGACTGCAAAGAAGATAGTTCTTGGCTTTGACGAGGGTGTATATCAGCAAGAATTTAAATAATTAAACGGTTTCTTCTTGTTTCGCTTTCACTCGTTTACGCCACCAAATAAATCCAATTGTGGCTACAATCAAATACGGCATTAGAAACATATACAATACAGCTTTGTTGATGCCCGCTCCTTGTGCAGATCCTTGTTTCATCGCTTCATCGGCAACGGCTGTACACATGGCACATTGCGCTTGCATTTCTTGCGTAGCAAAAAGAAAAGCGATAAGCAAAAGAAGAACTGTAATTCGTTTCATAACTTATAAGGCGCTGTAATAAGGGCTGATGAGTAAATAAACCAAGACTCCACTAATCGAAACATACAACCAAATAGGGTATGTAATGCGTGCAATTTTTTTGTGCGCAGAAAAATCACCGGTTAATGCTCTATAGGTGGTTAACAAGATAAAGGGAAGAATAGTAGCCGCCAAAACAATGTGTGTAATCAGTAAAGGGAAATAGAAATAGCGAATGGCTCCTTCTCCACCAAAATGCGTATCTACTGTAAGCAAGTGATGTAAAATGTAAGACACCAGAAAGAAAAAGGAAAGTACCATAGCGCCCATCATTACACGTTTGTGGCTTTCGTACTGCTTTTGTTTTACATAATACAACCCCAATAATAATGTGAGCGATACTGTTGTGTTGATGATAGCGTTGATTTTTGCAAAAATGTGCGGATCAAAACCTAACTCGATATCTAACAATTTAAATTTACCTAACGATACAACTACTAAAAATACGACTAAGGAAAACACACCTATTAAAGGATAGGCTACTTTGTCGTTTTTTTCTATTAATGCTTGCATACTCTATATTATTTAGTGAAAAGACTTCCTCGTTTTTTAGGGTCTTTTCGGAATGAATAATTTTTTTCCATATCGCGCAATAGCAATACTATATCGCCCATCATTTTATTTACGCTATTGCTGTCAACACCGTTGTAATATCCGCGAATATTGCCTTCTGCATCAACCAACGTAAGTTTTTCACTGTGTAAAAAAGACTCTGCTTGACCGGGATTATCTTTGGCTACCAAGAAAAACCCGTCTTTTGCGAGTTTGAATATTTCATCTTTTTCAGTTCTTAAAAAATACCATTTACCTGGAACAGCATTATTGTTGCGTGCATATTCACGTAGTGCAGAAAGGGTGTCTCTAGCCGGATCTACAGTAAACGATAGGATTTTAAAATTGTGATCTTTGATGAATGCGTTTTGTACGCGCTCTAATTGTTTGGTCATCACCGGACAAATACCCGGACAGGTAGCAAAAAAGAAATCGGCAACATATACTTGTCCACGCATACTGTCTAACTCAAATTTTTCTCCTTCGTGCGAAGTAAAAACTTGATTCGGAATTTCGTGGTACAACGAATCGGTGAACTGTTTGCCATCTGCATCTTTGTATGAGACTACTTCACCGGTTGGATAAAGTTTATGTGGCGGATGCGGGCGAGGAACTTTGCTTAAAGGCCGGAATAATAGAAAAAAGAAAACCGGTGCGGCAATCACCAACACCAGTGCTAATATTTTGACGGTTGAACCTTTCATGTTTTTCGTAAATTAACTTCGGTAAAACAGAAACAGTTTTTAACTCCCAATGTTTCCACTTTTACGATGCGAAGATATAAAAGTCCTTTGCCTGACCTAGTACCCAATAGTGTTAATCTATGGCTATTTATTCTACCACAATTCTTCGACTCGCAATGGCTTTCCCATTTTGCTCTATTACAGCATAATAAATACCTGTAGCCAATTTTGTGTTTTCATATCGAATTGTTTGGGAAGCTTGTTCTAAGCTTATTTTATCGGCTTTTTGACCTAAGGTATTGTAAATAACAAGCTGTAAATCGCCCACCTTTTCAGCAATTGACAATCGGAAAATTGTTTCTTTTGAGAATGGGTTTGGTAAAACCTCAATCGAATTGCTGCCATTTGCTGCATTTTTAATGCCGGTAGCTGTTTCCTGAAAGTGTATTGCAAATCGATTCCAATTATCGTTTGTATGGGCTTGAAAACTGTATGTAGGCTGTTGACGAATATTCGTCCATGTTAAAGCAACTTTGTCTTCCAACAAAATTTGAACGGAAGGCGAAAAGGTTTGAACACTGTCGAACTGTAGGGTGAAAAGCCCATTTGCTCCGGGTTCTATGCTGAGCGGCACAACATTACTTTCAGACACACTATACAGCGTATTTATGGACATGTGTTCTGCTCCATTCAAAGTAAAAAGCGTTGGTTGCCCCAATCGGCTATGGATTTTATTGGCATCAAACATTGGGTCGAAATCGGAAGTAGCATTTTCATTAAAGAGAATAGCTGTTTTATCGGCAAATCCATTACCTGCGATCGTAATGCTCAAAGTTGCATCATTGCCTGTTTTGTAAAAGTTAGGGAGAATGGATGGATTGTTGATGCAATCTGTTCTGTTAATTGTAAATGAAGAAATTCCGACAGCCGTTTTATGTACCATAAAACCTTGAAATGGTGGAATAACAGCATTTGTGCCCATAAGCAGCGTTTGATAAGTGCCTGTATATGGTCCTGAAGTTTGCCATACAGCTACTTGTGCATCAAAATCGGGCTGAGGATTTAGGTTGATGACGGAAAGATAGGGGTTACCCACTAAATTCCATCCTGCAGACATCGGACGACCTTGCTTACTTGTATGAGTTGCCCAACCTGTATTGCTTAATCCGGCTAGGTTATAGCTATTGGAGAAGTTAGGTGATCCATTTATAGAAAGCGTTTGATTGCCGTCTAAATAAACAGAATATCCTCTTGCATTGTCTGCATTGCCCGAGGTTAACGATTCCCAACCTTTCAGTGCGCATGTGGCTGATTGATCTTCATGGTTTTTAAAAACTGTTCCGTAAGGTGATCCCGATTGTATTTGCGTTTCATCACAGTCTGAGGTAGGAATCACAAAACCCGCAGTGCCACTTGCACCCCATTGCGATAATGGTAAATTGTTCAGCGGAGAAGCAATGTAATGTTGATTTTTTCCGGCTACCGGCACCCAACGCTCTGCAACAATATTTCCGTTTATACTTCCTGTGTTTGATGCTGAAAAATCAATAGTAGCTATATGTGTAGCAGAAGTACTCAAGAATTTCAATGTTCCGCCTGTAGTGTTAAAGATGCCCTTTTTAGGAATTAAGCGATATTGAATGGACGTTGTTCCTGAGATACTGTATCCTGCACTATTGTTCAATTCTAATGTGTCAATTTGTGACATACCACTAAAATTTTGTACTGCGGTTCCGTTCATCACTACTCTTCCTCCTGTTACTATTGCATTTGCACCTCCACCGCTAAAATCCTTACAAACATTCAACTTTTTGTTGTTTTGTATAGTTATGGTTGCGCCATTATTGATGGTAACATTACCTGTTTGCACATCGCCATAGATGATAGTAGGCGCAAAGCTCGTTCCTGCCGGAATGATTACATTAGCATCACAACTATTTGGGCCACAGCACACCGGATTTGGCGTCCAATTCAGCGGGTCATTCCAGTTGTTTGATTTCGTTCCATTCCATGTATAATTATAAGCACAACCTCCTGTGTCAATTGTTGCAGCAGGGTTATAGTTGCTCGATGAAGGATCTTTACAGCCGTATACCGGAACAGTTAGCATTTTGAATGCATCAATTTTTCCATAGCCCCATTTTACGTTTGGAACTGATCCTGTAAACGCATCTGTTTTTGCGGTTTGCTGAATAGCTTGCATCACTTCGTTATAGGATGCCGTTGGATGTTTTTCCAAATATAAAGCTACAATACCTGTCACAATAGGCGATGCCATAGATGTTCCTCCATTGCGATTGTGCTTTCCGCCTATTCCAACTTTTAAGCGATTGGCCGGTGCGG
>ENA-UOYA01001747-UOYA01001747.1-activated-sludge-metagenome-genome-assembly--contig:-NODE-1747-length-22194-cov-9.964181_pt1 | contig 22194 bp, 18 predicted proteins | sample MGYA00238163_ERZ764804 | MGnify/ENA primary metagenome ERZ764804 (study PRJEB28919, sample SAMN05720223) | activated sludge metagenome | isolation source: Anaerobic digester | place: Hong Kong... | reverse complement strand
GTATTAATCATTTTATTGTTTATAAAATGTGTCTACCTATATCAGTATAAGTCAACCTGCAATCTGATAAGATAAAGTTCTGAAGATGAATGACAATTTGTCAAAGTTCAAATACAAAAAGAATGGAAAAATATAATTCTGCGCCGAGGATATAAAGTAACCATATTGATGTCGTGTATGTTATCCCCACTGAAAGACAACGGAAAATCGATTGCAACGATTGCAATGTTCCACTCATCAAACCATAACTTACAGAGAATACACAAATAGAAAAACAAATAATCGGAATAATGCTATTGGAGAAGCTGCTGGGGATAAGATTTCCTGTGACACTTAGTAGAATTGCATGAGGGATAACCGTCAACAATAATATAATGGCGGTTATTAATATCATTTCGAATAATACCAAGTGCAAGGCAAATCTTTTGGGATAATCCAAAGAACGTCTAGTACGTAATGCCTGAAATAAACCGCTATGGATTAAAGCCCCGTAAGAAATGCCAATAAGCACCATCCAAACGAGAACAGGTGTGGCAAGATTGTCCACAAAATGGCCGAAAAACCATCTTATCCCCTCACTACTGAGGAGAGAACGCATAGCAATCTCTGGTATCGCAGCTGTGATAAGCCACGAAATCAAAACGAGTGCTATCATGGAAATACCAAGAAATAACGCTATGATTGAATATATCTTCTCTTTATTCATCCGCATCAGTCATCATCAGGATGGAGATTGTCAATATCCAAGATGCGAAGTTCCAAAGCTCGAACCACTAAGCGAGTTGCATTGATACCAACACCGTCATTTCCTTCAGGAAACAGTTTCTGTACCAATTCGTTCTGTCGCTTCTCCAAACTTTTCACGCCGAAAGGCATTCCACGCAGATTGGTAATCTGCTCTTTGGTGAATCCTAGGGCAAGATGGCGAAGAAAACGTTCGTCATACTCGTCGATTTCATAGTTTACGAGGGCTTCTTGGCGCATCAACTGATTATTTACGCTGTATTTAAAACGTTCTACGATTTTCCGAAGTATGGGTTCATTGAAAACCATCTTTTTCCCATCCATCACGCTTGAAACATCGCCACGGGTCAGCAACTCACCACTCTTTAATATAATTCCGTCACAACCTGCATCAAGAACATCAACCCACAATTTTTCATTTAGGATTTCACCAGTAAAGATCAACACCTTCACCTCAGGATAATTCTCTTTTGTCTGTCTGCATATTTCGACACCGACAGTTGTCGAACCACCCAGTCCAAGGTCTAATAATACCAGATTAGGCAGTTGTTGTTTTATTAATTTCCAATATGATTGTTCGTTTTCAGCTGTACCAATAATTTCTGCTTCGGGAATTTCATTACGAAATATGCCCTCCGTACCTTTTAATTCCAGTGGGACATCTTCAACAATTATTACTTTAAAATTATTCATATCATATATTTTTAGATTCAAAACAAAAATTCATTTATAATTTAATACATTTTATTTATTCAGCACTTGTGCCTTAGCCAAAGTAATTTGGATAACAGGCTCTTTACCTTCAACACAAATGGCCTGAATGCCACATCCTCTGGCATTTGTTATTTCACCTATGTCACGCACGATTTGTCTGCATAACAAATATTGAACATCTATGGTCGAAGGCGTAAACAGATTTTGACATTGCGTCTCATCTAAATCCAAATTTGGCATTTTGACATTAACTATAACGTATTTATTTCCTTTTTCTGATACATCAACAGCGAGTTTTTTATCACCACTTAGTTTCTTTAATATTTCGAACAAATAATTAAGTAAATCCCCATCCCCCACAACTGGGATAGATTCGATGTAGGATAAATTAATCACTCGGCACTTTTGCTTCACCGATGCAATCTGCCTCATAGCCTGTGCACTCAAGATGGAATAAAGATCTTTATAATAATTTGTTAACTCACAGATTGACTGCAAGTTCTGGTCTGTTCCATCAATCAATTGTCGAATGCGTGACGGATAATACATCGTCTCGTGTTTCAATGTGCTCAAACAATTATCCAAAACACTATTGGATATATGGAGATTAGCATTTTCAAGTTCCACTCTGTGATATTCATCTTCAGCAAGTTCCAAATTGGTCTGTTGGGCATTGCTGGATAAGATGCTCTGTTGCAATGTATCTTCAATTTCCTTGACCGCTTCTTCAAACAAAGGCATACTCGTATTCACAATCATCTTTCTGTTTATCCATGTATTCCTTATCTTTTCCAGTTTAACTTTAGGCTCGTCATCACTCATAAGAATGACATTGATGGCATGGATTCTGTCAACACAAAAACTGTAGTATAAACGATGTCTGTAATATAGAAAATAATAAGCCGGGAAAATCATGATGAGCAGTATGACTAAAATGATGACTGCCACGGTCTTGTTGTTTTCCGATTTCTGCATCACTCTGACATAATCGGTGAGGGAATTATCGGCTGAACTCTCACGAAACAGTTGGGTATACACTTTATTGTTATATCTATAAACACTCCACTTATGCAAAGCCAAAGCAGCAATGGCACTTTCATTGCGGACATCCAAAATAATATTATAATTTATGGACAAGCTGTCATGATACCATTTGATTTCAGCTGGCAACTCAGCACTTTTACTGATAGCAACCATTAAATTATTACCTTGGGGCTTCAGTCTTTTATAATATTTGTTGAGATAGGACCGGCAACTATCTGCAAAAATCAATGTTTTGTTATAGGTTCCGTTTATATTACTGAAATATGCACTATCGGCAAACTGAGCAGCTAACTTCAAATCCGAAGGCATACGGTATGCTGTAGCAAATCGTGTGACTGTTGATTTAGAGGATCTTATCTTTGTAGGCACCGCACTTGATGAGATATTGCTACCAAACATCATTATAAAGATGGCAACAATCAATCTGACAATGCCTTTTGGCAGGCGGAAGAAGAATCTGCTACCCTCGCCCACTTTGCTTTCCGCAGCAATGGAACATACGGAAAATATATGACTTATCTTGCAATATTTTTCTATGATGCCCTTGCAATTCATCAATCCGAAACCATGGGAAGTCTGAGTAACGGCAGAAACAGAATTGTCATTAACTGTTTCTTTATGATCGTCAACAACGATTTTGTGGGCAAAAATATGAGAAAGTTGCTCTTCATCCATACCCACTCCCGTATCACGCACACTTATCTCTACATAATTTTCGGTTGATGTGGCGCTTATTGTTACGGTTCCACCTCTTGGCGTGAATTTTCTGGCATTGTCGGCCATCGTGTTTATCATGAAGAGGGTTAACGTCTTGTCTGCCTTAACGAATGCTGTATTGGGTTCTACCACCAGATTGATTCCTTTTAGCAGAAAGCCCATTCTGCCTTTGAGTACAATATCAAATAGTGACTGCAAAGCGAAACTCTCAATATGTAGACTTAGTTCCCCTTGACGCATTTGTATCCAACTGGTAAGGACGTTATTGTAATCATTAATTTTGTCTGTGAGTTCAGCTAGATATGTATATCTCTCCTTTCGTCTTTCCTCTTCTTCTTGTCTGGTTGATAAACAATACGCCTCATGAATCATTCTATCTATAAAAGGTGTAATGCTATTGACCAATGATATTTTGGCCCGTTGCTCTACATTCCGTTTCTTATTGTTTAAAACGTGCAGATTTGCAACCTGTATCTTTTCAGTAAGCTCTTCATAAAGTTCTTCATTCTTTGCAAGATTCTCCTTATTAACTGTTTTCCACTTCTGCAAAGGTTCCAAGAAAGTCTCCAAAGAATATTTTCGGTCACTCCTTCGGCGCATATTGTCAAACAGAACCAGTAAAGCAAATACGATGATAATCATTATCACCACAGCCCCAATCATCAAATTCAATTGATATGACGAACGGTCCAATTGTCCCGCACGGGCTTCCAACTGGCGATCTTGACGTGTTTGCTCTTGTAGATCCAAATAGATGTTACGATTGTAATCACTTTTTGGCTTCTGGTTGACGGCTGAATAAACCAGACAAAGTTGCTCACGTATCGATGCGACCAAGTCTGGAGCTCTGTTTATTGCTGTGTTTTTACCAAGTGCATTTTGCAAACAAATCAAAGCTGAATTATAATCTTTGATTGCCCAATAGCTTTCTGATAATGTTCGATATGCTCCAGCTATTTGATAGGTGTCTCCATATTTTACGAATAAGTTGAGAGCCCGTTGTGCCAGATTACCCGCCAGTAGCGAATCTGGCATATTGTCAACGTTTACATACTTCATTGCTGGCATATTGTTCATAATAAGCTGGTTCCTAGTCTGTGGGGATTGGAAATGTTCACTCAGTCCTTGCAAAGACTGGGCCTCCCAATATGGATAATTGAATTGACACGAAGTTTGATAACAGCGCATCAGATAGTCAAATTCACTTTGATCGATTTGTTCCTGCGTGCCTGTGGTTATGATTCCACCTGCGCCTATGTTGTACCAATAATTCAATAATTGTGCTGTATCTCGTTCAATATCACCAGCCGGGTCAATATCTTCCAATGATTTAATGGATGGTGCCTTCTGTCCAACATAGTAGAAATAGATGGAATTCACTATTTTATATTCACTTTGGGCGTAAATCATACGCATACATTGATGCTTCGTCAGTGAGCCCTGCTCCTCGTTGATTCTACGCATCCTACGCATAGCCCTTTCACGATAGTCGTAAAAATCTTTATTCTTAGACTGACGTTGGCAAAGACGCATAAACTGGATATCAGCAATCAGTAGTTCAACTTGATTATCTGTTATCTCACTGATAGAATCCAACTGCTTATATGCTGTTGGATAATCCATTTTGGCTATGCTTACAAAAGCCAAATTGTTAAATGCCTCTGCCTTTCCTTCATCATAATTATCACACAAGCGCAATGCCCGATAGGCATAAACTTTTGTAGAATCAAGGCTGCGATAATGATAGGAATAAGAAATAGAATTCAGTCTGTCAACATGATCTTTATCGGATTGTTTACAGGCCGAAAGAAAAAACAAACAAATCAGAAATAAAATGATTTGTCTTGTCTTACGTGTTATGACATAGTTGATTACCATTTATTAAATTAAAACCATTTAGGCCTCCCAATCCTTATCTAGACAGGGAGGCCTATATATTTAGGCGCGAATTAACCGCGTGCTTTAGCAATGTAACCGAGAGCCTCTACGCACTTGTCGGTTATTGCCTGCCAATTCTTAGCAGCTATCACCTCCTTCGGGAATAATTTAGAACCCATTCCCACACAGAGGACACCACTCTTTATCCAAGCCGTTAGATTTTCTTCATCAGGAGAAACTGCACCAGTGACCATGATGTTACTCCAGCGTAATGGGCCTAACACATTTTTCACAAATGAAGGTCCTCCAACATTACCTGCAGGGAAAACTTTTGTAACATCACAACCCATAGACTGCGCATTGTTTATTTCGCTCACGCTGCCACATCCTGGACTATATGGAACCAATCTGCGATTGCATACAGGAGCAATCTCTGGATTGAAATTTGGACCAACAATGAAATTGGCACCAAGTTGTATATATAATGCTGCCGTTGGAGCATCAATCACAGTGCCTGCACCAAGTATCATCTCAGGACATGTCTCAGCGGCCCACTTGTTGACCTCTTCAAATATCTCATGAGCATAATCACCACGATTGGTAAATTCGAAAACACGAACGCCACCATCATAACATGCCTTTACGACATTCTTGACGATATCCACATTGCTATTGAAGAATACAGGAACCATTCCTGTATTACGCATAGCTTCTATTACTTGTATCTTATTAAAACGAGCCATCTTATATGTTTTTAAATATCCAATAAACTGAAATTAACGTTGAACTCGACCAGAAGCATCACCTCCTGCCAAATTCTCAACTTCCTCTTTGCTAACCATATTGAAATCACCTGGGATAGTATGCTTCAATGCAGATGCAGCAACGGCAAATTCAAGAGCTTTCCCTTGATTGTCTGGATATGAAAGTAATCCATGAATCAAGCCGCCGGAGAATGAATCGCCACCACCCACACGATCAATAATAGGTAATATATCATAGTGCTTACTCTGATAGAATTCCTTACCATTATATATAAGAGCTTTCCAACCATTATGTGAAGCAGAAATGGATTCACGAAGCGTACTTACTACATATTTGAAACCAAAGGTATCCATCATGCCTTTAAATATACCATAATATCCTTCAGCATCAGTCTTTCCGCCCTCAACGTCAGCTTCTGGTGCAAAGCCAAGACATAGTTTAGCATCTTCCTCATTTCCAATACATACATCGACATATTTCATAAGGGGTTTCATAATGCTTTGAGCCTTATCGGAAGTCCATAACTTCTTGCGGAAATTCAAGTCACAACTGACTGTAACCCCGTGACGTTTGGCTGCTTCACAAGCTAATTTAGTAAGGACAGCGGCTTTATCACTGATTGCAGGTGTGATGCCACTCCAATGGAACCAGTCGGCACCTGTCATAATTGCATCAAAATCGAAATCCTCAGGATCAGCTTCTGCAATGGAACTGCCAGCACGATCATAAATTACTTTTGATGGACGCATTGACGCACCACTCTCAAGGTAATAGATTCCTACACGATTACCTCCACGAGCAATAAATTCCGTATTTACGCCAAAACGACGGAGTGCGTTGATTGCGCATTGTCCAATCTCATGCTTGGGTAATTTACTAATAAAATAAGCATCGTGGCCATAATTAGCACAACTTACTGCGACATTTGCCTCGCCACCACCATACACTACGTCAAAGAATTCACTCTGAACGAATCTCTTCTGACCTGGAGAAGAAAGGCGAAGCATGATCTCGCCTAATGTAACAATTTTAGCCATTTTTACAATTTTAATGTTTGTTATTTATAGATTAATTGTTTTGTTCGCGCACAAAATTAAATATTATTTTGTGAAATGAGAAATAAAAAAGCGAAAAAAGTGATTTTTTAGTAAAATATACTGCTGTGCTTTCGCACAATTCAATTTTTATTCTTATTTTTGCAAAAATAACCTACATAGAAATGAACGTAAAAATAAGAATTAAAGATATCGCAGAACAAGCAGGGGTATCAGTAGGAACTGTTGATCGGGTACTACATAATCGTCCAAATGTTTCAAAACCAGCACGTGACAAGGTTGAGAAAGCATTAAAGGAAATGAATTATCAGCCCAATATGTATGCGAGTGCTCTCGCTTACAATAAATCCTATACATTTTATCTTCTTATGCCCAAACACGAATCCGAAGCTTATTGGGAGGAAATAGAAGAAGGGGCCATGAAGGCGTGTGAAGCCAGGCGAGACTTTCACATTGATGTAAAAATCATGTTTTACAAACGATTCGACAATGAATCTTTTATGACACAATATACCGAATGTTTAAATTCCGATCCTGATGGAGTAATCATCGTACCGGCAGAATTGGAACTCACTCGTCAATTCACAAACATCCTTCATGAGAAAAATATTCCTTTTATTTTACTTGATTCATATATGCCAGATTTAAAACCCTTGTCATTTTATGGTCAAGATTCGTTCAGTAGTGGATATTTTGCAGCAAAAGTTCTGATGCTCATTGCTTATAATGAAACTGAAATCATGTTCATGAAACAGATGAAAGACGGAAAGGTGGTGAGCAAGCAACAAGATAACCGAGAGGTTGGGTTCCGCCATTATATGCACGACCACTATCCTAATATAAAAATATTGGAAGTAAATTTACCTCTTGATGGGACAAAGAAGGATTTTGAAATCATATTAGAAAACTTCTTTACCGCCAATCCTACAATTCATCATTGCATAACGCTCAACTCAAAGGCTCATTTAGTAGGTGATTTCTTGTTGAAGACGAACAGACGAGATGTTCAAATCATGGGATATGATATGGTAGAAAAGAATGCCAACTGTTTAAGACAAGGAAGCATTTCCTTCTTAATCGCTCAACACGCTTATATGCAAGGCTATTCCTGTGTGGATGCTCTCTTTCGGGCAATCGTACTGAAAAAGAAAGTAAGCCCCGTAAATTACATGCCAATAGAACTACTGATTAAAGAAAATGTCGATTTTTATCGCAGAACACAATTATAGAAAACTCAATCTACAAAATGGAACAATCAAATTTTATCAAAATCAACCCCGCAGATTCGGTGGTTGTATGTTTGCGCCCTTACAAAAAGGGTGAAGTCATTGAAGTCGATGGTAAGTCAATTGAAGTACAACAGGACACCCCTGCTGGACATAAATTGCTCATCAAAAACACGTCGAAAGACAGTAACATCATTAAGTATGGTTATCCTATCGGTCATTTAAAAGAAAATTTAGTGGCTGGTCAATGGATAAACGAAAACAATCTTAAGACCAATTTGGCTGGGACGTTATCCTATGAATATCATCCAGTTAAAGAAAAACTTAATATTGAAAATGACAAATTGACCTTTAATGGCTATGTCAGAAAGAATGGTGAAGTCGGCATCCGTAATGAAATATGGATCGTACCGACAGTTGGATGTGTAAATGGCATAGCAGAAAGGCTTGTAGAATTGCTCAAATCTGAAACTGGTTGCAAAGGCATTGATGCCATTCATGCTTGGCATCATAACTATGGATGCTCTCAGTTGGGTGGCGATCATGAAAATACCCGCAAGATATTGCGTGATATCATTATGCACCCAAATGCTGGTGCTGTTCTGATTGTTGGTCTCGGTTGCGAAAACAATCAGCCCGACAAATTTATGGAACTGCTCGGAGATTACGACAAAGATCGCATTAAACTTTTAGTGACACAAAAGGTTGAAGGTGATGAACTTGAAGAAGGCATGAAAATTCTCAGAAATCTTTATTCTTTGGCAGTCAAAGATGAGAGGACCGAAGTCCCTTTGTCTAAGCTCCGAATAGGTCTCAAATGTGGTGGCTCGGACGGATTTAGTGGCATTACTGCGAATCCTTTGGTCGGCGAATTTTCAGATTATCTGGTAGCTCAAGGTGGAACATCAATACTTACAGAAGTACCTGAAATGTTTGGTGCCGAAACTATTCTGATGAACCGTTGTGAGACAAAAGAATTATTTACTGATACGGTCAATCTGATTAATAATTTTAAAGAGTATTTCTTGTCACATGGCGAACCTGTTGGAGAAAACCCTTCACCTGGTAATAAGGCTGGTGGCATTTCCACATTGGAAGACAAAGCTTTAGGGTGCACACAGAAATGCGGCAGAGCCCCCGTGAGTGGTGTTCTTGGTTATGGAGACCGTATCAAAACGAACGGTTTAAATCTGCTTTCAGCCCCAGGTAACGACCTTGTAGCTTCTACGGCACTTGCCTCGTCGGGCTGTCAAATCATTTTGTTCACAACAGGTCGTGGCACCCCATTCGGGACTTTTGTACCGACAATGAAAATTTCGACTAACAGTAATCTATATAAGAACAAGCCCAACTGGATAGATTTCAATGCTGGGAAACTGGTAGAAGGCACAGAAATGAAAACTTTGCTAAAACAGTTCATAGACAAAATCATATCCGTTGCTAATGGAGATTATCTGCGTAATGAAATAAATGGCTATCGAGAAATCTCCATTTTCAAGAATGGTGTAACACTATAAATTTATAATGAGCAATAAAAAAGGATTGTTAGCACTTTCACCACTAATAGTATTTGTTGTACTATATCTGGTATCATCAATCATTGCTGGGGATTTTTATAAAGTCCCGATAACTGTTGCCTTTATGATAGCAAGCATTTATGCAGTGATTATTTCAGGAGGATTCCCTCTGGCAAAACGTATCGATATATTCAGCCGTGGTGCAAGTTCTAGCAATCTTATGCTCATGCTTTGGATTTATGTTTTGGCTGGTGCGTTTGCTTCGTCTGCTAAAGAAATGGGCAGCATCGACGCAACCGTTAATTTAGCTCTGAACATCCTGCCATCCAACATGTTGCTGGCAGGATTATTTCTAGCTGCTTGTTTTATCTCAATTTCTATTGGGACAAGTGTTGGAACTGTAGTTGCGTTAGTTCCTATAGCCGCTGGAATAGCTCATTCAACGGAAGTCAGTATACCTCTCGTGACGGCGATTATCGTAGGTGGAGCATATTTTGGTGATAATTTGTCGTTTATTTCGGATACGACCGTTGTTGCTACCCAGACACAAGGCTGCAAAATGAGTGATAAATTCAGAGTCAATGCTTTTATTGTGGCTCCTGCCGCTATCATCATTCTTATCATCTATTTTGTCATAGGAGCAAATGTAAAATCACCAGAGAATGTTCCCGATGTACAATATATCAAGGTTATACCATATTTGGTTGTACTCATAACGGCAATCTGCGGAATGAATGTCATGGCTGTTCTCACGATAGGCATAGCTTTGTGTGGCATTTTGGGAATCGCTGATGGTTCATATAATATGTACGGTTGGTTCGGTGCGATGGGCAAAGGTATCATAGGCATGGGCGAACTTGTCATCATTGCGATGTTGGCAGGTGGAATGCTCGAGATAATCCGAGAAAATGGCGGCATCGACTACCTTATTAATAAGTTGACAGCCCATGTAAAAAGCAAACGTGGTGCCGAACTCTCTATTGCCGCACTTGTTGGTCTTGTCAATGTTTGTACGGCTAATAACACTGTTGCAATCCTCACCGTTGGTGGAATTTCTAAAAAAATCGGTGACAAATTCGGCGTCGATAGCAGAAAAGCGGCCAGTATACTTGATACATTTTCATGCACTGTCCAGGGACTCTTGCCTTATGGCGTACAGATGCTTCTAGCGGCTGGACTGGCAAAAATCAATCCAATGGAAATACTCCCCTACCTTTTCTATCCTATGGGAATCGGTATCGCAGCGATTGCTTCCATTCTATTTCGATACCCCAAGCGCTATTCTTAATTGTTCAAGATTCATAGTAACACATAAAATTTCATCATGGATATAATAAAACGTAATTTTTTTAGATTGTTACGTTCTGGAGCCCTTCAAAACAATGAGACTTTAGAAAGAATGTCAGCATACAAATGGAATAAACTTTTCCTAATGGTAAAGTCGCAGGATGTCCTGTCAATTGTCATGAACGGAGTGACGAACCATGCCAACGATATCATGATGAATATACCACAGTATTTGCTTGATGTTTTAAATGAAGAAAATTCTAACGGACAAAATAATCATGAGATAGCATCACAAATGAGCAACTATTTCCTCAACAAACGATACAAAAAAATTAGAGAAAAGGAAATACATTCCATCGACACTTCTGTGGAAACATTAGAAATCCTTAAAATCATTGTGATGAATGAAGCTTATATCTTAAATTGCGGAATCTCATTACGATTGATATTGGAACTGGGAAGTTATCTACGGACCAAAGGGGACAAAGTTGACTTCGTGAAGCTTGATTTGTGGTTAATGAAATTGCACATAAAAAGAATGGCCCAATTTGAAGGTAGCATACTTATCTCTGTTTTTAATTTCGAAAAAGATGAAATTCCATTCGTTCAAAAGATTGAACCTGCCGCTGAAAGATTTGTGCAGCGTTCGATTATTCACCCTATCATTGATACGTCAAAAGAATGGCATTTTCATCAAGGAAAGAGTGGCTTTTTAAAAAACAACTCTACTGTTTTGCATAGAAATATCAGCAGAAGTCTTCGTTATATCGGTTATGCACCAATCGAGACAACTAGTAATTTCATCAGAAATATGGCACATTCCCTATCTGAGATTGAAGAATAAAATTAATATTTGTAAAAAACTCTATCTCAAGGTATTCCGTCTCTTATCTTTTTATTATCTTTGCAACTATGAATAGAATGATAACGTTTATAATAAGTGTTTTTTCCGTCATAGCTACCAATGCTCAAAATAATTATGTGCAATGCGAAGACACTTGCACACATATTCATGGAATTGATTTAAGTCATTATCAAGGTAATGTCTTTTGGGAAACAGTCGGTGACAACTCAAAAATGGCTTATGTTTATTTAAAAGCTACCGAAGGTGGTGACAAGATAGATGATAAATATGTTTCTAATATAGAATTGGCACATAGATATGGATTGAAAGTAGGTTCATACCATTTCTATCGTCCTAAAATATCGCAAGAAAAACAACTTGACAATTTTATAACACAATGCAGGCCAGGAGATCAGGATTTGATCCCAATGGTCGATATTGAAACCAAAAGTGATTTACCTACTGAAGAATTTTGCGATTCCCTCTTTAAATTTTTAAATTTATTAGAGCAAGTATATAGACAAAAGCCTTTGATATATACATTCGCTAATTTTTATGATCACTATTTGTTGGGAAAAATTGATGATTATAAGCTAATGATTGCCCAATATACCCAAAGAGAGCCTGTCCTAAAAGACAACAGAGATTTTATCATGTGGCAATACACTGGTAAGGGACATATCAATGGTGTCAATGGATATGTAGATAAAAGTAGGCTTATGGGCAAACACCGTTTGCGCGAAATCAGATTTAGACATAGATAGAATTAATTACAGTTTGTAGAATTGAAACTTTAAAGAATATGGCTATTATTAAATGTCCTGAGTGCGGTCATCAAATTAGTGACAAAGCACCTGTTTGCCCCTCATGTGGGGTTCAAATCGCTGGCAAGTTGACTAAGTGCCCACAATGTGGCGAAGTGTATTTCAAGGATCAGGAGATGTGTCCGAGTTGTCACCATGTCACGATGGACACTACTTCGATGCAGCGACCTACACCCCAGCAGGCACCAACCAATACGCAGCAAAATGTGCAGTATCAACAACCGCAGGAACAGACCCTAATCTCATCAACTGGAAGAAGTACTGTGCCTCCTGTTGGACAACCACCTGTTCAAAACAAACAAGATGAAAAGCCCAAGAAAAAAAGTCACAGCGCACTAATCGTTTCATTTCTTCTTGCTTTAATAATTTGTGGCGTATGTTTCTATATTTATAGTAATGCCAAAAACAGTAAGGAAAGAGAAGCTTATGAATATGCGATGAACAGTAGTGACCCATTAGTTTTACAGAGCTATTTGGATACTTATAAAGATGCCTCAGAGGCACACCGTGATTCTATTCAGGCTCACCTGACGTTATTAAAACAGGTTGACCAAGACTGGACAAATGCTGTAGTAAGTTGTTCTAAGACAGCATTGGAAGATTATCTGTCCAAGCATCCGGACAGCCCACACAAAAGTGAAGCCATTCACAAAATTGATTCTTTGGATTGGATTCAAGCTTCTACTGAGAATACGCTGGACTCTTATAAACTGTATCTCACCGACCATTCTAACGGAGAACATATAGACGAAGCTAACGAAGCAGTGAAAACACTTAATGCCAACACGGTACAACCCGAAGAGAAATCGGCGATAAGTTCAATCTTCCGCCATTTCTTCCAAAGCATAAATTCCAGGAATGAAGACGGTTTAACATCAACGGTAAGTAGTTTCTTAACCTCTTTCTTAGGAAAAAGTGATGCAACAAAGAGTGATGTCGCTACATTCCTGAATAAGATTTATAAGGAAGATATCACTAACATGAATTGGCGAGTCAACAACGATTATAAAATTGATAAAAAAGAGGTGGGCGAAGACGAATACGAATATTCAGTTCAGTTCTCTGCTGTTCAACAAATAGAACGGACCGATCCAACGAAGGAGACCGAAGCAAAATATAGAATTAAGGCTAAAGTCGGCCCTGATGGCAAAATCACTGAATTTAATATGACTAAGATTATCGAATAAATTGTTAGCTATCAATTATGTTAGCTAACACTTAAAATATAAGATGCGCCCCAAAAGTTATAGATTAACTTTTGGGGCGCACTTTTGATGGATTTCCTTTGATATCAAACTCGTTTTATGCTTCTTGATACAAATATCTTTTAATACTCTTTTTGGGCGTTTTGGCAAACTCTTCATCATGTAATTGTATGGAAGAAAGTTTACAATAAACGGGTAATACAGCATTTAATTCCTGACGATTCTGTTCCATGATATTCTCCAAGTCTTCATTGGAGAATCCCATTGATTTTGCTTCGTCAAAATCGGGGTGAACAAGTCCGATGAGTTTTTCTCCTTTTTGGATGACCACACTCTCATTGACCATTGCCATTGAGTTCAATTTATCTTCAATCTCTTCTGGATATATATTCTGACCTGAGGCACCTAGCAACATATTCTTAGAACGACCTTTGATGAACACATTACCTTCTTCATCCATCGTTCCGAGATCACCTGTATGGTACCAGCCATTTTTATCAATAGTCTTTTTTGTTGCTTCCTCATTCTTATAATAACCTAGCATGACATTTAGACCTTTTGCAAGAATCTCACCAGGTATGTTTTGAGGATCATGGCTGTCTATCTTGATTTCCATGTGGATTGCTTGTCGTCCACAAGAACTTGGTACAAATGATTGATAGTCCGAATAAGCCATGATGGGTGCACATTCTGTTGCACCATATCCTACTGTATATGGGAAATCTATGCGTTTTAAAAAGGCTTCCACCTCTTGATTAAAAGCAGCGCCACCAATAATGATTTCATAGAATTTTCCACCGAAAGCATTCGTCACTTGTTCACATATCTTTTGGTTAACCTTCTTGTTGATGACTGGCATATTAAGAAGCAGTCGCATACGATTGTTCTGAATCTTTGGGAAAACCTTCTTCTTGATTATCTTTTCAATGATAAGAGGAACAGAAATGATAATTCTGGGCTTAATGTCGGAAAAGGCTTGTGCAACAATTGCCGGACTTGGCACACGTGTCAAATAGAAAATATGAAGTCCTGTTAAGAACTCAAAAATAAATTCGAATGCCATACCATACATGTGCGCCATAGGTAGAATGCTAATCACATTATCACCTTGATGAATTTGGTTGCCTAGGACATGCACAGCAAAATCATAGTTGCTCCAAATCGCACGATACGGAATCATGACACCTTTCGAGAATCCTGTTGTCCCGCTTGTATAATTGATCAGAGCCAATTCATCTCCATTTTCCTCTATATAATAGTGTATATGTTCTTTGCGGAAATATTTGGGATATTTCTTGCCAAACATCTCATTAAGATGTTCTCTCGCGTATGTTAGTTTATCTGTACGGGATATCACGAGTGAATAGTCTGGAATATAAATAATTCCTTCCAGATTCGGCATCTTGGTGACATCTATAACCGTGGCAACGACATCGCCGACAAAAAGCAACTTCGCTTCCGAATGGTTTACAATGTTATGAATTTGATCGGCAGTGAATTCATGCAAAATTGGTACTGCAACAGCACCATAAGTTAGGGTCGCAAGAAAGGCAACTGCCCAATTGGCACTGTTACGTCCACAAAGAGCTATCTTATCGCCTCTTTGCACACCACTATTTTCAAACATGATATGTAACTTTTCAATTTTTCGTGCCACATCATGATATTGCAGAGTAGCTCCCTTGTAGTCTGTCAGTGCATCTAAGTCCCAATTGCGAATGATGCTTTTTTCTATAAGGGAATTAAAGCTTGGTACTTTTTCCATATATCTTTAATGTCTAAACGTTTTGATACAAATATCTTTTAATGCTCTTTTTAGGAGTCTTCTCAAATTCTTTTTCATGGAGTTTTATCGCTGATAATTTACAGAATGATGGTAGTTGTGAGTTAATTACCAATCGGTTCTCCTCCATAATGTGTTCTAAATCATCATTGTTAAATCCCATAGATTCAGCTTCCTCAAAGTCAGGATGTACCAAACCTACCAATTTACCATCATTTTGTATGACGATGCTCTCGTTGACCATTGTCATGGAATTCAATTTGTTTTCTATTTCTTCGGGATAGATGTTCTGTCCATTCGAACTGAGCAACATGTTTTTGATTCGTCCGTTGATAAAAACATGACCAGATTCATCCATTGTTCCAAGATCGCCTGTATGATACCATCCATTTTCATCAATAACGGCTTTTGTGGCATCTTCATTCTTATAATATCCTGTCATCACATTCAAGCCCTTCGTGATGATTTCTCCTGGTATGGTTTTCGGATCAGAACTTAATATCTTAACTTCCATATTCGTGACCGCTGTGCCACATGAACCGGGAATGAAATTTGTCCAGTCACTGAAAGTAATCATAGGGGCCGTTTCTGTCGTGCCATAACCCATTGTGATTGGGAAATTGATATTAGTAAGGAAATCTTCCACTTCTTTATTCAGCCCGGCTCCACCGACCATCACTTCGTACATATTCCCACCGAAAGCCTCTTTCACCAACTCGCATATTTTTGCTTTAACTTTCTTGTTAATTACTGGCATATTCATCAACAATTTTACCTTGTTGGTTTGCACAATTGGAAATATCTTTTTCCTGATAATTTTTTCTACAATGAGAGGAACTGAAATGATAATGGCTGGCTTGATTTCTGAAAATGCTTCGGCAAGATAAGTTGGACTTGGTTGACGCGTAAGGAAATGGATGTGATTTCCAAAACAAAATTCAAAGATAAATTCCACCAGCAGCCCATACATGTGCTCCATTGGAAGAATGCCTACTACATTGCTACCATGCTTAATATGTGAGCCTATAGCAACAGACATAAAGTCCAGATTGCTCCATAAAGCCCGATAAGGCAACATGACACCTTTAGAATATCCTGTCGTTCCACTAGTATAATTTATCATTGCCAATTCTTCGGCTGTGTCCTTATGATAGTGAACATGTTCCTTCCTAAAAAACTTAGGATATTTCTGACCGAACATTTCATTCAGATGCTCGCGTGCAAAAGTCAATTTTTCAGTCCGTGATAACACAAGAGAATAATCTGATATCTTGATGATGCCTTCTAGTAATGGCATTCTATCAGCATCCACATCTTCACTTGCCATATCACCAATGAACAACAGTCTGGCCTCAGAGTGATTCGCTATGTTGTAAATTTGGTCTGAAGTGAATTCGTGCTGAATAGGAACAACTACTGTACCATAAGTGAGGGTGGCAAGAAAGACTACAGCCCATGATGCACTGTTTTTACCACAAATGGCTATCTTGTCACCTTTTCTGATACCACTGCTTTCAAACAAAATGTGTAACTTCTCTATTTTCCGTGCCACATCGTGATATTGCAGCGTTATTCCCTTATAGTCACTTAGGGCGTCTAAGTTCCAATTTTCTATAATGCTACGCTCTATATATGAGTTAAAGCTAGGAATTAACTTCATTGCACAAATTTCTAATTTGTGTGCAAAGATAATATCTTATTTGCATTTTGCAAAATCTTTACGAAATAAATTGCTCAATTTTTATAAAATAGTGCAATTCTTCGGGATTTTAAAACAATTTATTCTCGAAATAGGATAATTTTCATTCTCGTTGATTCAACTTTTTCAATTATTTTTTGCAATTTGTTCGGGGTTACTCATATCTCATGGACTTTGCTGGATGGATGTGCGATATCAAATAACTAGGTGCTATTAAAACAAAAATGCAAATGAATAAAGTCGCAGCATTTAGCAAGATGAAAATAGGTATATTGAATTCTACAGGTACAGTGTTGACATAGTAAGTCGTAGGGTCTAATTTTACGAGACCTGTATATTTCTGAAGTGTTATCAAGCCTAAACCTATTAAATTGCCAATCAGGAGTCCTTTTCCAATGATAAAAAATGCGAACCATAAGAATGTGTGACGGATGACTTTGTTTCTGGCTCCTAGAGCTTTCAGAACACCAATCATCGTAGTACGTTCAAGTATCATAATAAGTAGGCCGCTAATCATCGTGATTCCTGCCACGGCAATCATCAGTCCCAATATGATCCAGACGTTTAAATCTAACAAATTTAACCACCTGAAAATCTGGGGATTAATATCTTGAATAGTCTGCGAAGAATACGTCTCACCGTATTTGTCTTCCGTCCTATTAACTTTCTGTACCAATAAGTCTTCTACGTCATTCACTTTATCGAAGTCATTTACAGTAAGTTCCGCCCCGGAAGCCTGGTCAGGTTCCCAGCCATTTAATTTGACTGTGGTATATAAATCAGTGTAACATATTATCTTGTCGTATTGAGAAAGATTGGTCTGATATATTCCAGAGATAGTGAATCTCCGTGCTCTCACACCGTTATTATCAATAAAATAGGCAAAAACCTTATTTCCCAATTTCAATTTCAGTTGATCGGCCATAATTTTGGAAATAACAATTTTGTTATGACTGGTATTATCTGAAAATTTCGGGATATTCCCTGATACAAGATTTTGATGAAGGAATGTTGAGTCGTATTCTGGTCCGACACCTTTGAATGCTACTCCCAGAAAATCTGAATCAGTTTTTAAGATACCTTGTTTTATAGCAAACCTTTGGACATGTTTCACTCCAGAAATGTTTTTCAAAACCTGAATCATCGAGTCGCCCATTGATATAGGATACTGTTCCGATGATTGCAACGTCATGAAATCGGCTACCTGGATATGACTGCCAAATCCGATCACCTTATCTCTAATCGTATGCTTAAATCCAAAAACCACACTGACGGATATCAGCATGACAGCTAAACCTATAGCCACACCTGCTGTAGCTATACGAATGGCGGGTCTGGAAACTTTACGTTTGTCTCCTTGATCCGAATATATTTTTTTTGCTATAAATAAAGGGAAATTCATCTATTCATCTTCTACACGACCTGGATAAGCCTCTAGCGCTTTGCGCAAAACAAACAGCGCCCGTTCCAAATCTTTCTTTTTTAACACATACGCGATACGCACCTGATTTATGCCAGCTCCAGGAGTCGTATAGAAACCGGCAGCAGGGGCCATCATAACAGTTTCACCTTCGTAGTCGAATTTTTCCAGACACCACCTGCAAAACTTCTCACTGTCATCAACTGGCAACTTCGCAACAGTGTAAAAGGCTCCCATTGGGATGGGTGAGTATACGCCAGAAATACGATTCAAACCGTCTATTAGGCATTTACGTCGTTCTACATATTCATCATAGACGTCACGATAATATTCTTCTGGTGCATCAAGAGATGCTTCTGCCACGATCTGACCTATCAGAGGAGGAGAAAGACGGGCTTGACAGAATTTCATCACTGCTGCTCTCACCTCTTTGTTTTTTGTAATAAGTGCTCCTATTCTGATTCCACATTCTGAATAACGCTTTGATACAGAGTCTATTAATATCACATTCTGCTGTATTCCTTCAAGGTGGCATGCACTGATATAGGGTGAACCTGTATAAATATATTCACGATAAACTTCATCGGAAAAGAGGTACAAATCATATTTTTTGACCAAATCGCGTATTTGGTTCATTTCTCGTCTTGTGTAAAGATAACCTGTAGGGTTGTTTGGGTTGCAAATCATGATGGCACGAGTGCGCTCATTGATTAATTCTTCAAATTTCTCAACTTTAGGCAATGAGAAACCTTCTTCTATCGTCGTGGCAATCGTTCTGATTTTAGCTCCTGCAGATATAGCAAAAGCCATATAGTTTGCATAAGCTGGTTCAGGAACAATTATCTCATCACCTGGATTCAGACAAGACATGAATGCAAAGAGCACTGCCTCTGAGCCACCGGAAGTAATGATGATATCGTCTGCCGAGACATTTATATTGTACTTTTGATAATATCCGACTAATTTTTGACGGTAACTCAAATTTCCCTGTGAAGGTGAATATTCCAGAATGTCACGATTTATATTCTTCAGTGCATCCAATCCAACTTTAGGTGTTGGAAGATCGGGCTGGCCAATGTTCAAGTGATAGACCTTAATACCGCGACTTTTTGCAGCTGCAGCTAGTGGAGCCAATTTTCTGATTGGCGATTCTGGCATCTCTAATCCGCGAACAGATATTTCAGGCATAATTTTATGAATTTATACGAGTTGCAAAGTTACTTATTTTTTTAGATATAAGACCATAAAATTCTTTTTTTTTAAGTAATCTTGTTTCATATTGCAATTGTGCATTGAAATGGATTCTCTCCTATTTCTTAATAATATGCCTCATTTTGCACATTTTTCTTACATTCTGCAAAATTACTTGCCGATTGGATGGAGCGGATTTCAAGCCTTTGCTATCATTTGTAAAAGTGAAAATAAAATATTCCATTCTGTTCTTCATTTATGAAAATCTTTGTACCTTTGCTGACAAGAAATAATTTTAATTCAAAAAAAATGAGATCAAGAACATCTGATTGGTATGAAACCAAAATCCGTTATGAAAAGACAATGGAAGACGGAATGCAGAAAAAAGTTACAGAACAATATGTTGTAGATGCCCTTAGTTTTACTGAAGCCGAAGCAAGTATTATAGAAGAGATGTCTTCCTTTATCAGCGGCGAATTTAAAATTACAGACATCAAGCCAGCTGTATACAAAGAGATTTTTTTCAGTGACAATGATAACGACGATCGCTGGTACAAAGCGAAGTTGCAGTTTATAACCATCGACGAGAAAACTGAAAAAGAAAAGCGCTCTAACATCAATTATTTGGTCCAGGCTGGTTCTCTGCCTTTGGCAGTCAAGCACATAGACGAGGTAATGGGCGGTACAATGATTGATTACGTTATGGCAAGTATTGCTGAAACCCAGATTATGGATGTTTATGAACATAACAAGGCTTTGAAGAAACTTGAACCTAACGACAAACCAGAATACGAGGAAACTGATCAAGCTAACACACAGGAGGGTGCATAAATATGAATGTCGATGTCGCAAAAAATCTACACAACGTATTGGGCAATTTGCCTGAAGGTGTCAGATTGGTTGCCATAAGCAAATATCATCCCAACGAATACATTGAGGCAGCTTATCATGAAGGACAACGACTGTTTGGCGAAAGTCATGAACAAGAGCTTGCTGAAAAAGTGAAAACGTTGCCTAGTGATATAGAATGGCACTTCATTGGACATCTCCAGACAAATAAGGTAAAGTATATTGCACCTTACATTTCTATGATAGATGCTGTTGACTCTCTGAAACTCTTGAAAGAGATCAACAAGCAGGCAGCAAAATCTGACCGAGTCATAAAGGTCCTTCTAGAATTGCACATCGCTGATGAGGAAACCAAATATGGTCTGACCCTTGACGAATGTCGCAATCTCTTGGAGGCTGGAGAGTGGCACGATTTAAAGAATGTACGTATCTGTGGCTTGATGATGATGGCATCGAATGTTGATGACGAACAGCAAATAAGGGGCGAATTCCTTCAGGCAGCAAATTTCTTTGATGAAGTCAAGGCAAAATATTTTGCAGATAATTGCGATTTCGTAGAACGCAGTTGGGGTATGAGCCATGACTATAAGATTGCTGTAGAATGTCGTTCCACGATGGTGCGTGTTGGTACTACGATTTTCGGACCCCGTGTTTATTGATTTTAATATTGAACGTATATGAAAGTATTATTATTCAACGGCAGCCCTCATAAAACAGGTTGCACATATACAGCTTTGACTGAGGTTGAGCGAGAGTTGAAAAAATGTGGCATTGAGTCAGAGCATTTTTGGATTGGGACAAAGCCTACCATGGGATGCATAGCTTGTGGCAAATGCATTCCAACGAAACGTTGTTGGTATGACAAGGATCGTCTGAATGAATTTCTAGACCGTGTCAGCGAATTCGACGGCTTTGTTTTTGGTACACCGATCTATTATGCAGGCATAAGCGGGCAACTCAAGTCTTTCTTAGACAGAGTGTTCTACGGAAAGGCAGATTTATTCAACAATAAACCTGCAGCTGCTGTTGTCAGTTGTCGTAGAGGTGGCGCCATGGGAGGTTGGGAAGATGTCAACCGTTTCTTTGGTATGACAAACATGCCGATAGTTACCAGTCAATATTGGAACCAGGTCCATGGCAATACTCCTCAAGATGTACTACAAGATGCCGAAGGCTTGCAAACCTTACGTCGCTTGGCACAGAATATGGCTTGGATGTTGAAATGCATTGATGCTGGCAAAGCTGCCGGCGTAGCTGACCCGAATGTTGAGCCTATAATAAGAACAAATTTTATAAGGTAAGCGCCTGATAACCAACATAAAATAGGAGGAGAACAATGTTGTTTTCTTCCTTTTTTTTATTTAGCTATACTGAATGATATACAACGAAAAGAGCCCCGCGTATTTTCATACACGGGGCTCCATCATTTGAA
>ENA-UOYA01001743-UOYA01001743.1-activated-sludge-metagenome-genome-assembly--contig:-NODE-1743-length-22218-cov-8.032126_pt1 | contig 22218 bp, 17 predicted proteins | sample MGYA00238163_ERZ764804 | MGnify/ENA primary metagenome ERZ764804 (study PRJEB28919, sample SAMN05720223) | activated sludge metagenome | isolation source: Anaerobic digester | place: Hong Kong... | reverse complement strand
ATTGCCGTCGCCAACGCTACCAGTTTTTTCATCTTGTTGCCTCCTTTATTTATTTGTAGACCGGTTTGATTTCCTTATAAGAATAATCGCGGCGCCTGCTACTAAAACCGCTGCCGCAGCCAATATTACATAAATCGCCCAGGCGCCGCCGCTTTCTCCGCGGCCCTGTCCGCCGCCCGCCGGCGCTTCGGATTCTGAGCCGGCAACGGCGCTCGAGGCGCCTGATTCCTCCGGCTGCGACTCTTCTTCCTCCGCCGAAGAATCGCCGGCTAAAGACGAGCTATCGGCCGCTTTGGAGCTTGCCTGTTTTGCGTCGCTTTTGCTGCTTTCACTTTTGGGGCTGCTTGAAGCCGGCATGGACTTGCTGCTGTAAAGCACTATAGAATCGATTATCATGGTCTTTCCCACAGTCGATTCGTCCATGGGGATGCCGAGGGTAAAGTTGACCACATAGTTGAGATCCAGCTTCATGTTGCCTATGCCGAGAATCGCCACGATCTCCATGCTCGAAAACGGGACCCTCACCCATCCCTTGTAGTTTTGCGGCAGGGTGGTCATCATAGCCGCTTTTGCCGTGTGCTTCTTCCAGCCGTTTCCTTCCTGGAGGTAAAACTCGCCCCCTTCCGCGATTGCCCAGCGCTCAAATTTTCCGGCTACCTTTTTGCCGTCCTTCCAGTCCTGTTCGTAAATCTGGAACGAAAAGTCAAAGCCGGGAACGTCCTTTCCGGACACCGGGTCTTTTGTCATCTGGTCGCCAAAGCCCCGGATATCGACCCAGATCCACATCTCCTCAAAGCCGTTGAAGTCGTTGACCTTCTCCTTGCCGGGGTAACGCGTAAGGTCAAAGATGGGGTTGACGTACTTGAAGTCATTAGGCACGTCGTTGACCTTAATCTCCGCGTACTTGCCGTTTTGGCCCTTTCCGTCGTTTTTGACCACCATGTCGTAACCGTGCGGGCCGATGGACGCGTCGGTGATATACTTGCCTTTGTCGTCTGTTTTATCGCCGAGCTTCATTCCGACGGTGAATTCAGGTTCATCGTATCCCCAGATGGTTTTATAGTAACCGCTGGGGTTTTCCGATGCAGTCACAGTGTTATATGTGTACGCCGACACTGCCGGAACAAAAGCCGCTGACAGAAGCACCAACGCCGTCATAATCAACGCTACCCTTCTCTTTGCCATTCACCTTCCTCCTTTCAACTCTTTATAGGCCTGTTTCAAGCTGAATATTTTCTTTAGGGGTTTTATTTTATCCCTCCCCTCAAGCACCGGGGTCTCTTCAAACATGGGGCCTACTATGCGCTGCCATTTTGCGTTTTGCTCGCTGCGGCTCAGATTTTCAAGGAATCTCTCGAATTCTATGCATTCGTAGGTTATGATGCAGTATTCTCCCCACATGTAAATTTCGAGGTTTTCGGCTCCCGCCTCCGCAAGCGCCCTGACCTGCTCTTCGCTGATGTTTGCGTGGCATTCGATATAATCCTTTACCCTGTCCTTTTTCAGCTTGTAGATTTTGCAGTACGTGTTCATTTTTCGTCCTCACAGATGTCGATCTCAAGCCGTTTTTCCTTTGGTATGTCCACAAAAAAGCAGTCGTTGGCGTATGTTCTCTCGGGGAGTATGACAAGCGCGCTTTGCCGCTTTCCGCCCGCCGCGAACGGCGCACCGTGCCACACTCCGGGCTTTAAGACTACTATCGTGCCCTTCGGGACCCTGAACACCCGCATGCTGTCGTACGGGACGTCCCCCTTTGTCGGCGGCCCCACATGAATGAATATATCGCCGTCGATAGGGAGAGTGGCCTCGCAGGTGTGCGAGTGGTATTCCGCGCCGTCTATGACGTATTCCCTGGGATGCACCACCACCGACGACATGGAGGCCACATTTGCGACCAGGCGCATTTGAACCATATCGGGGAAAAACTCGACCGGGCTTTCCCCGAAGCGGTTGGATTTCGGGTTTAGAAGGTCGGCGTAAAATCCGAACTCAGAAAACCCTTCTTTTGAAAGCCGCTCCGCCTTAAGCTTCATTCCATCACCTCATTCAAAAGCTCGACCGCCTTTTTAACGACGATATCGGCGCTTTTTTTCTCAAACCTTGAAGAGTAAAGGGTAAGGGTTTCGTAGCCGCCGCTGCGCTCAAACGCGCCCGGCGTCGGCAGATAGCCCGCGTTGCCGTTTGTAAGCTCAAAGATGGCCGTTTTGTCAAACCCCGAACGCTCCTTTATATCGAGCCCCACCTTTGCAAAGACCTCAAACGGCAGCGCGACGATACCCAGACCGCCAAGTCTTACGGCGCTTATGCCTATCGTCTGTTTTTTGCTTATCTTCCTTTGCCTTTCAAGGTACAGGATATCGGCGTATTCCTGCACCTTCCAGCAGTCGAGAGAAAGGTACCGCTCAAGCGACACCGCTTGGCCGCTCCCGCCCTCCACGCCGTAATTGGAAACCTTGGGCTCGGGGAAGCTTTTGCCCTCGGCCGCCTTTAAAAACGCTTTGGCATTTTTAATTTTTGCCCTGTCCACTCTGCGCAGCCTAAGCGCCACCGATGCGGTTTTTATTTTTATTTTGCCGGTTATCTCCTTTTTCTCGCTCAGGCCCTTGATAACGGCCTTTCCTAATGCAAAGCCGTACTTTTCACACCACCCGGCCCCGACCTCACAGCTTTCCTTATCCTGCGCATTGACGGGGCAGACGTCGCCGCAGGGGCCGTTTACGAATAAAACGGGGATGTCCGCCCCTAAGACCGATTGGATATACCGCTCCGTATAGGCGGGGAAATCGGCGCTTATGGCCGTACTTTCCCTCTCCATAATCTGCGGGTGCTGCGCGAAATTAAGGAGCATACCCATTATGCGCCCGCCGTCGTCGCATGAGAACAACACGTTTAGCTGCTTGTCCGGCACGCCCTCAGGGCATATGATTTGCCGGTCGTCCTTGAAGGGATGGGTTTCTATTCGCCCTCCCCTCATGACGAACCTGGCGCAGAAAGCCATGTTCTCTACAAAATCGGAGAAATAATACAGCTTTGCGCTTGAGAGGCTGTTCACCGCATCGGTTATGCTCTTTGCAATCCTTTCCTCAAGAACCGCGACGTAACCGCCCTGCGACGCTTTGCCGAAAAGCCCTGTGGTCAGCGGGCCGGAATGGGTGTGGGTGGCGCTTATGAAAATATTGTCCGGGCAAAGCCCCGTTTTTTCCCTAACCGCCTTTTTAATCCGGGCGACGCTCTCGTCTCCTACAAAAAGCACATCGGCGGACGAAAAAACAACCAGCGTCTCCCCGTCGTCTATCGCCATTGACCGCGCGTAAAGCTCCGTCAAAACGCTCTGCGCTTTTTTCTCCCCCGGGTGCCCGCCCATCACAACGCCGATATCCGGAGTTATTTTTACCTTTGAATACCCTACATTCATAGGCAGCCTCCGATTATTTTAGGTAGCAGTCGATTGCGTCGCCCATCATCAGGCATTCGGCCGTCCATGAAAACAGCCACGCCACATTGTCGCCCGGCGAGGGGTTGGTGTGCCCGGTCACCTCGATGTAGCCCGCTTCGGGCATATTGGCGCCGGTGTTGCGGAGCAGCCATTCCCATGCAAGCCTTACATGCGGCCTGAATTCGTCAGCCTGCTCCCTTGTAAGAAGGCCCTTCCGGTACATGCCCACGACCGCCATTACAGCGGCCGCGGTAAGCCCGACCCATTTGTCGTCTTTTCCCGTCATGCCCACTGCACCGTCGTCAAACTGGCAGTTTTTGAATATCCAGCGGTTGGACTTTACCGATTTTTCGATAATACCGTCTACGAGCGTCTTGTCTTTAAAAAACCTTGCCGCAGATGTCAAAAAATCGACGTCCCCGAACGCGCTCCATACCCAGCCGACGCTGTTGGCGGGGGTGTTGTCCATATGCTCGAACGCCGTGTCCGGCCAAGGGCCGATCGCCCAGGTGCCGATTTCGGGCATCCACACGCCCTCCATGGTCCCCTCCTTGATATCGGTCATAAAGTAAGCCGCAAGGCCCTCCATATCACGGAGCACGCTCTGGTCGCCCGTCGCCTTGTAAAGGCTCGTGATGCCCCGTCCCACATGGCACAGGTCGTCGGAAAAGCCCACATCGGGGACATGCTTTAACGATTCGATACCGGGGAGGTAGCCGCACCTGAAATAGCACCCCACATCCGTTCTGAGCTGGCGGAGCCATTTCAGTATGACCCTTGCGTGCACCATATAATCCCTGTATTCCATGGGGTTATGGGCGGCGTAAAGGCAGGCGCTCTCCATCGCTATGCCGAATTTGTAGGCTATCCTTTCGGTGGTGATAAGGTCCTCGATATGGTTGATATACCACCTGCAGTATTTGTCGGCGGCTTCTTTATAGTCGGGCCTTCCCAGCATGTCGTAGGCGCCGTAGAGCGCCCTCGCCATAAAAGGCACTTCCATATGCCTCATAAGAGGACGGTATTTCGGCTTAAGGTACGGACACTTTTCGGCGTCTATACCGCCCTCTTCGTTTTGCCACTCGACAAACCGGTCGCAGATGCTTTCGATTCTGCCGGTATATTCCCTCATACGCGTTACCCTCATATAATAACTTTTGGAAGCCCGATATAGTCCGCATAAAGCTCAAGCTCCTCGCGGAAATCGCCGTATACAAGACAGATATGATGGGCTACGCCCTCGGTGAGAATCTGTTCGATGTACGTTTTTATATCCTTGCCCTGCGGCCTGAAATAAAACTGCGGCGCGTAGGACGGGCACTGCATAAGCTCGACGCATTCGCCTTGGGAAATCAGCATTTTCCAGCTTTTCTCCTCGTTTATGATGCTCGCCATTGTGACAGGCCCCGCCTTGCCGACGTATTCAACGGAAAACCCGTTTCCCGTAAAGTCCCATTTTTCAGGCGACGGCGTCCACCTCGCTTTCGTAAGGTCGGCCGCCATCTCCACAGGATCCACTACCCCGTGATGTGTAAGCAGCATGGTGTCGCTCTTCTCGTCAAACGCCGTCCACTCCAGGAAAATGGGCAGCTTGCCGCTTATATATCTAAGAATGTACTTCATTACCAGGTTGGCTATATCGCCTTCATGGGTTGTCATGATGCCCTTTTTCTCCATGCAGTAGAAGGAGAAGTCGGCCGATGTCCTTGTAGCGACCTCCACATGGTGCTGTCCTAACAGGGTGAGGGCCTCGATGCCGAATTTGTCCACAAGCTTGCAGGCGGCAATCCCCAGCGCCACGCTTTTTCTTTTGTCCTCTTCGGTAACGACAACCGATTCAATCGGCACCTCCCTATCAAGCTGCGCGATAAAATCGTCTATTTCCTTGTCATCCACCTTTTCCCAGATGTTGATAAGGTGGGAAACATCGAGGTACAGCACGTTAGGCCCGAATGCGCCCTTGACCTTTGTTTTGTCTATCTCGATATCGTACATGCCGCGGAAGGTATGCCCGAGAAGGCCGATATCAACCGATTTCAGCTCTCTTATAAGATCGATTACCATAAGATGCTTGCCGAGCTTCTCGTAGCTCTTGTCGTCCTCAAGCGAGCCGACCGCAACCTTGTAGGGTCTGCCCATCTTCTTGAATGCGCCGACAAGCTGGGCGTTGCCCACAAGCCCCTCAAATCTTATAATGTCGGTATTTCTCATTGTGCTCCATAGGTTTTTAGTAGCCTGCGTGGCAAAAACGATGGTCGGGGTGCTCTGGGGCAGGTGGTCGAGGACCTCAATCGGTATAAAGTCCGTAAGATATGTGTTCTCCACGACTATGACAGCGTCTACGGCTTCCTTCGCAAAAAGCTTTCCGCATTCATTGGCGCCGTTCAAGGTATCCACAAGGTGATCCGGCGCGACAAAGTCGTATCTGTCCCCGAAACGCCTTTTCATTTCGCTTATAAACTTTTTGGCGTCGTTTCTAATGTTTGATTCCATGTCCGATTCCGGGAACATGGGCCACCACTCGAACCAGCCGAGACACAAAAGCCCCACCTTGAGCTTTCTCGCCGCTTGCTTTTTAGCCTTTGAGATCAAATCTCCCACTTCTCCGCTGTCGCTTACCTCAAATGATTGGATACGATTCTCTACCATTTCTGTTTCTCCTTTAAATAAGTTCTGTAAATTCTATCTTAAGTAGGTTTGCGAGTGTTTTTATCTCTTTTGCCAGATGCCCTCTGGCTACGTTCAGGTGATGCCCCACGCCCAAATTGCAGGCGTTTTCCAAAAAGGCTTTGACAGGCGTGGCGAGCTCGACCGTCATTTGGTTCAGCCTGCACGGCCTTGCCGGCTGGGGTAGCGCCCTGCCCTCGGCCGCAAATATCTTGAAGCCGTCGCGGTAAATCATGCTTATCATGGTCACCGGGCCGCTTTTGCCGGAGGCCTCGACGACAACGCCGTCGCCCACCACCCCGCCGAACGGCTCGGCCGACGGCGAAAGGCAAGGGTTATCCACTATATCGGGGTCGGCTTTGCCGTTGTGTTGCAAAAACACGGCGTTAAGCTTCTCGTCGAACATGGTCCAGTCCACAAACATACACGAGCTGCCCGACAGCCTGCTCCCTATGAACGCGCCCAAGCAGTTAGCCATATCGCCCTCGACGCCCGTAGCCAGTAAATACTTGTTCTCGAGCACAGACAAAGCGAAATCGGAAACGGCTCCCGTAACCGTGCTCAAAAAGTCGTAATCGTGGACGCAAAGGGCCGACATGCCGTTTTTAGTGACGATTTCCTCAAGGGCGATAGCGGTTTTGGCGGCTCTTACGAAATCGTCCTCCTTTATTCGCTCCATGTTAAACTTAGAAGCGGTGAAATCCTTAAACTTACGGATTTGCTCGTCGGTGACACGCGACAGCGCGTCCCTTACCTCCTCAAGCGTTATCTTCTGGACCTTCGGCCCCAGCTTGGCCACCTCAAAATCATCGACACAGATATCCAGCATTCCGGGATAACCGTAGCCTATGCTCCCGACCTTAAGGCTTTTGAGCTCGGAGAAGACCATTGCCGCAAGGGCCGCCGAATACACTTTGTCGTAAACGGCCTTCTCCTCCATATGGCCGGCTACCGTCGAGTACGGTATGCCCGTGCGCCTCAGAGCCCCGCCCAGCTCCATGGCGCTTGTCGCGGCCGTGCTCTCCATGTAGCGCGCGTAGTCCATATCCAAGGGCGCCTGTGTGTCCCTCTGGGTTATCAGCAAAACTAAGGGCGCTTTCGCAAATTCTTTGATAATCTTAAACGGTATGGCCGACGCGACATAGCCGTTTTCCCAGATTACCATGAGGTCGAAGCTTTCCCGCCTTAAAAGGTTTACGGTGTCTTCGGCTTCTTCCTCGCTGCCCGTCAGCGGCAGCTCCGTGACATGGCATTTTTCCCTTAGCCTCGACACGACGACGTCTTGCTGAAACGCGCATCTTGGCTCAAGGTCGGGATAAAGCTGCCAGAACAGCTTCATAGCCACAGGTATAAAAGCAATTCTCGGTTTTCTGATACTCATATCGTTCTCCATATTATGTTTTCTCTCTCGCGAGCCTTGACAGCCCGGCCGCCGTTACAAACTTAAAGCCCATGTCATGGTAAAGCCCTATCATTTCGTCCAGCGCTTCAAACGCAAAATCCCCGCTGTTCTCGTACAGGGTGCGCTTCAGATGGCATTCGGCCTCCGGGCCGTCGATGACGCCGGGCATGGGGATAAACTCCCACGGGTGCTGATAAACGGTTACGACAGAGTAGCCTCTCTCCTTCATCTGCCTTTCTATATACGGCTTTGAAAACTCCACGAAGAGCCTGCCGCCGTAAAGGCGGAGTATGGGCCACTGTCCGATCGTTTCATCCCCGCCTGTCGTTTCGACGCCGAAATCCCGTATAGCCTTGGGCGCTTTTGAAACCATATCGCCGAACAAAGCCATGATAGGAATCTCTAAGATGTTAAGGTCTCCCTCCCTGCCCAAATCCTCCTTTGACGGATGATAGTAAAACAAGTTGTCGCCGCTGTGCCTTACCTGGTAGGTGGAGTCGGTCTCAAACCCCAGCTTTTCAAGCTCCGTTATAGTCGTCTCGTCGCCCCAAAGGCGCGGCGCCCGAAACGATACCGCTTTTGTATTTGTCAGAGACTCTATTATTTTTTTGTTTTTCTCAAGCCTGCCGGATACCTCGTCGGTCAGTATGGCCCTGTCCCCCGGGATGAAATACCCCGGCTGCCCGACGGTTTCATGCTGGTAGGTATGGCATCCGCACTCGTGGCCTTTAGCCGCGGCAGCCTTGACCATCTCCGGATTGTGCAGCGCCGCCCTCCCCTCCCAGTAAAACGTCGCCTTTACCCCGTGTTTGTCAAGAAGGTCGAATATCTTCGGCAAAGCGATGTCTATAGACGTGTAATCCTGGGTCCAGCTGCCTATGTCCGACTCGGTGTCAAAGGAAAGCACGACGTACCTGTCGCCCTTTTTTATCATAATTTCACCTTAATTACAGAATTATTATGTCGCGGTATCCAGGGGCGAACTGCTCTTCGCCGTCGGCCAGCACGGTGACGGTGTCCTCATAGCGCATGCCGTAATCCGGCCCCGCGAGGAAGGTGTCGACCGCAAAGGTCATGCCTTCTTCAAGGGTGTAGTCGGAAGTGCTCTCGATAAACGGATACTCGCACTCCATCATGCCGATGGCGTGTGCGGGGCCGTAGACTATATGGTCGCCGAGCCCGCATTTGCGGATGTAGTCGTGCACCGTATTTGCCACCGTTTTCGCGTGGACCTTGGCCTTGATAAGCGAATGGGTCAGCTTGTTTGCCTCAAGCCCAACCTTGAGCATGTTCAGCTGGTGCTCGGGGGGATTGCCGAAGCAGAACGGCCTTCCGAAGCTGGACACATAGCCCTCGTACATGGCGCCCATGGTAAACTGGACTATTTCGTTTTTCTCTATCTTCCTGTGGGTGCTCTTTCCGATAGCCTGGTTGGTGTGGGGGCCGGATACGCACCAAATCATGAACCCGGGGGTCTCGGCACCCGCTTTCAGCACCCCGTACATGCACTCGGCCGCGGCCTGTATCTCCGTCATGCCCGGCTTCACCTTGCCAAGCGCGTATTCAAAGCCCTGCTGCGCAATCTGTGCCGCCCTTCTCATAAGCTCAAGCTCCTCAGGCGATTTTATCATGCGCATTTCGCGTAAAAGCCTGTCGCATTTAACGATTTCGGCGTTTTGGCACGCTTTCCGAATGCCTTCATAGACCTGGACCGTCATGATATTGGTGCCTATAAGCCCGATTCTCCTTATTCCGCTTCCTGCGGAAATCTCCGCAAACACATCCTCGAATTTCGAGTGCCCTATATCGGGGTATTCGGGGTCGGACGATTCCCTAAACTCCAGAAGCTTCCTGTAATTGAGGACTTCGGAATGTGTTTCCACAAGCTTGATGGATTCCGGTCCCGTTAAAAGAATGGCGTCCCCCTTTGCAGGGATGAGGATCCCCGCCGTCTCAAATACGGGCCAGTAATTTGTAAAGTACCTGACGTTTGCCGGCTCCGCCTCCGAGGAGACTATTATCACCGCGTCAAGCCCGTTTTCCGCGACTTTCTCCTGCATCCTCTTAATCCTGCCCAGATATACATCCGTGCTGAGTTTGAGTCTTTCCATAACTAACACTCCTTTTATTATTTATCCTTTTCTGCCTATCCTTTAACCGCGCCGACTACAAGCCCTTTGGTGAAGTTCTTTTGTATGAACGGGTATATCGCCATGATGGGGATGGTCGCAAGAAAAATCTGCGCGCTCTTTACCGTGCGTTCGCTCACAAGCTCAAACAGTTTATACTGCTCCGGATTCTTGGACATTTGAGCAAGGTCCGTGCTGGGGGCTATGATGGTCTGGAGATAGCTCTGCAGCGGGTAGTCCGACGGGTTGTTTATATAGAGCAGCCCGTCAAACCATGAGTTCCAGTGCATGATAAAGCACAGCAGCAGAATAGTGGCAATCGCCGGCTTTGAAATGGGGATGTATACCCTCGCGAGTATCTGCCAGTGGGTCGCCCCGTCCATTGAAGCGGCCTCGGCGAGCTCCGACGGCAGCGCCTTAAAGAAATTCATGATGATTATGATGTAGTACACCGGCGCCGCGAGGGGAAGCACAAGCGCCCATATGGTGTCTATAATACCCACCCATTGTATGGTCATCAGAAGGGGGATAAGGCCGCCCGAGAACAGGATGGATACTATGAAAAACCATGTGATCGCGCTGCGGAATTTGAATTTTTTATTTACCGAAAGGGCGTACGCCGCCGGTATTATAACGGCCAGGTTGATGGGAACCCCGAGCATAACCCGCTTTACAGACACAAAAAACGTCTTGAAAAAGATTTTGTTTCCCATAACGAATTCATAGGCCTTTGTGGTGAACTCCACCGGCCAAATGCCCACCTGACCGGTGGAGGCCGCTGTCTTTGAGCTGAACGATACTGCCAGTATGTTAAGTATGGGAAGCAGGCTTATGAAGGCCAGTATTCCAAGAAATACATAGTTGAATACGGTAAATATCTTTTCCCCTGTGGTTTTTCTGAGCGGCATTACAGAGCCTCCTTTCCTCAAAATACTTTATAGTCGGCCTTCTTATAAGCCACATAATACGCAAAGCTCAGAAGGGTCATGGACACCAGCGATTTGAACAGTCCGACCGCCGTGGACATGGAATACATGCTGCTCCCAATGCCCATTTTGTAAACGAGCGTATCGATGATCTCCCCCGTCTCCACCACGGAATCGTTAAGCAAGGTAAACACCTGCTCAAACCCCGCGTTCAGCAGCTGGCCTATGCTCAGCACCGCCATCAGCGCGATCATGGGCGCCAGGCCGGGCAGCGTTATAAAGCGCATCCTTTTGAATATCCCGGCGCCGTCGACGATAGCCGATTCGTATAGCCCGGGATCTATATTGGTTATGGCCGCAAGGTATAAAATCATTGAAAAGCCGTAGTTTTTCCAGACCTCGCTTATAATAAGAACCCAGGGAAAGGCGGATTTGTTGGCCAGAAAATAAACGGGCTCTATGCCGAAAAAGCTTATGATGGAATTGACTATACCCGTGGTCGGGGACAGCGCGTCAATCATTATGCCGCCTAAGATAATCCAGGATATAAAATACGGGAAGTAGACTATCGTCTGCACCGCGCGCTTGTAAGCGCTTATCCTCACTTCGTTTAGCAAAATCGCCACCGTTACGGGCACAATAATCCCCAGCGCCATCTTCATGGACGATATAATCAGGGTGTTTTTTAACGCCATGTAAAAATCGGGCATGGAAAAGATATAACTGAAGTTTGTAAAGCCTATCCATTCCTGCGCTCCGAACATGCCCCTTACCGGTTTAAAATTCTGAAACGCGATTATTATCCCGTACATAGGAACATAGCAAAAAATCAACGTGATGATTACAGCCGGCAACAGCATAACGTACAGGCTCTTATTGGGGTTATCCCTTATCCTTGCTAAAAGCGGTTTTTTGAGGCTATCCTTCTTCGGCTTTACAGTGTCCAATTAGATTGCTCCTTTGTTTCTCGGGTTAAATAACCGCAAATCGTGCCGTCATTTCTGTGTTTCATACCACTTGTTTATTGCGTCGGTGGCTTCTTTACCGCCTAATTTATCGAAGTCCGAGAGGAACTGGTCGTATTTGCTGATATCGTACTCGCCTATGATTATCTTGGTGAAAACCTCGCGCTCGTTCTTTTGCAGCACCGCGAACTTCTGGGCGGTAATGTCGTCTATGGCAAAATAGCTCATATCGTTCATAAACAGGTTTTTGTCCTTGTAGAGCCTCGTGCAGTTCATAACGGCTTCGTAGCACATTTGGGCAGACCATGAATCATTGTCGCCCTGTTGGTATTTTTTTATGCCGTTATAATAATCGAGCGGTATGGGCCCGAGCGTGGATTTATCCGCCTTCCCCTCAAGGACGTCCTTCACCTGCATATACGCTTCGAGGTTGTTCCAGGCGCGGTAGGAAATGACCGGCGAATTAAGGTATATGCCCGTATACTCCGGGCCGTTTACGAATTTTTCGTAAATGGCGGTGTCCTTGTTGAAATAGAATTTTTCATACCAGTAGTTCATGAGCTTTATAACGGCTTCGGGGTTTTTGCAGTCCTTGCTAACCACCCAGTAGCCCGCCACGTCTACGCTGGTCTGGACTTTGGGGATTTCACCCGCCTTTTTCGACAACAGCGGGACCGGCTTCCACTCGGCTTTCGGGTCGCGCGTCTTCACTCCCTGCAGCGGCGAAATGGCAATATAGTACGGGCCGTAAACAATTCCGTATTTCCCCGTCGCGAGCTTATCATAAAGAGAAAAGTAGGTTTTATTTATAAATTCAAGCTCGATGGTGTTGTCCTTGCGTTTATACATCTGCTGGAGCTTGAGAAGCGCCTCCCTCGTGCCCGGCAGGGTGGAACCGTACTGCAGCTTCCCGTTGTTTTCAACCCATGCAAGGGGATATGAACCGTAGCCGTTGAAGAAGCCCTTGTGCCACATCAGCCCGCCGTAGGTGTCGCCGTTTACAGGCAGGCCGAAGGTGTCGTTTTTCCCGTTCCCGTCGGGGTCGCGGGTGGCAAACGCAATGGCGACATCGATGAGCTCATCCATGGTCTCCGGCATCTTAAGGTTGAGCTTTTGCAGCCAGTCGGTCCTGACCCAGAGCATCTGCGTGTCCTCTTTTGCCATTGAGATCCAGGGCAGCGCCATGAGCTTGCCGTCTACGGTCGCGGATTTTATGGCATTGTCTCCGCCCTCCGTATATACCCTTTTAAGGTCGTCGGAGCCATACTTGTCGTAATGGCCGCTTAAATCGGCCAGCATTCCCTCCTCGACAAGAGACTGGAACTGCGACGCCGTCAGGTAGAAAAAGTCGGGGAACTGCTTTGACGCCATCATCGTATTAAGCCGCGTGGCGTATTGAGAGGAATCGACCGTCCACTCGTACTTCACGTTTATGCCCATCTCTTCCTTGATGGCCCTGGTCCAGACGTTGTTTTCGACATCGTCGCCGTCGGGGTATTTGACCACCGCCGGATTCGGTATATCCCTTACGGACGTAAGGGTTATGCCCGGCTCATACTTGCCGAAGGGGCCCTCGGGTATATTTGTGTTCCCGGGGTCTTCCTCCCCGCCCCCGCCGCAGGCAGAAATACCGGTGACGACGGCAAACGCCAAAAGGATAGCAAAAAGCTTTTTCATTGCCTGTTCCTCCTATCTTTTCTCAATTTAAGGAAGGTCGCTGTGCCGATAGCGGCGAGCGCCGCCGCGCCCGCTAAAATATAAACCCATAACAAATCATAGCTTTTATCATTTGCCGTCTTTTCATCCGTCCCGGCCTCAGATTCTCCGGAAACGGCCCTGCTTTCGCCGGAATCCTCGCCTTGGCTCTCGTCTGCCGAGGATGACGACGATAAGATGTCCGACGACGTTTCGCCTGACGGGCCTTTCTGCGAGCTTACCGAGCCTGCCGGGCTTGACGGGCCGGACGTTCCGGCCGAGCCCGAGGGGTTTTCCACGACCTGCCTGTTGCTGCTTCCTTTGGTCACGGCCGCCGTTATTGCGGCGGTTTTTAAGCCGGGGGCGGTTATCGTTCCGGTAACGGTGGCTGTCGCCGCCGATATGGACGGAGTTCCCCATTTGACGGGCACCTTTATAGTTTTGCCGCAGTCGGCGAGCTTTACCTCTATGGTTTTGGGTATAAGGCTTGAAACGTTTTCGATATCGGTCACCGTTATATTGACCTTTGTTGTTTTGACCCTGTGGTTGTGGATTTTATGTTCTGCCATATACGCCTTTGCGAATTTTGCATATTCGTTGTATTGGTTAACGGCTTTTTCCCCTCCTATCCGCACAGTGGAGTCGGGGCTTGACATAAAACCCGTGTAAGCGTACAGGCTGTGCTGCGACACGTATTTCTTTTCTATATCGAGCTGCCTTTCGACGCGGCTCCACAGCGCTGGATATGCGTTTTGATATGTCGGCCCGTCCATCTGCCAGTTTTCGGTGTCGCTCCAAAGATGCTTTCCCACCTTATCCATCGCCGTCTTGTATTTTTTAAATTCCGTATCCAGCATGGCTATCCTGTTTTCCGGGTTGTAGGTATACTGTCCCGGTATGTAGCCCGGGCCCACTGCGTCCTGAAACGCGAATATATCGGCCTGCGAGTTTTTCATATCGTCAACGACAATGGTCGGCGTGCCCGACGGCGCTATCAGCACCGGCTTATCCGGCCATTTGTTCCTCAGCGGGGCTATAAGGGTGTTGACATATATGAGCTCGCCGTTGCCCGAGCTGAAAAGATAGCTTGGCTCGTGGCTTATATACCAGCCGTAAAAGGACTTGTAATGCCCGTATTTTTGCCATATTTCGTTCATTACCTTGGTGGCGAAGTCGACCGCCTTGTTGAACGCGCTTATGCCGTTGCCCGGCGTCGGGGTGAACAGGTCGCGCCCGCGGCCCGTTCCGACTATTACGTTCATGCCCCGCGCCTCTGCGGCCTTCAGCACCGTGTCGAGCCCGTCAAAGCCCAGCGGGTGGGGATTTTGCACATTGAGAAGCTCGGGAAGGTCGGAATCGTAATAAGCGCCAGTGTTGTAATAGACGCCCTCGGTATACGTGTAAATAATGGTGTCTATGCCGAGACTATACATGTCCTCGACCTGATTTACGACATCCTGCTGGTTGATTTTTCTAAGGGACGTATAAGCGCCCGCGTATGCGCCGGGCTCCTCCCAGGCGATGGTAGGCAGTTTCGGCCCCACGGTGCCGATATCCAGCACGGTTATAACCCTGTACTCCTCGCCCACGACCGCGCTCGACTGCTTTACTCTTATCCCGAGGACCTTGCAGCCGCTATTACCCGCCGCGCTCCACCAGAAGGTGCAGAGCCTATAGCCGCCGGCCGCGACGGTTTCCGTATTGGTCTTTACGACCGAGTTTTCGACCAAAAACTCCACGGTTACCGTTTTGGACGAGCTTTCGTTGTTTTTTATGCCGGCGCGAAGCTCCACCTTGCTTTTTGCGGATACGATCTTGGTCGGGATAACGGTAAACCCGACGCTGATTCCCGATGCCGCATGGGTTACAGGGCTTGTGAGCATCGCCGCAAAAAAGGCCGCTAAAATAACTATGCCCGTAATCTTTTTCAAAGATACCACCTGTTTCCAAATACCGGTTTTCACCCGTTTTCAAATACCTCTATACACACGTTTTTGCTGTTTATTTGGCCTTGCGGGCGGCCGCCTTGTAAAGGAAATAACCCCCTGTCCCCGCCCCGGCGACCAATACGGCCGCCAGGACATATAAAAGGGACGAGCCGCCGGGCTTCGGACTCTGGTCCGGGCTTGCGCCCGCACTTTTAGAGCTTTCAGAGCTTTCGGAAACGGCGCTGCTTTTCGCCGCGGAGTTTGTCAGAGCATCCGACGGCGCGCTTGAGTGAAAACCCGATTGCGCGGCCTTAGAGCTTTCGTCCCCGCTTTGCGTGAAGCCACCCGACGGACCCGACTTGCTGTCGCCGCCGGCCTTTTTTACGGTCGCCTTGATTTTTGCCGATTTAATTCCGGGGACATTGACGGTCCCGGTCACCGCCGCCGTCTGCCCCGACACTTCAGGCTTGCCCCAGACGACGGGCACCTTTATGACCTTATTGCATCCGCTGAGCTTAACCTCTATTATCGAGGGCAGCGTGCTTGCGTCCCTTATGTCCGGCGAGGTCAGGCTTATCTCGCTGGTCTTTATGGTGTGGTTGTGTATTCCGTGGTCCGACATATACTTTTTGGCGTGGGCAAAATAGGCGTTATACAAATCCACGGCTTTTTCTCCGCCTATCTGCACCGTTGAGGCCGGGCTTGAAAGAAAGCCCGTGTAAGCGTACATGCTGTGCGTCGAAACATAATTTTTTTCTATATCGAACTGCCTTTTCACCCTGCTCCACAGCGCCGGATATGGGTTTTCGTAGTTAGGCCCCTTCATCTCCCAGGATTCAAGGTCACTCCAAAAATGCTTGCCGATCCTGTCCATGACAGGTTTATACGAGCTGAAAACGGAATGGAGCTCGGCTATCCTGTTCTCCGGATTGTAGGTGTATACCCCCGGCATGTACCCGGGACCTACGGCGTCCTGAAAGGCGAATATATCGACCTGGCTTGCCTTCATGGCCGCTTCGTCCAGTACGGGCGTACCCGTCGGGGCGATGAGTACCGGCTTATCCGGCCAGTTCCTTCTGACCTTGCTCACGACGGTGTTGAAAAACCTGAGCTCGCCGTTTCCGGTATCCGAAAGGCGCGTCGGCTCATGTGTCATATACCAGCCGTAAAACGATTTGTAATGGCCGTATTTGCCGTATATCTCCTCCATCACATCTACGGCAAGGTTTACCGCCTTTGTGAATTCGGGCTCTTTGGTCGGCGTGAACAGGTCCCTGCCCCGTCCTATCCCCACTATGACATTCATGCCCCTGTCCTGCGCCGCCTTTAATGTCGTGTCCAGCAGGTCGTAGCTCAGCGCCTTAAACACGCCCTGCGTCAGCGCGGGAAGCTTGGAATCGTAAAAGGCGCCCGTGTTGTAGTAGATGAATTCCGCATAAGTGAATATAATCGTGTCTATCCCGAGGTTGTACATATCCTCTATCTGGTTGACTACGTCGGCCTTTTTGATAGCTCTGAGGGCCTTGTACGTACCGTCCCTGAACGCCAGGGGCTCCTCCCACGCGACGGTGGCTATTTCCGGCCCTACGGTACCGATATCCAGTACGGTTATGACCCTGTATTCCTCGGCGACGACCGCGCCCGACTGCTTCACTCTTATCCCGAGGACCTTGCAGCCCTTTTTGCCCGCCGCGCTCCACCAGTGGCTTGATATTTTATAGCCGTTTTTCGGAACCACTTCGGAGACGGTTTTCACCGCCCCGCCGTCCTCCAAAAACTCCACGGTGACCGTTTTTGGCGACGCCGTTTCGTTTGTAAGACCGGCTCTGAGCTCCACGCTGCTTTTTGCGGATACGATCTTGGTCGGGATAATGGTGAACCCGACCCTAACGCCGGACTGCGCCTTTGCGGGGAAAGCAAAACCCGACGCGGCAACCGTCAAAACGGCGCACAGGAGAATGCCGATTGTTTTTTTCATATCCGTCCCCCCTTGCCTAAAGCCCGTATGCGCCCCTGGCCTTTTCATAGTACTGCCTGTACTGCCTGCAAAGCTCGACCGAGCCCTTGCCGCAAGCGTACTTAAACCTCGCGTTTTCATCCTCAAACATCCCGGGGAAGGCGTAGCAGGATATGCTGTCCGCATAAATTCTCTCGATCTCTATCTGCCTCGCTACCTGATGATACGGCGACGCATAGGCGTTCGAATAATCGGGGCCGTCCATTTTCCATATCTCCAGGTCTGTCCAGAAATGCTTATCGGCCCCTACATGGGCCCTGGCGTATCTCGAGTAGCAATCGTGGAGCATCTTAATCCTGTTTTCCTGGTTATATGTGTTCTCATACGGCATATAGCCCGAGCCTACGGCGTCCTGATACGCTATAATGTCATAATCGCAGCTTTTCAGGATATTGGCGTCCACAATCGGAGTGCCCGACGGCGCGATAAGCACCGGCTTTTCCGGCGCGAGCGAGTGAAGATACCTCGATACCGGGTTGTAATAGCCGTTGGCCTTCGCGAGGTCGTCCGCCTCGTGCGCCATATACCATCCGTAAAAGGATTTATAAGCCCCGTACCTTTCCCATAATTCTTTTGCGAGCGCGTTCGAGAAATCGACCTGTTTTTTTATTCTGTCCTTGTCCTCAAACCCGTTCCATGTGAGCATCAAATCGTCGCCTCTGCCGAGCCCCACAAAAACATTCATTGAAAGCGCGTCGGCCTGTTCCATTATGGCGCCCACCAAATCAAAGTCGACCGGCGCCGGATACCGGTTCGTTTCCTCTAAGAGGCTCGGGAAAAACGCGCCCTGCTTACATATGATAAGCTCGGTGTAGGCGATAATCAGAGAATGTATCCCCACGGAGCGCAGCAGCTCTACGTGCTCCTTCACGTCCTGCGCTGTCGCTTTCATCCCGTCCTTGCCACTGCTGTAGCACCCGGGCTCTATCCAGGCCGTGTCTATAAAGGGCAGCGCCCTTGTGCTGCAGGGGACGATGTTCAGGGGTTTTTCCTCGGTGAGGACCCTCTCGCCGCCGCAGTATATTTCCGCCGTGATTTTTCTTTTGCCGGCATATCCCGATGTTGAAAACCAGTGCGAGAAAACGAAGCTTTCCTTTGGACCTATCTTCACCGAAGGCGATATATAAAGCACCTCGCCCGTAAGGCCGTTTTCATTGTTTATGTAAAAAATCGCGCGAGCCTCTATGTCGCCGCCGTCTTTGTTTGTTACGGCTGCCCTCAGCTCGGCCCTTATTTTATCGGAGCATCTGACCGGAGGAATTATGCAAAAGCCACAATTTATTTTCATATGCCTCCCCCTTTTTACTATATTATAAATTAAAAAACAGCCCCATATCTTATTGTTTTTTTACATTAATTTATACTTTTTTTACTTTTTGCTTCTGAAGCCGGCAGCATTTTCCTTAAGGAGCCGGGCCTATTAGCCGGCGTTCGGCGTAAAAAAGGCAATAAAAAACCTTCCGTTCAAGCAGCGCGTTTTCCTGTTTGAACGGAAGGCCGTTCGTTTTGCCATGTTTTTTCAGCCGGACGTAAGGGACGTCCCCGGTTTATTCAGTTCCTTTTGACGGTAGCCGTAAGGCGACAAATTTGTAAAGCTTTTAAATATCTTTGCAAAATATTGCTGGTTGTTGTAGCCCACCTCAAACGCGATGTCAACAATATCCCTGTCGGTTGACAGCAGAAGCTGCTTGGCCTTTTCAATCTTCACCTGGTTTGTGAAGCGGCTGAAGTTATACCCTGTCGTCTCCTTGAAAACCCTTGAAAGGTACGATGGATTGACATAAAGCTCCCTGGCCGCGACCGACAGCGAAAAGTCCGGATTGGCGTAGTTGTCGTAAACAAGCCTTATCGCCTTTTCGACCAGGCCGCTTTTCTGGGCTTCGCCGTCCTTTTTGGAAATTCCCGAGGATATTATATTCTGTATGAAATTGTTTAGCTGGGTGTTGTCGTCAAAGTCATTCAGGACCTCGCCGGACAATATCACCGAGTCGATTATTTTTGTGCGTTCCTTTAAATAGTGGTTGAAGACGGCGTTAAGGTTTAGGAAAAACTCAATAAACAGCGTTTTAAGGCCGGCATACCCGCACCTTTTGATATTGTCCACAGAAAATATGGATTCGCTTAAATCGGCAAGGTCCGATTGTATGCCGACGTCGTTTTGCTGCGATATGTTTTTAATGATGTTGGCAAACGTCTTGTAGCTTCCGGTAATACTGTTTCTAAGCTCCGTCTGGTTTATTACCGGCTGCTCGTCGGGGAACACGTCGTCGTCGCAAATAAACCGCTTCAAAAAAACCAGGTCGTTTCGTTCCTTTAGTCCGGTTATGGCGTCCCTCTTTGAAATCGTATAGCAAAGCTTTATCTTTGCCTTTGATTCGGCGCAAACGGCTTTGCAAAAGCTCCGGCAGTCAGCCTTAAGCGCTTCCATGTCGTTCCCGCCCAAAACCACATAGCAATGCTTTGAGCCGCCCGCTTCGTAAAAGGGGAAAAAGCCGTCGGAAAGGCTTAAATCAGCCGCCGCCTTTTCGGCGTCAAGCAATATGCCCGCAAATTCCAGCGGGTCCTCCTCGCAGCTGTGTATCCCTACCAGAGCGTAGTAGTCATACTTCATCTGTGTCTTTTGCTTGGCAGGGATTATGTGCTGGGCCCCGTCGGCTTTTCCGAAAATATATTTTTCCAGCTCGTAAAGCTGCCGGTTTTCCGCCGCCTCGGCCCTGCTGTCGTATTCCTCTATAAAATCTATGCATTTTTCTATTGAAAACAAAAGCTCGTTTATTTTTATAGGCTTCAAAAGGTATTGCGATACCTTTATTTCGGCCGCCTGCTTTGCAAACTCAAAATCGGCGTAACCGCTTATGATAATAAGCTGTGTCCGGCCGCTCTTGTTTTTGATGGTCCTCGCGAGCTCTATGCCGGAAACGTTGGGCATACAGATATCGCTTATAATTATATCGGGATAACCGTTTTGCTCATAGGCGTTTAAGGCATCGAGACCGTTGGAATACTGCCCTACGATTTTTATTTTGTCGCTGATTTTAAGTAAAATGGTTTTTATCTTTTCGTTAATTAGGTGTTCGTCCTCAACAATTGAAACGGTATACATCAGATCATTCCTTAGGTTTTCTTTTTATTCTGCGGTATCTTTATCTTTACTGTCGTTCCCTTGTTAGCTACGCTGTCAATTTTTATTCCATACTCCTCTCCGAACTGGAGCTTTAACCGCGAGTTGATATTCATAAGCCCTATTCCGAAGCCGTTGCTTGTGTCGGCGCTATTCTGCTCCAGCGCCAGCTTGAGCTTTTCGAGCCTTTCGGGCTTTAAGCCCACTCCGTTGTCGGCCACCTCGAAAACCACGTCGCCGTTTTCCAGGTACCCCTTGATTATAAGCTCCTTTTTGACGGCAGCCTCCTTAAAGCCGTGGCTGAAGGCGTTTTCAACAATGGGCTGCAATATAAATTTGGGCATAATACAGCTGTTTATGCCGCTGTCTGTTTCAAAAACAATATTTAACGTATCGCCTATCCTTTTTTTGATAATATAAAGGTAATTCATGAGGTTTTCTATTTCCTTGTCAACCGTTGTTTCGTACTCATTGTTGTAAACAACGTTGTATCTGAACATATCGCTGAGCTTTTCTATAAGCTCAATAGCGTCGGCGCCTTGATTTTGCATTATAAAATAGCTTATTACGTCAAAGGTATTGTATAAAAAATGCGGGTTTATTTGCTGCTGGAGAACCCTTATCTCCATATCCTTCGCGTATAATCTGTTTTTCACAAGCTCGTTCATCATATTTATAAAGCTGTCGGAGATTTCTCCGAACTCGTCGTTTGAGTTTATACGCTCAAAAACCATATAATTGTTTTTCGGAGCCTTTTTCATTGTGGCCGCAAGCTTCCGGGCGTTCATTGAGAGCCTGTTGCTGAGCAAATACGCGAACGCCAGCATTATTAGAACAAACGCCGATGTTATAATCGGTATCAGTATGCTTATTTCCAGTGTGGAGGCCTTTATTGCATTGTAATTCGTAAAGGTTGTGACCTTCCAGCCGACGGCGTCGGATATCTGAAAGGACGTGATGTACTCGTCGTTGTCTACCGATACGTGCTGAGGGATGCTATGGACGCCGTCGGGATTTGCCTTGAATAATTTATCCACAAAGTCGCGGTCGTTAGTGTATACCAGGTTGTCGTCCCCGTCCGTGATTATGATATACTCAAAATGCTCGCCGTACACGTCCTTTAATATTTTGTTGAAAAACCTTTTATCCATGGTTATTTCAATAAATATATCGTCGGTAATCTTGTAATAGACCCCGAATAAATTGGCCGGGTAATTGCTTACCCTTGTTATGTCGAACAGCACGCCCAGCCTGTCCTCTTTATTTTTAATCTGTTTGTAGGCTTCGAGGTTTTTAATCTCTTTAGGCGTGCCCGACCAGATATAGTCATAGATATTCTGGCTTATCACAATGCCGTTTTCGGGTATGAAAATATAAACGGAATCATAATCGCGGGCCTTGCTTAAGGTTGTCAGGAGCGTCTCGATTTGTTTTTGCGCCTCAAAGTATTCGTTTGTGCCGAAGTATTCCGAAAACGAAACCACGGTTACATTTTCATTGGACACAATGTAAAATATCGAGTTTTCCATATCCGTTATGCAGGATTCTATGTTGTTGACCAGAATCTGATTTATCTTATTGAGGCTGCGCTGCTGGTTTGAGGTCAGAACAGACAGCGTGTAAAAGTAGATTGACAGGCTTAACAAGATTATCATGGATATGGCTATAGTGCTTATTCCCCAGAACATTTTTCTTTTAAACCCGTAAAAAAGCTTTTTAAGCATGTTTTGCTCCCTTTTAACGGCAAAAAAGCGCGCCGAATTCTTATGATTTTTGGCGAAAACGAGGTATGTATGACCAGCTGTATTTAATCTTACTATTATTGTTATACAATTACAAGTGTTTTTTGTTGACAATAGCCATCGGGCTTCTCTATTGTTAACCCTCTCAGCCCGTTTTAGCGGTAAATGCTTGAAAGCTCCGGCCGAAAAA
>ENA-UOYA01001742-UOYA01001742.1-activated-sludge-metagenome-genome-assembly--contig:-NODE-1742-length-22219-cov-9.458221_pt1 | contig 22219 bp, 13 predicted proteins | sample MGYA00238163_ERZ764804 | MGnify/ENA primary metagenome ERZ764804 (study PRJEB28919, sample SAMN05720223) | activated sludge metagenome | isolation source: Anaerobic digester | place: Hong Kong... | reverse complement strand
TCCTTCAGTGCCACATCAGCATAATGCTCGGCTTTCTTATATTTTTTCATTCCAAAGGACAAAAGACTCGCATAGTAAGTCACCAAGCCCAAATCCTGATTCGTATTCAAAAACAATGGGCTGTCCGCTGTCTCTATGTAAAGTTCCAATACTTGAAGAGCGTCTTCATTGCGCCGGAGATTGTAATAATACATTCCGCCATCAACCACATGTGCTCTGATGGGAGCCACTCTTTTGATGTTTTCTTGTCTGAATTTCGGTTTTACTTCTCCTTTTTTGTTTGGTTTACTATCATAGAAATCACACAATACCGTAGTTTTAACGATATCCATCGATGTGGAAATCGCAAAACTGGAATCAGTAGCTGTACTCAATTGTCCTATCAATAAGTCAACTTGCCTGTTCAAGGCTTTTGCCTTGTCAGCATCATTCAAATCCTTCCCGACAGCGGATTGAGCCGGAAATAACATAAACCAAATAAAGAGGACTATTAATCTCATAATACCACTTCACAAATTGCTATTTTGCAAATGTAATCATTTAAAATGAATTAATAAAGTGAATCAGATTATTTATATTTAATTTATTAAAAATTTATGTACTAGCCAGGACACAATAAATCGTTAAAATTCCTCATGATCATCCTATCCATACCCTTCGGTTTGGGTCCGTATGCCGCGAAAATAAAGAAAAAATTGAGGGACTATTGCCAATTATCAATTTAAAGTGTTAACTTTGCAACGGAAAGCAGTGCTTCGGCTCTGCCGCTGGCATCATCAAGATGCGAGAGGAAAGTCCGGGCAGCATAGGACGCTCCACTTCTGAAAATGGAAGCTATTGGCGACAATAGGTTAAGGCAGAAGAAAATAACCGCCCCTTGTATTAGGAGTAAGGGTGAGAAGGTGGTGTAAGAGACCACCAGCCGATGGGTGATCGTCGGGCTGTGTCGTCTGGAGGCTGCAAGTTCGCGTAAACCATCGTTTGAGGGTTGTCCGCCCGACCTTTGTGACGATGGAGGGTGGAATGCTTGAGGTGCGAGGTGACTCACATCCTAGATAAATGGCAGGCATCCTTATGATAGAGATATTATCGGGAAACAAAACCCGGCTTATAGAGGCACTGCTTTCTGCTTTTTATGATTGGGACTACTATTGAAATAAACATCATATTCTACTTTTGAATTTATGAACGAAAAAATTAATTATATCAAACATTTTTTTGTCAAAGACATCTGGACAATTACGCCCGAAGATGTCTCTTCAATCAAATATTTTTTCGTTATCCTACTCAGGAAGTTGATTCTTACAGTGAAATTTTTCATGAACAAAGGAGCTCTCGATTCGGCTTCCTCACTGACATACTCTACCCTTCTGGCCATCGTCCCCATCTTTGCTGTGGTCTTCGCCATTGCCCGTGGCTTCGGTTTTTCCAAATATATAGAGGATTGGTTTCGTGACACTTTGTCAAGTCAGCCCAAAGCAGCAGAAACAATCATTGGTTTTGTCAATTCATATCTTATCCATACACATAGCGGCGTATTCTTGGGTGTCGGCCTTCTTTTTATGCTTTGGACCATCATCATGCTTACGCGCTATATCGAGCAGACCTTTAATAAAATATGGCAAGTGAAACAGGAAAGAGGGCTTTTGAGAACCTTTACCGATTATCTCGCCATGTTCTTCATGTTGCCCATCATCATTGTCGTTATATCTGGCATCACCATATTTATGACGAGCATCGTAAAGCAGACACATGAATATATGCTTTTGGAACCGATGATGCGTCTCACAATTGATGTGATGCCATATATTATCATGTCTCTTGTATTCATCGCTTTCTACGTATTCATGCCTAATACTCAAGTAAAGGTGAAATGTACCATAGTACCTGGCATTTTAGCTGGTGTCGCCATGCAATTGTTACAGATTTTTTACGTAAACTGTCAGATGTTCCTCTCCAGTTATAATGCGATATATGGGTCATTTGCAGCATTGCCCCTTTTTATGCTATGGGTACAGATATCTTGGTCGATATGTTTGTTTGGAGCAGAACTAAGTTATGTCAATCAGAACTTGGAAACCTTCGCGTATGTTACACAAACTGATGAAATCAGTCATCGATATCGTATGATGTTGAGCGTCATCCTATTGGGCAAAATTTGTAAGCGATTTGCGGAAGGAGCAAAACCTTATACAGTTAACGAACTAAAACTGGATACAGCCATACCGATACGTATCATCGAGGATTTACTTGAGGATTTGGAAAAAGCATTCTTGATAAGTGAATCAGTCATCATCAAAGACGATGACAAACAAACAGTGTATCAACCAGCTACGGCTTTGGCTAACATCACAGTGGGAGCTTTGGTAGATAAGTTGGAAGCACAAGGGAAATGGAGTTTGGACCTTGACTTGCACAAGGTGATGAATATGAATACATGGACACGCATTTTGTCCATCAGGAAAGGATATTTGAAAGATTTGTATGGCATTCAGTTAAAAGATTTATGAAATTTAAATTTACAATATGGATGAGATACAATATTTACAATCATTAATCGTTATAAATAATACAAATAATGGGTAAAATGGAAGCAATTTTATTAGACTATGAACATAAGGTAAAGCACAAGATTGAAGCGAATGAGGCTAATACTGATTTTCCAAAGATTTCAAACTATAATTTGACCGAAAAACAATTGGATGATTATCTTTTCGACAAACAGGCGATATTGGATAGTGAAGGTTCTTTGAAAACCCAGTACACCATCTCTGGTATATTGATTGTGTTGCCGATACTAGTTTTATCGGCTATACCTGATAATCTATTGCCTTGGGGAAAATGGTCTCTTTTTGTCGGAATAGGCATTGGCTTACTGTTGGCAATCACAGTGAAACTTCTGATTAAACTTTCAATCAAGGCGAGACTCAGTAAATTGCGCGATGACGACATCGAGCATTACATAGATGACGTCTTGAATTATTAATAAACAACAAATTTCTTAATACTAATGCGTTATGGATTTACCACAGTTACCTGATTTTATGAAATACAAGGACAAATTCACTAAAGGTGGATTTGTCGAGAAAATATCCCGAATCGCTAAGCGAGCAGGAGTTAAATTGGTCTATGCCGCACTGATTTTATATTATACACTAGAAAGCGACAAAGTGTCGGTCAAAGATAAAGCAATTATCATTGGCGCCTTGGGCTATCTAATCAGTCCGCTGGATGTCATTCCAGACGCTATTCCTATTGCGGGTTTGGGCGATGACCTCACTGTATTGATTTTTGTACTACATAAGGTCTGGAGCGAAGTTTCAGACGAAGTGAAGGACAAAGCAAAGGCGAAATTACGTCAATGGTTTGATGACGACGAATTAAAGAGCCTTGATGATTTGTTCAATGTTACTCCAGACGATACCCCCATCTGATTTTATGTAAACAAGCTGCCAATTTGATAGACGGCAGCACTCACTACCCATGCCAAGATCGTCGTGTATGCAGCACTGAAAAATGCCCATTTCCATGTTCCACTTTCACTTTTAATAGCTGCAAGCGTGGCAACACAAGGAAAATAAAGCAACACGAACAAAAGATAGCAATAAGCTGAGAGTGGAGTTATACCGTCTGATACCATCTGCTGATGCAGACGACTATATTTGGCGGCATCATCGGAATTGTTGTTCTCGGTGGACGTTTTGGTATCATCGCTGTACAATACACCCATCGTGGAAGCTACAATCTCCTTTGCTCCAATACCTGACACAAGTCCGACATCAAGTTTCCAATCAAAACCGATAGGACGGAAAACAGGTTCGATAACCTTTCCTATTCTGCCGATATAACTTTGCTCTTGCTGAGCACGGGCATTGAGAGCATCATTGTGTGGGAAATAACCCAGTGCCCAAACAATTAGGCTAGCAACAAGAATGATTCCTCCCATCTTCTTGAGATACTGCTTTCCCTTTTCCCATGTATGACGTAATATCGCCTTGCCTGTAGGGAAACGGTAAGGAGGCAATTCCATGACAAACGGGGTGTCTTCTCCTTTTACAACATATCTACTGACAATACGGCTGACAATGACCGCCATGATAATGCCAATGACATAGAGGGATATCATGATGGCAGAACGGTATTTTAATGCGAAAAATGTTCCTGTAATCATGATATATATTGGAAGACGCGCTGAACAGCTCATCATTGGCAGTACAAGCATCGTGATGAGACGCGAACGACGACTTTCTATAGTTCTAGTTGACATCACAGCAGGTACATTACAGCCAAATCCCATAATTAAAGGTATAAACGACTTGCCGTGAAGTCCCATTTTGTGCATCAGTTTGTCCATGATAAAAGCAGCACGAGCCATGTATCCACTATCCTCCATGAATGATATAAAGAAATAGAGTATAAGAATTTGTGGCATGAATACGATTACTGCACCGACACCGCCTACCACTCCATCAACCATCATGGCCTTAATAGGACCACTTGGCAGGATATCATTCAACCAACTTCCTAATGCGCTTACTCCTCCATCAATCCAGTCCATAGGGTATTGCCCCAAAGAGAAGGTCGCTTGGAACATGATGTAAAGAAGGAAGAAGAATAGCGGGAAGCCAAAATATTTATTTGTAATAATGGCATCTAGCACATGAGTCATTTGGTAAGTATCTTGTTCTTTCCCCTCTTCAAAACCAGCCTCTTGCAACGCACCATGAATGAATCCGTATTTCGCATCCATGATTGCTGTTTCACTATCTTCTTTTGTCTCCTCCAATATGTTGGCGGCAGCCTGATCTTTCACCTTAAAAATAGCATCAGCATTTGGCAATGTACGTGCTAATTTCACGGCACTAGAATCGTTTTCCAATAATTTTATGGCTAGATATCTCGTGGAATATTTATGTCGGATTTGTTCATCATTGTGCAATTCTTTTTTCACGGAATTGATGGCGTCCTCAACATATTTACCATGATTCAAGTGAATATGGCGAAATACATTCTTGTTAGGACGATCGCCATGAGCGAAATCTTCAGGATGATCGCCACCATGATGATTCTCATAATGCTTGTGCCAGTCTTGTAAGTCTTTAGCAACTTCCGGGTTGATATTTCCATTTTTATCCAGGAAGTCGACACCCTCATACATATTGATGATAATGTGGAAAAGCAATTCCACTCCACGTCCAGATTTGAAAACAGTGGGAACCATCGGGACACCAAACAACTGACCTAATTTCTGATAGTCCAGTTTGTCGCCTCGTGACTCGAATTCATCATACATATTCAATGCACAAACCATTCTCAAGTGCATATCTACGAGTTGAGTTGTCAAATACAAATTGCGCTCCAGATTGCTAGCGTCAATCACATTGATGACGATATCAGGCGTTTTATCAATGATTTGCCTGCGCACATACATCTCTTCAGGGCTATATGCCGACAAAGAATAAGTGCCAGGAAGGTCTACCAAATTGAATTCATATCCCTCGAACGTGGCATGTCCTTCTTTGGCATCGACAGTGACACCGGAATAATTTCCGACACGTTCGTGTGCACCGGAAGCAAAATTGAACAAAGAAGTTTTGCCACAATTAGGATTACCGACCAAAGCCACATTAATCGTACGACGTTTTTTCATAGCCGCATCATGTAACTGTTCATCGGTCAGATGTTCATCGTCATCAGAATCGTTATCAACGAGTGTAGATTGTTTTTCTTGTTTTTTATTATCCCGTTCCAGTTGTTTTGCTTCTTCCAATGTCAGAACTTCAATCATGCTGGCTTCATCTCTTCGCAGAGATATTTCGTAGCCCATAATCTTATATTTCACAGGATCTTGAAGCGGGGCATTGAGCAAGACTTCAACAGATTTACCCTTGATAAATCCCATTTCCACGATACGCTTGCGGAAACCGCCATGACCTAATACTTTTACAATGACTCCACGTTCTCCTGTATTCAGTTCTGATAATTTCATATATAGTGTCCTTATTATTGTTTGCAAAGTTACAACAATAATATGGCAATAGGAACGTTGAACCTCAAAAATTTAGAAAAATACCCATTTATGGTGAGTAATTTATACATTAAAATAATCCTCTAATTCTTTTTCCGCACACCCATCGACATTTTGCATATCTTTGATGACAACACCATGCTCCAATAATGTGATTCGTGAACTAATATCAACAGTATGTTGGAGATTGTGACTGGAAATCAAAATAGTGGTTCCGTTTTCTTTATTATACTCTAAAAGGGTTTTCTTGAGAATGTTCTGACTAGACGGATCTAGAAAGTTAAAGGGTTCATCAAGAATGACAAGTTGCGGATGGTTGAATAATGCTGAGATAATTCCGATTTTTTGTTTGTTACCAGCGGAAAAGTCGCGTATCAATTTTTTTTGTTCTAGAATCTCGCCGTTCATAAATCTCTCGAAATCCTTGATTCTGGCTTCTATATCGGTTTCGTTCATATCGGATATCTTACCGATGAACTCAAAATATTCTTCCGGCGTTAGAAAATCAATGAGAAATCCATCATCGAGATAGGCTCCTGTGAACTTTTTCCAATCTTCCGATGTAGCAGGATTAATGCCATCAATACTAATATTTCCTTCGTCTGCCTTAAGTAAATCAAGGATGAGACGGAAAAGAGTCGTCTTTCCTGCACCATTGTTTCCTACTAAACCAAGAATGTCGCCTTCATTTATTTCTAAACTAGGTATATCGACTGCTGTCTTCTCTCCGAAAACTTTTTTCAAATCATTGATTACGATGTTCATGTAATTTAATAATTAGGGGGCTAATTCCTTTGTCTGATATTCAAAAAGACATTGGGATTAGCCCCGGTAAAGTATTTAATCAAATAAATTATCTCAAACCTTTGCCATGGCAATTTTTGAACTTCTTGCCACTTCCACATGGACAGGGATCATTCGGCCGTGGCATCTTGTCTTTAACAATCGGCATGTGCTTGGGCTGTTGGGCCGTCTCTCTTGTATCTTGATGTGCTGCAGCCTGTTGTGCAGGATCGTTAAGGTTATCCTTCTGCTCATTATAACGCTGGCTGTGTTCCTCTGGTGCAGCCTCTTGAACTTCTTGCTGCATCTCAGGAATCTGTCCACGCATGAGGATGTTAGATATTCTATTGTTCATATCATTAACCATCTCATCGAACAATTTTACACTCTCAAGTTTGAAAATCAACAGAGGGTCTTTCTGCTCATAAGATGCATTCTGCACACTATGACGGAGTTCATCAAGTTGACGGAGATTCTCTTTCCAGCAGTCATCAATAATATGAAGCATAATAACCTTTTCAAATTGCTTTACAACTGATTTTGCTTCCGTATTGTATGCCTCTTTAAGGTCACAAGGTATATTGTAAACGCGTTTACCATCGGTAATTGGCACCATGATACGTTCGTACATGCTTCCTTGATTTTCCTCAACTTGTTTGATGATTGGATAGGCTACACTTTGTATACGGTCTGTTTTACGTTTGAAACTAGCCATTGCATCCTGGAAAGCCCTTTCTTCAAGATCCAGACGAGCACCATTCGTAAATTCTTCATCTGTGAACGGACATTCCATTGCAAAGACTTTCAGGAACTCTTCTTTACATCCTTCAAAGTCATTGTTTTCTACAATGTTTACGGCACGATCCCATATCACATTGGTTATATCCATTCCGATACGTTCACCCATCAATGCATGACGACGTTTCTCGTAGATAACCGTACGCTGCTTATTCATGACATCATCATATTCAAGCAAATGCTTACGAATACCAAAGTTGTTTTCCTCAACTTTCTTCTGTGCGCGTTCAATGCTCTTGGAAATCATTGGACTTTCAATACGTTCGCCGTCTTTGAAGCCTAAACGGTCCATAACACTGGCAATACGCTCTGATGCGAATAGACGCATCAACTTATCTTCAAGAGAAACATAGAATACAGAAGAACCCGGGTCACCCTGACGTCCTGCACGTCCACGAAGCTGACGGTCAACACGACGGCTTTCATGACGTTCTGTACCAATGATGGCAAGACCACCGGCAGCCTTAACTTCAGGTGACAACTTGATATCGGTACCACGACCAGCCATGTTGGTAGCAATGGTTACTGCACCAAGCATACGCTCTTCTGTGTGCTGAACTCCATTTTCATCAACAATCGTCACTTTCCCCAAGTTGCTATGACCAGCCTCTGCAACGATATTTGCTTCTTGCTGATGCAATTTCGCATTTAACACGTTGTGAGGTATGTTGCGCAATTTCAGCATTCGGGATAGTAATTCAGATATTTCTACAGACGTTGTACCAACGAGGCATGGACGTCCCTGATTACGCATTTCAATGATTTCTTCAATTACTGCCGAATATTTCTCACGGGCCGTCTTGTAAACACGGTCATCCATATCATTACGGATTACTGGTTTGTTTGTTGGAATCTCAACAACATCCAATTTGTAGATATCCCAGAATTCACCAGCTTCCGTTGAGGCGGTACCTGTCATACCAGCAAGTTTATGATACATACGGAAGTAGTTTTGCAGAGTAATTGTCGCAAATGTCTGCGTTGCAGCCTCCACTTTCACATGCTCTTTTGCTTCAATTGCCTGATGGAGTCCATCACTCCATCTACGTCCTTCCATGATACGACCGGTCTGCTCATCAACAATTTTGACTTCACCATCCATTACGACGTACTCGTCATCCTTGTTAAACATCGTATATGCCTTAAGCAATTGTTGTAACGTATGTACACGTTCACTTTGTACGGCATAGAAATTCAGCATGTCGTCTTTTTTATCAAGGCGCGTCTGATCATCAAGTGTTTTATCTGCCTCAAGAGCAGAAAGTTGTGATGTAATATCAGGAAGAACGAAAAGGTCTTTATCTTTAACCTGTTTTGCCAACCAATCAGTACCTTTATCAGTCAAGTCGCAACTATTCAATTTTTCATCAACGACAAAATATAAAGGTTCGACAGCCTCTGGCATACGGCGGTTATTATTCTCCATGTATGACTCTTCCGTTTTTAACATACCAGCCTTGACACCTTCTTCAGAAAGATATTTAATCAAAGGTTTGTTCTTAGGAAGACATTTGTATGAACGGAAGAGAGAGAGAAAACCTTCATCAATGATTTTCTGGTCTTTCTTCTCTTGACCTTCTGAAATCTTTTGTTTTGCATCAGCCAGATACTGTGTTGCCAATTTGCGCTGAACATCAACCAAACTTTCTACTAGCGGTTGATATTCTTCAAACATCTGGTCATCACCTTTTGGTACAGGACCAGAAATAATCAGAGGCGTACGAGCATCATCTATCAACACAGAGTCGACCTCATCAACAATGGCATAGTTATGAGTACGTTGAACCAAATCGGCTGGTGAAATCGCCATATTGTCACGCAAGTAATCGAAACCGAATTCATTATTGGTACCAAAGGTAATATCGGCCATGTATGCTTTACGACGCTCTGGAGAATTAGGGCGATGTTTATCGATACAATCAACGGAAAGTCCATTAAACATATAAAGAGGTCCCATCCACTCGGAGTCACGTTTTGCCAAATAGTCATTGACAGTGACAACATGTACACCATTTCCAGTCAGTGCATTTAAGAATACAGGCAAGGTTGCAACGAGCGTTTTACCTTCACCTGTTGCCATCTCGGCAATTTTACCTTGATGCAAGGCGATACCACCAAATATCTGGACATCGTAATGAATCATTTCCCATTTCAGGTCATTACCTCCAGCAGTCCAATGATTGTGATAAATGGCTTTGTCACCATCAATAGTAATGAAATCGTTGGATGGCTTTCCTGCAAGTTCACGGTCAAAATCCGTAGCAGTAACTACAGTTTCCTCGTTTTCTGCAAATCTGCGGGCTGTCTCTTTCACGATACTGAAGGCAACCGGCATGACCTCATCAAGCGATTTTTCGTAAATCTCAAGGACTTCCTTGTCTATTTTGTCAATCTGATTGAAAATGTCTTCGCGTTCATCAATCGGCGTATCTTCTATCTTGGCTTTAAGTTCAACGATAAGATTCTTTTGTTCTTTGGCAGAATCTTGTACGTAAGTTTTAATCTCATTCGTCTTGGCACGCAATTCATCATTGCTCAATGCTTTGATCTCAGGGTATGCAGACTTCACCTTTTCAACGAGAGGTTGAATGAGCTTCATATCTCTTGTGGACTTGTTACCGAACAATGACTGTAAAATACTATTAAAATTCATTCTGTATATTTTTTATGATTTTCCAAAACAGGTTTATATCCATTGATAGTTTTCTGTCTATGAATAATCCTGCAAAATTACTAATATTTTTTGATTTAATGACAATTTACACATATTTTATAATTATATTCGTTATAATATATGCTATTTGCCATGAGGAAAAACTAAGGCAGAGGGTCTGCCTTGCACGCATTTGGCGCACGTATATGAATAGTCCTTGCAATAGTAGGAGCAATGCGCTCTACTGTTACAGGAGTAGCTATATGCTGTGGCTTAATTCCAGCCCCATAGATGATGATAGGGAAAGGTACGATACACGAACGAGAAGTATAATTCTCTTGATTATCCTCGTTTAGCAACTGCCAGCCAGGTACTATTTCTACCCTAATATCACCACTGATTGACGGATTGTATCCGTTACGGATTTTTTGAACATCATTGCCACCTGCAAGCAATCTCTCGCTTGTGAAAACATCCTGTACACCAGCATTCTGTATCAGGAATTCTTGACTACGGCTAAGAATATCACTGAAACTGATACGCTTTTGTTCAATCAGTTTATGGTTGAAATATATTTCATTATGGAAGCATGCGTCAACATATCGACCTTGTCCGTAAATGGCGCCAAGATAAATATTCAGCAAATTTGCTGTCCTATTAATATAAAATGTACCAGTAGGAATTCGATACTCATGGTAATCTACATTCTGTTCGTCCTGATATCCTGTACTTGTCAGAACAAACAATACGTTATTTTTACCAACAGAATTTTCAATATTTGTGATAAAGTCTGCAAGCAAGTTGTCTAATTGCAAATATGTGCTTTCAACTTCAGTCTGCCAATTTGTCGCATCTTTGCATTTTGCAGACAAGCTGATGGACATCATATCAGTAACATCATCTTTACCCATGAGATTACCAGATATGCATGCTTCTGCAGCCTTGATTACAGCGGCATTTTTTGCAGATTCACTATTGGCAGGTTGTTGGGTTATTTTATTGTAATTCTTTATCCAGTTCTGTACTTTCAAAGAATAGTAAGAAGATGTAGTGAAAGTGCCTGTCTTGTCATCAATCCAAAACGCGCCATCGCCCGCATGACCAGCAGCTAAAACGGCTGATTCCCTTAAAGGTGCGATAGCATATATGATAGCAGCACCTTTCGAGGACACCTTCATTTCATCGGTAATCGTAGATGTTGATATGTTGGCGGGCGATGTCTGATATTTGGAATCGTCCACACAAAATATAGGCCGCAATGTATTTTTGTCTAACCATTGTACGCTTACTATACTATTATAATAAGGTGTAGTTCCAGTGACAATGGATGCAATGGCTGATGCATGGTCTACAGGGGAAAAAGAATAACTAGTTTCCTCGTAAACGCGACCTTGCTGAATCATTTTTTTCATCCCCCCATTTGTGTATAAAGGAGTAAATGATTCAAGATAATCTGTCCGTAATTGCTCAATGGTGATATTGACAACAAGCTTCGGGACAGGTTGTAACAACTGAGCGTGGGCTGATGTCGCTGTTATAGCAATGAGTATTGCGGATAAATATATATTCATTTGTTTCTATAATTCACTTTTAATGACAAACATCTTATAAGCAAAGATAATGCCACAATATTCATACCTTCAGCATATTCCTGAAAGAAATTGCCTACGAAGAACATGATAATTAGAATAGTTGCCAATATACAGTATCTATGAGCAACACCTTTCTTTATACATTTAATGACTGGAACTGCAAAAAACAGAGGCAATGGATTTAACAACAACAACTGTAAGTTGAGACTTACTGTCGGATGTTGAGAGAATATCATTGCGGTAAGAATGACACCTGCCAACCCGTCAACTAACATGAGAAACAAATCAAAGCCCCATAGACGATATTTTTTATAGAATTCGAATATCGTAATAAAGATCGTGATAATTAGAAGGAAAATCGAACATGTCATTGGGCGTAGCAATGTGATTTCAGAAGCAGACTGAACACTTTGCTGAACAATTATTTGTGTATTAGACACGAGTTTTTCCTTTACACCATTTTTATTAATTATCAAAGCGTCATCAAACGCTTTTCGCAAATTATCTGGAAGAAATTGCTTCTGATCACCATTTATAGTCATATCGGCTTTAACACCGAGAAGCATGTCATTGCCAAATCTAGCCCAAAGATGATTTTCGTTCCATTGGTGTATCAAATCTCTATACGTCGATGCCCCATTGTCATCTGAAACGTACTTAATATTTCCATTCATGTTTTTGACAAGAATATCACGTGCTCTTGTCGTACAATTATCATAGAAATAATTATATCTGTAGACTCTGTTCTCTGGTTTGTAGTTTTCATTTATCGCATTTGCGATATTAAGTTTTTCCTGAGACGTCAAGTTAAGCGTTTGTTGAATCACACCTCGATCCTCACTTGCATATTCTGAACAGAAATCTGGAAATGGCTCAATACCCATTTCATAATCAGTAAGTCCGAAGATAAATCGCAAAATGAAATATGGTTTACCAAAAGAAAACAAACCATAGTTGACAACAATATCAATATTATGCGTCTTGTCTTGATATCTTATTGCAGTATGTCCATATAAACTATACACTTCTTTACCTGGCTGGCAAGTAAGAAGACTGATTTGTACCGAATCCATCTGATGGAGCAATGAATCGGAATTCTGGGCTGAAATATTATCTGTTAATAACAGAAAAATTATCAGCAATATGGCCCTAATTTTATATTTAAAACGTTTCACGATGCAAAAATAACTTATATTTCCCACTTATCGTGCTATTATTTCGAAAAATTTCGATATTTTTGCATCCGAAACTGAAATACATAAAAAATGAAGAAATTAATATGCGCCGCTTTGCTGGCTTCAATCTCTGTTATAGTCTCAGCACAGAGTGGCACAAACTCTCCCTATAGCCAATACGGACTTGGCGCGCTAACCGATCAAACAAGCGGATTTAATCGCGGAATGAATGGTCTTGGACTTGGCTTTCACGAACACAATCAGGTGAATTTTCTTAATCCGGCATCTTATTCGTCATTAGATTCACTTACATTCATTTTCGATGCTGGTATATCGGGCCAAATTACTAACTTCAAGGAAGGCAATAAAAAAATTAATGCGAATAATGCAGATTTCGAATATGCTGTTGCAGGTTTCCGTGCTTTCAAACATGTTGGTGTCAGTTTCGGTGTAATACCTTTTACTAATATCGGCTATCAATATGCCAACACACAATATGTTGATGGTACAAAAACGACTACCTCTACAAATACCTATTATGGCAGTGGTGGTATTCATCAGGTATATTTGGGAGCTGGTTGGCAACCCTTCAAAGGATTTTCTTTTGGTATGAATGCATCATATCTTTGGGGAGATTATACACGTTCATTGGTCAATAGCTATAGTGATTCTTATGCAAAAACATTATCAAAATATTATACAGCTGATGTTAGAAGTTATAAATTAGACTTCGGCCTACAATATGAAATAAGATTTTCCAAAAAGGATCGGCTTACAATAGGTGCGACTTATGGAATGGGGCATAAGTTAGGCACAGATCCTCAATGTCAAGTGATATCAACAGAACCACAGACAAGTGTTTCCGATACTACTACCTATAAAGTAAATAATGGACTAGAAATTCCAGACACATATAGTGCTGGATTTACGTGGAACCACAAAAATGTTTTTAAATTTGGCTTTGATTATAATTTTCAGAAATGGTCTTCCATTGACTATCCTCAATATAAGGTAGTTAATAATAAACCTGAGTATTCTCTTACAAGTGGTTTATTTAAGGATCGCCATAAGTTCACATTGGGAGCTGAATTATGTCCAGGTGAAACAAGCCGCAATTTCTTTAACAGAATCCATTATCGTGCAGGCGTTTCTTATGTTACATCCTATTTGAAAATAAATGGTGTGGATGGTCCGAAAGAAATGAGCACAAGCCTAGGTTTCGGCATACCAATCATGAATGGAATTAACAACCGTTCAATACTGAATATTAGTGGACAGTGGGTTCACATGAGCGCTAATAATTTCATCACAGAAAATACATTTAGAATTAATATAGGTTTGACATTTAATGAACGATGGTTCGCAAAATGGAAGGTTGAATAAATGCATAAGATTTTAAATCTTTCATTTATATTATTAGCTATTTTACTCTTTACGGCTTGTGAAGAGCAAAAAGAACATACAGCTCCGGGCATATATCCACGTGACTCTGTCGCAATGATGACAAGTTATGGAGTCAATACGTTGATTTCCGATTCTGGAGTGATAAAATATCGTATCGTAACTGAAAAATGGGAAGTTAATCAGAATGTGAACCCTTCTCGTTGGATTTTCGATAAGGGATTGTTTCTAGAACAATTTGATGAGAAATTCCATGTTCAGTCCTACATTCAATGCGATACAGCTTATTATTACGACCAAAAGAAATTATGGGAACTGAGAAGCCGAGTACGAATTCTTACCAAAGACGGACTTCGTTTTTCCAGTGAACAATTATTTTGGGATGAGAACCAACATGTATTATATTCTCATGTCTTTTCACGTCTGATTACCCCAGATCGCCAACTTCAAGGCAGTTATTTCAGAAGTGATGAGCACATGACGAAGTATTATGTTTCAAATAGTAAAGGCTCCTTTGAGAAATCTGATTTCGAAAATGAAGGAGACACATTACAATCAGCACCAGATTCCGCTAAGTCGACACTCCGTCAACGGATGGCGCCACAACGTAAGAATACATCAATACCTTTAACACACTAATGGAAGGACAAGTAGGAATACCACTAATTATTGGAATTATATTAACACTCATTTTCTCAGCATTTTTCTCTGGTATGGAAATTGCTTTCGTATCTAGCAACAGAATGCTTGTGGAAATGGACAAGGAAAAGAACGGAATACCACAAAAGATTCTTTCCATATTCTATCATCATCCCAATAATTTCGTGAGTACAATGCTTGTGGGTAATAATATATCCCTCGTCATCTATGGTATATTGATTGCGAATTTGTTTGACAACACGATATTCCGCAATTTGCAACCAGGATTCACTGTTCCCATGGATACAATCTTATCCACGTTGATAGTACTGTTTACAGGCGAATTCCTTCCAAAATCCCTATTCAAGAGTAATCCAAACTATTTACTCACCATTTTTTCATTTCCTGCCTATATCTGTTATATCATTTTATGGCCTATCAGTCGTTTTGCCACATATCTTTCCCGCTTACTCCTGCAAATGGTTGGTGTGAAAGTTCGCAAGGAAACGGAAGACGAAGAATTTTCCAAAGTGGATTTAGGATATTTAGTTCAGTCCAGTATAGACAATGCTAAAAGTGAAGACGACATTGAAGACGAAGTCAAGATTTTCCAAAATGCATTGGAATTCCCTGACATAAAAATTCGTGACTGCATGATACCAAGGACAGAAATTAATGCAGTTGACATTAACGATTGTACACTTGACCAATTGAAGCAGAAGTTCATCGAAAGTGGAAATTCCAAGATTATTGTTTATAAAGAAGACATAGACCATATTATCGGGTATATCCATTCTTCAGAGATGTTCCGAGGTTTTTCAGATTGGCATGATCATATCTATACAATGCCATTCGTCCCCGAAACTATGGCAGCACAGAAACTGATGAAAATATTCTTACAACATAAAAAAAGTTTGGGTGTTGTAATTGATGAATTCGGTGGCACCAGCGGTATCGTGTCTCTTGAGGATATCGTAGAAGAAATTTTTGGAGACATCGAGGACGAACATGACAGTACAAAATACATAGCAAAGCAAACCGAAAACGGTGAATATTTGTTATCGGCAAGACTTGAAATAGATAAAGTCAACGAAATGTTTAATCTTGACTTGCCTGAAAGTGATGAATATATGACCATCGGCGGATTGATTCTGCACTACTATCAGAGTTTTCCAAAGCTCAATGAAATTATTAAAATTAATCAGTTCGAGTTCAAGATTATCAAGAACACTATGACAAAAATAGAGCTTGTCACACTAAAAGTTAATAGTAAACAGTAAATTTTACTTGAAAAATTCCGTTGTTTGATATCTTTTTAGTATTTTTGTACGCATTTTATAGAAATGTAATTAATGAAAGAATATCTGTGTGTTATGAACGATTTATTCATTGTTTACGACATGCAAAATGAGAAAGAAAATAAATAATTAAATAAAAACAAAAAGTAATAATGGCAGCATTAGGAAAAATTAGAAGCAGAGGCATTATTCTTATCTGTATTATCGGATTTGGTCTCTTTGCATTCATTGCCGAGGAATTCTTCCGCTCTTGCGAGTCTACTCGTAATGACCAACGTCAGCAAGTCGGTGAAGTTTTAGGCGAAAAAATTAGTGTTAATGATTTCCAGAAACTTGTTGATGAGTACACTGAAGTGATTAAGATGCAACAAGGTCAAGAAAACTTGAATGACGAGCAACTCAATCAGGTAAAGGACATGGTTTGGAATACTTATGTTCAGACAAAAATCGTGGAAAATGAAGCTAAGGAACTGGGCCTTACTGTAACAGATGAAGAAATGCAGAACATCTTAAAAGAAGGTACAAACCCGATGCTCATGCAGACACCTTTCGTTAATCAACAAACAGGTCGTTTTGATTCAAACGCATTACAGAAGTTTCTTGCTGAATACAAGACACAGTCCAATACGAATCCACAAGCTGCTCAGCAATATGAAAAAATCTATAAATATTGGACTTTCATAGAGAAGACATTGCGCCAACAGACATTGGCACAGAAATATCAAAATCTTCTTGCACATTGCATTCTCTCTAATCCAGTAGAATCGAAGATGGCATTCAAGGATGAAAATGAGGAAAGCCAGATACAATTGGCTACTTTCCCATATTCGAAAATCGAAGACAGCAAAGTTCAAATTTCAGATGCTGACTTAAAAGCAAAGTACGAAGAGTTGAAACCTCGTTTCAAACAGTATGTTGAGAGCCGTGACATCAAGTATGTTGACATCAAGGTGTCAGCCTCTCCAGTAGACCGTACAGCTCTTATGAAACAGATGAACTCTTACGCTAAAGACATTGCAACTGCAGCAGATCCTTCTGATATCGTTCGCAAGAGTGCTTCTCTTATCAACTATTTGGGCATACCTGTTGGCAAAGATGCTTTCCCATCAGATATAGCTCAGCGCATCGACTCTATGAGTGTTGGCCAGACATTCGGTCCTGCTGAGAACAAACAAGACAACACTGTTAACATTATTAAATTAATAGCTAAACAGCAACTTCCTGATTCAGTTCAATATCGTCAGATTCAGGTGGGTGGAGCAACAGCTGATGCAGCCCATAAGACAGCTGATTCAATCTATAGCGCTTTGCAAAATGGAGCAGATTTCGGAGCTATTGCAAAGAAATATGGTCAAAACGGACAAAGTACATGGTTGACAACTCGTCAATATGAAACCGCTCCATCACTAGATAAAGATTCCAAGAATCTGATTGAGAGTCTTAATACAATGGCTGTGAAAGAGACAAAAAATATTACTTTCGCATCTGGAAATGTCATCATTCAAGTGTTAGATCGCAAGGGAATGGTTGATAAATATACAGCAGCAGTCATAAAGAAAAATATTGAATTCTCTAGAGATACTTATTCAGCAGCATACAACAAGTTTAGTGCCTTTGTAAGTGCTAACCAAAATGCTGACGGCATCACCAAAAATGCTGGAAAGAATGGTTACAAGGTGCAGGAAGCTAAGGACGTAACAACAGCACAGCATTATCTTGCTGGCATCCATAGCACACGTGATGCTATGAAATGGTTGTTCTCTGCTAAGCAGAACGAAGTTTCTCCTATGTATGAATGCGGTGATAACGACCATCTTCTAGTTGTAGTTCTTGAAAGAATTAATCCTGTAGGATATAGAAGTCTTGATGATACCCAAGTAAGGGACTTAGTCAAAGCTGAAGTGATGAAGGACAAGAAAGCTGACCAAATCATGGCCAAAGTTAAGGGCGTCAATAGCATAGCTGCAGCAAAAGCAAAGGGAGCTAGCTTAAATGCTATTAATCAGGTTACATTTGCAGCACCTGTCTTTGTTGCTACGTCTGGTGCTAGTGAACCAGCTATTAGTGGTGCTGTTGCAGCTACCCCTAAAGGAAAGTTCTGCTCACAGGCTGTCAAAGGTAATGCCGGAGTATATTTCTTCCAAGTTATCAATAAGGTAAATAGACCTGTAAAATTTGATGAAAAGGCTATGGAACAGAAAGTTCGTCAGAAGGCTATGCAGAATGCAGGTAACTTTATGAATGAACTTTATATTAAGGCGAATGTAGTAGATAACCGCTACTTATTCTTCTAATAAATTTTAAATTGACATATTAAGGGGCATATCTTTTATAAGGTACGCCCCTTTTTTATGTCTCATTCAGACAATCTGTAATTCAACCATCTACCAATATACCCCTATATTGGTCTGCGATTTGATACTTTTGACGTTCTGTTTAGATGTAAAACGTCGACCAATATACCCCTATATTGGTCGATGGTTTGATGTGTTCGGCAGTGCAGGAACATAACTTTTGAGAATTGAAAGGGCAATAATAAAGGATGGACTTCTATGTAGTTATGAATGTTTAAGAATGTAGAAGTCATGTATAGGAATGTATAAATTAGCAATGATTGGCAGCTTATTAGAGTGACTGCCAGCATCAGGTAATAATAAGTTTATCTAAACAAAAAACTTATCAAGTCTCCTTCCCAATTCGCCGAAGTGCAACAACACATAGGCAGGTAAAGCAAACTTGATAAGCTTTTGTAAATCATATCGATTCACTACTATTAAATAGTAATGAATCGATACATCTATGTATTTACTAATATAATGCAAAGAATGTATGGAACACATAAGAAAGACCGTAAGCAACGATAGTGCTGACGACCACACTTATCATTCCTGGCATCATGAAACTGTGGTTAAGCAGATACTTACCGATGACCGTTGTGCCAGAGCGGTCGAAGTTGACGGTAGCAATATCTGAAGGATAGTTAGGTATGAAAAAATATCCATAAACACTAGGAAGAACACCCAACAAAACCCATCCATCAATGTTCAGTTTATAAGCTAACGGCAACATAGCCACGACCACAGCACCTTGTGAATTTATCAGAACCGAAACGAGGAAGAAAGCAATGGCAATGCTCCATGGATAAGATTCCACCATGCCGCCAAGCATATCCTGCATCTCCTTCATATAATTACCAAAGTATGTATCGGCCAACCATGCGATACCATAAATAGCAACTACGGCAACCATACCACTCTGCCAAACAGCACCGCCGACGGCCTTTTTGGGAGAAGCCTTGCAACACATAATCATCAGCGCAGCTGCACTGATCATGATTATCTGAATGACGAGGTTCATCTTGAGATGTTTGGAAACATGTTCAGTAACACCTGATACGACGACACCTGCACTAGCCAATTGCTTAGCCGTCTCAGAAACTCCACTAGCAAGAGTGATGCTGTCAGGTCCACCCTTAACTACCTGAACTTCATCATAACTAGGCAGAATACCTTGACACACGGCGAAGATAACAATAATGGCAAGAGCAGCAAAGAAGATATACACAGCACGTTTAGCATTAGGGTCAATCTCTTTATCGAGCGTCGTGGCATTATTACCATAAATATAATTATATTGAACGGGGTCTTTCAACTTCTGCTGGAACTTTTGGTCTTTGTCAAGATCAAGACCGCGATGGTAAGAAGCAGCTGAAGCAGCCAGCAATCCACATATACAAGCTGGTATTGTAACCATCAGCACCTGTGGAATAGTAATGTCGAAATGGTTAGCACTAGAGATCGTGACGAATGCCACAACAGCTGCTGCAATAGGAGAACAGGTTATTCCGACCTGAGAAGCGATACTTGCAACGCCGCAAGGACGTTCTGGACGAATACCCTTTTTCAAAGCGATATCACAGATAATCGGCATCAGCGTATAGACCACGTGACCTGTTCCTACCAATACGGTAAGAAAGAATGTACATAGCGGCGCGAGAATTGTTATACGGTCTGGATGTTTTCTCAACAGGCGTTCTGCGACCTGTATCAACCAGTTCATACCGCCAGAAGCCTGCAGAATGCCCGCACATGTCACGGCTGCAATGATGATGTAAATAACATCTGTTGGGGGAGAACCTGGTTTTAGTCCAAAACCGAAAACGAGAATAGCAAGACCGATACCGGAGATTGCACCTAGGGCAAGACTTCCATATCGAGAACCTACCCACAAAGCTAACAATACAATAAGTAGCTCAATAACCATTATAAATGTCATAGATGATGAGATTAGATTGTTATTAGTTTTTAATATCGATTTGTGTGCAAATATAATTAAATTCTGCAATAAAGCAAAAATAAAGATATGATTTTTTGTCTTCAAATATCATATTTTATGCTGTCAACGCACACAACTTGACACAATAACGAAACAAAGTACGACTTAATAAACACTAATAAATTTCAAGGTGTAACATATTTTTATTATCTTTGCAGCAAATAAAAATATTCAAACAATAAACTACTATAAACCATGAATTTTAAAGCCCTATTTTCAGTTTCACTTTTCATATCAACAATGCCATCGCTAGCAATTGCGAAAGATGTTGTATGGTTTAATGGACACGACAACGTTACCTATTCCGTACAAGACAAGAAATCACCTGTGGTAGACATTGCACTGAAAATGTTTTCAAGCGACATCCATGCCGTCACTGGTATGAAAGCCAAAGAAAAAGCTGAAGGTACCATAAAGGTGTTTCAATTAGACATGCTGAACGACAAGGAATTTGAAAAACTAAGCAGTCTGAATATTCCTATCAATAAATTCATCACCCTCCAAGATGCATTTTTTATCGGAGTGCGGAATGGAAACATCGTCGTAGCGGGTAGCAACGGCCGCGGCACTGCTTATGGCATACTTGAACTGTCGCGCATGGCGGGCGTGTCACCTTGGATATGGTGGGGAGATGTGACACCCAAAAAGCAAAATCATCTTGCTATGGATGACAGATTCACAACGATACAATCGCCATCTGTAGAATATAGAGGAATTTTCATCAATGATGAAGATTGGAGCTTGCGACCATGGAGTCATACGATGATAGACCGGGACTTGCCCGAAGGTGCTATTGGTCCACGAACATACAAAAAGATATTTGAACTGCTATTGAGACTTCATGGCAATGCCATTTGGCCAGCGATGCACACAGGAACCACAGCTTTCTTTAAGGTAAAAGGCAATAAAGAAGTGGCAGACAGTTGTGATATCTATGTTGGTTCATCTCATTGCGAACCGCTATTGCGTAACAATGTGGATGAATGGGATGTGAACAAACGTGGCGACTACAATTATATCACCAACAAAGGTAATGTTCAGAATTATTGGACGGAACGCCTAATGGAAACAAAAGGCATGGATGCCATCTACACCATTGGAATGCGAGGAATTCATGATGGCTCAATGGAAGGTGTAAACACATTGAAAGAAAAGACTGAAGCCTTGCAAAAGGTGATACATGACCAACGCAAATTGTTAGGAAAATTCATCAATAAGGATGTGAAGAAGATACCGCAGGTATTTATACCATATAAAGAGGTGTTACAGATTTACGAAAACGGTTTACACGTACCGGATGATGTGACTCTCATGTGGTGCGATGACAACTATGGATATATGACCCGTCTGTCGGATAAGGAACAGCAGAAACGTTCCGGCGGTGGCGGCGTGTATTATCATCTGAGCTACTGGGGACGTCCCCACGATTATCTGTGGCTGACAACATTGCAACCAGGACTGATTTACAACGAAATGAAAACCGCATACGACTACAATGCACGCAAAATGTGGATTGT
>ENA-UOYA01001740-UOYA01001740.1-activated-sludge-metagenome-genome-assembly--contig:-NODE-1740-length-22235-cov-14.067358_pt1 | contig 22235 bp, 25 predicted proteins | sample MGYA00238163_ERZ764804 | MGnify/ENA primary metagenome ERZ764804 (study PRJEB28919, sample SAMN05720223) | activated sludge metagenome | isolation source: Anaerobic digester | place: Hong Kong... | reverse complement strand
CGAAAAAACGGAAGGTGAAGGTCGAGCCTCTTTTTTCCAACGGGTTTGATCCGGAGAGGACCCGGGCATTTCTCCTGGACGCTACCGCCAGGGCCCGTTCGATCGCGCAGATTTTGGCCTTCTGCAAGAACCTGGGGCTTTACGGGATCAACGTCGATTTCGAAAACGTGTTCGACGAGGACCGCGACCGCCTGACCGCCTACGTGGAAGAACTTGCCCGTGCCCTCCGCGGGAAAGGGCTGAGGATCTCGGTGGACGTGACGGTCGTTTCCGACAAGCCGAACTGGTCGGCCTGTTACGATCGCGTGGCCCTGGGCAGGATCGCCGACGCGGTGGTCCTGATGGCCTACGACGAGCACTGGAGGAACGGCCCGGAGAGCGGGCCCGTGGCTTCGATCGGATGGGTGGAGAGGTCGGTTGCCGAGCTGGCGGCGCTGGTTCCGCCGGGAAAAATCTGGCTGGGCATTCCCCTCTACACGCGGGAATGGGAAGAAAGCCTGGCGGATGGGGCCTGGAAAAAAACGGGAGCCCGGGCCCTTTCGATGGCGGAGGCGGAGGCCCGTCTCGCGGCAAACGGCGCGGTCCCGTCCTGGGACGGGGATGCCGGGCTTTATTACGGGGAATACCGGAAGAACGGCAGGCGATACCGGATCTGGCTGGAGGAGGAGCGTTCCCTGGCACTCAAGGTTGCTCTCGTGGAGCGGTACGGCCTGGGAGGAGTCGCGGCCTGGAGGCGCGGCTTTGAAAAGCCCGAAGCCTGGAGGGTGCTGGAAGATCTCAGGAAGGGGCCGAAACCGGTTCGCATGGGGGAGGTAAAGCAATAGCGCGGGGAGCCGGGAACGACCGGCCCCTCGCGCTATCGGGCTTTTCAGGCTTCCCAGGCTTCGCCGCAGCGGTCCAGGATTTTCTGCCAGTCGGCGTCGACGTCGGCCTGGATTTCCTCCAGCAGGGCCTTGGACCCCTCGCCCTTGAAGAGGTGGCGGAAACGCCCCTGGGGCTTCAGGAATGTAATGCTCCCCTGAAAACAAGCCACTAATGCCGCTTGTTTTAGCCGAAATTGCTTCGGGGAAAGGTACCCAAGAGACTGGTGCGGCCTTTCCTCGTTGTACCAGTGGATCCAGCGGCTGATTTCCCGCCTTGCTTCCTCGAAGGAACGAAAATTAAGCAACCAGACACACTCTTCCTTTAAGCTCCTGAAAAATCTTTCGATCATCCCGTTCTGTTCCGGCGTGTACGGTGTCACGAATTCCTGCGGCAATCCATAATCACCACACATCTCCCGGAATCTCCGGCTTTGGAAAACAAGCCCGTTGTCGCTCCTAATCACCGGCTTGTCCTGCGCGCTCCTCAAGGTCCCCAAACGATTCAGACAAGCTTTCTCCAACGCTTCCTCGGTTTCCTTCGCCCTACCCCCGAAGGGCAAATTGAGGTACTCCCCATTCAAACCCCACACAGCTACTGTCATGGCAATCCAACACCGCCACCAGGTGCCCCCATCCGTCTTTTCCGCAGGGAATATGGGTGATATCAATTGCCCATCTCTGGTTGATTTTTTCCGCAACACTACGCCAACCCTTGACCCGTAGCTTCGGCACCTTCGTCCGGTTATGCACCAACCACCGATTTACCTTAAGTATCCGGTAGACCGTCTTGCGGTTTACAACCATTCCTTCCCGTTCTTTCAAAATCGCCCAAATCCGTCTGTACCCGAAGGTTGGATATTCCTGGATCAACTGCCTAATCTTTTAGTCAGCTCAGTCAGCCTTGGTTTCACCGCCGGAAACCCTCGAAAATCGGCCCTATCCCTCTTCCTTCCGGGCTGACATAAACTCCGAGATACCGCCAAGCACCTGACAGATCCTGTGTTCCGAGGCTTCCGGAATCGCTTATCTCAATCCTTAATCGCTGGACATCTTCCCGTGGAAAGGGCGGTAGGGTTTCATTGCCTCCTGCATGATCTCGATTTCAAGCGCCATGCGCCCTACCTTCCGCTCCAAACGCCTGATCAGTTCGTCCTTCTGTCCCTCTTCATCCCGGGGCCGGCTTTTCAATGCGTTCTCCGCACCTGTAAGAAAGCGCTCCTTCCACCGTTCCACCTCGGAAACCGTAAGACCGTGGGCTCTGGCCGCTTCCGCCATCGTCGTATTCCCCTTCAGGATTTCAAGTATCAAGGCTACACGACTCTTTGCCGTCCAACGCTGCACTTCATCCTGCCGTCCTTCCGTGTCTTGCATCCCAAACACCCCTTTCGGTCATCCCTCCAGGATGTCTTATTTGTGGCTTGTTGGATATGGGGAGCAGTATACGTGGGGGCATAGGGATTTCCTGATTCCTTTAGTCGTTGGTATAATGAAGTCACGGCGGGTTAACTCTTTTTTTACTTTGTGTTGGTTGTTGGTGTGGCACCAGTATAAAGGAGAGGTACCCGCCCTTTCCTCCATTATCTCTTTTACTTTATCAAAGTAGACGGAACGAAATATAGGCTCATTTACAAACGATGCGCGATATAATATTGTTGAGTCAGGAAACACTCAATGATAATCTTAGGCAAACGAACATCAGGAAAAGACGCTTATCAGGGCCTGACGTCGAGTTGGACGGGATTTTGCGGGGCAAAGAAGCGGAAGCGAAAGTGCCCTTTGAGCGGCTGCCGGCGCAGCGCCCGCACGATAACGAGCGATACTCGCCCCGAGTGCGGACCCCCGCATAACCGCAAGGACAGGGGGGAAAAAAGATGCGGAAAAAACGGTTGGTTGTCTTGGGTTTATTATTGTGCGGCCTGGCCTTAATGCCGCCGGGATCGGCGGCGGGGATGAGTTTCGGGAATGCTGCGGGCGGCGATACCGGGGCCACCGGAAATACGGGAGGAACCGATATGGAGAAAAAGGACGGATTATACACAGACCGGGCGCCAAGTCTTGAAGTCGAGCCGCTGACCGCTCTTTCCGGCGAGCCGTGGCGGATCAAAGTGACCGGGGTTGTTCCCGGCGCGCCGGTAAGGCTTGTGGCCGAGCAGGAGGACGGTTACGGGGTCAAGTGGGAATCAAGCGCCGTCTTCAACGCCGATTATGAGGGGGTTGTGGACCCCGCCGTTCAGGCTCCTGTTTCCGGCACCTACCAAGGGGTAGACCCGGCGGGCCTGTTCTGGTCGATGCGCCCGGTCTCCGGTGTATCGGCGGGAGCGTTCGGAAAAAGTCTCGCGCCGCAGAAGATTACAATTTCCGTGGAGGCTGACGGCGGGAGAATCCTTTCGCGGACGGTGGAGAGGCTTCTCTTGCTCCCTAGGGTGAAGAGATTGGAGGTGCGTGAACCGGGGGTTGTAGGTACGTTTTTCCTGCCCCCCGGCGCGGGCAAGCGGCCGGCGATCATCGTCTTGAGCGGCTCGGAGGGCGGGGTGTACGAGCCGACCGCGGCGATATACGCCTCGCACGGCTATGTTACGCTTGCGCTTGCCTATTTCGGCATGGAAGGGCTGCCGTCCTCCCTTGCGAACATACCGGTGGAGACGGTGGAGCGGGCGATAAGTTGGCTGGAGGCCCAGCCGCGGGTGAACAAAGACGCCATCGGCGTGTGGGGCGCGTCCAAGGGAGCGGAACTGGCCCTGCTGGCGGCTTCTTATTACCCGCAGATCAAGGCGGTGGTGGCCAAGTCGCCGAGCGCGGTGGTGTTCGAAGGGACCGGCGCGGACATGGGGAGAAATCACAAATCCTCCTGGACTTTAAACGGTGAGCCTTTGCCCTTCGTGCCTATTGTCTTCAACAAGGAGCTTTCTGACAGCTTTTTTGCGGCGATGGCCAAGAAACAGCCGTGGCCGACCGCGCCCATGTATGAATACGCGCTCCAGAACAAGGAGGCCGTGGAAAAGGCCGCCATAAAGGTGGAGAAGATAAACGGACCAGTTCTGCTGGTTTCCGGTGGCCAGGACGGGGTGTGGCCGGCCGGCAGGATGGCGGAAATGATTATGAAAAGGCTGGAAGAGAAAGGGCACCCGTTCCCGGACGTGCACCTCCATTACGAAGCCGCCGGCCACCAGATAAGCACGCCATATTCGCCCACCACGGTCAACTGGCTGACGCTGCCGGGGAATTTTGTTGAAGACCTGGGCGGCACGCCGGCGGGAAACGCTGCGGCAGCCATGGATTCGTGGAACAAGATACTAACTTTTCTGCGGACGCATCTCGGGGAGTAAAAAGGGCAGGCGCTCAAAAAACATTTGACCGTCAAACGTTTCTAGCAAAAATTAAAAGTATTGTACTGCATTTTATACTACAACTTTGAGCATACTCAAAGTCATAGGTATACGAATATTTTTAGCTAAAACTCAGCCCATATAACATTGAGTATATGCTGCGATTTTTTTGAGAGATGCTGAGAGCCTGTACGCCGGTTTGGCGGAAGCAAAACAAAAGGGAGTAACTTTATGGGAGAATGAACCAAAGGAGCTGCCCCGCAGTAGGAAGCAGCTCCTTTGGTTTTTTTAAAGTTTTCGGCTGGAAATTGCCTGGCGGACTTTATTCATGTTTTCGATAAAAGTGGCTCTCCTCCGATAACGGATAAAGTACGATATTTTTCGCACATTTGAGTTTAAGAAATAGGCAGCAGCCCCGAGGTAGGGGTAAAGTTTGGTTTGCGAGAGCCAAACAAAAAACCCACTCGACCAGGAGGCTGCGCAGATGAACGATAGCAGGAAGCTGGAATGCCAAAGGGGAAGCCGGAACTCATCCGGATCGACGAGGGAGAGATCAGGAACCACCTGGACCAAATTGTTCGGGGAACCGTGGAAGAAACGCTCAACGCCCTTTCGGAAGCCCAAGCGGACGCCATCTGCAGGGCAAGCCGGTACGAAAGGTCTCCGGAAAGGGCGGATACCCGGGCCGGCCACTACGACCGGAAACTCCAGACCAGGGTTGGGGAAGTGACCCTGAAGATGCCGAAATTGAGGACATTGCCCTTTGAAACGGCCATCATCGAGCGGTACCGGAGACGGGAAAGCTCGGTGGAAGAGGCCATGATGGAGATGTACCTGGCGGGTGTTTCGGTCAGCCGTGTGGAGGATATCACCGAGGCCCTGTGGGGAACGAAAGTGAGCCCCTCCACCGTGAGCGAGATGAACCGGAAGATCTACGGGCACATAGAAACCTGGAGGAACCGGCCGCTTGCCGGAGACCACCTCTACGTCTACCTGGACGGGATCTGGCTGAAGCGCAGCTGGGGAGGGCAGGTAGAGAACGTTTTTGTCCTGGTGGCCATCGGGGGGTGGACGAGCAGGGGTACCGGAAGGTGCTGGGAGTGAGCGAGGGATCGAAAGAAGACCGGGAAAGCTGGAGAAACTTCCTTAGGCATCTGAAGGAACGGGGACTGAAAGGAACCCGACTGTTCATCTCGGACAGGTGCCTGGGGCTTCTCGAAGCCCTTGGAGAGGTCTACCCGGACTCGAAGTGGCAGAGGTGCGTGGTTCATTTTTACCGGAATGTTTTCACCGCCGTCCCGAAAGGGAAGACGCGCCTGGTGGCGGCCATGCTGAAGGCCGTTCACGGATCAGAGGACCTCATGTCCGCCAGAAAGAAAGCCGCGGAAGTAGTGGAAAAGCTGAAGGAGATGAAGCTGGGCAAGGCGGCGGAGATCGTGGAAAGAGGAGCCGAGGAGACCTTCAGCTATTCCGTATTCCCTATGGAGCACTGGCGGCTGCTGAGGACAAACAACCCTCTGGAACGAATCAACCGGGAGATCCGGCGGAGGACCCGGGTGGTGGGGAACTTCCCGGACGGGCAATCGGCGCTGATGCTGGTTGCGGCAAGGCTGAGGCACATCGCCTCCACGAAGTGGGGAGCCCGGGCCTACATGGACATGGGACATCTTTATGCCATGGAGCGGGAAAAGGAGGAAAAGCCCCTTGAGCTGCCGATGAGCGTCTAGCCAAAGAAGATTGGACCACCCTGCTTGAGGGGTTGTCTGCCCCAGAACCTGAACGAAAGTGCGAAAAATACTGGAAACTACCTTCCCTTTCTTTTCGTTTCGGTCTTGTATGGGATGTTAACAACGTGGGCCCTTCACAGAGGAAAACTCACATTACCCTCTCTGGTAGAAAGTCTTTACAATCCCATCGCCATTCCCCTTTTGTTGATCCTCGCTCCGATTTACGGAGCCCTTTCCCTTCCCCTCACGCTTAGCCTCAGTTGGACCGTGCGCCTGGAAATCATGCTTTTCGCCATGAAGGGAATTCCATGGAAATGGAAGGAGGTCCCGTGGCAGTCGCTTGGCCGGGTCGGCAAAAATGCCCTGCTTTGCATTGGAATGATTGCAGCTGGGACTCTCTACCAGATCACGGATCGGTTCTTCGCCTCACTGCTTCAGGTCGGTACGGTGGCTGCCCTCGGTTACGCCGGGTTTGTCTACGTCCTGCCCTTGTCCCTCGTAGAAAACCCGCTTCAGATTTTTCTGGCAAGAGCAAGCCGTGCCGCGGTGGAAACTCCGGAGGGAATTCCTTATGCAGTGGAGAGGATGGTGCGGGTGGCATTTTACTACTTTTTCCCCCTTGGGCTTGGCATTGCGGCGATGGCTCGCCCCTTGATCCGCCTGGCCTTCGGTTACGGAGCCTTCACGGATGGGGCTGTGGTCCTGTCCGGGCAATGTCTGTCGGCCTACGCGGTTTCACTTGCCTTTGCCCTGGCGGGAGCGGTGCTGTGGAGGTATGCCCAGTCGCGCGGAAAGTTGAGGGAAGTCATGCTCGTCGGGTACGTGACCGTGCTGCTCAACGTCTTATTTGACTGGCTTTTCTCCAAGCTGTGGGGGGCTCCCGGGATCGCTTTGGCCACGAGCCTGGTCACGGTCATCAGCCTCTTTGTAAACGTGAGATTCCTTCTGCTTGCGGGAGCGGTGAGACGTCTTGCGGGGCTCACCCTCCGCCTGCTGCCGTGGAGCCTTGCCTGGGGGCTCCCGGTGTATTGGCTGGCAAAAATCTCAACTATGGGTGCGTTGGCCGCCGGGGGGGTGGCAGTCCTGGCCAACTGGTTCCTGCTTGAGCGCCTGCCGATTTTTGCCGATGTACCGCCGGAATGGATGCCAAGGTATTTGGTCAGGGAAGTTTTCGCGGGTATGAAAAGACAACTCTGATTGCCCTGAGTCGTGTTAAAATCAATTTAAAGCAATATCACATCGCAACCGGGAGGTGAGCCTCATGCTCAAGGACTTCAAGACCTTCATCCTGCGGGGCAACATGATGGACCTGGCGATCGGGATCATCCTGGGCGGGGCGTTCGGCGCCGTCATCAAGTCCCTGGTGGAGGACATCCTGATGCCGCCCATCGGCCTGGCCCTGGGGAACACCGATTTCACGGGGCTTTTTGTCGCCCTTAAGGAAGGGACGACCGCAGGCCCCTACGCTTCACTTGCCGCTGCGAAGGCGGCCGGCGCCGTCACCCTGAACTATGGGCTCTTCTTGACGGCGATCGTCAATTTCCTGATCATCGGGTTCTGCATTTTCCTGATCGTCCGCTGGCTGAACAAGCTCATGCCGAAGCCGGCCCCGGCTCCGGCGCCTGCCATTAAGGACTGCCCCTTCTGCCTGTCGAGCATCCCGGCAGGGGCAAAGCGCTGCCCGCACTGCACGTCCGAGCTTTAACCGCGGAAAAACCTCCTTCCCGCAAATCGTGATGTGGTCCGTCCCGGGGGTTCCTGTCAAAGGAACCCCCTTCACAATGTGTACAACCCCCTGCCTGTAGCTGTATAATCCGGACATATCCGTCATGAACGGGTAAAAAGTAAACCTATCCAAAACTTTACAGAAGGAGCGTGCGTTTTCATGTTAACAGACCTGCTGACCGCCCTGGCCGTCGTCATCAACGGCATTCCGCAGGGCATCCTGGCCCTGAGCTTCGGCTTCGCGGCCCTCCCCACGTCCCTTGCCTTCCTGGCGGGCATCGCCGGTTCCCTGGCCTTCAACTCGGTGGCCACCATCAGCTTCCAGGCCGAAACGATCACGCTGGCCGGGTCCCTCGGCCGGAACATCAAGGAGCGGCTCAGCCTGGTCTTCTGGGGAGGCATCTTCCTGCTCATCCCGTCGGTCCTGGGAATGAACGAGGCGATCGTGGCCTTCATCGGGCCCACCATCGTCACGTCCATGATGGCGGGCGTGGGCATCATGCTGGCCTTTGTGGCGGTGAACCTGTACGCCTCTGAGAAGTTTTCCGGCGCGGTTTCCTTCGTTTCGGCCCTGGCGGTCTGGTTCATCACGAAGGACCTGGCGAAGACGATCATCGTTTCGGTGCTGGCCTCCACGGCGGTCTACAACTACCTGCGCTACGTGGCGAAGAAGGACGTGGACGCTCCGGAGATCCACATGGAAAACGAGCGGTTCCATTTCGGGAACATCGAGTGGTGTTTCTGGCGCAACCGGGCGGTTCTCCTGGGCGCGCTGGGCATCGCCTGCCTGAACATCGGGGCGAACATCTCCTTCGGCAAGATCACGGGCAGCATCGCGAACGTGAATACCAACATCGACCACCTGGCGATCTACTCCAGCGTGGCGGACATCCTGTCGACCCTTTTCGGCGGCGGCCCGGTCGAGGCCATCATCTCCGGAACGGCCACGGCTCCGAATCCCCTGCGTTCCTCGGTGCTGATGATGGGCATCATGGCGGCGATCCTGCTTTTCAGGCTGCTGCCGGTCATCGGACGCTACGTTCACCGGTCCTCGATCGCGGGCTTTCTGTTCATCCTGGGAACGTTCGTGACTTTCGCGACGAACATCCAGGGCGCGATCGCCAGCGCTCCTTCCTTCGCGGGCCCTTACGGCTTTTCGCCCTGGGGGATGGTCATCGGTGCCACCACGCTGGTTTCGGCCCGCTGGAACCCGTTTTACGGGCTGCTGGCCGGCCTGGCCATCAAGCTGATCTTCCATCTCTAGGGAGAACCGGACATGACTGAAAACGGAACGTCTTTCTATGATCTGAAGGTGGCGGGGCTCACCCGGCGCCTGAAGAAGGTGCGGGTGGCAAAGAACCTGGTGATCGCGTCGTTCGTCATGCTGGGGGACACGAAACTCATCGAGGCCTGCGCGGATGCCTTGCTGCCGCTTTTGCCGAAGGACACGATCGACATGCTCGTCTGCCTGGAGGCGAAGGGCATCCCGCTGACCCACGCGCTGGCGGTCCGCCTGGGAGTCGACTACATCACGGTCCGGAAGTCCGTGAAAAGCTATATGGAGAACCCCCTGGTGGTGGAGGTCCAGTCCATCACGACGGCCGGAAAGCAGCTCCTCGTCATGGACGGGGTGGATCGGGCAAAGGTGGAAGGGAAACGGATCTGCGTGGTGGACGACGTGGTTTCCACGGGTGGATCCCTGCGGTCGGTGGAAAAGCTGCTGGCCGAGGCCGGGGCGAAAGTGGTGGCAAAGACCGCGGTGCTGCTCGAGGAAGGCGGCTACGACGGGGCGGACCTGGTCTACCTGGAGAGGCTGCCGGTTTTTCCGGGTTAAGCAGACGGGGCGAAGAATCTTTCAAGGAAGTGCCGAACGGGGGCGCAAGCCCCCTTTTTTCATGGGTTTTCCCGGATCAGGAAGGGCAAGGCGGCGAACAGCGTCAGCCCGAGGAATGCCCCGGCATAGAAAGGGGCCTCCGGGCCGAAGGCCCCATAGATCCATCCCATGAAGAGAGGGCCTACCGTCTGTCCCAGGCGGAGGACCATGCCGTTGAGAGACATGAAGACGGCTCGGTTCTCCTCGGGGGCCAGGTCGGAAAGAAGGGCCTGCGTGGCGGGCAGGTTCATCCCCTGGGCGCACCCATAGAGAATGGTGACCAGCAGCAGGAAGGGCAGGGCAGGCATCAGGGGGACGAGGATGAGGGCCAGGGAAAAAAGGAGGAACGAGGTCCGCAGGAGGTTTCGCTCTCCAAAAAGGGAGGCCAGCCTTCCGGCCTGGGAGGCGGCAGCGGCGTTGGAGATCGACATGGACGATGAGAGAAGGCCGATGGCTAGTGCTCCTGCGCCGAACCGCACCGCCATCAGGAGAGGCAGGTAGGACAGGAAGGCCCCGTAAAGGATGACGAAAGTGGAGGTGCTGGCAAGCAGGATGCCGAGAAGGCGCGGGTCTTTCGCCATGCTCGCGGCCTGCAGAAGATAAAGCTTCAGCGGCAGCCTCGTTTCGGGCCGCGGGGGAAGTTCCAGCAGGAAGAGCGAGGCCAGCCCCACAGGTATAGCCAGGAGGGGCAGGGCGAAGGGGTAGTGCCACCCGAACAGGGCGAGCGTTCCGCCCAGGGCTGGGTAGACAGCGGTTCCGATGCTGAGGATGCTGGCGTTGAAGCCGAGGGCGTCCACCCGGTCGTTTCCCCTGTAAAGGTCACCGATCAGCGTTACGTTCATGGCGCTCAGGGGGGCGGCTCCCATCCCCTGGAGGAAGCGGAGGACCACCAGGGTTTCGAAATCACGGGTAAGGGCACAGGCGCTCCCCGCGAGGGCGAAGAGGAAAAGCCCGGGCACGACGACAGCCTTGCGTCCAAGCCGGTCCGCCGCAACCCCCAGGAATGGCGGCAAAAAGATCCCCGGAAGGGTGAAGGCGGTGACCAGCAGGGCGATCCGGCCCGGGGAAATCCCCAGTTCCTCCGCGAGAGTGGGAAAAAGGGGGGTGATGCTGGCTACACCCATGACGGAGATGAGCGTGATGCCAAACACGACCTGCAGGTTTCGGTCCTGGAGCAGCTGCAGGTTGGGCTTTCGGGGTTTCCCCCGGATGGAAACCGACCGGGTCTTTTTCCAGGCCGATTGGGCCGCTTCCCGGATTCTTTTGTCCAGCGTCATGGAAAAATCTCCTCCCTTGTCTCAGTGTATCAGTTTCTCCTGCTACAATTTCCTGGAAAAGGAGAACCGGAAAGGGGGAAGCGGAAGTGGAGAAGCCGGCGATGAACGATTACCCGATCGAGGGGCTCCTGGCGAAAAGGTGGAGCCCCAGGGCGTTTTCACCGAAGTCAGTGCCCGTGGAGGCTGTGCGAAGCCTGCTGGAAGCGGCGAGGTGGGCCCCGTCGTGCTTCAACGAGCAGCCCTGGAGCTTCATCGTGGCGACGAAGGAGGACCCGGAGGCGTTCGAGGCCCTCCTGGGCTGCCTGAGGGAGGCCAACCGCCTCTGGGCTGGCCGGGCCTCGGTGCTGATGGTGGTCTGTGCCAAGGCAGCCTTCGATCACAACGGAAAGCCCAACCGGCATGCCGGGCACGATGTGGGGCTGGCGGTGGAGAACCTGATGATCCAGGCGGTTGCAATGGGGATGTTCGCCCATGCGATGGCGGGATTCGACGCGGCAAAGGTGAGGGAGACTTTCGGTGTTCCGGAAGGGCACGATCCCCTTGTGGCGATTGCCGTGGGCTATCCCGGGGACCCGGAGGACCTTCCCGGGGACCTGAAAGAGCGCGAGCTGGCCCCCCGGGAGAGGAAGCCCCTGGAGAGCTTCGTGTTCGGGATGTCCTGGGGGAAGCCCTGGAGCGGTCTCCGGCAGGGGTAGGACGAGTGAGTGGAACAACGGTCATGCTGAAGGAGGAGTCTAAATGATCCGCAAGGCGTCGGAACTGACGAAAGTCCGCAGGGAAGCTTTCACCAACGGGGTCGGCGGGGGGTACGCGACTCATGCACTGCCGCCCGGGGAAAAGGTTCCCGGCAGCCGTTTCCAGATGGTCTCCCGGATCGAGCTGGACCCAGGCTCAACCATCGGGCCGCACCTCCACGGGGAGAACGAGGAAATCTACTGCATTCTTTCGGGAGAGGGGATCTACATCGAGGACGGAACGGAGGTCCCGGCAGGGCCCGGGGACGTTTTTATCGCCCTTCAGGGGCATACCCACGGGCTGAAGAACACCGGTCCCGACCCCCTGGTGATGATCGCGGTGATCGCCGCGGACCGCAATCCGCTCTAGAGAAAGAGAAGGAGTCCTGCCAGGCCGGAAAGCAGGAAAAGGGCGGGCGGGTTTTCCCGGAAAAAGCGAAACCGAAGGGCCCCGATGCCCGCGGCGAAGAGAAGGAAGGGGACGATCCCCGAGAAGGCCGTCCGGGCAAGGGGCAAAAAGGCCAGCGTCAGGAGGGCGGCGACGGTGGGCCGGAGGGCGTTGCGGAACCGGTCCATCCGGTTTTTCGAGCCGCGCTGCAGGAGGGCGGCAACGGTGATGACGATCAAAAGCGGCGCAAAGACCACGGAGAGGGTGGCCACCGTGGCGCCGATCAATCCTGCCTTCTGGAAGCCCACGAAGGTGGCGGCGTTGACGGCGATGGGCCCCGGTGTCACCTGGGCCAGGGCGAGGACCTGGCTGAAGCCGTCGAGGGTCAGCCAGCGGTAGTTGTCCACCAGGATGTGCCGGATCAGGGGAAGGGTCGAGATCCCGCCGCCGAAAGCCCCGATTCCCACTTGGGCGAAACCCCAGGCCAGCTTCAGCAGCTCCATCGGTTTTCCCCCGGGAGAACGAGGCGGAGGCCGACTCCGCAGGCCATGGCGGCCAGAGGGTGCAGCCGCGCTACCAGGATGAGGCCGATGACGAGGACGTAGGGCAGGAGGTTGATCCAGCCTGCCTTTCCCGTGAACGTCCGGCGGATTTCCCCGAAGACGAGGGTTGCGACGAGGGCCGATACGGCACAGAGCACGCCCTTGAAAAAGGCGGAAAGCGCGGCGGAGTCCCTGTGGGCCAGCACGATTCCGGAAAGCAGGAGGATGGCGGAAAAGGGGGGAAGCAGGACTCCCGCGACCGAGGCGACCGCCCCGGAAAGCCCGGCAATCTTCCGTCCCGCCAGCCATGCGGTACTGGTCGCGATGGGCCCGGGCATGGAAGTCGCCAGGGCAGCGACCTCGCCCATCTCTTCTTCGGGGAAGCTGCGCTTGGTAAGCTCGGTTTTCGCCATGGCGAGGATGGCGATCCCGCCGCCGAAGGTGACGGCGCTGATCTTGAAGAATGTGAAAAAAAGCTGGAGTGGAGTCAACGGAATTCGGTCCCTTTCATGAAGGATCCGTTCCATTTTACCTGTTTTCCCCGGCATGGGCACCCTTCCGTTGAGCTAGTTGCAAATGATTCGCATATAAAGTATGATTCCTTCCATGCAAACCGTATGCCAGGCTGTCAGCATCCTGAAATCGATCGGTGTCCGGGCCACCCCGGCAAGAGTGCTCATGCTGGAGGTACTGCACTCCGGCAGCCGGCTTTTCACGGCACAGGAACTCCATGCGGACCTGCCCGCGGGGACGGCCGATCTTGCCACGGTCTACCGTTTCCTCGCGCTCCTTGTCCGGAAAAACCTTGCCCGGGAGATCACCGGGACGGACGGAGTGCTCTATTACGAGATGGCGTGCGTCCACAACCCCTCTCACCCGCACTTCGAGTGCAGAACCTGCGGGCGGATCTACTGCCTGCCCGAGTCCCTGGCGGAGCAATGGAAGCCGTTCCCGTGCTGCCCCCAGGGCCATGGGATTGAAAGCGTCTCCGTCGTGTTCCGGGGGACCTGCTCGGAATGCAGGAAAGAAATCGGAACGGAGGTCAAAGAATGAAGCGCTGGTGCACGTTGCTTTTTCTCTTCTTTCTGCCGGTCCTTGCCGTCGGCTTCCTTCTCCACCGCCCCGTGTCTGCCGGCCCCGTAAAGGTGTTCGTGAGCATCGCTCCCCAGAAATATTTCGTGGAGAGGGTCGGAGGGAACCGGGTCCAGGTGTTTGTCCTGATCCCTCCAGGGGCGGATCCCCACACATTTGAGCCCCATCCTGCGGACATGGCGGAACTCGCCCGAGCGTCCGCCTGGTTCACCATCGGGGTTCCGTTCGAGGAGAACCTGCTGACGCGGATTTCTTCGGCCAACCCGGAGCTTGCCGTTATCCGGACGGAAGAAGGGATCGAACGGACCCAGTCAGGCGGGGAAGGGCCCGACCCCCATATCTGGCTTTCGCCGCGCCGGGTGAAGCGGCAAGCGGAGAACATCCTGGCGGGGCTCATCCAGGCGGATCCCGCGGGCGAACGGGTCTACCGGGCGAACGCCCGCCGCTTCCAGGCGGAACTGGATGCCCTGGACCGCGAATTCAGAACGCTGTTTTCCCCGGTCCGCGGGAAAACATTCCTGGTCTACCACCCTTCCTGGGGCTACCTGGCAGATGATTACGGGCTGAACCAGGCGGCGATCGAAGTGGGGGGTAAGGAACCCCGGGGAGCGGACCTGGCCCGACTCATCCGGTTGGCCAGGGAGAAGAAGATCCGGGTTGTCTTCGTCGACCCCCGCTTTTCTTCCCGCAGCGCAAGCACGATCGCGGACTCGATCGGAGCCAGGCTCGTGGAGGCCGATCCGCTTGCCGCCAATTGGGCCGACAACCTGAGAAAGGTTGCCCGGGCTTTCCGGCAGGCAGCCCGCTAGGGCTCGGTTTCTCTGCCGGTACTGGGAGGGCGAATCGTGGAGAATCGGGAGATCGACATCGAACTGCGGAACGTCCGGTTCGCCTACAACGGCTCGGAGTCTGTCCTGGAAGGCGTGTCGCTGGCTGTCCGGCAGGGGGAGTTCCTCGCGGTCATCGGGCCGAACGGCGGGGGGAAAAGCACGCTTCTCCGGGTAATCCTGGGGCTTCTGGAACCCCAGGAGGGAACCGTCCGGCTGCTGGGACGTTCGCCCCGCGAGTCGGTCCAGCGCGTGGGGTACGTTCCGCAGGAAACGGGACGAAACCGGGAATTCCCGGTTTCGGTAGAGGATGTCGTGCTCATGGGGCGCTTCAGCGGGACGGCGGCGCGATGGACACCTACCGCGGAAGACCGGCGTGTTGCAGAAGAATCCATGGAGAGGCTGGGCATCCTCGACCTTCGCCGAAAGCGGGTGGGGGAGCTTTCCCAGGGGCAGCGCCAGAGGGTGGCGATCGCCCGGGCGCTGGCGGTCCGCCCGGCCCTGATGCTCCTCGACGAGCCCACGGCCAGCGTGGACGTGCAGACCCAGGCGGCCCTGTACGAGATCCTGCGTGAGCTGAACCGGACGCTCACGATCGTCATGGTGAGTCATGACCTGACGGCCATCGCAAGCTGCGCCACCTCGGTGGCCTGCGTCAACCGGCGTCTTTTCTATCATGACCGGGCCGAACTGACCGGTGAAATGGTCCAGGCGGCCTATGGAAGCTGCCCGGTGGAACTGATTGCCCACGGGATTCCGCACCGGGTGCTGCACCGGCACGAGAACGGCGGGGAGAAGGAGGGGGAGGATCATGCTTGAAGCCCTGCAGTTTTCCTTCATGAGGAACGCCCTGCTGGCTGGATTCTGGGTCAGCCTTGCCTGCGGGATCATCGGCACCCTGGTGGTGGCCAACCGCCTGGTCTTCCTGGCCGGAGGGATCGCACACTCGGCCTACGGAGGCATCGGGCTCGCGGTTTTCCTGGGTTTCTCGCCGTTTTTCGGCGCCCTGGGGTTCAGCCTCGCCATGGCGGTTCTCCTGGCGGCTCTCACGGTCAACAGCAGACACCGTTCCGATACGGCCGTGGGGGTCCTCTGGGCGGTTGGGATGGCCCTGGGGGTTCTCTTCGTGGACCTGTCCCCGGGATACCGGGCCGACCTCATGAGCCTCCTGTTCGGGAGTATCCTCACCGTGAGCTCCCGGGAGCTCTGGATGATGGCGTTTACGACGCTTCTGATTGCCGCGGCGGTGGGATTGAAATACCGGGACCTCCTGGTGCTTTCCTATGACCCGGAGTTTGCCGCCACGCGGGGCGTCCGCATTTCACCCCTCTACACGCTCCTCCTGCTTTTGGTGGCCGCCGGGACGGTGGTTGCGATCCATGCCGTGGGACTCATCCTCGTGATCGCGCTCCTCACGATTCCGCCGAGCCTGGCGGAGCGCTCCTGCCGTTCCCTCGCCTCCATGATGGCGGTTTCTTCCGCCTGGAGCGCCCTTTTCATATTCCTGGGCCTGGACCTTTCCTACCGCTACAACCTCACTTCGGGCGCCGCCATCATCCTGGTGGGGGCCCTTTTCTTCTTTCTCCTCACGATCCGGAAGAGCCGCCGGACCGCCTGAGATTTCCGCACGAAAACCGGATCACGGGGCGAGGACGATCTTCCCGAAATGCTCCGCCTTCTCCATGCGCTCGTGGGCGTTAGCCGCGTCCCGGAGCGGCAGGATGGTGTCGATAACGGGGCGGAGGCGCTTTTCCTCCGCAAGGCGGATAACCCTCCGGATTTCCTCGGGTGTTCCCCCATACGTCCCGAAAGCCGTGATCTCCTTGCGGTAGATCTCCTGCAGGTTCAGGTGGACTTCCGCGCCGGAGGTGGACCCGCAGAAAGCGATGCGCCCGCCCCTCCGGAGGGATGCGATGCTGCGCCCCCACGTTGCTTTCCCGACCGTCTCCAGGACGAGATCGACGCCGCGGCCGCCGGTGAGTCGGCGGACTTCCGCGGAAAAGTCGCTTCCTGAATCGAGAACCGCCTCCGCTCCCAGGTCATAGAGGCGGGCCCCCTTGCGGGGATCTCTCGTGGTGGCGAAAACCCGGGCTCCCACGGCACGGGCCAGCTGCACGGCCGCGATCCCGATACCCCCGGTGGCTCCCACCACGAGGATGCTTTCGCCGGGCTGCAGGTTGCCCCTCGTGATGGCCGTCCGGTAGGCGGTCGTTCCCGTCAGGAGCAGGGAACCGGCCTCCTCGAAGGTCAGGCCCGCCGGTTTTCGAAGCAGGGCGCTGGCGGGCGCGGCGACGAACTCGGCATAGCACCCGTCCAGGGAAACGCCGAAGATCCGCACCGAGAGGTTGGGCGGGTCGGTGTAGGGGCGGTCGGGGAAGATCCAGGGGGTCACGATCACGTCGTCCCCTTGCCTGAAATCGCTCACCTGGGATCCGATCGCCTCGACCGTTCCCGCCCCCTCGCTTCCAGGCGTGATCGGCAAGGGGGCGAAGACGGAACCGAGCCGCATCCAGATGTCCAGGTGGTTGACAGCAGCGGCCCGGATCCGGACCAGGACCTGCCCTTCGGAAAGGTCCGGGAGGGGCGTTTCCTCCAGCTTCAGGACCGCTGCCGGGCCAGGGGAATGAACGCGGATTGCCTGCATGGGAGCGACACTCCTTTCGTAAGGGGCTTCAAGGCGCTTACCGGCTGTTTCGAATCAGCCAGGCCCGGGCTTCCTCGGGCGTGGCGACTTCCCCCCCGGCTACGGCTTCGTCCAGCTTTTCCAGGAGCTCGCCGACCCGGGGACCTTCATCCAGACCGAGGATTTCCATGACTTCCCGGCCGTCCAGGAGGCGGCCGGCCTGTTCAAGGCGGAAGGAGGCGGCCAGGGCCCGGGCCCGGTTCTCCATCCAGGGCATGAGGCGGCCGGTTCCGGCAAGGACGTCGGCGTACCCCAGGACGAAGAGGCGTTCCAGCCATCCTTCCCCGTAGGCCCGGATCCGTCGCGTGAGTCCCTCGGCGGGCCAGGCGGCCGTGGGAAGCCGGTGCCACTGAACGAGGCTCGAAACCGATTCGGCGAATTCCTGGGGCCAGGCCCACCGCCGGGCCATCGCGCGTACCCGCTCGGCGCCTTCCTGCTCATGTCCCTCGAAGGGGAAAGTCCCGTCTTCCCGCTGCCCGGGGCGGGCTTTCGCCACGTCGTGGAAGAGTGCGGCGGCCCGGGTGACCGGGTCTGAGGTCAGCTTCTGCACGGTGCCGAGGCAAAGTCGCGTGTGGAGGTAGGCGTCCCCCTCGGGGTGTTTCTCGGGGTCCTGCTCGATCCCTTTCAGGGCTTCGATTTCGGGGAGGACAATCCCCAGGAGGCCGGTCCCGTTCAGGAGATCGAGAAAAAGGCCGATGTCCCCTTCGAGCGCTTTTCGAAGTTCGCGCCCGATTCTCTCGCCGGGGATGCGCGCAAGGTCTCGGCCGACTTTTGGATCGCGGCAGGCCGACTCGGAATCGGGTGCGACCGTGAAAAGGGGAAGGGTGGCGGCAAAGCGGAAAAGGCGGACGGCCCGGACAGGGTCTTCCTCCAGCCGGTCGGCGGCTTTCCCGTTGAAGCGCAGCCGCCTGCGGGTGAGGTCCTTCTCTCCCCCCATCGGGTCCACGAGCGTCCCGTCGCGGGTCAGGGCCATGGCGTTGACGGTGAAATCCCTCCGGTTGAGATCGTGCTCGAGGTTGAATCCGCAGTATGAACAGAATTCGATGGGGACTGACCCGCACTGGAGGAGGGCGGTCTGGAGAGGGGGCCTGCCGACCGGCTTCGCTTCGGGCCAGAGCTGGAGAACCCGTTCCAGGGGAGCTGAGGTGGCGATGTCGATGTCCGTGATGGGAAGTCCGAGGAAGAGGTCGCGCACAGCGCCGCCCACCAGGACGCCTTCGTACCCCTCGTTCTCCAGTACGAGCAGCCATTCAAGCGCCACCTTGATTTCCTGCTTCATCACATCACCCCCTCGCAGAAAGTATAGCAGAGGGGTGAAAAAAACAGGAGGGGCCTGTCGAGGAAGTCCTCGACAGGCCCCCATCCCCTTGCAGGGGAAATGGACAAGTTTGCGGAACGAAACGTCGGTTACTGGGAAATGGCGCTGACGGGGCAGGTGGCCACGCAGGCGCCGCACTCGACGCAGGTGTCGGGATCGACGAACGCCTTGCCGTCAACCATGCTGATGGCGGTAACGGGGCAGACTCCCACGCAGGCCTCGCACGCGATGCAGGTATCCTTGTCGACAACAGCCTTTGCCATAACTTTTCCCTCCTCGTGATTTTTTCGACAGGCAACGGGCCCGAACGGCCCAACCGAATTCTAACTGATACGAACGGTGGATTGCAAATGGCCTGTCTTTGACCGGGGCTTTCCCCTTATAATGAAAAAGCGATGGAACCGTTGAAAGAGCGGAGGGCGATCGGGATGACGGAGCCGGAAGATCTGCAGATCGAGCTGTTTGAGGGGGTAAAGGGCCGCAGGGAGGAGCGTCCGGCGAAAAGGGCGGCTTCACGGCGCAGGGAGGTCCTGGAGGTGCTGGAAAAGAACCTCCGAAGCATCCGGGAGGGAGATGCCGAGCTGTACAGGGCCACGACGGCGGACGACGTGACCTTCTTCGAGTGGTACATCAGCCCGGAGCGGATCGACGGGATCGACTTCCACCTGAGGGAGATCAAGGTTCACGCCGCGGTCCTGGGAGACGGGGGGACGGTGGAGCAGGAGATCCTGAACCCGAAGGTCCAGATCTACGGGCCGGTGGCCATCGTCACATTCACGCTGATGATCCGTTCGGTGTGCGGGGATAGGGTGACCCACAAGAGCCACCACGAAACACGGGTTTTCCACGATACCGGGACACCGGAAGCCCCGGAGTGGAAACTCGTCCACTGTCACAAGTCTCCGGTCGCCACCGCCGACAGCCTGCAGGTTCTGAGAGGCTGATGCCGTTTCAGTCTGTGGACCCCGCGAGAGGGGCCCGGCGTCTTTTGGCCTGGTTTGCTGCCAATGCCAGGGACCTCCCCTGGAGGACGACCCGGGATCCTTACGAGGTCCTGGTTTCCGAGGTCATGCTCCAGCAGACGAGGGTGGACACCGTGATCCCTGCCTACCGCCGCTGGATGGAGCGCTTCCCCGACATCCGCTCCCTTGCGGAAGCCGGACCGATGGAGGTGCTGAAGGCCTGGGAAGGGCTGGGCTATTATTCGCGCGCGCTGAATCTCCAGCGCGCCGCCCGCCTGATCATGGAACACCACGGAGGGCAGCTGCCCAGGGAGGACGAGGACCTTCTGGCCTTGCCGGGCATCGGGCGCTATACCGCGGGAGCCGTGCAGAGCCTGGCCTTCGATTTGCCCCGGGCGGCGGTCGACGGAAACGTGGAGAGGGTCCTCTGCCGGCTCCTCGACATCGAAACCCCGGCGAAGGACCGGCGCAGCCAGGCTCGTTTCGGAAAATTCATAAGGGAGATGATGGCGGAAAACTCGCCCAGGGGGATTTCCGAGGCGCTGATGGAACTGGGAGCCCTCGTCTGCCTCCCCCGAAATCCCCGGTGCACCGGCTGCCCGTTCGAAGAGGACTGCCTGTCGAAGAAGCGGGGCACGGTCCTGGAACGGCCGGTTCCGGGAAAACGGGTGCCGGTCCAGGCGATCCAGGCGGCTGTCGGCATTTTGACGGACGGCCGGAAGATCTTCCTGCAGAAAAGGCCCCCGGAGGGGCTGATGGCGAACCTGTGGGAGTTTCCGGGAGGCAAGCTCGAGGAAGGGGAAACGCCCCGGAAGGCCCTGAGGCGGGAACTGTTCGAAGAGCTCGGGATCCGCGTGAGGGGAGAAAGAAAGGCGGGCATCCTGCGGCATTCCTACACCCGTTTTACCGTGACGCTTCACGTTTTCGTCGTCCGGGTCAAGGATGCCCCCGGACTTCTGGACCCAAAGGCCCTGGCGGGACGCCCGGCGGGCTGGTTCACCCCCATGGAGGCCCGAAGGCTTCCGATGCCCGCGGCGAGCGCGAAGATCATGACGCGCTGGGTGGAGGACCCGGAACCCGATGAAGATGTTTAGCTCTTGTCTATGTTGCACGGATAGGGTGTCAGCGTATAATAGTGATGCCATCACGACTTTAAAGGGGGGATTGGAATGGGCGAGCACGATCTGCAAATGGAACTGGAGGCGCTGAAGGGGGAGTTGGGCAAGCTCCGCTCGGACCTGGAGGAGCTGAAGGGCCCGGTGAAAGGCATCGCCTGCGCCCTGAAGGAGAACCTTACCGAAGCGATAGGAGCGGGCTTCGAGAAAGCGAAGGTTTCCGGCAAGAAAGCGGTTGAAGTGGTGGAGAACACGGTGGAGGAGAAGCCGCTGCAGTCGGTCCTGGTCGCTTTCGGAGTGGGATTGCTGCTCGGCAAGCTGCTCGACATGTCCCACCGGAGGTAGTCCGGTCATGGGCTTGGCGAGGCTGGTGGTTTCCTTCGTGGAACTGCTGGAGGCGGAGGTCCGCGCCCTGGGAGCGGGGCTTCTGGATCTCAAGATTGCCTCCATCCTCGCCTGGGTTGCCGGATGCCTCATCCTTACCGGGTTTTTGCTGGTGATCTCCGGGGTGTTCTTCACCCTTCGCCGCGGGATGACGGGACCAGCGGCCCTCGTGGTAAGCGGCCTGATCACGCTGGCCGTTTCGGGGGGACTCCTATGGGGCGCCCGGAAGATCGTCCGAAAAGCCTAGAGGAGGCGAAGGCCCGCTTCCTCCGGGAAGCGGAGAGCCTGGCCCCTTCGACGTGGATCCGGAAGCACCCCGATGCCGCGCTGGGGGGAGCCTTCGCCGCGGGTTTTCTCCTGGGCACTTCGCCCGAGGTCCAGGATGCCGCGGTCCGAAACGCCGGTTTCGGCCTGAAGCTGGCCTCGGCCTTCCTGGAAGGGATTCGGGAATCCGCTGGAGGCAAGGAAACGGGTGAAGCCTGAAAAACGCCGGCCCCGCCTAGCGGGGCCGGTTTTTTTCAGGCTTTTTCGGAGGGTTCCCAGTCCAGGGCCGGGGGAAGCTCCGGCTTCGGATCCCGGAGGAAGAGGGCCTCCAGCACCCGAGCGGGGGGAACGGATTCGTAGAGGACGCGGTGGACGGCTTCGGCCAGCGGAAGCTCGACGTTCAGCTCGCGGGAAAGAGCGACCACAGCCTTGACGGTGGTGGCCCCCTCGGCCACCTGCCCGAGGCGCTCGAGAGCCTCCTGGAGGGAAAGCCCCTCCCCCAGGGCGAGCCCCAGGCGGAAATTCCTGGAGTGATGGCTGTAGCAGGTGACCATGAGATCGCCGACCCCGGCAAGCCCCGCGAGAGTGAGGGGACGGGCCCCGAGACGGGCCCCGAGGCGCATGGTTTCCGCGAGACCCCTGCTCACGAGGGCTGCGACGGCGTTGTCCCCTAGCCCCATGGCACGGGCGACGCCTGCGGCGACGGCCATGACGTTCTTGACGGCCCCGCCCACCTCCACTCCCACGACATCGGTCCCCGTGTAGACGCGGAAGGTGCCCCCGTTCAGCAGGTTCTGCCAGAGGGCCGCCTCCCGGCTGTCGGACGAGGCGACTACCACGGCCGTGGGCTGCCCGACGACCACTTCCTCGGCGTGGCTTGGACCCGAAAGGACCGAGTAGCGGGCCCCGGGGAGGATTTCGGCGACGATCTCGTGGATCAGCTTTCGCGAGACGATCTCGATGCCTTTCGCGGCGTTGCAGACCGAGAGAAAACGGGGAGCCATCGCGGCCAGGCGGTTGAGAACCTCGCGGAGCGCCTGCGTGGGAACGGCGAGGATCCAGCGTTCAGAGTGGCCGGCTGCCTCTTCGAGGTCTCCCGTTGCATTCAGCGAGGGAGACAGGGACGCCCCAGACA
>ENA-UOYA01001739-UOYA01001739.1-activated-sludge-metagenome-genome-assembly--contig:-NODE-1739-length-22250-cov-7.650462_pt1 | contig 22250 bp, 16 predicted proteins | sample MGYA00238163_ERZ764804 | MGnify/ENA primary metagenome ERZ764804 (study PRJEB28919, sample SAMN05720223) | activated sludge metagenome | isolation source: Anaerobic digester | place: Hong Kong... | reverse complement strand
GAAGAGCGCGATCTGATCGCTACGTTTGGCGACGCCTATCGCCGCCATCAGAGAGTGGTGCCGATGCTTCTCCCGTGGAAGCTACCGGCGAAACTCAGGCGCCTCCCGTGACTCCGGTCGCGAAAGCTGGATGTATAATCGTCGGTTCTCAGGAGGCCAAAGGATCTTCCGATGAGACGCGCACAAGTGGCTGCTGTGAGCTTGTTTCTTACGCTCGCTGGAGGTCTGTTCATCAGTATTGAGGCGGCTGAGGCTGATAGCGGACAGAAGCAAAAGCCGGTTTGGGAGAACGTTTGGAACAAGAAAGTAGACGCGAGGATACGCAGCCTGATCCGCCAGGTGGATAGCGAGCGGATGTCAAGGAACCTCTTCGCGCTCGCAAAGGATCCGCTGCCGTATAGGAAGCTGAACTTCACCTTGCCCGGCCATCAGAAGAACACCCTCTACGAGGCCGACGATTACATCTCCGGAAAACTGGCGTCCCGGGGATACCACGTCGAGCGGGAGGGCGTTCAAGTGCAGGCATTTCGCCGGGATACCAGCAAGCCGAAGCAGGCTCAGTACTCTCGGCCGATGCCCGAAGATCCCTGGTACACGGCCTACAATCTCTATGTCGAAAGAAAGGGGCGTTCGAACCCCGGCGAGATCATCTTGGTCCTCGCCCACAAAGACTCGCAGAGCTGGATCGATTCTCCTGGAGCCAACGACAACGCGATAGGGACAGTCAGCGTGTTGGAAATGGCCACGGTCCTTTCGAACTACAGACCTAAACGCACCATCAGGTTCCTGTTCTGCAACGAAGAGCACATTCCCTGGACCAGCGTGACCGCGGCTCAGAACGCCAAGGCGCGCGGCGACAGGATCATTGCAGTTTTCAATATCGACGGCCTGGGAGTCAAGACGGCCGAGGACACGGCCGCTTCGAAGAAGACGAACGTGACCGCATACACGCTACCAGAGGGCGAGCGCCTGGCGGAATTGATGGCTGCGGTGAACACCCGGTACGCCATCGGTCTTGAGCAGCGAACCGTAAAGAGAACGAGGCCCGGAGACGACGACGGGTCGTTCGTCAACGCCGGCTACCCCAACACGGTTGTGAATATCGGGTCCTGGCCATACGGCGATCCCAATTACCATTCCGAGGGGGACATCCCGGAGTTGTGCGACGTGAAGAACGCCGCCATGGCGGTGCAGGCTACCCTGGCAGCGATTCTGACCCTTGATGAGGAGAAGTAAGCGGCTGCCTCTTCCTGTAGACCAGAGAGTAACTGTAATGCGCTGAAAGACCAAAGCGTAATACGCCGTGGATGGGTACCGTACGGCAGAGTGACTGAAAGGCTTTGGTCTCAGGCCGTGAAGAGGCTAGTCAAGAGGGTCACCGGCGGCGTCCGCCGCCTCCGCCGGAATGACCGCCCGAAAAGCCCGAGTGACCACCACCCGAGCGTCCGCCGGAGAAACCCGATCCTCCGCCGAAACTGCGCGGCGCCGAGAAACCATGGCTGGGAGCTGAGAACGACCTTGGCGCAGAAAACCCGCCCCCACGCGGCGCGGAGTAGCTGTGACTGGGAGCCGGGTATGACCTTGGCATGGAAAACCCGCCTCCATGCGGCGCGGAGTAGCCGGGCGAGGAAGACCGGCCGAATGACGGCGAACTCCGGTATCCCTGTGTAGAGCCATAATCCCGGTAGCTCTGCGACGGAGCACGATAGCCTCGTGAAACGCCGCCGCCGGAATAGCTTGGCGACGACTGCCGGTAGGATCCCCCATAGCCACGAGATTGAGCGAACCCACGCGCATCGGAGCGCCCTGCGAATGAGGAGCGGTTGTCGCCGCTAAAACGCCGCCATCCTTCCGGAGTTGTAGATCGCGGCCCCATGGCGCTGCTGGCTGGGCTCCGCCGGTCAAGCGACGCAGGGTTGCTTCGACCAGGATCGAGCCGCCCTCCAGACCACCGGCCGCTCCCGGTTTCCGGGCCACCTGCGAACCGTCTGGACCCGTATCGGCCGGTACCGAAATGGTTGGAGTGGAACCGGCTCGCCAGGTCGCGATTCGGATAAGGAACGCCCATCCGGTGGCCAGGATCATGGACCCATGCGGCCCGCCCGCCAAACCCGCGGATGGAACGACCACCGAAAAGTGCCGAGTGATGGCCACCCCAGTAACCGTAGCGGCGGAAGAAGCTGTCGTGGAGAAACAAACCGTGGTGGTGCCAGCCGCAGCCCCATCCCCAACCACCCCAACCTATCCAGCCGGGGAAGAAGCCGCCTATGTAAATCGCCGGGCCGAAGCCGAATCCCCATGCAAAGTTCGCATACCAGAGATCGGGATAGAAACCCCAGACCGGTGGGCCCCAAACGTAGTAAGGATTGTAGAGCGGGACGTAAATCACTTGTGGGTCAGCCGGCAGGATCTCGATCACGTTTTGGCCGTCCTGGGTGTTTACATTCACCACTTGTTGAGGTGTGGTTGCCAGCCGGCCGTTATCCCGTGCCCGCGCGCGCATTCGCTGCACGGCATTCATAACGTCCGCCTGCTGGGCCAGGAACGCGTTACCCAGATCCGTCGTCCAGCGGATATCGTCGGCAAGTAGTTTGAGCGCGTCCGGAAACGCCACCAGCGCCTGGACACTCGGGTCCCAATTCTGCTGCTTGGCGGCGTCCATGAGCTGGGATCCGTGGAGGTTGCTATGCTGCCGGAGCCACTGGTGCGCCTCGACGATTTCGAGCGGATATGTGCTCGCGGCCAGAACCTGGCCGAGCAACGGGTCGGGATACAGGGCGATCGGCGCCACAAGATTTTCCAATTCCTGGGGCGACAGTGGCGTTTGACCCGTCTGCGCGTCCGGCACACTCGAAACCGGGTCCGCCGGCGTTTGGGCCATGCTGAACGGAAGGGCGACCAGCAGCGCACAGATAACTGCTGCTGTCCGCCGAATCACCAGCCCCGTAAACGGTGATTTCATTTTGCACCACCTTCCGCTCTTCCGTCGGAGAAGGGCATTATATTCCGAGCAAGCCACGTTCCGTCTGCAAGCTACTGAAAAATAATGCCGATGGCGTTTGTGTGGTCCGTTCCTCACGGCTGAAAACCACCACCGTGATGCAATACAGCCAACACTGTCGATATGCAATTGCGCTACCGCGATTCCCCACTTCCTGTCGTGCCAATCGAGGCTGACCGGAGTTTCAGGCTACCTCTTGTTGGTTCCAATATCTGCACCCTATGTTTCGTTCTCCTCCTCGCCTCCACTGATCCCCTCTATTTCTGCTGTTTCTTCTGCCTCTTCCGGTTGTTCTTCCTGCTCTTCGGCCTCTTCTTCTATTTCATCTTCTTCTTCGCCGTCACCCCAATGGGGGCGAATCCTGCGGATTCCTTCGTGTACTGCGCTCGCATGGAGGGCTCGATGCAATTCGGCGTCTATACTGCCAGATCGCGTCATGCCGCTACCTCCTTTCTTTCTATCCTTCGGATGCGCAAACCGAAAGGAGTCCTAATGGGCTCCCAGTGCGTACTCGAGGTCGTCGTCCTGGACGAGGCGTTTGGTCCCCTGAGGATCCAGAATGACCCGGTTCCGGACGTTGTAAGGAGTCGTCTCCCATTCGTCCGTCAGAGTGATTTCCGTACCGGCCGGCAGCGTCTCTCCGCCATAGACCGGCAGCGGCTTCTTGATCCTGATTCTTTGCTTTGTCTTGGTTGTTGCGGTGCCTGGCATATGCGCACCCCCAGTGAATAGCCGACCTGAGAATAACGCCAAAGAGCCTCCGCGGCAAGGGGGGCTCAGGCGGAAAAATGTCGCTGTGCGTGGGCTGCCGTTGACATACAATACCCCCATGCCTTCCCATCGAGCAGAATCTGCCGGCCTGGGCCGCCGGTCGTTCCTGGCCCTTTCCGCCACTGTTCCCGCCCGAACGCAGACCGAGCGCGACTGGACGAACAATCGGCCAGCGCGCTATCCCGACCCGGATGTCGTGGTCCTGGACAAGAGCTTTGACAAATACAAGCTGTTCAACGCCGTGATTTACAGGCATCACGTGGGGGCGAAATGGGCCGAGGGGCCTGCCTGGTGCGCGCAGGGGCGATACCTCGTGTGGAGCGACATCCCGGGCAACCGGCAGTTACGCCTCCTGGAAGAAGATGGGCACGTAACCACCTTCCGCGAGCCGTCGGGATACAGCAACGGCAACACCTTTGATTTCGAAGGGCGGCAGATCTCGTGCGAGCACGGCGGGCGGCGCGTGGTGCGTTACGAGCATGACGGCACGGTCACCACGATCGCGAACAAGTACGCCGGCAAGCCGCTCAATTCGCCGAACGATGCGGTCGTCCATCCCGACGGCTCCATCTGGTTTACGGATCCGCCCTACGGGATCCTCGGGAACTATGAGGGCGATCAGGCCAGGCAGGAACTGAAGGAGGCCGTGTATCGCGTCGATGCGAAGACGGCCAGGATCGAGATAGTCACCGACGCGTTGGACCGGCCCAACGGCATCTGCTTCTCGCCCGATTACAGGAAGCTGTTCGTATGCGACACGGGCGCGCCGCGGGACATCCAGGTGTTCGACGTTGCCGGCAATAAACTGTCCAACCAGAAGCGGTTCACCGACATGAAAATGGACGGGCGGTCCGGCGGACCGGATGGGATCCGCGCCGACGTCGACGGCAACATCTGGGCCGCGGCGAGCGGCGGAGCCGGCTATGACGGCGTACACGTCTTTTCACCAGCCGGGCAACGCATCGGCATGATCCTTCTACCGGAGATCTGCGCCAACGTGTGTTTCGGAGGCGTCAAGCGCAACCGGCTGTTCATGACGGCGAGCCAGTCCTTGTACTCGCTGTACGTCGGAACCCGGGGGGCGCACATCACTTAGGCGGCCACGCCGCTGCGGCTATTTTGCCGGATACCTCTTGATCCGGATGTTGCGCGCCATCAGTACGCTGTTCATGTCGTGGAGTTGAAAGCCGATGGGGCCGGAGTTGGCGCGGTCCGCGTGGCGCGGCATCTCGGCCACCAATTGCCCGTTCAGCTTCACCCGGATCATCCCGTCCCTGTGCTCAATGTCCAAGTGGTTCCAGTCGTTCAGCTTGCGAACTCCGCGCTTAGCCTCGACGTAATGGTAAATGCTTCCGGTCGGGAAGCGCCCTTCAGCGCTTCCGAACGTAATCTGGATCTCATAGCCGATCGCCGATGGCAGTTTCGATCCATCATGCTCCACGCCTTGAGCATAACGGCCGCGCGAGGTGTCCAAGATCGAAACGCCGCTGTTGCCGTCCAGGCGGCTCCAGAAGTCCATCTCGAATTCGAAATCGCCGAACTCTTCTTTGGTGTAAAGCCACGACTGGTGGTCCGCCTTGCCCAGATGCCTCTGGCCCACCATCGTGCCATCGCTGAGTACGTTCCAGACTCCGTCGCCAACCACTTCCCAACCATTCAGGTTCTTGCCGTTGAACAGGCTCTCCCACTTCGGCCCTGCATACGCCAGGCAGGCACAAAGGGCCAGCAGAACAGGCAGTTTCTTCACAGCGCATCCCCTCCCTTCAGTTGACAGCAGACCTATTCTATCCGGGATTTCTTCGCAGGGAATGGGTTTAGCGGCCTGCGGGCACAAAAAAGCCGGGAGACCTGCGTCTCCCGGCGTCTTGCAGTTGAGCGAACGGTTCAGGACTTCGCTTTCAGGATTTCCGCGTTGCCGGTGCGCAGCGGCATCTTCACCCTGGGCACTGCCAGGTAGCCAACCACCTGGTCCTTCCGCACTTGGTTCACCACGATTTCATATGGGAACCGCGCTCCGCCGGTGTAAAACTGCACCGGCTCGTTGATCGTCTTGTCCTTCTTCTCCACCCGACGGTCGTCCGCCAGCACGATCAACGTGAAGCGGTTGCGCTTTACATCGGCCTTCCGCAAGGTCAACTGGATGTCGCCGACCCTTTGAGGCGTGGAGGCCTTTGCGAGAGTGAATTCGAAGTAGTCGCGGTCGCCCAGTTTCTTGAGGACTTCCAGTTCCTTCGCATTCGTCGCAATCAGGCCGCTCATCACGCCCATGTCTCCGGTAACGCGCTTCAGTTCGGCTTGCGTTCCGCTCAGGTCCGTGCGCGTCGAGGCCACGTCGGTCCTGATCCCAGTGATGGCTTCGTTGACTTTCGTCGAGGCTTCCGCGTTGGACCGCTTCAGTTCGCTCAGCTTCTGGTCGAACTCCTTGTCCTTCTCGCTCAGCTTTGAAAGAACTTCGCCTGCCCTCTGGCGCGCGGCCAACTGGGCCCGCGTCGCGCTGGTTCTGGCTTCGTTCCGGGTGGTTTCCAGTTGTTGGTTCAGGTTTCCCAACGTCTGGTTCAGTTCGCCCTTGGCCGCCGCGAGGCTGGCCTGCATCTGGGCCTGGAACTGTTCCAGTTTCTGTTGCTGCGTTTCCGTCAGACGCTGGAGATCCTGACGGACCGAGGCCACCTGCCGGCTCTGGTACCACAGGCCGCAAAGCGCGGCGATGAGCGCTACGGCAAGAACATAGACGCTCCAGCCGCCTGCAGGCCGCACCCGGGCCGGGCCGCTCTCCGTGTCGTTTGTCATGGTTGTGACCTCCTTGCCACTCGCATCCTGGGAACTCATGGTTCCCACACGGAAGTGAGCATTTCAGGGGCCAACAGCCAAGCCCTTGTCTTCCAACGGCTTGCTTATGAACCCGAGATTGACCTGGTAATTCTTGCCGTTGGAGTGCCCGGATGTGGGAGGGCAAGACTTACCGGTTACGGCTGTCTCCGCCCCCGGCCTCACTGCGAGAGCACATACTCGGCAAGGTCCCGCAGTATCTGCTCGCTCAACCTGCGAGTCGAGCCGTGGTTGTCCTCCTGGTTGTCCCGTGTGAGGACGTCCATCATCGCCCGGGAACGCCCGTCATGGAGATAAGGCGCGGTCCGCCAGACCTCGACCAGTGTAGGTGTATCCAGTTGCTTTCCGCTGTCGATCCCCGCCGATGTGCCCACGTCGTAAGCCTTCTTTGAAGTCAGTTCCGGGCCGTAGTGGCACTTGGCGCAGCCGGCGTCCATGAATACGCTCTTGCCTCGAACGGCTGCCGGACTCAGCCTGCCCTCGCGCGTCAGGCGCGGGCTCGGGACCGGTTTCAACGACTTAAGATACTCGTCGATGGCCGCGGCGTCCTCTTCGGGACGCACCGCGAATTGGATGAACTTGATTCCTGAACGGACTGCGTACTCAGCGTTGTCTCGCACGGCAAGGCTCATGGCCGGAGGGGTCTTGTGTGCCAGCAGCATACTTCTCGAGTTCTTCGGATTGCCGATGCCGTCGTTGAGCAGATCCCAATTCAGCGCGTCGGCCCGGGCATCGGGGTGGCAACTCGCGCAGCTTTGCCATTGCTGGAAGCAGAGAGTGCCGTCGTTGAAGAATAACTCGCCCTTGCGCTTGGCCGTCATCGGAGTCTTGGGGCCCAGGGTGACCGACCGCGCCCCGTTGCCGGGGGAGGCGCTCAAGCCAACCACAGCCAGGCTATCGGAATAATACTCAGCGGCGTAGGCCTTGCTGCCGATGACGGCCAGGCCGCGCGGACCTTGTCCGGCCAGCTTGATTCGCCGCCGCAGCCCCGTGAGAAAGGAAAGATCGCTGGACGCGCCGGCCGCTGCAGCCTCCCTGGCCAGCTTGGCGTGCAAACCGATGCGGTCAATCACGCTCAGCTCGTGGGTTCCCGCGTGTGCGACGGCGATCAGCTTGCCGTCGGCGGTGCAAGCCACTCCCCATGGATTGGCTGCGCCGAGGTGGACGTCATCCAGCAACACGGTGTTGACAGCTCTGCCGGCGCCCACATCGATGATGCTCAGCGCATTGGTGTTCATCCAGCCGCGCTCCAACTGCGTGGTGGGCAACTGGTATCGCCCCAGCGTGTGCGTGACGTAGGCGAACCTGCCGTCCGGCGACACGCAGATCCCCCGCAAGCCGGTGCTGCCGTTGGCGAGCGGGATGTTGCGCACCCGGCGCGTCTTCAAGTTGATCAGGCTGACAGCCGCCGCGACCATCTCGACGTTGGCGGGCCCAACGGGCAACAAATTGGCCACAACGAGGGTGGATTCGTCGGGCGTGAGGGCGGCCGCGACCGGCTCGCGCACGGCTGGGATCCTGCCCGTCTCCTTACGGGCGGCGAGGTCGATCACGGAGATGTCGTTGTTGAAGCGGTTGCAAACGTACAGGGTCTTCCCGTCCCGGCCGAGGACCGGCGCCATGGGCGTGTGGCCAACAGCGATGCGCGCGGTGATCCGGCCGCTTGCCACATCGATCACGAGTACTTCGCCGGCCAGCGAGCCTGCGGCGGCGTAAAGCGTGGCGCCATCGGCGCTCCCTGCGATGCCCCCCGGCGCCGCTCCCAGTTCGATCCGCCGCACAACCTGGGCCGAAGCGATATCGAATACCGCGATACGCGCCGCTGTCTGTCCGCTGATGTACAGCGTCTTGCCATTGGGTGCCGCCACCACTTCGGACGGCGAGAGGTATCCCTCCGCTTCAGCGCTCAGCACCAGAGCGGGAATCAGGAAGACAGCAATTCCGGTCAGCCGCGACTTCATGGTTTCCCTCTAGTCCGGGCGCCACCGGGCAACGTCTTGCGGGCGCACGGTGCGACGTTCGGGACGGAAGGCGTAGTCCCCCCACAGCGGCACGTTCAAGTCCGTCCAGCACTTGATGGCCTGCTCCTGGTGAGGCGTGAGCTTCACGTCGCGATGATTCACGTCCTTGAGTATGGTCCAGAGGCTGCTCTTAACAGTGCCGAAAGTGTAAGGCTCGGCCTTGTACGGCACACCTGTCTGGTAGCCGTAGTTGAAGAAATGGATGGCGCCGCTGTGGACAAGCTTGCGGAAGGAGACGGGAATGCTGTCCTTGTCGAGCGTGCCGGAAAGGTCAATCTTGTTCGGCGTGCGGGAGTTGTGGCAGGAAACGCACTGCGCGTCGAGCACCGGTTGCACTACACTCTCGTACCAGAACGGACCCGCGCCCCAAGGCGGCGCGACGGGCTCGACGGGACTCTTTCTTATGGCTTCGATTCTCACGGGAGCAGGATCCGGCGTGGTGAGCCGGCTCTCATGGCAGCCAACGCACGAGCGCTGCTCGCCAGGACGGAGTTGCACGACCGACCGCATGCGCTGTATCTCGTTGTGTTCGGCGTCGAGTAGTTGAAAGTAAAGCACGCGCCGGGCGGGGGCGAGGAAATTCGCAGAGCCGTCGGATTCGATGGGAACGGTGCCGACGACGCCCTTGGCGACATAGGAGGGCCAGGGTTCGGAGATGAGGTCGAGCGGCGACGCATACCATTGCAGGTACGGCTCATGGTCATCCTGATAGGTGCCGTTCGGCATCCTGCGAAGCATCGCGGGAAGTTCCTCGCAGATGCGCAGATACTTTGCAGCACCCTGCTTTACCTTGCCTTCGAGGCCGCGGTAAACATTCTGGATGACGAACTGGCCCTTGTCCTGGCTGGCGAGAGAGGCGGTGATTACACCGCGCATGACCGGCGGCACGGGCCGCGGATTCATTGGCAGCGGGCAGATGCTGTCGATCGCCGGATCGATGTAAAGCAGTTCGCGGTTGCCGTAGCGGTCGATGAGGAAGAGGCCGAAACGGTCCTGCGGCGCGTGCGCGACCAGGATCACGTCCCGGGTTATTGGTATGGGTTCGCGAAATGCCTCGCTGTTCGGAGGGAAGCCCGGCCAGGGAATTTCCGGCGTGATGGAGCGGATGGCCTTCGGATCGTGCGGCCCTTTGGTGAGGTCCAGAAGAGCCACGGGGCCGTTCAGGTCGCCAAAATGGGAGATCATGACCGCGCTGACCTCGCTGGTGCCGGGTACCTGCCGGGCGTTGGCGTAACCCTGCGGCAGCGCGATCGTATTGCCGAAGGTGAGGTCCGGGTAGGTGCCATCCGCGCGGATCGTCCAGAGCGTGTGTCCGTAATCGGCGCCTTTGTCCACGTATTCCGAACGCGTCCAGAGCAGACGGCCGTCATCGAGCACCGAGGGCGCGAACTCTGTGAGGTTGGCGTAGGAAAGCGGCTCGACGCGGCTTCCGTCCAAATCCATGCGGAAAAGCACGGCGGCCTGCGGACGCCAGCAGATGAATTTCTTCTTGCAGCGCGTGGTGATGAAGGCCAGTCCGCCGTCGGGCAGCGGCGTGGGCCAGAAGTCATGGAACGGACCTTCAGGGCTGATCCGCCGCCGCACGCCGGTCGCTACGTCCTGTTCGAAGATCCGGTAGTATTCTTTCTGATCCGAACGGTAGCCGTAGTAGATTTTCTTCGCGTCGAAGCTCGGTGAAGGGTCTCGCGCCACGCCCGCTCCCGCGTCGAACAGTTGGACCGGCCGCGCCTTTTCGGGAGCGAGACTTCCGTTCACCATCGGAATGACGAGCGTCCAGACTCCGCCGCCGGGTCTCCAACGCGCGTCAAGCTGCACGCTGTAGTTGTGCGAAGGATGGAAGGGATGACGTTTGCTGAAGAGCAGTTTCGTGACGGGCCGTAGTTTCTCGTCGCGCAGAAACAGGGCACGCTTGGCTGCGCAAACTTCCCACAGCAAGTCGCGCTCGGCGGGTGAGCCGGTCTGGCCGCTCTCGATCAGCGCTGTCTCGCGTGCTTCCAAGGCAGCCAACCGTTTGCGTGCATCGCTCGCGTCCTGGCCGGAGGCCGCGCGGCGCGCGATCAATTCGCGATACAGCGTCAACGCGCGCCTGGATGGGACGTAGCGGAACAGCGTCAGGCGCCACGTGTTGCCACGGGAGTCGAAAATACTCAGCGCGGTCTCTGGGCCGAGCGGGCCTTGCCGGGGTAGAATCCGCAGGTCGTGAACCGCATTCCGCGATGCCAGACTGCTGATTTCGGTCCTGGTCGCGTCCGCTTCGTTGTTGATCGCCAGCCCGGTGCGCGGAGCCGAAATGGTCACACGAACAGGGAAACAACTGCCGTCGAATTCGCCGGACTGACGCACGGCGATCGGGGCCGGGAAGAAGTTTACCGGACGGCCGCCGGGAGCCGTCCAGCGTCCTCCGATCCCGGCGCCAACATACAGCCCGTATTTTGCGTAATCGGGGAACCACTCCAGCGGCAGCCGGGTCTCGAAGCGGGCGCGCGCTGCATCGAATCTGCCGGGAAGGGGAACCGTCTCGCCGGGGGCGCCCTTTGGGTCCAGCCGCTGCCACTTCAACTGCTCCCCGGCAAGCCCGATCAAGCCTCGGGCGGGCTGATTGATCACTCCGACCAGCGCGAGATGCGTCGAAAGAAAACGGCTTGCGTTGACAGCCAGGCAAAGGTCCGAACCGCAGATGCCCGCCTCGACGGATTGCTCGACCAGCGGACCTTCCCGCCATCCCGCGATGCTGGCAACCCGCACCACCCCGCGGGAAGCGCCTTGCCATGCCGGATCATCCGGCTGCCCGTCCAGCTTCGGTGCGGTGGAGAGCACCGGCAGCGGGAGCAGGTCGTCCTCGGCGTGCCTCGCGTATTTCCGCTCCGGATAAGGCGTCACACGAAGCCGCTTCTCGATGTCGGCGTAGCCGTACGTCTTCAGCCACGCATGTTCTTCACCGAGGATCGCCAGGCGGAGCTGTGCTTCATAACCGGCTGAATTGTTCTCCGCGTCCAGTCCAGCGACGGCAGGCGCAGCTGGCGGTTTCGGAACCCTGTCCAGGAGGTTTGAGTCGGGGTCGATGCGATCCATGGCGGCGCAGACGACCAGTCCCAAGGCGAGGAACGCCGGGACATTCCGCAAAGCGGATTGCATAGTATCGCACCTCCGAATGCTAATGTTGCGAGGATGCCTGCGCTGGAGCAGCCAGCCCGATCATTCTACCTGATTACGGATAGAATTCCTTCCGGTGCTCCTCAGCATAACCTTGAAGCCGCGCGGCGACGTCCGGGAATTTGCCGATGACGTTGGTGGTTTCGAACGGGTCTTTCTCCATGTCGAACAGGGAAAGCTCGATGCGCGCTTGCCGGTACTTGCCGGCTTTACCGTCGCGGCCCGCTTCCACCAAGGTCCGGTATTCGTGGGGGAGGTGCAGCTTCCAACGCCCGTCCCCGCTGATGACGCCCTCGAACGTGCCGCCGGTGCAGAAGGGGTAATACTGATGCGGGTTCTTGGCGCCCGGCTTTCCAGTGATGAGGTCCCAGACATCCAGACCGTCGATGGGGTTTTTCGGCAGGGCGGCGCCGGCCAGGCGGGTCATCACCGGCAGCAGGTCCACCGAACAGAATGCCCGGCTCGAAGCGGTGCCCGCTTTGATATGGCCCGGATAGCGCATGATGCACGCGCTGCGCGTGCCACCGTCGAAGCCGGTCCCCTTGGCTTCGCGATAGGGCGTCTTGCCGGCATGGTTGCCGTAAGAGATCCAGGGGCCGTTGTCGGAGGAAAAGACGATCAATGTATCCTTTTCTACTCCCGCGGCCTTCAGCTCCTTGGTGATTTCGCCGACCGACCAGTCGATCTCCATCATCACGTCACCGTACAAACCGGCGCCCGACCTGCCCTTGAACTTCTCACTGCAGAACAGCGGCACATGCGGCATGGAGTGGGGAACGTACAGCAGGAAGGGATCGTGCTTATTCCTGCGGATGAAATCGACGGCGTGCTCGGTGTACCACGTCGTCAGCATGGGCTGGTGCTCTTTGGTGACCCGCTCGATCTTGATTCTGCCGTTCTCCCAAAAGTGCAGCGGGCTCTTGCTGTAAGCCTCCGGATGCTCGGGGTGGAACTCCCACATGTCGTTGGAGTACATCAAGCCGCACGACTCGTCGAATCCCCGCGCCGGAGGGCGCGTGTCCGGCTGATCGCCGATGTGCCATTTGCCGAAGACGGCGGTCCTGTATCCGGCGGCCTTGAGCACCTCTCCCATGGTGGCGAAGCGAGGTTCGAGTCCCCTGGCTCCGGGAGGATGTGCTCCGAACACCTTGGTTCTGCCGGGGTAGCACCCGCTCAACAGGGCCGCGCGAGACGCGGAGCAGACGGCCTGCGGAACATAGAAATTGTTGAAGCGGCAGCCCTGGCTGGCCAGCCTCGCGACATTTGGCGTGGTGTACGCGGGATTGCCGAACGGATGAAAATCGGCCCAGCCGGAGTCGTCCAGGAAGATGATGACGAAGTTCGGCTTCTTCCGCCCGGCGGCCGCGAGCGCGTGGGGCAATCCCCAAGCGGCTACTCCAACGCTGGCGGCGCTCAGGAAATCTCTCCGGTTCAGAGGGGTGTTCATAAGGCCTGTCCAAGCTTGCAACAAGAGTATATCGCGCCAGGTCCCGGACTATTGCAGGGGCCTTTCGGATTCGGGTATGTGAATAGCCATCAGGGCGCAGGATTCCCAGGATCCCGGATGGCCCCGCCGCATCCCGTTCCATGTGACGTAGAGCGTCGCCCCTTGGGCGTCCAGCACGGTGCTGTAGGTGCCGTCGGGGTGGTATCCGTACTTTTCGAAGTAAAACGCATCCAGAAACGCGATCACCTTGATGCGGCGCGTGCGCGTGTCGAACTGAAGCACAGGAGTTCCATCCTTCGACGTGCCGCCGTGTGCTCCGGGGACGTAGTAAAGATAGCGTCCGGTGGGGTCGGCATCCATGCTGGCGGTATAGGTCTCCTTGCCGGCGGCGCCGAAGCCGAGCTGCTCCAGTCTGCCGCTCTTCACGTGGAAGGCCCACAGGTTACATTCGAGCGCGCAGGTGCCGTAGACGATCCCTTGCGGCGTTTCCGCGGTGACCGAACGCACAAACTCAGGCGCCTCGCTGGGAGTGATCAGGTTCGTGCCGGGATCGTACATTTGGCCATCCCAATACACGCGCCCGGTGGAGTCCGAGAAGATGGCGTTGCGTATGAAGCCGCCATCAGCAACTTTCAGGATCTTTCGTTCGAGTAGATCGAAAGCCAGGAACTGGCCCTTTTGATTTGGCGCGTCGAGGCCCGGCGAGGTGCCGCCGTAAAAGATCATGCGCTTTGGATCGATGAAGCCGGCCGGGATCGAATGCTTGGCCACCGGTTGGGCGGCGATCATCTCCGTCTTGCCGCTCTCCGGGTGAGTGCGCAGGATCCAGTCGCCCCGGTAACCGTGCCTGTCGTCGCAGGTCTCCTCTCTGCCCCGGTGCGTGCCGTAATACAGCCAACCGTCCCGCCCCATCATGAGGCGTGTGTGGATCTTGCCGGGCACGTAATTCATGCCAGCCGGAATCGCACCTTGCGAGACGAGAAACTTGCCGACGTCCGCCAGTTCGCGGAGTTTCTTTGCCGGCGGATCGTACCGGTAGATCTTGGCGGTGCCGCGCGGGCCCAGATGATCGCCGATGGCGGAATAGTAGACGCCGTCAACGACGGAACCCTTGCCCCACACCGTCCAGGGGCCGCCGGGATGGTCCTGTCCGGGATAGAACATGAAATCTATAGCGGGCGGCGTGCGGGCTACCGTAATGCCGGCACGCAGATCGGGCGGGGCTTTCAAGAACGCCGGCGAGGTGTCCGTCACCACGTCCTTACCGCCTGGGAGAACCGGGGGGTACGGCAGCGGGTACTGCGCGTGTGCGGCGGATGCCAACAGAAGCGCTGCCGGGACTAGTAACTTCATCTGTGGCGCGTCCTATGGCGCGAAGCGTCCCGGTTTGGATGAAACCGGCAATCCCATCATAATCTGGGAAGGAGGATTTGGGGATGATGAAACGCAGGCAATTCTTTTGCTGCACTGCCTTGGGCGCGGCGACCGGTTTCACGCAGTCGTGCCAGAAGCGGCAGTCCCTCCTGCCGGGCTTGCCGCAGATCGCGTTAACGCCGCGGCGTACGGCCGCCCCGGTCACCTATGTGATCGACTACGCCACGACGCACCTCGGCAATCCGGAGTACATCCGCAAACTTGCCGAAGCTCCTCCGGAGTTCCTCCACGTCGGCCACGACGTACCCTTCCTGAGCGCCGCCGGCCCATGCTCGCTCGCCAACGATAAGGACCTCTTCGGCAGCTTGCCGCTTCTCGATCCGGCGGCAGCCGCCGAACGCGTCAAGGCCATCACGAAATTCGTCGCCGATGTGCACGCGGCACGAGTCGCAAAAGCGTGCCCGTACATCTGCAATCAGACCATCGGAGGTGATCCGGACAAACGGCTCGGATTCTGGGCGTTCTATGACCGCTGGGACCGGTACAAGGATTTCGGCATCCCGCCCAAACCGGCGGCCGATCCGGTCAAGTGGATGCAGCGCGACCCGTTCGGCAACGTCCATTTCGATTACCGCAAAGGGCACGCGCGCTTCGCCCCGCAATTCCGCTGGATGCCTTGCCCCAATAACGAGCACTGGCGCCGCTACCTCGAATTCGTCGTCGAGCAGATTGCGAAGTGCGGCTACGACGGCGTGTTCGTCGACAACAACATCCTGCACTGCTACTGCGAGTACTGCCAGCGCAATTTCCAGCGCTATCTTCTGAGCCGTTATCCTCCCGACCGGATGGACCACACCTTCGGCACGGGCTCGGTGGAGGAGTTGAAGCTCTACTACGGAGCGGATAAGACGGCGTGGGCCAAGACGCGGCCCGATTTTGCGGCCTGGCTCTTGAAGCGTCTCAAGCCGGGCGAACTGGAAACGGAATTCCGGCTCAGCGAGCTCAAGACCGTCACCGACATCAACGCCATGGGCTACGGCTTCTTGCAAGGACGCGCGCGTGAATACATTGAAGAACTTCAGCGCAAACTCACAGCGGCAGAGCTGAAGCGGCGCTTTGGCACCGAGGACCTGCGGCAACTTGGCCTTGCGACCCCGCAACTGCGAGCCATGTGGTTCGAAACGCAGCGATTCTGGGCCTGGAGCATTGCCGAAAACCTGCTGCACCTGACCCGTGCGGGCTTGAAGCACAAGCCCGGTTTTCTGGTTCTGCCGAACTGGGGTGCCATGGCCACCATACGGCATCTGGAAGGCCGGAGGACCGCCGCAAAGGTGGTGGCCGAATGGAAGCGGGGCACCGGCTGGATCATGTTCGAGGAAGACGGCATGCCCGGACGCACAGGGCCGGGTGTTTATCACGACTACCAGCTCGAATACAAGCTGGCGCTCGCAAACGGCGTGCGCCCGGCCGTGCTGCCTTACGGCGACAAGAGTCCGGCGATTTCCGAGCTGGCGTTCGCCGAATCGGCGGCCTATGGCGGCGGAGCTTACGTGCAGGCCGGCTATGACGTGCCGGAGATCCGCAGGCGTTATCGAGAGCTCGGAACCAGGCACAAGGAACTCTTCGACGGTCTGGAGCCGGTGGCGCACGTGGGCCTCGGATTCCTGTTCAACCAGTCGCTGCTTGAGAATCCGGCACACATGCAGCAGTTCTATCCACTGAAGCTGGCGCTCTCCAACAGCCACTACTTGTGGGACACGGTAACGGAAGACGACCTGACTGTCGAGAAATTGTCCCGCTATCGCGTGGTGGTGATGCCCGACGAGCGGTACCTGCCGCCGGAAGCGGAGGCGGCGCTCCGGGTCTGGGCCGCGCGGGGCGGGACGCTGATCCGGGCGGCGGGAATCGCACCGCTGGAGAACGTCGTGGCACAGCTTGCCGGGCGGAACATCGAGTGGACCACGCGCCGGGATCTTACCGGCCTGCGCGCCGCGGTGTACAAGGAACAGCAGGGCAAGAAGACTCGCTTCGTCATCCACCTGCTCAATTACGAGATGACACCGAAACAGGACGCGGCGCCGGTCAACGGATTACCGGTATCCATCGCACTGCCTCCGGGTAACTGGAAAATTGAAAGCGCGCGGTCGCTGATCCCCGGCGCCGAGCAGATGACTCCGGTGGACGCCCGGTTTCAAGAAGGCTGCCTACGATTCGTGGCGCCGGAATTCCGGATTTACCAGATCGTCGAGGCTACGGCGACGGCATAGCGTAATCAGGACGGAGGTATTATGCGCATCCGATACTTACCCTGGCTATTGCTATCCGGTACCGCCTCCTTTTGTTCCTCTGCTAACCTATGGGCGGAAACTCCCACTTTTCGCGGCGTACCCAACAGCCGGCCAGCCTTTCAGGTCCGTGTAGCCCACCCGACCAAGGACAAACCGCAATCGAAGCTCTGGTTCGCGCACGGCAGTTGGTGGGCATGGTTGCCCACCCGCGATGGAAGCAGCGTCTGGAGGCGCACCGAGAAGGGCTGGCTGAGGCAGTCATCATTGGATAGAGCGCTGTTCGGTTTGCCAGGCCAAGCCGATGTCTGGGCCGGCCAAGATGCAGTCCGCGCCGTGCTCGTGGGAGAAAAACGACTGGTGGTAGCCGGCTTGAAGTGGGACCTTGCTTCGAACGGTTACGTCCCGGCGTCGTCGCCCGCGCAATTCATCATGCCGGAGGATCCCCAGGCAAAGGGAGTCATCGAAACGGCTACCATTGCTCGAGACGGCCGCGGATGCTGGTGGATCGCCTACCCCTGGCAACGGCAAATGTGCGTGCGTGTTTCGCTCGACCGCGAAGGAACGCGATGGAGCGATGCTCACTCCGTTAACGAAGTTCCTGCCTCAAAAGACGATATCTGCGCCATCGTGGAGCTGCCGCGCGGCGTTGGTTTAATCTGGTCGGACCAGGAGCACGACGCCGTCTGCTTTCGCCGTCACGCTGATGACGCAGAGATTGGAGCATGGGACCCCATCGAGGTTGTGGACCGCGGCGACCGGACTGCGGACGACCATCTCAATGCCGCGGTCGCCCGCGACGGCACCCTGTATGTCGCCACCAAGAATTCCGTGGACCGTGTGGGGTGCCCGCAGTTAGTGCTGCGTGTCCGCAGCCCGCAAGGACGCTGGAGGAATTATCCCTACGCCTTGCGTACCGCCGAGTGGCAGCCGAGCCGCCCCATCGTTCTGCTGGGGGGCGATCCGCCGCGCCTCCTGCTCTTCCACTCCCTCTATCGCATGGACCGGCCCGAGCTGCTCCAAAGCGTGATCGGTTGGCAGATCTCGGACCCCTCGCGTTTGGACCTTTCCGCGGCGGCCCGCACCTTGATCGATGCCGGAACCCACGTCAACAATGTCACAGGGAGTAAAGCCCGGCTGCCACTGGGCCAACCCTGGATCGTGCTCGCTTCCGACAAGGAAGGGAAGGTCTACGAGGCGCGCATAGACTAGCCTACCCGCCAGCCGCGCATCTTCGCCGCAATCCAGGGCGCCAGTGCCAGGACCACAAGTCCGAACGGAAGTAATCCGCCGTGGACGATATCATAGTCGGACAGCAGGTCATCTCAGGAGCGAAACAGCAGTCCGATTCCTAATTCAAAGCCCAAAGTGAGCGCCAGCCAGACCAAGCCTACCAACAGAAGGGATGTCGTGTTGTCCGCTCTCAGCCAGACGGCAACCGCCCTCAGCAAGAGTTGACGCGCGGTTCCTTGCTGGGGTTTGGGAATCGTCATCCCGCTCGCGATTTCACTCCGCGACGGCGTAACGCTTCACCGCGTCGTCGTCCAGTTCGATTCCGAGGCCCGGCTCGTGCGTCACGATGGCGTAGCTGTCACGAATCTCGATGGGTTTCACCAGCAGGTCGTCGACCCGCTGATAGCTCAAGATGTCGCTCGGCAGAGTGCAATTCGCCGCCGCCGCGCATGAATGAAGGTAGCTGGCATCCAGGATGCCCATGTCGTGGCCCGACCCGTGCCATACGGGCATCCCGGCGGCGCCTGCCAGGTAGCAGTTCGACACGAAGCTGGCCATGCTGGGGCTGGGGCCGGTGTTGAATGCCGACACCGCGCCGGCTCGGATGGCCGTCATCATGGCGCGCGGGTCTCCCAGGTGTTGCGCCACCAGCGATTTCATCTGCTCGCGCAGTTTGCGGTAGCCCGCCAGGTCCGACTTCTCGAACGGGTCCTCCATCACGATCACGTTGCCGATCTTGTCCAGTTCCTTCGCCACCGGCAGCCACTCGGCATACGTGTACCAGCGCGTGTTGGGGTCGATGATTACTTTCAAATCGGCGTTGACATCCCTGATCGCCGCGATCGCCTCCACCACCGGGTCGCCCTTCTTGGCTTTCATCTTGATGGAGGTGAACTTGCCGGCCACGGCGCGCTCGGCCACCCGGCGCATATCCTTCGCGTTCTTGCGCCCGCACCAGTAGCCCACCAGCACCTTGGGCTGCGCGAGGGAGCCCAGCAGCTTGTAGACCGGCCAGCCGAACGCCTTGCCCACGATGTCATAGAAAGCAGACTCGAATGCACCGTACCCCGCGCCGTTGGGCATCGAGAGCTTCGCCAGGTCCATGTCCAGAATGTTCTTGCCCTGGAAGGCGGCGGCGTTCTCCCGCAGCCTCGCGCCGTTCTCACCGCGGTACGTTTCGCCCACGCCCACGATCCCCGTGTCCGTGTGGACTTTCAGGATGTACTTCGGCACCATGGCGAAATCCGGCTCCACGATCTCCGCGCTGTGTATGATGTCCGGCTGCATCGGCACGGCCACCCGGAACAGCTCTGTTTTGGCGATCCGCAGCCGCTCCTTCTTCCCCGCCGTGCATCCTGATAGCGCTGCGAGGCCTGCCAGGCAACCCGCTCCAGCGATCACGTTGCGTCTCGATACAACGCTCTGCTTCATGGTGCCCTCCCCGTATCAACTCTTGCGCAGCTCGTCCACCGCCATGTCGTGCAGCGCACGGATGTAGCCGATACTGAAAGCCGTTCCGGTGCGGTTGTCCCCCACCATGCGCGGCACGTGGTCCGCAATCAGAATGCCGCGGAAATCCGATTCGACGATGGTACGCATCAGCTTCTTCATGTCCACATAGCCGTCGTCGATGTAAGTCTCGACGAAATCCGGCAGGGGACCGGTGACGTTCCGCAGGTGGATCTTCCACAACTTGTCCATCTTCGCGAAGGCGCGGACGGCCTCGAAGACGTCCTTGCCCATCAGTTTGCCGCCTTCCATCCAGGTGCCGCAGCACAGGCACACTCCGAGGTTCGGGCTATTGGCGATCTTGAACGCACGCTCGAAGCCGGCGAAATTGCCGAACACGCAGCGCGGCACGCCGCCCAGGTTCGGCACCGGCGGATCGTCGGGGTGTACGCCGATGCGGACGCCGCACTCTTCGGCCACCGGGATCACCTGGCGGATGAAATAGGTGTAATTCTCCCAGATTTCGTCCTCGGTGTATTGCCGTCCGTGCGTGAAAGGCGGACGAAAGATCTGGCCGCGCCAGTGCCCCGTTGCGGTGTTCATGTGGAACGCGCGGGCCGTGGCGCCGCCGCGCGTCTTCTCGGCCGGCGAACTCCAGACGCCGCTGGCGGCGGGACCGTACGTGGTGTAGTAGATACCGGCCCGCGAGAGGTCGCGCAGGTACTGCTTGTACGACTCGATCTTGCGGTCGCGGCCCGGCAGGTTCAGCACCACTTCGGGCATGTTGTGCACGCTGGCGTTGCCGATGTTCCCTACTTTTAGGCCACCGGCTTCCACGCGCTGCTTGATAGAGGCGAAATCCTCGTAGGTGCCGTTGTCGGTACCGATCGACACGTAACCAACGCCCATCTGTTTGGCGAAGGCCAGATCATCGTCCGTGAAATTCACCGGAATCTGCAGGCTGATTTTGACGCGGGGGCTAAGCGGTTCAAGCGGGCGCTTGGCTGAAGCGCGCATTCTAAGAGCAGTCGCCGCGCCCAGCGCGGCCTGACCGAAGCCACGGCGGGTAGCAAAAGTATTCATCCCGGGAGCCCCTCCTAGGGCGATGGGTTCGATTCTACATGAACCACGCGCTGCCGGCGATCTCTTTGAGGTCCCAGCCGCGGCGGTATTCGCGGTAAAGAAACTGGTTGGCCTCGCGGCAATTGGTCACCCGGAAGGCCAGCGGATCCCATTCGACGCGGTGCCCCACGCGCAGGGCGGCGTTCCCCAACTGGTACGCCTCGGTAAACGGACCGGCGTAGCCGAAATGGCACGGGGCCTGCTTGCCACTCTTGATCGCGCGCGCCCAATCCGCGTGGACGTCCTCGCGTCCCCAGTCCCGCGCCGGCGGCGGCACCGGCGGCTCGGCTTTCGTGCCTTGAAACGGTCCGAGACCGGCCGGGAGGCTCCCTTTCGTGCCGATCCAGACCATGTTCCCCACCCCGTGCCGCAGCAGCGGCGCCCCAGGTTGAGCCGGCACCCCGGGTCGCCTTCGCGGCCCCAGGAATTCCGGCAGAGGAGTGGCCCCGTCGTACCAGTGGATTGAGAGCGGCGGATGAACCCCGCGCTGCGCAAAGTCGAAACGGATGTGCGTCCAGTCGGGCCACATTTCGCGCCGCATTCCGGAAGTCTCGACAACTTCCACCGCGGAGGGCGCACCCAGATCCAGAGCCATGAAGATCACGTTCATGCTATGCGGCGCGATGTCGCCCAACGCGCCGCTGCCGAAATCCGTCCAACCACGCCAAGTCAGCGGATGGTACACGCAGGGTCCGGAACGGAACTGGCGCTTCCTCGCCGGGCTGTAAACGGCACTTCCTTCCGGCCACTTGTCACGGAACGGCCGGGCGGGCGCGGTGCCTAGCCACAGGTCCCAATCCAGTTCCGGCGGCACCGCATCCTCACCCTCCGGCCGGTCCAACCCCTGCGGCCAGATGGGGCGATCCGTGGTCATGTAGATCTCGGTGATCTCGCCCAGCGCCCCGGACTGAATCAATTCCACGGTCCGCAGCGTGAGCGGCTCCGCGCTGGTCTGCGTTCCCATCTGCGTGACCACTTTCGTCTCCGCCGCCACGCGGGCCATGATGCGCGCCTCGTGAACGGAAGGGGTGAGCGGTTTCTGACAGTAAACGTGCAGGCCGTGCTTCATGGCCCAGACGCTGATGTAAGCGTGGTTGTGGTCCGGCACGGCGACGATGACGCCGTCGAGTTTTTCCTTCCCGATCATCTTCCGGAAATCGGTGTACTTCCTCGCCGCCGGATACTCCGCGCCGCGCTTATCCAGTACACGTGAATCGACGTCGCACAAGGCCGCGATGTTCTCGCCCAGCGTGTGGAAGGCTTTCGCGTTGACCCCACCAATGCCGGCGAGACCGATGATCCCGAGATTCAGCTTCTCGTTTGCCGCGTAACCCCGCGCAAGGCCAGCGGGAAGGATCATGAATGCGGCGGCGGACTTGACAGTCTGGCGGCGTGTAATGCCGGTAGCCGGTTCGATCAAACGGCCTCCTAACCGGCGCGAGGCGGCGCCGGAGCTTAGATTGTGCAGTAACTGTCCATTTTGGTCAAGAAGAACCTGAAGGGGGGGCGGTTCTTCTCTAATGCCCCACGGGCGCCACGCTGTTCAGCGATTTCGCCTTGCTGAACTT
>ENA-UOYA01001736-UOYA01001736.1-activated-sludge-metagenome-genome-assembly--contig:-NODE-1736-length-22302-cov-260.933519_pt1 | contig 22302 bp, 20 predicted proteins | sample MGYA00238163_ERZ764804 | MGnify/ENA primary metagenome ERZ764804 (study PRJEB28919, sample SAMN05720223) | activated sludge metagenome | isolation source: Anaerobic digester | place: Hong... | reverse complement strand
GAGCGCTCGATGAAACTACCAAATCTATCCATAGTTGTCAAGTGCTCTAGAAGGCCCAGAAAGCTTTGCATATTTCGCATTTATTTGCTTATTATTGCAAATTCCTGCACAACACGCAGCATTAAGTGATGGGCGCGGATGTGAACATAACCGAACTAGCTCGAGTTGGTCAAGAGGTCTCTTGGCAATTATATAAAATAAATTCTTTGGTTTTTCGTTCTTTTACTTATACAATTTTTTGAATTGAACTAAATAGTCTACAAAAGACAGAACAGTGGCAATAGCTACAACAACATAGGAAATATAAGTCAAAGTTTGCAAAACACTTGCAAGCCCTGCCATTTCGCTAGAATGATTCGAAAAGCTGCCAAAAGCGACACCATTCATGTTAGAAGCATAGAGCTGAACAGTATACAAACCCAATGAAAGCAAGCCCGCCACCATATAGCTACCAGCCTTTAGCTTGCCCCCTGGACGAGCACCCATGGCTGTCCCTTTAAGCGCTAACAAGGCACGTAAAAAAAGAATCCCGAATTCGCGATACATAACTATTAGAAGAACCCACAAGGGCATTATGCCTATGCTTGCAAAGGCGAGAAAATATGTAACGCGGGAGATGACATCGGCAAAAGGATCAAATAGCTTGCCAAAAGAATCAACATGATTGCTGCTTCTGGCTATCTTCCCATCGATGAGATCGCTTATTTCCATCCAGGCGAATAGTATCCATAGCACGATAATAGCTGGCTCTCGCGGAATGAATTCGGCCTTAATAAAAAAGAAAAAAAAAGGCGCTAGAATTATTCTGCTTAGTGTTATCTTATCTGCAAGGTTCATCGAGATAAGCATATGGATTAGGCATCGAGCTTGTCAAGATTATGCTCAAGGCTATAGTATAACAATCAAATTTCGGCCTGCGCCTACCAGGTGAAAAAATGTGGCTATCTTATAGGATATAAATACTCATGGAAGAACGAGATAAAATTTCTGGCCTTCGCCGAAACATCCTGCTCACGATGTCGATATTCTTCGTTGTTCAATGCGCTATCTTTTTGACATTTGCCTTAGTTGTGGGGTTCGAATCGCAATATTGGACGATATTTCTGCCAATAAGCACTGGATTTCATATCCTTATTCTTATATTGTTGCTTCTTTTTCAAAATGACTTCTATATCGAATCCACGGGTCAAAAACTCGATCGAATAAATCTTGCCAATATAATTACGCTGAGCAGAGTAAGCTCCATGCCTACTCTCCTTGTGCTAGTAATAGCCGCAAAAGAATACAGTATACGATTACCGGTCTTGATTTTAATTGCTCTTATTTTTCTTACCGACTTTTTCGATGGGCTTATATCTAGAAAGACAAATCAAGTCACAAAAATAGGTAGAATTATGGACTCGGTCAGCGATTATGCGCTGCTTATTGTCCTCAGCATTATTTTTCAGTATTATTTACTTATTCCGGGATGGCTCTTCTGGCTCATTATAGCGCGCTTCGGAATTCAGGGGCTGCTTATGGCAGTGCTTATGATAATCGAAAAACGCATCGAGCCGAAATCCACATTTATGGGAAAGGTGACCATTGCATCCATAATGGTGCTTTATACGCTTGAAATCCTAAGAGTGATTTTGCAAGCTCCTTCCCATTTGGCATTCCGGATAGCGGAGTGGATAGTTGCTATCATAATCGTAATTGGCATTTTCGATAAAATCGCCAGCTTTTTTGACACCCTCAAGAGCAAACCCTCCGCACCCTGATTTATCTTATTCTCAATAATCGAGGAGGAATTGCAATGGCTGTCATAAAAAGTGCCTTAGAGCTCGCACTCGAAAGGACAAAAGATCTACAACTCGACGAAAATGCCCAAAAAATTGCCGATGCGAAGATCGAGGGTCGAAAAGCGGCAAGCCGCTATTTGGAAGATCCAGCTTCGGTCGATTTCAAGGCAATATTGAGCACATTAGATCCTGTTCAGCGTCAAGCTTTTTTGAGTTCAGCCTTCGAAGTACTCAGCAACTTTATCCAGCTACCAACCAATTCAGTGGTCGATACCGAAAAAATGGAAGCCATTGGCAAGGCTATAGTCTTACTCTGCGGTCTTTCTGCGCGCTTTCCGTCCGAAAAAGAAGTAAAGCTTGCGCAACAACAGGCTCGCTCGCTTTTTCAACAAATACTTAGGTTCCTAAGCCAATATCAAGAGGAAATGAAGCGGGTCGAACAGGCGATTCGCAATCAGTGGGCACCCAAGCTAAAAGAAAGAGAGAAACAACTAGCCGCAGCACTCGGGCAGAATGTACGAATGGATCCAATGTCCGACCCTGAATTTGCGGAATTCTATCGAAAGAATATCGAATCGATGCGGAATAACTATGGCAAAGCTCTGGAAGATGCCAAGTCGCAGCTTGCGGATATCTGCGGTTTCGAGGCCCAATAATCATAGAAGCGCAATATCGAATAAACTAGCGCTGAGGCTTGTTGAGCGCTATATATAAAAGCGCGATATCGGATTTTCGGACTCCTGGAATTCTCGAAGCCTGACCGAGCGTGAGGGGCTGGCTTGAGCTTAGCTTCTCCAAGGCTTCTTGAGATAGCCCTTTTACTGCTTTGTAATCAAATCCTTGCGGAATGAACAGCTTTTCTGCACGAGCAAGGCGATGTGCAAGGCGATTCTCTTTTTCCTGATAGCCCTTGTAGCGCTCGTTGAGAAGCGCGGTTATAACGCCCGAGGCTTGCATGCCCATACTCTCGGGCAGAATCTTGGCAAGGCGCGCAAGAGCCTCGGTTTCGTCATCATAGAGGCAACCGACTTTTGGATCGCGAAGCGCATCGGAAAGCGCCTGACCAAGGTGACCTTCGAGTTCGGGCATCTGCGCAATATCCTCATGACTGATTTTATGGCTTTGGAGAAGGGTTTCTGCCTCTTCTATTGTTCTTAGCCTGCGCTCAAAGCTTTCGCGACGCTGCAAATCCACAAGGTTCGTTTCAATTGCGTAAGGCGTGAGTCGCAGGTCCGCGGTATCGTGCCTAAGAGAAAGGCGGTATTCAGCCCTGCTCGTAAACATTCGGTAGGGCTCCTTTGGCGAGAGAGTCACTAGATCATCGATTAGGACGCCAATATAGGCCTCGTTTCTTCCAAGGATGAGTGGCGATGTTCTATCGAGTTTCCTGCGCGCATTGATTCCGGCCATAAGCCCCTGAGCAGCGGCTTCTTCGTACCCAGAAGTTCCATTGGTCTGGCCTGCTATAAAAAGTCCTTCTACAAGCTTAGACTCGAGCGAAGCATAGAGCGCAGCGGGATCGATGTAATCGTATTCGACTGCATAAGCAGGCCTAACGATTATCGCATTTTCAAGCCCAACAATGCTGTGATAGAAACGCTCCTGCACATCTTCTGGCAGCGAACTAGAAAGCCCATTTAGATACATCTCGTCCGTGGAAAGCCCTTCAGGCTCTATAAAAGCCTGGTGTCGATCTCTGTCCGGGAACCTCATTACTTTGTCTTCGATAGAGGGGCAATATCTTGGCCCTTTTCCGACAATACGCCCTGAAAAAAGTGGAGAGCGATCTAGCCCTGAGCGGATTGCCTCATGAGTCGCTGCATTTGTGTATACTACATAGCATGGAACATCGGGCCTCTCATAATCATGCTCAAGAAAGGAAAAGAAAATCTTGGCCTTATCTCCGCGCTGCACCTCGAGCTTAGAAAAATCGATGCTTCCTCGCTTTATGCGAGCCGGTGTTCCTGTCTTCATTCGCCCTAGAGGAAAGCCCTTTGCGCGAAGCGCCGTTCCCAACCCAATTGCCGCTGGTTCTCCAAGGCGACCGCCAGGCCCACTCCATGCTCCAATGAAGAGCTTTGCTTCCATAAAAGTGCCTGTGGTCAGAACCACAACCCGAGCCCCGATAGTGTTCCCTCGCTCCGTAACCACTCCTTCGATGCGCGGATGGGTACCTTTAGATAAAATAAAGTCCACAACCGTATCCATAAAAATCGTTAGATTTGGCTGGTTCTCGAGAGCTTGTCGGGCTAGTTTTGCATAGAGGGCCTTGTCGGCTTGCGCCCTTGGCGCCTGGACCGCCGCACCGCGTGAGCGATTGAGCATTCGCATCTGTATGGCTGCTGCATCTGCTAAAATTCCCATCTGCCCACCGAGGGCATCGATTTCGCGCACGAGATTGCCTTTGGAAAGACCACCTATGGCGGGATTGCAGGACATTCTGGCTATGGTGTCGGGGTTCTGAGTAATGAGGACGGTATTGGTTCCAAGCCTTGCAAGGGCGAGGGCAGCCTCGACGCCCGCATGTCCTCCGCCTATGACGATAGCCTCAAAATCTCCCATGTCAATCTCTCCTAATCTTTTGCGCTTTTTCGGATACGCGATTTGGCGCTTTGCGCCGGCGCGCTGTCGTTTTTAGCGTTCTAGCGCTCTGGCACTTTCGGCTTAGCGCGCCGGTGGCAGCTTGGCGCGCTGGCGCCTCTTCACTTGCCGAGACAAAAACAGCTGAATATGCGCTCCAGCACCTCGTCGGAGGCTATGTCGCCCGTTATCTCCCCTATGGATTCTGCCGCTTCTTTAATATGCAGAGAGACAAGATCGAGTGCTACACCAGCCTCATAAGCCTCCATGGCACGATTCAGCGCTTCTTGCGCCTCGGAAAGAAGCTGCTTTTGCCTTTCACTTGCGATTCTGACCTGTAATTCCTGGTTTTGTGGCTCACCGCTTTCGGACTTTTGGTATTGCGGCTCGCTGCTTTGGGGGATATAACCTTTATCGATCTTGGCGCGGAGTTCATCTACCAGCACCGATTCCAAAAACCCAAAGGAAGCAACATCCTTGGCACTTATAGCCTTCCAGCCCGCAGGGGCCGACAGGCAATCCATCCGATCTACTTTGTTCCAGAGAAAAAGAGCCCCAGGATAAGCGGCCATAAAGTTTTTGTCCTCTTCATAAAGCCCGACCGTTCCATCTACCAGGTAGAAAATGACATCGGCCCTATCCAGCATAGCCTTGGCTCGACGCACGCCTTCAATTTCTATCTCATTCTTTGAGTCGCGAAGACCGGCTGTGTCCACAAGTCTCACCGCTAGCCCACCAATCGTTATCCAGGACTCGAGCCAATCTCGGGTCGTGCCTGGCTCTTCGCTCACAATGGCGCGCTCTTCTCTCACGAGCAGGTTAAAGAGACTCGATTTGCCCGCATTTGGCCTTCCGGCTATCACCACCAATAGACCTTCCTGTCGTAATTTTCCGCCTGGATAGCTTTTAAGAAGCTCAGCGAGAGCATCTTGAACCTGGCTGATAATCATAGGCCAACGCTCGATCTCTTCTGGTCCTTCGTCTTCCGAGTAGTCGAGTCGCGCATCGATATCCGCAAGCACATCTAGCATCATGCTGCGGAGCTCTTTGAGTCGCTTAGAAAGCACACCAGAAAGCCGCGAGAGGGCATCGTGCCGAGCGGCTTCACAAAAAGCCAGGCTCAACTCATTTATGGCCTCAGCACGAACCAGGTCTGTCTTGCCTTCAATAAAAGCCCGAAAAGAGAATTCTCCTTGTAAAGCAGGAGAAAATCCTTGCATATAAAGCAAATCCAGAATCCGGCGAACCACTGCGGCCGAGCCATGGCAGAGTATCTCAACCGCATTCTCTCCAGTAAAGGAATGCGGAGCCTTATAGACAAGGGCCATAACCTCATCGATTCGCTCATTTGAGAGAGGGTCGATTATCCATCCATGGACTGCCTGGTAGCCAGCAGCGCCAAGAAGAGCCTCGGGCCGCGAAAAGCAACGAGCTACAATATCTATTGCAGCCTCGCCAGAAGTGCGGATAATCGCCAGGGCGGATCTACCCTCTGGCGTGGCTAGGGCTACTATAGGTGTATCACGGTCAAAATAATTTCTAGACATACAAAACTACGATAGCCTCACAGCGCCCTTTATTACAAGGAGTTCGGGTGCTTATTCAAAGCCGAAGGCCATAAATACTTACAGTAAAGCGACGATTTAGGTACAATAGAGACGAGGTAAAATACATGACTCCACAGGAACTATCCAGACTCGATTATGAAGGCGCTTCTCAGACTATACTCGCCTATACAATCGATGCAAAAAAATACGAAAAGGAAATTGCAGCTCTTAAATCCCAGGCCCAAGAGTGGAGAGTCAAGGCTGCAGAAGCTCAGACCAAGGCCGCTCCCGAGCTTTCCGAGGCCGCCTCTAAAAGAGCGTCGGAGTTGGAATCGAAGGCGCAGCAGCTTTCGGTAGAGCTTGTCGCTATCCGTCGCGACATAGAACAATTGCGCGAAGCTCTCCCCATAATCAAGGCAAAACAGCGCAGGGTCGATCCCGACCAACTCCTTGCGGAGCTCTCGATGATAGTGGGTTTGGATGCTCTCGGAGACAATAAAGAGTCTGGTCCCAAGAGCGATTCGACAACTTCGAACGTTGATAAGGATTCCGGCGCAGTAAAGGATCAGGACAGTTCCGACAATAAAATCCCTGCAAGCCCCATGAACCCCGTGAGTTCAGTTAAGCCTGCAAGCCCCGTAACCCCTACGAGCCCAGCGAACTCCGAGAGCTTCGCGAACCCTGAAAGTACCCAAAATCCCTCAAAAGCTGCGAGCCTAGCCGACCAGGCCCTCGACGATGCCCTAGCTGAGCTTAAGAAAAAAATGGGTCTCCTCTGACTTTGTCTTTTTATTTTTATGTCGTATTTTAATAAACAAATAATATAGAGAACAGCAAGATGAAAATGCGTCATTTGCCCGTATTGCCTGAATTCCCTCGGCCGCTTCTTTTTGCACATCGAGGGCTCAACCGAAAATATCTCGAAAATTCAATGGAATCTTTCGAGGCTGCATTTAATGCCGGAGTGCCCGGCATAGAGCTCGATGTCCATCTGACAGCCGATGATAAACTAGTGATTTTTCACGATGACACAACCAGCCGTATAGAACAAAAAATTCAACCCGAAGCTCCTGCCCGCAACCTTGAGCTCGAGGCTTCCACTTTTGTCGAACTCCGATCTCTCTTTATTGGTGCTCATATTTCTCTTCTCGATGAGCTTTTTGACTGCTTTGGAGAAGCGCTATATTACGATATCGAACTGAAATCTCGCAGCACGGCAGATACTGGACTTGCTTCGAAGGTTGCGAGTGCGATCCGTTCACACAATCTCGAAAGCAATTGCATTATCTCGTCTTTTAATCCATTTGCTCTGCGCTACTTCCGACAGGCGGAATCGGCTGTTCCAGTAGGCATAATCTGGAGCAATTCAGACGAGCTCTATTGGTTTCTGCGGCATGGGGAAGGTGCACTTATTTCGAAATCGGATTTTCTAAAACCTGAGTCGAGCTTGTTTGCAAACATGGCTGGCCGTCCACCGCTTCATTTGCTTCCATGGTTCAGAGGCTCAAAAGAAAAGCCTATAATTCCCTGGACGGTAAACGATCCGGAAAAAGCCTGCTATTTCATTGACCAAGGCTCGACAGGAGTTATATCGGACATCGCGGACGAAATACTTATTCGATTTCGTGCAGAGCACGAGCAAGCGGCAGCCGCCGACCCAAGCCAAAAGCTCTCTTTGAAAGCTTAATTGCAGGTGCGGCTTGCCTGCGCTTGTATTCCGCTTTGCCGGTCATCTCCAGCGTTTTTCGCACGGTGCCGCGATCGAATCCTAAGTTTACGATTTGGTCCATAGAGAGATTTTCTTCTATATATAATTGCAAGATTTTGTCCAGCACTTCGTATTCTGGAAGAGTATCCTGATCCTTCTGATTATAGCGCAGTTCTGCGCTTGGGGCTTTGGCAATAATGGGCTCAGGAATGGGTTCGATATCGCCATTTTCGGCTGCTACTCGATTGATATAGAGAGCGAGCCCATAGACTTCGGTTTTATAAAGGTCGGCGATAGGAGCAAGGGAGCCGTTCATGTCGCCATAAAGGGTACAATAGCCTGTGGCAAGTTCGCTCTTGTTGCCTGCGGTGAGCAGAAGTGCATTGAATTTATTAGACCAGGCCATCAGCAGGGTCCCTCGAATGCGCGCCTGCAGATTCTCTTCGGTGGTATCATAAGGCTTACCAGCAAAAGGCACGGAAAGCGCCTCGAGGTAAGCGGTAAAGGGAACCTCTATCGGTATTCGCTCGAGTCTAAGCTTATTGCGTCTGCAGAGCTCGACAGCATCGTCCAAAGATGCCTCGCTTGAGAATCGGCTTGGCATTGCAATGCAAGTGACATTCTGCCGACCTATAGCTTGTGCGGCCAGCACAGCTACCAGTGCCGAATCGATACCTCCGGAAAGGCCTAAAACCACCTTAGAAAATCCGGATTTTCTCAGATAATCCTTAATTCCAACTACAATCGCTTTCTGAATTTCCTCGTACCTATCTGGGCAAGGAAGTTGATTCTCTTCGACAAACTCTGCCTTCTGAAGCAAAGGATCGAAGAGCATGCGATTCGCTTTGCCGCTGACACTGTCGTAGATAAGCGCTTCTTCAGCCCATCCGCATATTCCGCAAATGGAAGCATCTTCTCCCATAGCAAAAGAGCGCCCATCGAATACCAATGAGTCGTTTGCTCCGACTGCATTACAGTAGAGCACTGGAATGTATCCTGCGCGAACCGCTTTTTCAGCAAGTCTGATCCTTGTCTCGAGTTTTCCAGCAATAAAAGGCGAAGCTGAAGTGACAACTATTATATCGGCCCCTTCGTCCATAAGTTCCTTTACTGGATCGATCGCATATTCTTGCGAGGCATTGGGTTCTTCCCACCAAAAGTCCTCGCAGATAGCAAAACCGACCTTACCCCATGGTTGGACAAAGAGGTTTCGTTCTTTGGCTGGTTCGAAGTACCGAGCTTCATCGAAAACATCATAGGTAGGCAGAAGGGTCTTAGCTTGGGTAAAAACCACCTTCCCATCTTGGATAATCGAATATGCATTTACGAGCGATTTTCCAGTTCCATTACGATTTCTGTCAACGTAACCCACTCCAACTGCCACATCCGAAGGCAACATCTTCTGAAGCATTCGAATAGCCGCTATGGAACCCAGCAAGAAAGATTCCTGATCGAGAAGATCCATCGGCGGGTACCCGCATAGACATAGCTCAGGAAAGACCACAAGGTCGACTCTTTCCAATGCAGGAAACATGGAAAGCATGCGATTCACCATGGCGATCACTCGATCGGCATTGCCTTTGAAGTCTCCTATTTTGGAATTGAGCTGAATTAGAGAGATTTTCATCGCTCTCCCCCGCTTTTGATCTTCTTTCGCAGCTTACGAGCGCTAGAGGCATCATATTTCGTGGATCTGGCATTACCGCTGCCACTTGCTCGACTAGCGCCTCCTCCTTTTCTAGCCTGAGCCGCGTTAACCTCTCCCCCAGCTCTCGATGCATCTATGAATATAGGCTCTCCTGGTTCTATCTTAAAATGCTTTTTTGCATAGAAAAGAAATATTAGAGCCCCGATGATCATGATAAAACTTAGAATCTGGCCCATCGAAAAATTGAAAGGAGAGACAAAGAGCGCCATGGGTGCATCCGGATCTCCGAGAGCTAAAATATAGCCTAATCCCGAATCGGGCTCTCGGAAGTACTCTACAAAGAAGCGTGCTATTCCATATCCCAGAGAATATGCTGCCACACCTTCGCCTCGAAAACTTCGCCGAGGACGCACGAAAAACCATAGTATTAGCCATAACACGATGCCCTCGAGCAGGGCTTCGTAAAGCTGGGAAGGATGACGCGGCAGATTTACCATATCATTCATGGACACAATTCGAATTCCCACTTTGCGCGCTATTTCCTGAACCCATTGCTCCTTAGCAGAAAAACGCTCCGCATTAGGAAAAACCATGGCCCAAGGCGCGGTGCTGACCTTTCCCCATAGTTCGCCATTTATAAAATTGCCAAGCCTGCCAAAAGTATAGCCAAGAGGTGCCGAAACCGCGATCAAGTCCGCCCAATCGAACCAATTCCATTTGTGGACCTTGCACCATATTAGAGTGGCAACGATAAGCCCAACAAAGCCGCCATGGTAGGACATACCCTGAAAACCAACAAATGTCCCTGATTCATCGAAAGGCCAAAAAATGTACCATGGTTTGATCCAATAGTAATTCGTTGGCTCGTATATTAGTGTGCCAGCCAACCTACCACCAAGGAGAATCCCGACGATCCCCCAGATGAAAAAGTTTGCTGCTTCGTCTTCGGTCCACGGAGCACCGAGCCGTTTGGATTCTCGCTTAAAGAGAAGCCATGTAACGCCAAATGCAACGAGATACATTAAGCCGTACCATCTAAAGGGCAGGCCTGGAATTATCTCTGGAGAAAGCCACTTTGGAAATTCAAGCATCGCAACCATCAGGAGACCTCATGCTGATCTTTATGAGTCTTGTCCATAATCTCTGTCTTTTCCATGTTCTCTGGATTTTCTGCCTTTTTTGCCTCTGGCAGTTTAAACTTAAGAGCATCTATCACAAGCAGGCCCAAAACAACAATATCCAGCAAAATCAAGGTAATCATCGAGGTAGCAGCCTTTGCCATATCCACAGGAAAGGACCCGCCAATATTGCGAATGTAGGTCAACAAAGCAAGCACACTAAGTATCGGAGAAACACAAGCCACGATAAGCGAAGGCTTCCTAAGATATTCTCGCGCTCCTGCCTTGATATACTGAATTAGAACTATGTAGACGAATAAGAGATTATACAACTGAAATATTCGAAGCAACGCCGATGTTACGCCACCATAATCGCTCATTCCAAACAGAATCGCCACAATACCAATTATAAAGATACGGAGAAAAGCCACAATTGCGGCAATTAGCAGAAAAAGCGAACGTTGCATATCGAAAAGGAGTCTATTAGGCCTATCTTCCATAGTCAAGACAGTAGCAAAATTATGGTTAATTGGCTATGATAATGTAACTCATGAGAATACCAGTCTCGGGAAAAAGGAGTCTAACCCGATGAAGCATATAGATGTGCCGGCAATAAGAAAGCAGATAATTTCTTTTGTTAGCCTTGCCGTTGTGCTGGCCTTATCATTCGTAACAGTTTCGGTTCCGGAGCTCTATGCACAACAGCTAAAAACTCCTGATTCAAAGCAGTATTCATTGCTGCTGCAGAACATCTATCATTTTATCCTTCAGAACTACGTCGAGGAACCAGACCCCACCAAGCTCTATGAGGGAGCCGTAAAGGGTATGCTCGACTCTCTCAACGACCCATACTCCACATATCTAGATGAGGACATGATGTCCGATCTGATGTCCGACACTACTGGTATCTATGGAGGAATAGGTCTTTATATCTCCAAACAAGCAACAGTGGCAAACGAGAACGCTCCACGATATATCGAAGTCGTATCGCCAATAGAGGATACACCTGCTTGGAGAGAAGGAATTCGCCCTGGCGATCTAATTATAAAAATCGATGGCGAAGACACATCTCCTTTGAGCACCGACAAGGCCTCGGCCAAGATCCGAGGAGAAGCAGGCACAACCGTAACTCTCACATTTAGAAGGGGAACCTACGAGTTCGAAATAACATTTACTCGGACCAAGATAGAAATCCCTGCGCTAAAGAGCGCGCTCATCCAGACAGCAAATGGAAATGTCGGTTATATCCGCATAATCGAGTGGAATGCCAATACTGCGCCGCAGATGAAGACAGTGCTCCAAGATATGAAAAAACAATCCATTGACAAATTCATTTTAGACGTGCGCTCGAACCCAGGCGGGCTCTTGTCTTCCGTGGTAGATGTCAGCGATCTCTTTCTATCTACGAATGTAATCGTATCTACAAAAGGGCGCAGCTCTTCCGAAAATTATGAGTACAAGGCAAAGCCAGACCTAGCAATTCCTGCAACTGACCGGATGATCGTCCTCATAGACCAAGGTTCTGCTTCGGCCTCGGAAATCTTTGCTGGTGCCATGAAGGATACAAAGCGAGCCCTCCTTGTTGGAGAAAAAACCTATGGAAAAGGATCAGTCCAGCAGATATTCCCTCTCGATAAAGGGGGCTTTAAGCTTACGATGGCGCATTACTATACACCAAGCGGCATCGATATCGACAAGGTCGGAATCGAGCCGGATGTAAAAGTACCCGAACCTACCCTTAACGACAAGGAACTCGAGGAACTTCAGCGCCTTTACGACGCAGGAGATATAGCTCGATATCTCGAGAGCAATCCTCAGCCAACTCTTGCCGATCGCAAGGCTTTCGCAGCGGAACTTGCACAGAAATATAAAATTCAGGAGATTTTTATCGAAAAGATAATCCGCGATGAGGCTGAGAGGTCTATGCCAGCCCGAATCTATGACCTCGAATACGACATACAGCTGCAAAAGGCTCTCGATTTTATCGAATCGGCAGATTTCGAACAGATGTTGGAGAACACCAAGACTCTGGCTCAAGTCCGCGCCTTGAGCAATTAGATAAGGCTTGCTCTTATGCGCCAGATTGTTCTATTAGGTAACCAGCGCGGCCGAGAAACTTGCTCTCTCGACGAAAAAACAAGCCATTACCTAATAAATGTCCGGCGAATGCGAAAAGAAGACTCTTTTAATGCAGTGGATGAGGCGGGTTCGCGTTTTCGCTGTATCATCATCTCGGACGATCCGCGCGCAGTAAAGCTGGGAATTACACCGATTTCTTCGCCCCGATCCTTGGTGAGCAGCGCTTCAAATACGGCAGAAGAAGGCCAACCAAAAATCGGCATAGCTCCAACTCTGCATATCGCTTTAGTCCAGGCTCTACCCAAAGGCAATAAGTTCGATCTCATTATTCGCCAAGCAGTGGAGCTGGAGGTCGAACTCATTATTCCTTTGATTACTCAACATTGTGTTGAACAGGAGCCATCTGAGCGAGCAAATGCCAAGCTAGAGCGCCGAAAGCGCATAATCCGCGAGGCTGTTCAGCAGTCGGGCTCTCTTGTCTACACAGAGATTCTGTCCACTGCAAACCTAGAAACGCTGGATGCGGTCTTGAACGCAAAGGGTTTTAGTAAAAAAGATTCGGTAAGAATTCTATTTCATGAATCAGAGCAAGAAAAATCGCAATCGCTGCATCTTCTACTTTCGGGTGACAAGAATAGCGTTGTCCTTGCCATAGGACCGGAAGGTGGTCTTTCTCCAAATGATTGTGCGGCATTTATCGATATGGGCTTTGCTGTGCATCATGCGAGAGGGCCGGTGTTGAGAGTGGAAACCGCTGCCATTTTTGCAATATCGGCAGTTAGAGCTATCGCTTTCGAGAGAGGCTTATGGAAAGTGTAAGCATAGCCTGTGCATTTCTAGATGGCCTGCGTCTCGATTTTCCCTCGCAATTCGACCTGTTTACATTGCCCTATCTATGGGACGATGAAAAGAATCACCAGATTTGTTTTGTCGATAAACAGAGCTGGATACATGCCAAAAAGCGCGACGAATTTGGCTCCATGATAGCCAGCGCCGATATGATTTTAAATCGCGATAGCGGCGCTGCGGAAAGTGTGCTCATGCGTGGCGAAAAAGATTCTCGCTGTTGGCCTGTACCTTTTATTCATCAGGTATTGTTGGATGCTATAAAAGAATCCATGGAGGAAGAAAATTCTGCCAGGTTAGAAAACCCAGGAGAAGAAACCAAAGCCTATAGACCCCAAAAGGTGCTAACCCTCCTGCTATCGTCTCTCGAAAAGCGAAATGGCTCCGTGTTCTTATTGGGAGGAAACCCGATAACTCTTATAAAGGCCGAAAAAAACATCCGCGCAACCTACCCGGGAATAACGATAGTAGGAAGCATGCATGGCCTATATCGGCCAGAGGAAGAATCTGCTATAATTGAGGCCATACAAAAGGGAGCTCCTCAACTGATTCTGGCGGGTAGTCCGCTCCCTGACGGAGAATGCTGGATACCCCGTCACATGAATATAACCAGAAGCGGTATTTTCTTTTATTATAAGCCTATAATGAAATGGATTTCCGGCAGATGAAATCTCTTTTTTCTCTAGACTCAATTAGACTTTAGCTAACAGTTGAGAGATATATCGGGTAAAAATATCTTGCATAGACCAAGCTATTCCCCATGTCTTGAAACATGAATATGCGTTTGTTACATCTTAAGCAATCATGAAAAGGCTTCTCTATTTTGATAAGGATTATAGCAGAATCCGGACAATAGTAAGGCTTTTTAGCAAATATTTCGATATATCTGTCGCTGGAGATTTGCTCGAATTATCGGTAATGATAGAAAGGCAGAAGCCTGAAATTCTTGTTGCTGGGCTTACATCATTAGATTCAGCCTTCAATGCGCGTCAAAAAGAAAGCATTAAGCGAATCACTCCTTCTCGATTGGAGATACATTATTTTCATAATTACTTCGAACTCAATGACATAATTGCCAGAGTCTCGGAAAAAGCAAGTAAAGACAATCTGCTTTCCTGTGCTGACAAAGCTGGGAATGCATTCGGAACAAAACCTCAACCTGCTGATTCTTCCTTAATTATAATTGGGAAAAGCAATAAGCTATGTTATATGATTTCGCAAATTCGTATGTTGGCCAACGAATCTTGCTCTGTTCTTATAATTGGAGAAACGGGAACGGGAAAAGAACTTGCCGCGCGAGCCCTGCATGAGTGGAGCGAGAGAAAGTGTAATCCTTTTCTGGCCTTGAATTGCGCGGCAATTCCGAACACTCTATTTGAGAGTGAGATGTTTGGCACAGAAAGAGGAGCCTATACCGATGCTTCCTCAAGAAGCGGGGTCATCGAGCAGGCAAATAATGGTACGCTCTTTTTAGACGAAATTGGAAGCCTTTCTCCTATTTCCCAGCCATGTCTGCTGCGCGTGCTCGATAATGGAGAATATTGCAGACTCGGAAGCCCCCAAACCCGCTCGTCTAAATTTCGGCTTGTTACAGCCTCGAGCCGAAACCCAATCGACTTGGCAACCCAGCAAAAGTTTCGAGAAGATCTTTTATTCCGCATTGCCAATTTCGTAATAGAAACTCCTCCCTTGCGCGAGCGAAAAGAAGATATCCCTTTGCTTGCTCAGCATTTTTGCGATCAATATGCAAAAGGTCGCTTCAATATAGGAAGCGACGCCTTTGACAAACTGTATTCACACAACTGGCCTGGCAATGTTCGAGAGCTTTGTTCGGTCATGATGAGCGCATGCTCGCTTAGCAAGTCGGACAAAATTTGTGCCAAGGACATAAGGTTTTTGCCTGGCATCGAAAAGATATCAGAGCGAGGCAAGCGTCAAAGCCGCTAAAGAGAGAATCTTGGCTAAAATCGTCGCTATCTAACAAGTAAAAATTCTAGTATCCTAAAGCCATGAGCAATCAAAATCCAGAAGATATCCAAGGCCACCTCCAGATACAGAATCGCACATCGACATTAAGCGGAAAACTCGCGCTTATCGTAGGCGGCTCAGGGGGCATCGGTCTTGCCATATCCAACGAGCTTGCAAGCAGAGGCGCAGCGCTGCTTATACAAGGGCGTCATGCTTCGGATAAACTGCAAGAAAACAGCTTTCCTAAGGCTAAGAGCCTCGGCTTGATAGACTTGGAGTTTTCGAACCCCGCCCAATTCATTCAGGCTTTAGATTTGCGTCTTGAGGATATAGCAAGCGAGCCCGATATAGTCGTCTGCGCCTTTGGTCCATTCCTAGAAAAACCACTAAAAGCTTGTACCACAAAAGATTGGGAATGGCTAACGCTTGCCGATTTGGCACTTCCAGGAGCCCTGACAAGCCGATTTTTGCCTGGCATGATGGAAAGAAAATATGGCCGTTTTATATTCTTTGGCGGTACAAGAACAGATACTGTCCGCTCCTATAAGAAGACAGCTGCTTATGCCTCCGCAAAGACTGGGCTTGGTGTGCTGGCAAAATCCATCGCCGTGGAAGGAGCTCCCAACAATGTCGCAGCCATCGTCGTGTGCCCTGGTCCGGTTGAGACCGAATATCTCGATAGAGAAACTAGAATTCGCCATGCGTCGCTGACAGCCACCGGTTCACTTTCCAAAGCTGATATAATAGCGAGCATCGCTCTCAATCTTATCGATGCCGAGCCATGCATCGCCTCTGGAGCAGTGGTCAATCTAGATGGAGGTTTTGCGCCATAACACTTTTGTGTTAGCGGGTGTTTGAGGGTGCACGACAATTCTGTGTAAAGCTAGTTAGGCAGCATTCCTTCTAGGGGTGTTTGACTTTTCCTAGCCTAACTCATATTATTGATAGATCATGCCATCGGGACTTCTTTCGCGAATCCAGAAGATTTCTCAACCAGGTTCAGATGCCTTAATCTCGTCCCAGATATCTACTGATTTCCCAGGCTGCATCGTCGCACGCTTTGTAGGTGCGGTTACAGAAGCTAATCTGGATACGGTTGCTCAATCATTCGATAGCATACTCTCCGAAGGCATACGCTATCTGGTGGTCGATTTTTCTACTATTGAAGATATCGGACCAGCAGGAATGGGGCTAATGCTTGCGCTCAGGCAAAAATTGAGAGACCGGCATGGCGACCTCGTGCTCTGTGGCATGCGGCCTTGCATGGAACGAATGCAGAGGATACTCGGACTCGAGGGCTATTTTACGACCGCAGTGGATGCCCAAAGCGCGCTGACAGGTCTTAAATTCGCAATAAATGGCATATATCCATTATCTGTCCAGTGCCCAGCTTGCAACTCTCTTATAGATATAGAAAAGCCTGGTAGGGGGCGGTGTCAGACCTGCGAAGCAGTAATAACGGCATTCCCGGATGGAACTATAACGCTCGGTTGAGCGCATAGCGCATAGATCTAAGACAATAGAAGTACAAGGAGGAGGTAGTAATGTCAGGATTGACCAGAATAGAAAGCTATCTCATCGACCTCGGAATCGAATATCAGGAGCTTTCCAACAGTTCCTGGCTAATTGAGGATGAAAGCAAAGGCTACCCCAGAATGATAGTCAGCCTTTCGGATCCTCTTGTTATTATCAGCGCAAATGTAATGCCAATACCAAAAGAGAACGCCGAAGCGCTCTTCAGGACGCTCCTAGAGCTCAATGCTACGGATCTTCTTCATGGCGCTTATGCAATAAGCGGCGACCAAATCATCGTGATAGATACGCTCGAGTATAACACGCTTGACAAAGAAGAATTTCTTGCATCTATTGAATCGATATCGTTCGCATTGCTCGAGCACTATAAGAAGCTTGCGAACTATATTCATAAAGTGGAGGAATGAACTATGGGAATGTTCGATCGCCTTAAAACAGTGATCTCATCGAATATCAACGCTATCATCTCCAAAGCCGAAGACCCCGAAAAAATGCTCAATCAGATGATAATCGACATGAATGAGCAGCTTATCGAGTCCAAGAAAGCCGTCGCTATGGCCATTGCAGACGAGAAGCGGCTAGAACGAGAAATGATGGAGAACAAGGCCAAGGCACAAGAATGGGAAAATAAAGCCATGCTTGCGGTCCGCGCTAACCGCGACGATCTCGCCAAGGAAGCTCTCCTTCGAAAGCAAGAATTCGAAAGCTATGCTACCCAGCTCGCTCAACAGTGGGAAGCACAAAAACAGTCTGTAGAAAAGCTCAAAGAAGCTCTGCGCCAGCTGCAAAGCAAGATCGAAGAAGCAAATCGCAAGAAAAACATCCTTATAGCACGGGCAAAGCGCGCCGAAGCTCAACAGCGAATAACTCAGACCATGTCGAGCATGGCAGGCAATAAGAGCGCCTTCGAGACATTCGAGCGTATGGAGCGCAAAATCGAGGAAGTCGAAGCACAAGCAGAGGCTACGAAGGAACTAGAGGATACTACCACAGGCGCAAGCCTAGAAAAGCAATTTGCTCAGCTAGAATCCTCGCCACAGGCAGCGGATGTTATGCTCGAAGAGCTCAAGAAAAAGATGCTAACCGAGGACGCGGGGCGGGCTAATTCTCAGCAGTGATAAGACTTTTTAGTCCTTCTTCTATTGGTCTTCTTTTTGATTGGGCCTTTTTCTTTATTTGTGTTACATCGGTTTTCAGTCAGCTATTTTTATTCTCGCTTAATGTGAGCCCCAACTGCGGATAATCTCTCGACCAGATTCTCATAGCCACGCTCAATCTGGTAGACATTGTGGATAATGCTAGTGCCTTCTGCGCAGAGAGCAGCGATAACCATAGCCATTCCTGCTCGCACATCAGGTGACACCATCACATTGCCCACAAGCTTCGATGGCCCATAGACAATGGCTCTATGCGGATCGCATAGCACTATTCTTGCGCCCATCGATATCAATTTATCCACAAAGAACATTCTCGACTCGAACATCTTCTCATGGATAAGCGCTACCCCATCTGCTTGCGTTGCCACTACCGTCATTATCGAGGTCAAGTCGGCAGGAAATCCAGGCCATGGGGCATCGTCTATCTTAGGAATTTGGCCACCTATATCCGGAACAACACGCAGGGCGACCATGTTATTTGGCCTCAATGTGTTCCCCTTCAAATCCCATGTTACGCCTAATTTAGAAAACCCCACCTTGAGAGGTGGAAGATCGTCCGCCCTGACTCCATCGATCCGCAGATCTCCGCCTGTCACTGCCGCAAGGCCAATAAAAGAGCCAAGTTCCATATAGTCTGCGCTGATTGTGAAATCCGTGCCATTTAGGGATTTTGCACCTTGGATAATGAGGCGGTTCGATCCTACTCCATCGATATCAGCGCCCATCTGGATGAGCATTCTGCAGAGATCCTGCACGTGCGGCTCACAGGCGGCATTCATAAGAATTGTAGTTCCCTCTGCAAGAGATGCGGCCATTATTGCATTCTCCGTTCCAGTTACCGATGCTTCATCCAAAAAAACCGGTACACCTACCAGCTTGGTCGCAGAAAAACCAAGCGTATTTTCAAGCGAGATACGCGCTCCAAGCTCTTGAAGCGCAACAATATGTGTATCTATGCGCCTACGCCCTATCGTGTCTCCACCCGGAGGAGGCAGAATTGCTTTACCAAAGCGCGCTACAAGAGGACCAGCAAATAGAATGGAGGCTCTGACCTTCTTGGCGAGCTCCTCGGGTACTTCGCATTTCGAGATAGAACGTGGATCTAAGCACCAACTATGAGTATCGATTTGCTCGACTAGGCCACCCAGATATCGAAAGACATCGAACATAACAGTGACATCCTCGATTGCGGGTATGTTTCGGAGGGTTACAGGCTCCTGGGCTAAAACTGAGGCCGCAATACATGGTAGAGCGGCGTTTTTATTGCCTGAAAGTGTGAGTGTTCCCTTGATAGGATATCTACCTTCGATGATATATTTGTCCATAGCCTTACTGTATGCGCTGCCGATAGGCAGGTCAAGCGCACTGAGGTTTTTCTGGAGGACATCATGGCCAAAGAGATCACAAAGGACAAAGCGGACATCGATAGATTCGATATGCCCTTGCCCGACGACTTTCATGCTCATTTGCGGCAAGGAGCTCTACTTAAGGCCTCGGTGCTCGGACATGCCGGTCAATTTGCCAGAGTGCTCCTAATGCCCAATACCCTGCCCCCTGTAGCCAGCCCGAGCCGGCTCAAGGCCTATAGGAGCGAGGTCGACCAAGTCCTGGCAGAGCTTCCTTTGGAAAAGCGCTTTGAGCCGCTCTACACTTTCAAGCTGCTTCCTGGAATGAAAGGTTATGATATCGAAGCATTGGTTCAAAAAGGAGCCATAGCCGGCAAGTATTACCCTTCGGGATCGACAACCAATGCCGCGGATGGTCCTCGATCCTTCGACGAAGTGGAAGATGCATTGAATGTCATGGAAGAAATGGGGCTCGTTTTGTGCATCCATGGGGAAGATCCAAGCGCTCCTATTTTAGAGCGAGAGCGAGCTTTCTTGCCACAGGTCGAACGCCTTATTCTGCGCCATCCAAGCTTGCATGTAGTCTTGGAGCATCTTTCAGACGCTAGGAGTGTTCGTTTTGTGCAACAAGGACCGCAAAACCTTGCAGCAACTATAACCGCACACCATCTGCTTTTCACCCTAGACGACATGATGGCAGATTCACTTAATCCTCACTTATATTGTAAGCCGGTCCTCAAGTTCGCCCGCGATAGAGACGCCCTACGGATGGCAGTGCTCTCGGGTTCGAATAAGTTCTTTTTTGGAAGCGATTCAGCACCGCACCCAAGAGGAAAAAAGGAATGTTCGGCAGCAGCTTCGGGTGTATACTCAGCTCCGACAGCCCTTCCTGCGCTGGTAGAACTTTTCGCTGACTTAGGCGGTCTTGACCAACTTGTGCCTTTCTTATCGGAGAATGGTGCGCGTTTCTATGGCCTTGCAGCAAAACCTTCTGTTAAAGGAAATGAACAGCAAGACGAGGACTCGCGTTCGATAGCTTTCCAACGAATGCCTTGGACGGTTCCAGAAACAATCGATGGCCTTGTGCCTATGTGCGCCAGCCAGAGATTGAGCTGGCGAGTCGTTTGATCTAAAAACCTACAATCTCACAATTCTTGAGTGAGTAATTACTTCTGCGCCTGTATCGGTTATAAGTACATCGTTTTCTAGTCGCACGCCGCCCAGCTCGGGATGATATAGCCCTGGCTCTATAGTCACAATATGCCCAGGCAGCAAAAGATCGTCTGGCATGGCTCGCATGCTTAGCGTAGGTAGTTCATGCGCATCTAGACCAATCCCATGCCCAAGCGAATGCGGCATGAACCATCCGGCATTGGCAAAGAATTCATCTACAAGTGTGGCAACCTTCAGAAGAGATACACCTGGTCCGCATGCTTCCACCGCAATGCGATGTGCCTCCTCGACAAGATCTATCATAGTCTTCTGCTCCTGGTTAAGAAGATTGTCTACAAAACTCATAGTCACATCGCTAGTGTAGCCCTCGAAGCGCAGACCAAAATCGAGAATAGAAAGCCCCTTGTTTGCAAAAGGACCTGCGGTAAAAGTAGGAAAGGCATGGATTCCAAAAGAGCGCTCAGGCCCGGCGACAAGACTTTCGAACCCCATTCCCTCTGCACCCATTCGCCTTGCCTCGCGCTCAAGAAAAAGAGCGACATCTAGTTCGGTAGAGAGAGTGCCAGCTGCAACCTCCTTCTCGACCATATCCATCAGCTCATCGGTGTATTTAGCTATCATCCAGTACAAATCGATCTCGTCTGCGTCTTTTCTGGACCGCATCTCCTTGATAAATCCATCGATGCCGTTCTTTTCGCAGACAAGGTCAAAAGCATCAAGAGACTGAACAAGCTCTATATATTCGGGATAGGGAGTAGAAGCCGGAAGCGCAACTTTCGAGCCTTTCTCTATACCCAATAGCTCGAACGCTGCCTTGAGAGCTTGAGCAGATTGCCTTCCAAAATCAGTAAATGGCAGGATGTGATCCGCATCGCCCAATCGATGCGCCATATTTACATCCCAGGCAATAAGCACAGATTTACCATTCGAATTTACTACCAACAGGGCATCCGAAGGCTGTCCACACAGATAGCGCAGCGACGAGTCGCGTCCATGCTCGAAATCCGATATCATAACGGCGCTTAAGCCTCTTCGCATAAGTTCTGCCGCAAGCGCAGAGCGCCTTCTTGAGTATTTCTCGTTGTTCATACGTGCTCCTTAGGATTAAAAATAAAATGGAAAGAACAAAGCAATTATCCTTCGACACAAAGCTGCTGTCCAGTGCGGGCATGCTTAATTGCCGACCTGTCGCAGCGGAATGAGAAAAGAGTTATATGATCGTCTAGATATATGTTCATTAAGATGATTTTGAACTGAGTTCATAAGAAATCATAAATAAAAACCGTTGACAGTGTAAATTTCCAGTGTTTTAATCAAAGTGATATCAAGGTCTATTTTAATATAGACATCTCATTTCAATTTCCATGAGGAGGAAACTGATGAAAAAGGGTATCTCGACTTTTTTTCTTTCAATGATGATGCTGATGGTTATAGTCGGGATAGGAGCTCAAGATGCTGACAAATATGCTGTCAAAGCTCCAATCAAGATACAGTTTTGGCACGCACTTGAGGCTCAATATAAGCCGCTTATCGACAAGGTAATCGCTGACTTCGAAAAACAGAATCCGCTTATAAAGGTCGAGGCAATCTATCAAGGCAGCTATGCAGATCTCAACGAAAAGCTGATAGCCGCTCAAGCGGCAGGTACTACTTTGCCAGCGCTAACAGTGGCAAATACACCCTATGTAGCACAATATGGTGCAGCAGGGCTTTGCGAGGTCCTTGATCCATACATCAAGGCTACCGGATTCGACATAAATGACTTTGGTGAAGGTTTGCGAAAAGCCTCGAGTTATGATGGCAAGCAGGTTTCTTTGC
>ENA-UOYA01001734-UOYA01001734.1-activated-sludge-metagenome-genome-assembly--contig:-NODE-1734-length-22321-cov-11.015315_pt1 | contig 22321 bp, 36 predicted proteins | sample MGYA00238163_ERZ764804 | MGnify/ENA primary metagenome ERZ764804 (study PRJEB28919, sample SAMN05720223) | activated sludge metagenome | isolation source: Anaerobic digester | place: Hong Kong... | reverse complement strand
ACCAAAACAACAAATTAGAAGAAAGACATCAACAATATCGCAAAAAAAACGCAAAAAATTCTAGCACAAGTAATAATCAAAGGGTGAAATCCACTACTCGACAAAAGGAAAACGATTCGAGTGAGTGGTCCAACGTTTTTGAGCGAATAAAGAATTTCGGCAAAAAGATATTCTGAATGCCATAGTTTTGTATTCTATGCCACACAATAAAAAAAGAGGTTGAACTCCCAATCAGAAATTCAACCTCTATTATTTTTTTACTCACAAACGAAATGTGATAATTAAGAAATTCATGCTATTTACGAGTAGGAACATTAAACTCGCTGACCTTTGATATTGCTTTATTAGCTTGGACGACGGAAACACAAATCTTTGCAGAACCATCCTTTAGACTATTATCAGCTTTTACAAGTGCGGTATATCTGATGCCTTTACCAGGAAGGATTTTTTCTACATGTATTCCAGGTGAAATAAAGATGTGCCTGTTTCCTGTAGCTTCAACGACAGTAGGCTGTACATCATACAAGGTTTCATTTCCACGGTTTATCACTTCGAAAATCACTTTGCATAATTCTCCACGACTAATCACATTATCTTGGTTGTCATCAACAAAACGTGCATTGCGAATCTCAATAGAAGGAGTATATTTATATCCTCCTGTCAAATCTTCAACACTAGACGAACCCGGAAGAGTGGTCTTAGGCTGTTGAGCACTGTAATTGCCAGTATAGTCCTTACCTGTGAAATCATAGATACGGTCATCACCGCTATTCGTTGAATCCAAGCCACTATCATCACTGCCAGACTGAGAACCTGAGACTTGGTTATTCTGAGTACCATTCTGATAGCCGTCCTGATAGCCATTTTGATAACTTTGATCCTGGGCTCTACGCTGTTGAACGCGCTGATAATGGTCGTTGACTTCCTGTTGCTCAGCGCGCTGATCGGCAGCATTTCCAATTGCGCCGCCAATAATTGCGCCACCAGCCATACCAATGATGGTACCGATATCAGAACCACGAGGCCCGTCACTGAGTCCGCCAATTGCCGAACCAAGGATTGAACCGAGCGTAGAACCTGTATAAGCGCCCGCACCTGCATACGTATCGCAGCCAGCCAACATCATGGTCGCACAGACTGCATAAACAACTACATTCTTCATAATTTCTTATTTATGCCCTTTTGCAAAGGTAATTATTTTATCATTATATTGACGAAAAGCGTAACTTTATTAGAGTTATTTATCATTATCAACGCTGCAAAATTATTCTTTTTGGATGAACCTGCAAAGGGAATTTCCCGAAAACCGAGGGGGGAAATCCCTAAATAAAAAACGTCTCCATCCTATGACGGATGAAGACGTATTATGAGAGTTTAAAATAATCTTTAAATTATTCAGCCTTAGGAGCCTCTTCTGCTTTTGGAGCTTCCTCTGCAGCTGGAGTTTCTTCAGCTTTTGGAGCCTCCTCTGCCTTTGGAGCTTCATCTGCAACAGGTGCTTCGGTAGCAGCTGCTGTAGACTTACGACTACGACGAGTCTTCTTAGCTACCTTAGCAGTCTTAGCCATATTATCATCATAGTCTACCAACTCGATGAAAGCTACCTGAGCAGCATCACCTTGACGGAAACCTAACTTGATAATACGTGTGTAACCGCCTGGACGATCAGCCACCTTAGTAGAAACCTCCGTAAACAACTCGGTCACGGCATACTTGTTTTGAAGATAACGGAAAACCACACGACGTGAATTTGTTGTATCTTCCTTAGAGCGTGTGATCAGAGGCTCTACATATTTTTTTAAGGCTTTTGCCTTAGCCAAAGTCGTAGTGATTCTTTTGTGCATGATCAATGAAATTGCCATGTTTGCAAGCATAGCATCACGATGAGATGCAGTACGACTTAAGTGGTTGAATTTTTTATTGTGTCTCATTTTTTATTCTTTGTCTAATTTATATTTAGAAATATCGGTTCCAAACGACAGATTCAGACCTTCGAGCAAATCATCAAGCTCTGAAAGCGATTTCTTACCAAAATTACGGAACTTCAAGAGGTCTGTCTTGTTGTACTGTACCAAATCACCAAGAGTCTCCACATCAGCAGCCTTGAGGCAGTTGAGTGCGCGGACAGAAAGATTCATGTCCACGAGTTTGGTCTTGAGCAACTGGCGCATGTGCAGAACTTCTTCATCAAATTCCTGGTTGTTGTCTTGCTCCGGATTCTCGATTGTAATCTTTTCGTCAGAGAACAACATGAAATGATAAATAAGTATCTTAGCAGCTTCTTTCAGTGCATCTTTTGGATGTATGGAACCATCCGTAGTAACTTCGATGACCAGTTTGTCGTAGTCGGTCTTTTGCTCAACACGATACGGTTCAACTGAATATCTTACGTTGCGGATAGGAGTATAGATAGAATCGATAGGAATGACGTTGACATCAGTGCAGAATTCACGATTTTCATCAGCTGGCACATAACCACGACCTTTATTGATAGTGAGATCTATCTGCATTGACGCTTTGGCATCTAAATGACAAATCACCAAATCAGGGTTTAACACTTCAAATCCAGTCAGATACTTACCTATATCACCAGCTTTGAATTCAGTAGAATTCTCTACAGTGATACTAACTTTCTCGTTCTCGAATTCTTCTACTACTTGCTTGAATCTTACTTGCTTCAAATTCAAGATAATGTTAGTCACATCTTCCTTAACACCAGGTACTGAAGAAAACTCATGCTCAACACCAGATATACGTATGGTATTGATAGCATAGCCTTCAAGTGATGAAAGGAGAATGCGGCGCAGGGCATTACCTATGGTAACACCAAAGCCAGGTTCAAGAGGACGAAATTCGAACTTGCCGAACTTGTCATTAACCTCTAACATTACTACTTTATCAGGTTTTTGAAATGCTAATATCGCCATTAATTTAATGATTTATTTAGAGTACAACTCAACGATTAACTGCTCCTTAATGTTTTCAGGGATGTCTGCACGTTCTGGCTTGTGTAAGAACTTGCCACTCTTTGTATTGTCATCCCACTCCATCCATGGATATTTACTATGATTGAAACCAGCCAGTGCAGCCTCAATAACTTCGAGAGACTTAGATTTCTCACGAACACCAACGATCTGACCAGGTTTTACAGCAAAAGAAGGGATGTTAACAACTTTCCCATCAACGACGATATGCTTATGACCTACCAACTGACGAGCAGCTGCACGTGTAGGGGCAATACCAAGACGGAAAACGACGTTGTCAAGACGACTCTCAAGGCTCTGGAGAAGAACCTCACCAGTAATACCCTCAGCCTTTGCTGCCTTTTCAAACATATTACGGAACTGACGCTCAAGAACACCATAAGTGTACTTGGCTTTTTGCTTCTCTGCCAACATGACACCGTACTCAGAAGTTTTTCTGCGGCGGTTGTTGCCATGCTGTCCAGGAGGGAAGTTTCTCTTGGACAAAACTTTGTCAGCGCCGAAGATTGGTTCTCCAAATCGGCGTGCAATTTTAGATTTCGGACCTATATATTTAGCCATAATATTTAAAATGTACTATTAAAATTATTGTATCTGTTGAAAATTATACGCGGCGACGCTTTGGAGGACGGCATCCGTTGTGTGGTAATGGAGTAACGTCGATAATTTCTGTTACTTCAATTCCAGCGCCATGGATAGCGCGGATAGCACTCTCACGACCGTTACCTGGACCTTTGACATAAGCCTTCACTTTGCGCAGACCAAGATCAAAAGCTACCTTTGCACAATCCTCTGCTGCCATCTGTGCAGCGTAAGGGGTATTCTTCTTAGAACCACGGAATCCCATTTTACCTGCAGATGACCAAGAGATGACCTGTCCTTCTGCATTTGTCAGAGATACAATGATATTATTAAAAGAACTATGAACATGGAGCTGACCGATAGCGTCAACTCTTACTATTCTCTTCTTAGATGTTGCTGTTTTCTTTGCCATAATTAATTCCTTTCAAATTACTTAGTAGCCTTCTTCTTATTAGCAACAGTCTTCTTCTTTCCCTTACGGGTACGAGCATTATTCTTAGTACTCTGACCGCGAACAGGAAGACCGTTACGATGACGAACTCCACGATAGCAACCAATATCCATCAGTCGCTTAATATTCATTTGGATCTCTGAACGGAGATCACCTTCAACTTTGAATTCAGCGCCGATAATTTCACGGATTTTAGCTGCCTGATCGTCAGTCCACTCGCTGACCTTCAGGTCGCGGCTTACGCCGGCCTTATCCAATATCTTTGCTGAACTACTTCGACCAATGCCATAAACATAAGTCAATGCGATTTCGCCACGCTTATTCTGGGGCAAATCTACTCCAACAATTCTTATTGCCATTTGTTAATAAAAAATTAATTGATAATTAATAACTACGTTTTAACCCTGACGCATTTTAAACTTAGGGTTCTTCTTGTTAATAACGAACAGACGACCTTTACGACGAACGATTTTGCAGTCAGGTGTACGTTTTTTTAATGATGCTCTTGTCTTCATATCTTATATTCGATTATTTGTATCTGAAAACGATTCTGCCTTTTGTCAAATCATAAGGGCTCATAGCCACTTTAACCTTATCCCCAGGCAGGATTTTTATGTAGTGCATTCTCATCTTCCCTGAGATATGCGCTATAATCTGGACTCCATTTTCAAGTTCTACACGGAACATAGCATTTGAAAGTGATTCAACTATTGTTCCATCCTGCTCAATAGCGGATTGTTTTGCCATAACTATTATACTTCTTCTAAATGTTCAATTTCTTCAAATGAGGATAAAATTTCAGCTTTCCCATTCCGGATTGCAATTGTATGCTCAAAATGAGCAGCTGGCTTACCATCCCGCGTACGTATTGTCCAACGGTCAGGCATCAGCCAAATTTTTCTGTCACCCATTGTTATCATGGGTTCAATTGCGATACACATACCAGCCTTCAGTAGTACTCCATTTCCACGTGTTCCATAATTTGGCACTTGTGGATCTTCGTGCATCTGTTTGCCGATGCCATGACCAGTGAGTTCGCGAACGACACCATAGCCATGCTTCTCGCAATGTTCCTGAACAGAACTGCCTATATCACCAAGATGCTTTCCAGCGACTGCATTTTCGATGCCCAAATAAAGAGCCTCTTTTGTAGTCTTCAGCAGCTCTTTTACTTCTGCACTGACTTCGCCTACACAGAACGTATAACAGCTGTCACCATTATATCCATCAAGAAGTGTGCCACAATCGATAGAGATGATATCTCCATCCTTCAGCACTGTCTTACTGTCAGGAATTCCATGAACAACGACTTCATTTACTGAAGTACAGATGCTAGCGGGGAATGGCCCTCCAAATGGATTAGGAAAGTTTTTGAACGTTGGAATTGCTCCATTGTCACGGATGAATTCCTCTGCGACTTTATCCAATTGGAGGGTCGTTACACCTGGTTTTATATGTTTAGCCAATTCACCGAGAGTTTGACCGACAAGTCGGTTAGCTCGGCGCATCAGCCCAATTTCATCTTCAGTCTTCAGAAATATATTCATTCTGCAAGACAGAACTAATACGCAGCAACAGTATTGCCACCACGGGTATGCCCAGAATTGAGCAGACCATCATAATGGCGCATCAGCAAATAACTCTCAACCTGCTGGAGTGTATCGATAACGACACCAACAAGAATCAACAGAGATGTACCTCCGAAGAACTGAGAGAAAGATTGCTGTACATTAAGCAATCCTGCCAAAGCTGGCATAATAGCAATAAACGCTATAAACAAAGAACCTGGGAATGTGATACGAGACATGACGGTATCGATGTACTCAGCAGTTTGCTTGCCAGGTTTGATTCCTGGTATGAAACCGTTGTTACGTTTCATGTCCTCAGCCATTTGCGTCGGATTCAAAGTAATGGCAGTATAGAAATATGTAAAGGCGATAACCAAAATTACATAAACTATATTGTATAGCAAGCTTCGGTTATTCATCAAAGACTGCACTACCCAACTAGCATTTTCAGACTGATACTGGACGATAGCCAATGGAATGAACATCAATGCCTGAGCAAAGATGATAGGCATTACATTTGCAGCGAACAATTTCAGAGGAATATACTGGCGGGCGCCACCATACTGTTTGTTGCCTACAAGACGTTTTGCATACTGTACAGGTACCTTGCGTGTACCTTGCACCAAGAGAATGGATGCACAAACAACTCCATAGAGAATAAGGATCTCGACGATAAACATCACGAGTCCACCACCAGTGATGGCAGTGAATCTGGAACTGACTTCCTGAACGAAAGCCTGAGGCAGACGTGCGATGATACCAATCATAATGATTAAAGAGATACCATTTCCCACACCCTTATCAGTGATGCGCTCACCCAACCAAAGGATGAACATACTGCCTGCTGCAAGAATGATAGTAGCTGGAATCATAAATACCGACCAAGAGATGCCAGAAGCCAAAGCCTGTGTAGCCTGCATCTTAAGGTTGATCAGGTAAGACGGAGCCTGGAAGAGCAAGATTGCCACTGTCAGTACACGTGTATACCAGTTGATTTTTTTATGTCCGCTTTCACCCTCGCGCTGCATCTTTTGGAAATAAGGTACAGCCACAGCAAGAAGCTGCATTACGATAGAAGCTGAGATGTAAGGCATGATTCCTAATGCGAAGATAGACGCATTGGAAAATGCACCACCAGAGAACATGTCCAAAAGCGACATAAGGCCGCCTGAGGTTTGCGACTGAAGTTTAGCCAACATGCTCGGATTGATACCAGGAAGTACCACAAACGAGCCAAAACGGTAAATAGCCGTAAACAGAAGAGTAATGAGAAGTCGCTGACGCAAATCCTCAATCTTCCAACAGTTCCTTAGTGTCTCTATAAACTTTTTCATTTACTTAGATTATTGTTGCGTTACCACCTACTGCCTTGATTGCTTCTTCGGCAGTCTTAGAGAAAGCGTTTGCTTCAACATCAATTTTGGCTTTCAGTTCACCATTGCCAAGAACCTTTACGAGCTCCTTGCCATTTGTTAATCCGGCCTCTTTGAGTTCAGCAATTCCTATCTTGGCGAGATTCTTTGTCTCAGCCAATTTTTGGAGTGTAGACAGGTTTACAGCGAAATACTCTTTGTGGTTGATATTTTTAAAACCAGCCTTCGGAACGCGACGCTGTAAAGGCATCTGACCACCTTCAAATCCAATCTTTCTCTTATAACCAGAACGAGACTTAGCACCCTTATGACCACGGGTAGAAGTACCACCTAGTCCAGAACCTGGACCACGACCGATACGACGACGTGAATGTGTTGAGCCCTCTGCTGGTTTTAATTCATTTAATTTCATAATTGTTCTGTTTAAAAGATTAATTATTCAACTACAGTTACCAGATGGCGAACCTTACGGATCATACCAAGAATGCTAGGAGTAGCTTCAAGCTCAACAACCTGAGAAATCTTATGAAGACCTAAAGCCACAAGAGTGCGCTTCTGATCTACTGGATAACCGATTTTGCTCTTAATCTGCTTGATTTTTATTGTTGCCATTGTTGTTTTCTCCTATTAACCGTTAAATACTTTATCCATACTGATACCACGAGTACCAGCTATTGTGTATGCATCACGCATCTGGCTCAGGGCAGAGATTGTCGCCTTAACCAAATTGTGAGGGTTGGAAGAACCCTTAGACTTAGCAATCACATCTTTAATACCAGCACTCTCGAGCACAGCACGCATGGCACCACCGGCCTTCAGACCAGTACCAGCTGCTGCCGGTTTCAGCAATACCTGCGCACCACCGAAAGAAACCTCCAGTTCGTGAGGTATTGTACCTTTAAGTACAGGAACCTTAACAAGATTCTTCTTAGCCGACTCAACACCCTTGGCGATAGCAGCAGTAACCTCACCAGCCTTGCCTAAGCCGTAGCCGATAACGCCATTACCGTCACCTACAACGACAATAGCAGCGAATGTGAAGGTACGACCACCCTTTGTTACCTTTGTAACACGGTTGATAGCAACCAAGCGATCTTTTAATTCAGCGTCACTATTTACTTTAACTTTATTCATTGCCATAATCGTTTAAAATTTAAGACCACCCTTACGAGCTGCGTCTGCCAATTCTTGTACTCGACCGTGATACAAATAGCCGTTACGATCGAAAACAACTGTTGTTATACCAGCTGCCTGTGCATTTTTAGCGACAAGTTCACCGACTTTCTGAGCCTGGTCCTTCTTTGGCAATTTCTCCAAACCAAGTGAAGAAGCTGCTGCAAGAGTTTTACCATTCAAATCGTCAATAACCTGTGCGTAAATTTGTTTATTACTACGGAAAACGCTCAAGCGTGGACGTTCTGTAGTACCATTTACGTTCTTACGAATTCTGAACTTTATCTTTATTCGTCTTTCTACTTTCTTTGTTGTCATAATTCAAAATAAATTAAAGTTACTTAGCTGCAGCGGTCTTACCAGACTTTCTGCGTATAACCTCACCCTTGAACAGAATACCTTTTCCTTTATAAGGTTCAGGCATACGGAAAGAACGAATTTTAGCACAAATGAGTCCGAGCAACTGCTTGTCGCAAGATTCCAAAGTTATGATAGGATTTTGGTTTCTTTCAGATTTAGTCTCAACCTTAACTTCTTTAGGAAGCTCGATGAAAATCGGGTGTGTATATCCGAGAGAGAACTCTACGACGTTACCCTGATTTGATACACGGTAACCTACACCTACAAGTTCCATAGTTTTTGAGTAGCCTTCGCTTACACCAACGACCATATTGTTCACAAGTGAACGATAAAGACCGTGGAAAGCCTGTTTCTGCTTTGTATTGACAGGACTATTCTCATCAACTTCAAATGTTATCTGACCATTTTCGATAGCAACCTTGATAGAAGGATCAACCTTCTGAGAAAGTTCGCCCTTAGGTCCTTTCACTGTAACGACACCATCTTTCTGAGCTACTGTAACTCCTGATGGAATACTAATTGGCAATTTTCCTATTCTTGACATATTCAATCCTCCAATTAATAAATATAACAAAGAACCTCACCGCCGATTTTCTGCTCAGCAGCTTCTTTATTTGTCATTACACCTTTGGATGTAGATATGATTGCAATACCTAATCCGTTAATAACTCTCGGCATGTCTTTGTAACCAGTGTACATACGAAGACCTGGTGTAGACACACGCTTCAATTTCTTGATAGCGTTTGCTTTTGTTGTAGGGTCATACTTCAAAGCCACTTTGATAGTACCCTGAGGACCATCCTCCACGAACTTGTAGTTCAGAATGAAACCCTTCTCGAAGAGGATCTTAGTGATCTCTTTCTTCAAGTTAGACGCAGGAACCTCAACAACACGGTGATGAGCCATGATTGCATTTCTGAGTCTTGTCAGATAATCTGCTATTGGATCTGTCATTATATAAAATGTTTAATTAATCGGGACCACCCCGACAATATTAAAAAAATATTCGATTTCATAAGATTAAGGGTTAGCGATTAGTGACGAGTCACTGAATCCCTAATCCATAAATCCTTATCAATCATTACCAGCTTGCTTTCTTCACTCCAGGGATAAGACCTTGTGATGCCATCTCACGGAACTGGATACGTGAAAGACCGAACTGGCGGATGTATCCTTTTGGACGGCCAGTGACCTTGCAACGGTTATGCAGACGTATTGGATTGGCATTCTTTGGAATTGCCTGTAGTTTACGAGCAGCCTCGTAAGCCTCAGCTGGGTCTTCAGAAGTAGCGATAACCTTTTTCAGAGCTGCGCGCTTTTCAGCATAACGAGCAACAAGTTTTGCACGTTTTACTTCGCGAGCTTTCATTGATTCTTTTGCCATATTGCTTAATCGTTTTTAGCGTTTTTGAACGGAAGACCGAATGCTTTCAACAGAGCAAAACCTTCTTCATCAGTATTGGCTGATGTAACGAATGTAATGTTCATACCCTGAATGCGGTCTATTGAATCGATATTGATCTCAGGGAAGATAATCTGCTCCTCTATACCCAGAGTGTAGTTACCACGTCCATCAAATTTGCTTTCGATACCCTTGAAGTCACGGATACGTGGCAAAGCTACGCGAACGAGTTTCTCCAAGAACTCATACATACGCTCACGACGCAATGTTACCATAACACCGATTGGCATCTTCTTACGAAGCTTGAAGTTTGCTATATCCTTCTTAGAATATGTAGCAACAGCCTTCTGACCTGTGATAGCAGTAATCTCGTTGACAGCCACATCGACAATTTTCTTGTCCTGGGTAGCATCTCCGAGACCCTGGTTGATAACGATCTTTTTCAACGCAGGAACCTGCATCGATGAACTGTAGTTGAACTGTTTCTGCAGTGCTGGAACAATGCTCTCAGCATATACTTTCTTTAACTGTGCTGTATCCATTATTTGATTTCCTCCCCAGACTTTTTAGCGATACGAACTTTCTTGCCGTCATCAGTTTTTTTGATAGCGATACGAGTAGCTTTACCACTCTTAGGGTCGATCAGGCTCAAATTTGAGATATGAATCGAAGCTTCCTGCTTAATGATACCACCTTGAGGATGTTTAGCTGAAGGTTTTGCGCTCTTGGAAACGATATTAACGCCTTCCACGATAGCACGATCTTTGTCAACCAACATCTTGAGCACCTTACCAGTTTTGCCCTTGTCCTGTCCGGAGAGAACAATCACTGTGTCGTCTTTCTTAATATGTAACTTACTCATTACTTGTTTCGTTTTAAATTATTAAAGAACCTCTGGTGCCAAAGAAACGACTTTCATATTCACTGCACGCAACTCACGAGCGACAGGGCCGAAGATACGGCTGCCGCGAAGTTCACCTGCATTGTTCAGCAATACACAAGCATTGTCGTCGAAACGGATGTACGAACCATCTGCACGACGTATTTCCTTCTTTGTGCGAACGATCAAAGCCTTAGATACTGCACCTTTTTTCAATTCACCTGACGGAATAACGTTTTTGACTGCAACGACAATAACGTCACCGACACTTGCATAACGACGGCCGGTACCTCCGAGAACACGGATGCAAAGAGCCTCACGTGCGCCGCTGTTATCACATACTGTTAGTCTTGATTCTGCCTGTATCATAATTACTTAGCTTTTTCAATTATTTGAACTAATCTCCATCTCTTTGTTTTACTCAGAGGACGGGTTTCCATAATAAGGACTGTATCACCTACATTAGCCTCATTATTCTCATCATGCGCATGGTATTTTTTTGTCTTCTGGACAAACTTACCATATATCGGGTGCATCTCCTTGAACTTACTTGCAATAACAATGGTTTTATCCATTTTGTTGCTGACAACGACACCCTGTCTTACTTTTCTTAAATTTCTTGTTTCCATCTGGACCATTGTTATTTATTGAGTTCTCTCTGACGAAGCTCTGTTTGCATACGTGCTATATCACGACGAACAGCTTTAATCTGTGATGGATTCTCAAGAGGAGTAATGTTATGGTTGAGCTTCATCTGATTCAATGCAGCTACCGCATTCTCCAATTTCTCTGTCAAAGCCTTTGACTCGAGTTCTCTTACTTCTTTAATCTTCATAGTTTAAGCGTTTTTATCGAAATCACGTCTAACAACAAATTTAGTCTTAACAGGCAGTTTCTGTGCAGCAAGGCGCAAAGCCTCTTTAGCTACATCAAAACTTACGCCTTCTACTTCGAAGAGGATACGTCCTGGAGTTACCGGTGCGACCCAACCCATTGGATCTCCTTTACCTTTACCCATACGTACATCTGCAGGTTTGCGAGTGATTGGCTTATCCGGGAATATGCGAATCCAGACTTGACCCTCACGTTGCATATAACGATTGACAGCAACACGGGCTGCTTCAATCTGACGGCTGTCGAGCCATTTAGCTTCAAGTGTTTTGATGCCGAATGTGCCGAAAGCCAGCTGTGTACCTCTGTTGGCGTTGCCTTTATTGCCACGTCCGTCTTGAGGTCTTCTATATTTTACTCTTTTTGGCTGTAACATGATAGCTTCTACTTTTAACGGTTATTGTTTCTCTTACGATTACCACCGCGTGGACGGCCATTGTTTCCGCCACGGCTACCAGCATTCTGCTTGTCCTGAGTAAAGTTTGGTGTGAGATCCTTCTTGCCATAAATTTCTCCACGGCAGATCCAAACCTTGATACCCAGCAATCCCACCTTGGTGAGAGCTTCTGCCTGACAGTAATCGATATCTGCACGGAAAGTATGCAGAGGAGTACGACCCTCTTTGTACATTTCCTTACGAGCCATTTCGGCACCGTTCAGACGACCTGTGATTTGAACTTTTATACCTTCTGCACCAGCGCGCATTGTATTTTGGATAGCCATCTTGATTGCACGGCGGTAAGCGATTTTGCCTTCCACCTGGCGAGCGATGTTGTTACCCACGATAGTAGCGTCGAGTTCCGGCTTCTTAACTTCGAAGATATTAATCTGAATGTCCTTGTTATAGAGTTTCTTCAACTCTTCCTTCAGTGTGTCTACATCCTGACCACCTTTACCAATGACGATACCCGGACGGGCTGTGCAAATAGTGATTGTGACGAGTTTCAGTGTACGCTCGATGACGATACGGGAAACGTTAGCCTTAGCCAAACGCTCGTTAAGATACTTACGGATCTTCATATCCTCTACGAGGCTATCTCCAAAGTTCTTGCCACCAAACCAATTTGAATCCCAACCACGGATAATACCTAGACGGTTGCTTATTGGATTAACTTTCTGTCCCATTCTACTTATTATTTTTCGTCGTTAGTTTTGGCATCAACAAACAGCGTTACGTGGTTACTACGCTTGCGAATTCTGTATCCACGGCCCTGTGGTGCCGGTCTCATACGTTTCATTGTAACGCCTTCGTCAACAAAGACTTTGCTTACATAAAGTTCACCGTCTTCAGCCTTGCGGTCATTTTTCTGTTCCCAGTTAGCAATAGCCGAGCGCAGCAGTTTCTCAACGTCTGCAGCAGCCTGTTTTTTTGAGAATCTCAGTACTCCAAGAGCGCGATTAACTTCCAAACCACGGATCATGTCTACAACGTAGCGCATTTTGCGTGGAGAAGAAGGAACGCCTTTGAGCTTTGCGAAGTACAAATTCTTAAGGGCTTCTTTTCTCTTTTCAGCCGATATATGTTTTCTTGCTCCCATTATTATTTCTTCATTTTAAATGGTTTGTCCCCCTTACTTCTTATTCCCAGCATGGCCGCCGAACTTACGTGTTGGAGAGAACTCTCCGAGCTTGTGTCCTACCATGTTCTCGGTAATGTAAACAGGGATAAATTTGTTTCCGTTATGAACTGCAACAGTGTGTCCCACGAAATCCGGGGATATCATTGATGCTCTGGCCCAAGTTTTAACGACACTCTTCTTACCGCTTTCATTCATAGCGTTAATCTTGTTTTCGAGTGATACGTTGATATATGGACCTTTTTTTAATGAACGACTCATAATTTACTCTAGTTTATGATTATTTACTTGCTCTTTCAATTATATACTTGCTTGAAAGCTTCTTTGGTGCACGAGTCTTGAGACCCTTTGCGTACAAGCCCTTACGTGAACGTGGATGACCACCAGACTGGCGACCTTCACCACCACCCATTGGGTGATCAACAGGGTTCATAACAACACCACGGTTGTGAGGGCGACGGCCCAACCAGCGAGAGCGACCTGCTTTACCAGACTGCTCAAGAGCATGATCGGAATTGCCTACACTACCAACAGTAGCCTTACAAGCGGAGAGAATCTGACGAGTCTCACCTGAAGGGAGCTTAATTACACAATAACTGCCCTCACGAGAAGTCAACTGAGCAAAATTACCAGCCGAACGAACGAGCAATGCACCCTGACCTGGACGTAACTCAACATTGTGAATTACAGTACCTACAGGAATGTTTGCCAGAGGAAGAGCATTACCAATCTCAGGAGCTGCTTCAGCACCTGACATCAATGTTGCACCAACCTGCAGTCCATTAGGAGCAATAATGTAACGTTTTTCACCATCAGCGTAGAACAACAAAGCGATACGAGCCGAACGGTTCGGATCGTATTCGATTGTTTTCACTACAGCTGGAACACCATCTTTCTCACGTTTAAAGTCGATCAGACGATACTTTTTCTTATGACCACCGCCGATATAGCGGACAGTCATTTTACCGGTGTTGTTTCGACCACCGGTAGAACGTTTACCGTAAACGAGAGACTTCTCTGGTACGGATGCAGTAATATCCTCGAACGTACCAATAACTTTGTGTCTTTGACCCGGTGTAACCGGTTTTAATTTACGTACTGCCATTTTTTATTTAAATATTGCTGTAAAAATCTATAGAATCACCCTCTTTTAGAGTGACGATTGCCTTTTTGAACGCATTTCTCTGACCCTTCACGAGTCCAGCCTTAGTGTAACGGCTAGAACGTTTGCCTGCATAGCGGACAGTGTTCACGCCAATTACTGTAACATTGTACAGACTTTCGATTTCGTTCTTAATTTCGAGCTTATTTGCTTCCGGGCGCACGATGAAACCATATTTGGTCTCAGCTTTCTTGGTACGTGTTTCGCCTTTTACCTTATAAGTTTTTTCAACAGAAGACTTATCTGTGATTTTGGTCATCTTCTCAGTGACCAATGGTTTTATAATAAATGCCATATTCTAATGTCTCCTTATTTATTTAAGATATCGTCGATTGTCTTCAGCGAGCTCTCAGTCACAACAAGAACATCTGCATTCAAGACTTTATACGTATTGAGTGTAGATGCAGGCATAACTTCGGAACGCTGTAAGTTACGAGCTGACAAATATACGTTTTTATTTACTTCTGGCAAAATTACGAGTGCCTTCTTGCCGTCGACTTTAAGATTTTTAGTAATATTTACGAAATCTTTTGTCTTTGGTGCGTCAAAGCTGAAATCTTCAACTACGACGATAGCATTCTCCTGAGCCTTGTAAGACAGAGCAGACTTGCGGGCAAGAACCTTCACTTTCTTGTTCAATTTGAAGCGGTAATCACGAGGTTTAGGACCAAATACGCGACCACCACCAACGAGTACAGGTGAATTGATATCACCACGGCGAGCACCGCCGCCGCCCTTTTGGCGACCCAATTTGCGAGTAGAACCCGCATGTTCACTTCTTTCCTTTGATTTAGCTGTTCCCTGACGCTGGTTAGCAAGATACTGCTTAACGTCAAGATAGAGCACGTGATCATTAGGTTCAATCCCGAAGATCGATTCGTTTAACGTAACCTTTCTCCCGGTCTCCTGACCATTGATATTTAATACGCTAACTTCCATTATTTCTCTATTAATAAGGTTGAACCATTACATCCAGCAACAGATCCCTTAACGAGAAGAAGATTATGCTCTGGAATTACCTTTAACACTTTGAGGTTCTGAGTAGTAACTCTGTCACCTCCCATTTGGCCACCCATGCGCATGCCCTTGAAGACCTTTGCAGGGTAAGAACAAGCACCGATAGATCCCGGTTTGCGGGCGCGGTCATCCTGACCGTGGGTGCTCTGACCTACACCACCAAAACCGTGGCGCTTAACTACTCCCTGGAAGCCTTTTCCTTTAGAGGTGCCGACTACATCAACAAACTCAGTATCATTAAACAATTCAACTGTGATTGTGTCGCCGAGGTTATATTCCTCGTCAAACTTGAACTCGGCCAAGTGCTTCTTTGGTGTTGTACCTGCTTTCTTGAAGGTTCCCATCATAGGCTTGGTAGTTCTTTTCTCCTTAGCCTCGCCGAAACCTAACTGAACAGCCTTGTAACCGTCTGTTTCAACAGTTTTGACCTGGGTTACAACACAAGGACCAGCTTCGATAACAGTGCACGGTACGTTTTTACCGTCGGCACTGAAAACGGATGTCATTCCGATTTTCTTTCCAATTAATCCTGGCATTTCAATTAAATATTAATATTAAACTATACTTTGATTTCTACTTCTACACCGCTAGGCAATTCCAACTTCATCAGAGCGTCAACAGTCTTGGCCGTTGAGCTATAGATGTCGATAAGACGTTTGAAGTCTTGCAACTGGAACTGTTCACGAGCCTTCTTGTTAACGAAGGTACTGCGGTTTACAGTATAAATACGTTTGCGTGTTGGCAATGGAATAGGACCACTAACAATGGCGCCTGTTGCCTTAACTGCCTTCACAATCTTTTCTGCTGACTTGTCAACCAACTTGTGGTCGTAAGATTTCAGCTTAATTCTGATTTTCTGACTCATAATTAATTAAGTTGTTATTATTATTGATTATTATAAATGAAGAAAGAGGTACGCTGCTTAAGAGTCATTCGCTAAGCAGCGCCTCAATCCTTTTATTTCTATACCAAATCGGTACGGCCCTTGATCTCGTCAAGCACTGCCTTAGCGATAGAGCTTGATACAGGAGCATGATGATCATACTCCATAGAGCTTGTTGCACGACCTGAAGTAATTGTACGCAGAGCAGTAACATAACCGAACATTTCTGCCAGAGGTACCATCGCCTTAACGATACGTGCACCACTACGAGCCTCGTCCATACCCTGTACAAGACCACGGCGTTTGTTCAAGTCACCGATTACATCACCCATGTTCTCCTCAGGTGTTACCACCTCTACCTTCATGATAGGTTCCATCAAGACAGGACCTGCCTTAGGACAACCATTCTTGAAAGCGTTATGAGCTGCGAGTTCGAATGACAACTGGTCAGAGTCTACTGGATGGAAGCTACCATCAGTAAGAGTAACCTTAAGGCCAGTCATTGGGAAGCCGCCCAGCACACCGCTCTTCAGACAATCCTTGAATCCCTTCTCTACAGACGGGATGAATTCCTTAGGAACGTTACCACCTTTGACTTCGTTGATAAACTGCAAATCGCCATCTTTGTAATCCTCGTCTTTAGGACCGATTGTAACAATGATATCTGCGAATTTACCACGACCACCACTCTGCTTCTTATAAAGTTCGCGCAAAGTAACTGGTTTCGTGATTGCCTCTTTGTAGTTAACCTGTGGTTTACCCTGATTACACTCAACCTTGAATTCACGTCTCAGACGGTCGATAATAATATCCAAGTGAAGCTCACCCATACCGGAGATGATGGTCTGACCACTCTGCTCATCGGTACGAACGGTGAATGTAGGATCCTCTTCAGCCAACTTAGCGAGACCTGTATCAAGTTTAGCGATATCAGCCTGGCTCTTAGGCTCTACAGCGACAGAAATCACAGTATCAGGGAATGTCATAGACTCCAGCACGATAGGTTTATCCTCATCACAGAGAGTATCACCAGTGCGGATATCCTTGAAGCCTACACCTGCGCCGATATCACCGGCATCGATGCTCTCCATAGGGATTTCCTTGTTAGAGTTCATCTGGAACAGACGGCTGATACGTTCTTTCTTGCCTGAGCGAGGATTGAACACATAGCTTCCTGCTGAAACCTTACCTGAATAAACGCGGAAGAATACCAGACGTCCCATGAACGGGTCGGTAGCAATCTTGAATGCGAGAGCTGCTGTAGGCTCATCCTCGCTAGGTTTACGATCTTCCTCTTCTTCAGAATCAGGGTTGGTACCCTTGATAGCCTCTGTATCCAGAGGTGAAGGCAGGAATGCGCAAGTATAGTCGAGCAGAGGTTGTACACCCTTGTTCTTATATGAAGAACCGAGCAACATTGGAGTAAGTTCCATCGAGATGGTACCCTTACGGATAGCTGCGATGATTTCGTCTTCTGTGACTTCCTTACCGTCGAGATATTTCTCCATCAAGTTGTCATCGAAGTTGGCAGCATTCTCCACCATCTTCTCTCTCCACTCGTTAGCCTCATCAACGAGGTCTGCAGGAATTTCCTCAACGTCATATTCAGCGCCCATGGTCTCATCGTGCCACAGGATAGCCTTCATCTTGATCAAGTCAACCACGCCCTTGAATTTCTCTTCAGCTCCGATTGGAATCTGGATTGGGCAAGGATTAGCGCCCAAAATGTCTTTCATCTGCTGAACAGTCTCATAGAAGTCAGCACCTGAACGGTCCATCTTGTTCACATAACCGATACGTGGTACATTATATTTGTCTGCCTGGCGCCAAACAGTCTCAGACTGTGGCTGCACACCGTCGGCAGCAGAATATGTAGCGATAGCTCCGTCAAGAACGCGCAAAGAACGCTCCACTTCGGCAGTGAAGTCAACGTGTCCCGGAGTATCGATCAAGTTTATCTTATAAGTATTGTTGTTCCAAGTCCAGTTACAGGTTGTTGCAGCGGAAGTAATTGTGATACCGCGCTCCTGCTCCTGAGCCATCCAGTCCATTGTGGCCGCACCATCATGTACCTCACCTATTTTATGAGTTTTACCTGTATAATACAAGATGCGCTCTGATGTGGTAGTTTTACCGGCATCAATATGGGCCATGATACCAATGTTACGAGTCAAATGTAAATCGCGATTTGCCATTTTCTTTTTACCTTTCTAATGTTAATTAAAATCTGAAGTGGGCAAATGCGCGGTTAGCCTCAGCCATACGGTGCATATCTTCCTTACGTTTGAATGCGCCACCCTGGTTGTTGTATGCGTCCATAATCTCTGCAGCGAGTTTGTCTGCCATAGACTTACCACCACGTTTACGAGCGAAGGCAATCATATTTTTCATTGAAATACTCTCCTTGCGGTCTGGGCGGATTTCAGTAGGAACCTGGAATGTTGCACCACCGATACGACGGCTCTTCACCTCAACCTGTGGGGTGATGTTGTCAAGTGCCTGTTTCCAGATTTCGAGAGATGACTTTTCTTCTTTAGCCATTTTCTCTTTCACTGCATCAAGAGCTTTGTAGAAAATTTCATAAGATGTATTCTTTTTGCCATCATACATCAGGTGATTCACGAACTTTGAGACCTTCTGGTCATTGTAAACGGGATCTGGGAGGATCACACGTTTCTTTGGTTTTGCTTTTCTCATTTTGTTTGAAAAATAAAATTCTGCTTGGGGCTGCTTTTAGTGTTCTTCAACGCTCTCTCCAGAGTATTTACTCAACCTGTTATTAACAATTCTCCAGCAAAACGGTTTAAATTAATCTTTTTTTGTTTTCAAGTTTTTAAGTTTCGGGCCATAAGACTCAGAAACTCAGAAACTCAAAAACCGGCATTTACTTTTTAGCTGCCTTTGGACGTTTAGCTCCGTACTTGGAACGACGCTGTGTGCGGTTAGCGACACCTGCGGTATCAAGAGTACCACGAACGATGTGATAACGTACACCTGGGAGGTCTTTTACACGACCACCGCGAACGAGTACGATACTGTGCTCCTGCAGGTTGTGGCCTTCTCCCGGAATGTAGGAGTTCACTTCCTTCTGGTTTGTTAAACGAACACGGGCAACCTTACGCATTGCCGAATTAGGCTTTTTAGGGGTCGTTGTATACACACGAACACATACACCGCGACGCTGAGGACATGAGTCCAGAGCTGGTGATTTGCTCTTGTCTACAAGAACCTTTCTGCCTTTTCTTACTAACTGTGAAATAGTAGGCATAATTTTACTTTTTTAATTATATATTATTTTGTTTATTTTCAAACTGTTACAGAACGGCTACAATAAGCCATTTCGGGCTGCAAAGGTACGAATAATTATCCGAATTACCTATTATATAATTCCAAAAACTTTTTTGCAAACGAATAAATTACATAAATATAAAATACGTTAACATATTTTATATCGATATAATGAGGGATTACGCTTGATTTTATGCCACAACAACAAACTAAACAGATAAAATCACAACGAAATACATCCTTCAGAAATTGGATTTAACAAGGTTGAGAATCAATTAAAAGTCACAATGCACACGCTTTTTCGTCGATGAAAAATCAAGAAAAATGTGCATTGCGACCACGGGGAAATCCCTTTCTAAGCCTCACCTTTACCAGGGCCGAATGGGGTGGCTGTACGAGGAGCTTGATTAGGGATATCTATCTTACCGAATTCCTGTTCATATTTAAACACGTTCTCCTGCAACGCCTGCAACAGACGTTTGGCATGTTCGGGTGCCAGAATCACACGGCTGCATACTTCAGGTTTAGGCAATCCCGGCAACATACGGATGAAGTCGAGTACGAACTCACTATGCGCATGAGATATCAAAGCGAGATTAGAGTAAACGCCCGCAGCAACTTCCGGTTTCAGATCCAACTGAAACTGCATTGGATTTTGATTATTGTTATTATCTTCCATGACATTTATATTATATATAATGTGCAAAGGTAAGGTAAAAAGAAGACAAATCAAAATAAAACACAGCTTTTATTGAGTCGGCCAATGAAAAAGTATTACGTCATTTGATGATTGGATTTATCAATGCCACGCAATTGTCTTTGGTCAGCACTAGCAGACTGTTACCCTCTGCATGGGCTATGCGGATGGGATTCATCTGAACCACGGCCTTACCGGCATCATTGATAATCCAACGATACAGATGGTTGGCTATAAGTCGGAAACCGTTGCCTCGAGTCACATTGAAGAATACATCGTCCGCCGAATAATCCGAAACGATGTTCAAACTCTTGTCCATCACATACACATGACTGTTATCCGAAAACAGCGCGCACTGGGAAGCATTGCTGCATACGGGAACGAACGACTCCGCATCAGTCCCGTTCACATAAACGGCATCAACTATAAACTCCCCCGGTTTACCCTGCTTAGCTGTGTCCCAATCCTTTTGTACAGCCACTATAGTGTCTCGAATACCAAGGTAAGACACAGTACTGTCCGAAAGCATGAAAAATCCATCGTCTGCAGCAAAGGCATCCTTTACTATATGTTTCCCTTCATAGAGAGTTTTCAGGAATATCTGTTTCCCACTTTTGATATCGTAAGCGGCGATAAAAGGCAGTCCTTTCTTCGTAGGATAACGTCCATTCTTCAGTCCGTAGCCCATGTTGAGCAGTCCCAGACGGTCGCCCATGATGGCGAGTTTGGATGCCGAAGCCATTTTATCGGGTATTTCCGTTTGCCAAACAGGATGCATCAGCGTATCCACGGCTAGCATTTTCTCATGGTCGGCTATATAATATAAGGTGTCACTCCGACAGATATTCGAACAGAGATTGGCAATCACGTTGTTGCCCGTTGGCAAAAACATCGTAGAATAGGTACCGCCGGAAATGCCGAGCGATGCCACAGAGCCCACCAATGCCGCAAGTCCTCTGAGCACGACAGCTTTCACGTCTGTCACACCCGTCTTCAGTTCGCAGCTTCTGCTTTCGCCCGTCGCCAAATTCATGTCATAGAGATTATCAGCCACCATCAGCTGCCTATTATGCATCAAGGGCATTGTACTGCTGCAACCGTAGTCGTGGTCAAACTTTGCCTTCCATACATCTGTGCCAGTGTCCAAATTGACAGCACGCATTTTGCTCGAGAAAGCATCACCGTAACTGATCACCACGTTGAGCGAATCTATCACCTTGGACAGATAGCTAAAGTTTTTCCATATCGTATGTCCATCGTCCAGACTGAGCATCTCATTGTTTCCCCCGCATGATGTCAGCACGCCCTTGTTTGTACAGACAGCCTGTTTACTCTGATAATTGATTTTTTTCTCCCATTTCAGTTTTCGCTCAGCCGTCTTGTATAGACCTATTTTCCCAGTATTCTTGTAATATTTCCCATTTTTGGTTAATTCCATGAAGAACAGGCACACGTTGTTCAAATCCGGAGTGGCGGAAAATGTATATATGTTAGTATTGAAATGTGTGGCATTCACTTGAATGTCGCCGCCTTCGGCACGCTGTCCGATGACGATAGTTGTATCCTGCGCATGGACACATAGCGATGTTGCAAGCAGCAGAAGCAATAGAGATAAGTTTTTGTTCATTTTATTATTTATACACCTTTGATTTAGGAAGACCAAACGTCTTTCATGGTCTACAAAAGTACGGATATTTCATCAGCCCTGCAAGAATAATGGGAATTATCTATGGAAAAAGACAAGAAAGTGATGAAATAGGAAATTCAGGGCGCTCTATTGATGGCAGGAACAGGTCTCTCCACTATTTTTAATGCGTTTTCTGCAACTTATACATGAATTTTTGCGCAAAGAATTGATAAACAGAGATTTGCGCGATTTTCTTATTACACTACTTATACATAACTTGTACATGACTTGTACATTCTTATACATACTACATGTAGTCAATCTTTTCTTAAAGCCCTTTAAATCCTCAAAAGTAATGCATCTGTTCTGACAGATACATCAAACGATCGACCAATATAGGGGTATA
>ENA-UOYA01001732-UOYA01001732.1-activated-sludge-metagenome-genome-assembly--contig:-NODE-1732-length-22327-cov-8.378233_pt1 | contig 22327 bp, 22 predicted proteins | sample MGYA00238163_ERZ764804 | MGnify/ENA primary metagenome ERZ764804 (study PRJEB28919, sample SAMN05720223) | activated sludge metagenome | isolation source: Anaerobic digester | place: Hong Kong... | reverse complement strand
TGCTCCAGTATCGCCTTTTCGGTTTCTCGATTACGAACAACTTTATACAGTACTTCGTTTTTAAGAAACTCAACATGGTTGTTCTCTTCACTGTTTTCGATAATGAAATTTTCATAATTCCATTGTGGGGTGAACATCAAAAAGGTGTTGTTGATTTCACTTAAATAAATCTGTAATGTAGGTGTGGCTTCAATTTCAATAGACTTAAGTAGTTCACTTTTGTCTACATCATGCGATTGTTCTAGTGAAGGAAGTACATTCGCGATGAAATAATTTTCGTCCGACAAGTCATTTTCCTTAGCCAATTTAGATAGCCATTCTAAGGTCTGAAAGTCTTTAAAATTAAGTATAGTGTACTCGTTATTGCGTTCCAGTAAAAATTTATGTTGTGCAAAATCTTTGATGTCGGCTTGCTGATCGTCCCAACAAACAAACGTTGCAAGTGCAACTTTGCTCCCTTTTTTAGATGCTTTAAATTTAAGCTTTGCTTTTGTAGGATGAATCTTGCACAGTGCTGTTTTGAAGCTTCTTCCATCGGCAGAGAGGTAGCGATGGTAAATCGACATTTCTTTACTTAACTCAATTACATGCGCAAATAAATCGTAGATATGGCGCATCGATGCACGTTCAAAATACGATTCGAATGAAATGCCGGAGCGCTGTTTGTGATACACTTTTTCCAGTTCTGCAAACTCGTGCCGAATGTGCCATTCGCTCAACATTTTCAATCGTTCTATGTTTTTAGGCGAAGCTGTTTTGAAAATGGTGTGTATGTTTTTCGCCAACATATTATCGAAACCAAAATGCACCTGATTGTCTTTTCGAATCACATGCAAATAGGTGAATACCTCAAACGCATTGGTTGAAATATTCAGAGGTTGAAGTAATAAGTAGGTCTTTTTATTTTCCATGGAAGATAGCAACGTCAGCTATAGCGGTATGTATAGCCAATTCAATAATTTTTAAAGGACTTAGAATACTTTACCCGGATTCATAATGTTATTCGGGTCGAATACTTTTTTCACACCGCGCATCAATTCCATTTGAAACTCTGGGAATTTAATGTCCATGAATCTTCTTTGTACCCATCCAATGCCGTGTTCCCCGCTAATAGTGCCTCCCAGCGCTACCACCTTTTCAAAAATTTCGCGAACGCCCTTCGGTACTTCGTTTTTCCAGTAGTCGTCACTCAGTTCATCTTTGATGATACGCACATGCACATTACCATCGCCTGCATGGCCGTAACATACAGAACGGAAGTTGTATTTCTTGCCTACTTCTTTGATATGGCGCAATAATTCAGGTAAATAAAAACGAGGTACAACAGTATCTTCTTCAATCGTAACAGAAGTTGTTTTCACTGCATTCGCTACATTTCTACGCATTCGCCACAAGTCGTTTTTCTGTGCATCGCTATCAGCAAATAAAATCTCACCACAATCGAATTGGGTGAGTACTTCATACAAATATTCAGCTTCTTTTTGGATGTAATCCATATCGTTGCCATCGAGCTCAATCAGCAAGTTGGCGCGCACATCATCGGCAATAGGAATGGTAACGTCACCTAACCAATTGCAAACCCAATCAATAGCATCGCGTTCCATAAATTCAAGACATGAAGGTGTAATGCCGGCACGGAAAATGGCCGACACTGCTGCACTCGCTTGATCCATCGAGGTAAACGGCACCAACATAATTACATTAAATTTAGGATGCGGAATGAGTTTCAACACGATTTTTGTGACAATACCCAAGGTGCCTTCGCTTCCCACAAACAAATGCGTGAAATTATAGCCGGTAGAGTTTTTAAGTACATTGGCTCCTGTCCACATCACTTCACCATTCGGCAAAACCACTTCAAGGTTCAGTACATAATCTTTTACTACACCGTATTTCACTGCTCTTGGACCGCCCGAATTACAAGATATATTCCCTCCAATAAAACTGGTACCACGGCTTGACGGATCGGGAGGATAGAACAAGCCTTTTTCTTTTACCGTATTCTGCAGCAATTCAGTAATAACGCCCGGTTCGGTGGTAACTTGCAAGTTGTTTTCATCGATTTCAATAATCTTGTTTAATCGTTCGATGGTAATCATTAAGCCGCCATAAATCGCCAAGCTGTTAGCCGAAAGACCTGTTCCTGCTGCTCGTGGGTAAACCGGAATTTTATGTTCATTGCAATAGCGCACCAAGGCACTTACTTGAGCTGTGGTATTTGGTTTGGCTACAGCTTCAGGGTAGAAGCGGAGGTTTTCTGTTTCGTCTTTGGCGTATTTTTCGTAATGCTCGCCCGTGGTTAAAACAAATTCATCACCCACAATGGAACGGAAAAATGCCAAAGCGGCTTCATCTATTTTATTATAGTGGAAATCGAGTGTTGCAGATTCTTTAAACATAGTCGTAAAATTAGTTTTTAATTAGAAGTAGGCAACGTGGAGGGTGGATAATTTGGTAATTTGGTAATTTGATGATGGCGAAAAATGCTGAATTTAACAGTGAAATGATTTAACAATGGGGGATTAGGTAATTTGATAATTTGAGGATGTTGAAATTGAGAATTTTGGGATGAAAAATTGGAAATTGAAATTTGGTAATTGAGAATTTGAACATCACCAGTTCCTTTTTCTTGCTATTTTCGCGCTATGAAGCAGGATATTCGGGAATTATCGCAGGCTGAAATGGAGCAGGCTTTTGCTGCGCTTGGGGTTGAAAAATTTCGTGCAAAGCAAGTACATGAGTGGCTCTGGAAAAAGTCGGCTCAATCGTTTGAGCAAATGACGAATTTGTCGAAATCGTTTCGCGAAGAATTAACGAATCACTTTTCATTCGATTTATTGCAAGAGAGCATAGCCCAAAAGAGTTCTGATGGAACAGTAAAGTTAGGCATTCGCTTGAAAGACAGTCGAATGGTGGAAGGGGTACTGATTCCGGATGGGGAGCGGGCAACGGCTTGTGTTTCCTCGCAAGTGGGTTGTACCTTAAGTTGTGCTTTTTGCGCTACCGGTTTTTTAAAGCGTGAACGAAATCTAACGGCAGCTGAAATTTATGATCAAGTGGTTTTATTGAACCAACACGCTAAAGACCATAATGGCAAGGGGCTGACTAATATTGTTTATATGGGTATGGGCGAGCCGTTGTTGAATTACGATAATGTGCTGCAGAGTATTTATTTGATTACTTCTCCGGAGGGGTTGAATATGTCGCAAAAGCGGATTACTGTGTCTACAAGTGGTATTAGCAGAGGGATTGTGCGATTGGCCGATGAAAATAAAAAGTTCAATTTAGCACTTTCGTTACATGCGGCTACGAATGAAAAGCGTGATCAAATTATGGATATTAACCGTTCTAATAATCTAGAATCGTTAGTGGAATCCATGAATTACTTTTATCGGAAAACGGGCAATAAAATTACATTTGAGTATATTTTGTTTGATCATTTTAATGATAGTTTGGAAGATGCAGAGCATTTAATTTCCTTATATCACCAGGTGCCAGCTTTTGTTAACATTATAGAATATAACAATGTAGAGGGCGTTACGTTAAAGAGAGCCAAAAAGGAACGCAGAGATGCCTTTGTGGACTACCTTCGTAAGCGAGGCATTGAAGTGGCAGTAAGAAGGAGCCGAGGTAAGGATATTGATGCAGCCTGTGGGCAGTTAGCCAATAAAATGGAAGGATAACAGGATATAATCTTCCCGTTTTTTAATTGATAAATAAATTACATTCGTACAAAATCAAACAATGACACAAGAGACCTATAACGAAGTTCTGAGCGATTTTAAAAATTGGCACAGTATGATTAAGAAATATCAGGTGCCAAGCTATAAAAAAGCCATTGTACAAGTGGTGAACAGTTTCACTTTTTACATAGCCTTATGGGTGTTGCAGTTCTACTTGTTTGATTTTTCAGTCTTCTTTACCATTCTTATCGGGATGTTTAATGGGTTTCTATTAGGTCGAATTTTCATTATTCAACACGATTGCGGACATCGTTCTTTTACGTCAAGTTCGCTGTTTAATAATATTCTGGGCTCTATTTGCAGCGTGTGCACTATTATTCCTTACAAGTATTGGGCGAAGTCGCACGATTTCCACCATGCACATAATGCTCAAATCGAGTACAGCGATATTGGCGATATCGATTGTAAGTCGGTGAAAGAATATGCTGCTATGAGTAAGCCACAAAGAATTTGGTATAGAGTGTATAGAAATCCTTTCTATCTCTTTACTATAGGCGGTTTTATCTATGTGGTAATCTACAATAGACTAGCATTACTGAATACCGATTACTTTAAAAAAGTACGCAGCAATGTCACTATAAGTAATGTTGCTTTTGTTGCCATTTATGCGCTGTTGGGATATTTCATAGGAGCTAAGAAGTTTTTGGTAGTGCAGTTCGTGAATTTGTTTTTCTTCGGCACCTATGCGTTATGGTTTTTCTATATTCAACATCAGTACGAAACTATCTATAAGAGCGGAAAAAGCAATTGGAATTACGTGGTAGCAGCCATCAAAGGAAGCACGTTCTATAATTTACCTAGCGCATTGCATTGGCTTACAGGAAATATTGGCTACCACCATATTCATCATTTAAGTCCAACAATTCCATTTTATAATTTACCAAAATGCCATCGCGAAAATCCACTGTTCGCAAAACATGTGAATCAAATAACATTGATGCAAAGTTTTAAAACAGTTTTTGCCAATTTATGGGATGAAGATCAACAACGAATGATTTCGTTTGGAGAATACAGTAGACGAAAAAAAGCACTAAAAGGAAATCTCCAATAAATGGGAAAAACTGCATTGATATTAGGAGCTACGGGTTTGGTAGGTGGAGCGTGTTTAGCTCGTCTGTTGAAGGATGATAGCTTTGAAAAGGTGGTTGCGTTAACGCGAACCCCTTTGAAGGTTAAGCATAATAAACTTTTTAATGCGGTTGTAGATTTTAATCATCCTGATTCTTATGTGGAATATTGTGTTGGCGATGTGCTCTTTTCAGCCATGGGAACCACCATTGGTAAAGCCGGTTCGAAAGATGCCTTTTTAAAAGTAGACTACACTTATCCGTTTGAAGTGGCCAAGGCCGCTAAACAAAATGGAGTTGGATCCCATGTTTTAATTTCTTCTTTAGGTGCAGATGCCGGTTCATCTATTTTTTACAGCCAAGTGAAAGGAAAGCTGGAACGAGACATCTCACTGTTAGGCTTTACAACGAATATTATAATTCAACCCTCTATACTTTTGGGCGAGCGGAAAGAGTCGAGGCCAATGGAACGTATAGGCCAAAGTTTCGTCCAAAAATGTAGTTTCTTGTTTGTTGGGCCGCTTGCCCAATATAAAGGGGTAAGTGCCGAAACTGTTGCTATTGCTATGATTGCGTTGGCTAAAGGGAATAATAAGGGCAAGTTAGTTGTGGAAAACCGAGAGTTGTTTACTTTTGAAAAATGAGAAGCATGCGAAATCTAGTTTTTATACTATTATCAATACTTACCCATAGCATTTACGCTCAGGGTATTAAAGTTCGTGCGTTAGACTATGAAGATGACATACCTGATAAAGTAGACTCGTTTAGGACATTACATATTGTTATTGCTGGAAATATTTACAAAAGCGAGGAACAAATTCGCCAAGCATACGATTCCGTTGAGCATCGCTACGATTTTTCACAAGAATTACGCCATGTGAACCCTATAATGAATATTGGTGATGTAGTGATTGCACAAATGAAGACATCCTTTACTGGGGATTTAACTTCTCCTTATTCAGCTCCTGATGAGTTCGCTTTGTCTATTAAATACACAGGTATAAACCAATGCGTATTAGCCAATAAAAATACGGTGAATATTGATAAGAAAGGCCTACTGCGAACACAGCGAGCACTTGGTGTGTTTGATATACAAACTACAGGCGCATTTACTGATAATTTTCAACGCAATGGTAATTGTCCGTTAATTGTGGAACGTAAAGGTTTCAAAGTAGCGATTTTAAATTATGCCAATATTGATAAACGTCCGTCTGTATCGCTCGACTATATTGTGAATCAAATTGATTTAGGACAAATAGAACGCGATATGAAATTGGCTCGAGATCAACGATGCGATTACATTGTAGTCTATTTCGACTGGGGAGAAAATTATCAAGATTATCCTTCATATTCTCAAGAACAATTGGCTAAATACGTTTTTGAACAAGGCGCAAATCTAATTGTAGGTACTTTCCCGAATACCATTCAGAAAATTGATATGATACCCTATTATTATCAAACGGTTCCTAAAAATGGTATGGTTGCTTATTCTTTAGGCAATTTAGTTACTGGATATGATGATGATAGAACAAAGTCGGGGGCATTATTAGATATTGAGATTCACAAAAATAATTTCACGGGGGAAGTAAAAGAAGGTGATTTTGGATTCATTCCGGTTTGGAATTATTTTGATACCATTAACGGGAAAAAGCGACTTCGTGTAATCCCTGTAGCGGCTGTAGAACAGGGAGATGTGCTCAAAAAAATACCGGAATCAGAAAAGAAAAAAATGGTTAAGTACGGCTTGGATACTAGAAGAACGATGGGCCGTTACTCTGATGAAATTCAGTATAACATAACAGATATAACAATAGAGGATGTAGAGGAATCGGCTCAATTGACCAATGCGCCTATGAATAATCGTTTTAATCCTTTCGATCAACGCAATTTAAAAGAATCGGCTCCTCCGGTAGAGAAGAAAACTGATTCAAAAACGATAGATACCATTTATCGCATTCAATTTTATGAGTTGAGCAAGTTGATTCCCATTGATACTACCTATTACGAGCATTTGAAAGGGTATGAAGTGCTACAAGAAAATGGCACATACAAATATCTGCTAGGCAATTCAACTGATTTTGCGCACATTAAAGATGTGTATTTGCGAACGATAAAACCTCGCTACAAGCAATCGCTTATTGCTGTATATTTCGATGGACGAAGAATTAGAGAAATTGTTCTTAAAGAGCAACTGTGAATCTGTGTATAGACATAGGTAATACTGCGTTGAAGTTCGGAATATTCGAAGGGGATACGTTACAGCAACAAGGAACGTCTTTCGAAGCTTTAAAAGATGCCGTTGTTTCACATATTAAGGTAGCTATTGTATCATCAGTTGTGCTGGAGCATCCGGTGATGAATTGGTTGTGTGATAATGCTATACCATTTCTTACTTTGTCGAATTCACTTACATTGCCTTTTTCTATTGCCTATACAACACCTGATACCTTGGGAGTCGATAGAATTGCTGCCGCTGCCGGTGCCATGAATCGCTTTCCGAACCAAAATAGTTTGGTAATAACAGCCGGTTCTTGTATTACCTATAATATAATCGATGCAAAAGGAGTGTTTTTAGGTGGAGCAATTTCTCCTGGTGTTCGAATGCGTTTTGAAGCATTACATCATTTCACGGCAAAGCTACCATTGGTAAACATAGATCCCAAAGCTGATGTGCAATGGATAGGAAGCGATACTAAAACGTCTATTGAAACAGGCGTTTATCGAGCTGTGCTGAATGAGTTGGAAGGTTTTATCCGACAATTTGATGCTGATTTTGAAAATCTTAACATACTTATCTGTGGTGGGGATGCACCTTTTTTGGTTTCGCATCTTAAAAATAACATCTTTGCAACACCCTCATTAATTCTTGAGGGCTTAAACTATATTCTGCAACTGAATGCAAACAAACTTTCATAAACTAATATGCACGGCTGTGTTTTCGCTACTGTGCGTTTTCACTTTCGCACAAACAAATTCCCCATACTCACGGTTCGGATTAGGCTATCTGCGTTCAGATGTGTTCTCTTCTAACAAAGCTATGGGTGAAATATCAGCCGGTTACAGAAGTGCAGTGGGTTTAAATGTTCAAAATCCGGCATCATACTCTGAACTTTCATTGACTACTTTTGAAGGAGGAGCTAATATTGATGCGACTACAATGACCACCAAAGATTCAGTATATAAAGGCACTTACGGTACATTGAATCACATTGCAGTTGGAATACCTTTAAAACGCGATCGTTGGGGATTAAGTTTGGGATTGTTACCTTATGCAACAACAAATTACCGTTTTCAGCTTCAAAATGTAGACACCTTTAATGAGTATAATGGCAAGGGCTCACTTTATAAACTCTATTTGGGTTCCGCATATAGAATCGGTGACTTCTCTATAGGATTTAATGTGGGTTATCTTTTCGGAAAACAACAGTATTACAAAGGGTACACATTTACTGACTCCCTCCAAGCTTTAAATGTTCGCAACAATACATCAATGTACGTTAATGGGTTCCTTTATAATTTAGGGATTCAATATAAAAAGCGAATCATTAAACATACTGAAGCGAATCGCTTAAAAACAGATATCTTTTTTACTGCAGGCGCCTATGGTAATAGTGGGGTTACTGCCAATGCAAAAATTAATGCATTGTGGGAGCGGTATTATACTTCTGTAAGTACCGGAGTCATTTATCCTGTAGATACTCCTTTACAACAAGCTGAAGTTAAAGGCAAAATTCGTATGCCAAGTCAATTCGGAATTGGTTTTACAGTGGGGAATGAAAACTGGTGGATTGTTGGAGCCGATTTTAAATTTTCGCAATGGAGTAAGTTTTCTTCTCCGATTAGCTACGGCTCAGTGGGGGATAGTTGGCGTTTCTCTCTTGGTGCAGGAATAACCCCTGATTATACCGGAAAGTTTGTAAAGCGAATCTCTTATAAAGCCGGTTTTTATGCTGGCAAATCAGAGGTGCGTGTGAATAATGCGCCATTAAGTGAGTACGGTGGAACTTTTGGATTTGTGCTACCATTTGTATTCGGACGAGATCGTGTAAACACGAACGACTTCTTCCAACTGTTCTTAATGGGTGATATAGGTACTCGTGTGCCGAATAGTTCTGCATTTATCAAAGAAACCTATTACCGATTCACTATAGGTTTATCTTTCAATAGTCTTTGGTTCCAGAGACGGAAGTTCGATTAATTTCAAATTTAGCTTAGCTCTATGCGTAGCGTATTGGTTGTTTTTGCATTCTTTTTTCTGCTATCGTGTAATAACGATATGGATAAAGCAAAGTTGGTGACTAGTCGTGCTAATGTAAATATTGAGCATGGAAAGGATATTGAAATTAATTATTCATCGCTTGGCGATAATAAGATCAAAGCATTTGCCAAAACAATGCTGCGCTTCAATACCGATAAGCCATACATGGAATTTCCTGACGGTATCAAAATTAATTTTTTCGACAAAGACGGAAATGTAGAAACCGTGATGACTGCGAAATACGCTACGGTACAAGATGGTTCATCGCTGATGACCGCCAGGAATGATGTAGAAGTAACCAATGTAAAAGGGGAAAAACTCAATACCGAAGAACTGATTTGGGATGAATCGCAAAAGCAAATTTATTCCAACGCATTTGTGAAAATTACAACAGCTGATGAGATTATCTTAGGCAATGGTATGGAGTCCAATCAAACATTTACCGATTATTCAATTAAGCATATCACCGGCAAAGTAAAGGTGAAAGGAGGGGTGTAACTTAAAATATTTTGAGTTGATGTTCCTTTAAATGAAAGCTCTTCCGATGTAATGGTGTTGTGCCGTGGACCATCATTGCTTGTCGGTGTTTAAATGTGCCATAGCCTTTATTACTCAGCCAATCATATTGCGGATAATCTTTGTGTGCTGCAGTCATAAAATCGTCTCGATACGTCTTCGCCAAAATAGATGCCGCAGCAATTGAGAGATATTTGCCATCGCCTTTCACTATGGTTTGATGTGGTATGTTCTTGTAGGGTTTGAATTTGTTGCCGTCTACAATAATGAATTGAAATTTTTTTTGGAGTTGATCCAGCGAAAGATGCATGGCTTTGATGGAGGCATTGAGAATATTGATGCTATCGATTTCTTCGGGACTAATTTGTGCTACGGCAAATGCAATGGCGTCTTTCTCTATGCTCTCTCGCAATGCATAACGCGTCTTTTCAGCAATTTGCTTGGAGTCGTTTAGTATGTTATTGGAGTAGTCTATTGGGAGAATAACAGCTGCTGCAAAAACAGGGCCGGCCAAACAACCTCTGCCTGCTTCATCACAACCGGCTTCAATCCATTCGCTTTGGTAAAAGGGGAGCAGCATCTTATTGCTTAATTTCTTTTACCGGTGGAACATAAGGTCGCTTATTGCCTTTCACATCAATGATTGTGGCCTCTCCACTAATTTCATCGTTTTTCCAAACGCCAATAATTTTTGATCCATCAGCTAGGTAAAAGGTGCCGTCACCTTCCATTTTATTATTGGCGAAACTGCCTTCAAAACGTTCCCCATTGGCGAAATAAACTATCCCTTTGCCATTTCTGGAATTGTTGGCAAAATTGCCTACATATTTATCGCCACCACTAAATACCATAGTGCCTTTACCCACCTTTTTGTCGTTTTCAAAATACCCGTCAAACATACGTCCATCGGCATAATAATATTTTCCTCTACCTTGCCGTTTGCCCTTCACATAATGCCCTTCGTAGCGATCTCCATTTTTGAAATAGTATATGCCATTACCGTCCAAAACACCATTCACGAAATCACCATAATATTTTGAACCGTTCTTGAAAAAGTACGCTCCTTTCCCGTCAATAACGCCATTCTTGAATTCCCCTTCATAGTGTTCGCCATTGAGAAGTTTAATTTTTCCTTCACCGTTTTGTTTATCCTCTTGCCAGTTACCGCTATAAACGGTGCTGTCTTTGTACGTCATCTTCCCTTGGCCATTTCGTTTACCCTTGGTCAAATTACCTTCATACACTGCTCCATCCTCATAGCGAATTGTTTTAAATCCGGAAGCAGTATCAGGCAGGGCTATTGCATTGCTGTCTGCCATTTGCGATTTTGCACCAACACTGATTACAAAAAACGTTATCAACAAATAATATTTCATAACCTCACTATGAGATAAAAATTAAATAAAGAATTTTACATAATTAATCAATTAGTTTTGAATCCAATCAAAAAACTTGCTTCGCAAACTGCTGTTTATGGTGTAAGCAGTATTTTGGGGCGTTTTTTAAACTATTTGCTAGTGCCGCTGTATACGCGGTTTTTTTTGCCGGAAGAGTACGGTGTTGTTTCCGAGTTTTATGCATACACCGGTTTTTTCTTTGTGTTGCTCACGTTTGGAATGGAAACAGGGTTCTTTCGTTTTACGAAAGATGAGCGATTTACCAAGGTCTATTCTTCTATACTTCAGTTTTTATTTATCGCCAATATTCTTTTTGTAGGATTGGTTTTTGTGTTCTCGGATACTTTTGCGAAGCTCCTACACTACGAAGGGTTTGAGCATTATTTTATTTGGTTTGCGATTATCTTAGCCTGCGATTCTATTGGTTCATTGCCCTTTGCAAAATTGCGACAAGAAGAACGTGCCAAGCGCTTTGCTTTTGTGAAACTCACAGAAATCGGTGTAAACATTGGACTAAATATTTTCTTCATGTATTTGCTGAAAACAGCACAGCGTCATCCTGTGGCTTATTTTGATCCTTCTATTGGTGTAGGCTATGTCTTTGTTGCGAACCTAATTTCAAGTGTAGTGAAGTTGTTATTGTTGTCTGATAAACTTGTGCCGGTTGTAGAAGGTTTTGAATATCATTTTTTTAAAGTGGTAGTTAGATATTCTGCTCCTATTATCATTATTGGGTTTGCCGGAATTGTCAATGAAATGCTTGATAGAATGTTGCTGAAATATTTGTTGCCTGGAACTATTCACCAAAATCTTCAGGAGCTTGGAATCTACAGCGCTTGTTATAAAATCAGTATTGTAATGTCGTTGTTTATACAAGCTTTTCGATTTGCTGCAGAGCCTTTCTTTTTTGCACAATCAAAAAGTGAAAATGCACGTCAGCTCTATGCTGATGTGATGAATTGGTTCACCTTGTTTTGCGCTGGTATTTTTATAACAGTAGAGGTGTTTTTAGATCTATTTGGTCTGTTTGTGGGACCTGCATTTAGAGCGGGATTATCGGTTGTGCCGATTTTGCTTTTAGCCAATATGTTTTTAGGGATGTATGTTAATCTATCGATTTGGTATAAGCTCACCGATAAAACTTTTTTAGGCGCTTTGGTATCTATTGCTGGCGCAATTGTCACTATAATTCTCGTCTATTGGTGGATCCCACTATTTGGTTATGTTGGAGCGGCATGGGCAACGTTATTGTGTTATGCTTTTATGGCTATCGCTTCATTTCTGTTGGGGAAAAAATATTATCCTGTGCCCTATTCATTATCGCAATTGGCCTACTATTTAGGGCTGTGCTGCTTGGTTTGGGTAGCCACATTAGTTATTCCTTTTGGAAACGGAGGTGTGGCTCTAATAGGGAAAATGCTATTATTGCTATCTTCGTTGGTACTCTTAATTTTACCGGAACGCGATAAACTACTGCAACTCACAAAAAAGATAAAATGAAAAACAGAATCAGAATATCACATTTAGCATTACTTCCTTTATTGCTGTTTTTCGGATGTACAGATAAGAATGCCTACAAAAATGTGGATGTGTCGAAAATAAACGTGGACTTACCGCTTCAACATTTTGAACACGATTTTTTTGATTTTAATACCGAAAATTTTGAAGCACACGATGCACTTATGTACCAAAAATATGGTAGCTTCTATGACTACTATACTAAACAAATTATGTTTTTTGGTATGCCGAAATTCAATGGCGATACAGCTCGTTATGATAGAAAGGCAGATATTTTGGGCTTTGTGAATGATACTATTATGCGCGCTGTTTATGCAGCTTCTGAAAAATTGTATGAAAAATCAGCAAATGAAGATGAAATGAAAGAGGCGGTAAAGCACTTGAAGTATTATTTTCCTAAGATTAAAATGAGTCGCATCATTACTTTTCTTTCTGGTTTCCAATATGGCGCAAGTACTTATGACGATAGTGTTTTAGTGGTAGGACTCGATATGTATTTAGGAGCCGACTGTCCGTTCTATTCCAACCTAGATATTCCCATGTATATTGTTCGTAAGTTGAAACGCGAATTTATTGTTCCTAACGCCATGCAAAGTGTGTATCAGCTTTATTTCGAAAAACCCACATACAGTGCAGAATTGCCATTAATTGAAGCGATGGTGAATGAAGGAAAGAAATACTACTTTATGGAATGTATGATGCCACAATTACCCGACAGTATGATAATTGGCTACACCGCAGCTCAAACGGTATGGTGTACAAAGAGTGAAAAACAAATATGGCAATATTTTAACGATCAAGATTTGTTGTATAAGACTAATTTTGTTGAACAAAAACGATACACAACAGAGGGGCCAACAACAACAGGTATGCCCAGCGATTCACCCGGTAAAGTTGGTGCCTGGGTGGGTTGGCAGATTGTTCGAAAGTACATGAAAGAAGCTGCAGGGAAAGTAACTTTAGAAGATTTACTTTTGCATACTGATGCAAAATTGATTTTGAAACAAGCAAAATATAAACCGTAATTTCAGTCTATGCATAAGCGAAATAGTGAAAAATGGCAAAGTAAGTTGTCGAGAATGCTGAACTCTAGCGTTTCGTTCAGTATCGCATATTTGATAATGATGACCGGGTTTCATTTAACCATGGCTTTAATGGGAAAAGTGTTTGGATTCTATTCATCAACCTATTATTATGGGGCTAAATTTATCGTTAATCATAACTATTGGACAAAGCTAAGTGTGTTCTTTGTGTATACAAGCGGAACCCTTTTCGTGACATTGTTTGGCGTTATCTGTGGCGTGCTTTTTTTTAAATTGAAGGAGAGGAATTATGTTTTTAATTTGATATTTCTGTGGGGTATGGTTATCTCTTCATCTGTTATTGCCGCTCAAGGTTTAATTATTAATCTAGGCGCAGAACAATATATCTCGCCATTTTATCAAAATCTAACGGTTGTACTAGCTTGGCTCCATATTCCTTTGGTTTTTTATTATGCAATTGCAGGCGTGTTATTCTTCTTTGGTGCTTTCTGTGCAGTATATGTATGTAAGCCCTTTTTAACTTTATCATACTCTTATTCTAAAGTCAATAAACTTCAACGTAAACAGAAATATTTTTTCGAAACGGCTATAGTACCTTATGTGGTTGCTTCTATTGGTTTACTTTCATTTACATTCCCATTGAATATGTGGATTAACATTATGTATGTCTTTTTTATTGGCATTTCATTATTGTTGGGTTTTTTTGCACTTCCATTCTTTGAAGTTAAAACAGATGAGATCTTACGGTATAAAACGTTGCAAGAGGCCAGTATTGGTATTTTTATTGTATTAATGGTTTTACTCGGATTACTCACTCTTACATGGCGTGGAATCTATTTAGGCGGTTGATATGATAAAGCAATTATTCGAGCAAAATATTAACGATAAAAAAAAAGCAGAAGCTGCATATTTTGTATTTTCTGTTGTAGGTGCTTATCTCGTTTGGAAGCTCTGCTCATTTGTATTGGAAACGATGGAGCCGCAATGGTGGATAAGCTTTCAGAATGGTGTCGCCTATCTATTGATAAGTGTTGCGGTGTATCTAACAGATTTGTTCTTTTCTATAACTGCTCAATTTTTTGGCAGGAATATTTTCTTGTCAAACACGTCAGGTATTTATGTGGCTAATCATTGCTTAGGTATTCCTGCAATGGTTGTTTTTACATTAATCATTCTGTCGTTTGGAGGAGCATTAAAGCATAAATTATGGTATATCCCCTTGGGTATAATTGGGATACTCTTCATTAATTGTATGCGAATTGTAGGATTGGTGGTGTTATTAAAAAGATCGTCACCATTTTTTTGGGAACTGAATCATAAATATGCCTTACTAATTTTAACCTACGGCTTTATTTTTTGGATGGTGAAAGTTTGGATGGACAAGTTCGCTGATCAGGATTAGTTTCCTGTAATTAGATTTTTATAGAACATCATCATTTCTGAAGATGGCCAATCTACAGGTCCGGTTTTTTCGAATACTTTTTTCCCTTGCCGGTCGAAAATATAATTGGTAGGATAGGTGTGAACACCCAAACCTTTTAATGGATTTACGGTTTGAAGAAAAATGATTTTGCTGTCTGCATATTTATTTGCTAAGGTAATCAATTTAGTGCTGTCTTCATCACTCAAACAAATAACCCCCATGTCATCAGGATATAACGCTGCTGTTTTAGCCAACTCAGGCAATTCAGCCATGCATGGGCCACACCAAGTTTGATAAAAATCAACTATAACTACTTTGTTGCGAAGAATGGAATTTGGGAATGGTTTTCCATCTAATGTTTTTAACGCTAATCTACTGATGCTTATGGCAGGCGGTATGCGATAGTAATAATATAGTCCAACTACAATGAGCAGAACTGTTAGCCCCACGGCAATTTGCTGAAACCTATTATTATTCATATATTTTATTATAGTCGTTAACACTTCGTTGAATTACCTCTTTGGCTTCTGCCGCACCGTAGATAGAGGAAATCTGTACCTTCTGACTCGTGTCGTCAGGTAAGTTTTTATAGGTTAAAAAGTAGTGCTTTAATCGATTAAGTAGGCCACTTGGAATGTCGTTGATATCGTTCCACGATTCATATACATCGTCACCTTTAAGTACGCAAATAATTTTATCGTCAGCCTGATTATTGTCAATCATTCGAAATCCACCAATGGGAATAGCATTTACTAAAATGCCGTTTCTGTCTATGCGTTTCTCCGTCAAAATGCATACATCTAAGGGGTCTTGATCGCCAATAATATTTTTTAAGCCGGTTTTTTCCATACACAAATTGCCTACCTCAATATCACAAAGTGTTTTAGGGATGAATCCGTATAATGCCGGACAAATATTCGAGAAGCGTTGTGGGCGATCGATTTTCAGGATGCCGGTTTTTTTATCGACTTCGTATTTAATGGTATCTGTTGGTACTATCTCAATATAGGCAACACATTCGTTCGGTGTATTGCTGTGCAAATCTACACCGTGCCAAGGGTGAGCCGTGTTTGTTTGTTTATTCATAAAATCTTGCATAAAATTTACCAATCGCCTCCGGCACCACCTCCACTAAAATCGCCTCCGCCAAAACCACCGAAACCTCCTCCACTATCAGAGCTTCCTCCTCCACCCCAATCGCTTCCGCCACCAATAAAAGGGAAACCACCCGGATAAAATATTCCCCTCCTGCTAATGGTAGATTGATTTCTACGGCTCATAATAATGATGAAAATGAAGACGGCAATAAAAATTAAAATAGGCACCAATACGCTTCCCTCATTATCACTGCTGCTTGGATTTTCATTTACGAATTTTCCGGCAAGTACATCAAAAATTGAATTTGTAGTCGCATCAAAAGCTGCATAGTAGTTGCCATTCTTTAATTCAGGGACAAGTACGGTTTGGTATATCTGCTTACAAATATTTGCGTTCAGACCATCTTCAACACCGTATCCGGTGGCGATATAACCCTTGCGGTCTTGTTTTGAAATAAGAATAACCACACCATTATGCTTGTCTTTTTGCCCCACACCCCACTTATAACCCAATTGGGCAGCATATTCCTGTACCGGTGCCCCTTCTAATGTAGTGATAGTTACAATAGCAATTTGTGTTGAAGTAGAATCAGCATAAGCGTCTAACTTTTGCTCTAATTGTTGTTCTTCTGATGGCGAAAGCATATCGGCAAAGTCGTTCACCAAGCGCGGAGGATCAGGACGAGCAGGAATATTCTGCGCAACAATTCTTCCTGCCTGAACTAAGAGTAAAAGCAATAGAATAATGTAGCGGAAACGACTATTATCCTTCACTGATTTCATTGGGAAGTTCATTTTTGTCGTTAGTGGAATAAGGGAATAACTGCTTTAATTTATCTCCGATTTGAAGCACTACTGCGCACAAACCTTCTTCGTATTGTTCTTTTTTGAAAAAATCAGCCAACACAGCTAATGTATCACTCCAATAGTTTTCAGGAACTTGCACATGTATGCCTTTGTCTCCATAAATGGCAAACTTTCTATCGCCATGGGCAATGTAAATCAGTATGCCGTTTTTGTCTTTTGTGTCGTACATTTTTTGCTTGTTGAAAATCTCAACAGCTCTGTTAATAGGCTCTTTAGCCGGACAAGAAGATTCGATATGGATACGGATTTCTCCGCTGGTTTGCAACTCAGCCTCACGAATGGTATTTACAATTCGCGCCTTTTGTTCTGTGCTTAAAAAAGAATCTTTTTTAAAAAACATATTCTTTGTGTTGCAAACCTATCGGCTTACAATTTAATTTTAGTTGCTTTTTCAGCGCCAGCTTCAGCTTTGAAGTAGCCTTTTGGTTGAAATCCGAACATTCTAGCAGTAATTACATTCGGGAATGTTTGAATAGACGTATTGTACTCGTTCGACAAATCGTTGAATTTTTTGATTTGAAAAGCAATTCTGTTTTCAATATCAGTCAATTCGTTTCTAAGGTCTGTGTAGCCTTGTACAGCCTTTAAATCAGGGTATTGCTCGAAGGTTACCAATAATCTTGAAAGTGCTGATTGTGAACTCTGAAATTTATCGATGTCTTCTTGCGAAAGATTCGTTGGGTCAATTTTAGTTTGGGTAGCAGATGCGCGGGCCTGGATAATTTTCTCCAAAGTTTCTTGCTCGTATTTGCCGGCAGCTTTAACTGTTTCTACCAAATTGTCCACTAAGTTGGCTCGTCTTTGATATTCATTCTCTACATTCGACCATTGTGCAGTAACGGCCTCACGTCCACTTACCATACCATTATATCCGCAACTGTTCATTGTCATGGCAAAAACCACTAGCAGTCCTAAACGAAATAATTTCTTCATAGCTTTATTATTTTTACCGAAAATACTATTAATAACGTACCAATCAATATTCAAACGCCATTATGTCAGAATTAATAAACGACTTTAACAACTATCGCGCTCGTATGAACGAGGTGATTTTATCAAAGGATAATTTAGTGCTAAAACGATTTTGGAGCCTAGATAACCAAGCCTACAGCGATGGAGCGCTGAATGTGAAAACCAAAGAAATGCTTGGACTTGTAGCTTCCATGGTATTACGTTGTGACGATTGCATTAAATATCACTTGGGTAAATGCAAAGAAGTTGGTGTCACCACCGAAGAAATTTATGAAGTATTTGCCATTGCGAATTTGGTAGGTGGTTCTATCGTAATTCCGCACACGCGAAGAGCTGCTGAGTTTTGGGAAGAGCTACTCCTACAAGGCGCTTAAAACGACATGGCTAAAGATGTTGTGATGGCATAGTTTTTCGAAGAAGGTTTGCCGTGCAACTGAAAAATCTCGTCTTTGCTGAAATAGCCTTTGCCTTCTATTCTCCAAAGTAGATTTTTGAGAATGTTAATGTCCAAATTGGCAGAAACGCCATGGGTTTGAAATCCATTAGGCGTTGCCGTTGAAATAACTACTCCTGCAACATCGTTGTAATATTCATAGCGTGCTGCCATTGCTACTTTTGCAGTAGGAACATAACGCAATAAAACAGCAGGCGAATACCACAGATTATATTTCTTAGTTGCTACATTTTTTTGCTCAGCCCCGAAATCAACTCCAATAGTAATTCCAAACTGATCGGTAGGTTGAATGATGCCATAGAAGTTATGGTAGTAGCGCATTTTGCGGTCTGCATCGGGTTGGTTTGCGCCAAAGAATGTAGATGAATTTAAACTGAAAACAGTATTCGGCTTATACGTAATTTGCCATCCGAACGAGGGTAATGAGTTCCCTTTTATACGCTGAATTCTCTGCCATCCGTTTAAAAGTAAAACGGAAGCAAATAATTTTCCGTTATCCGAAGTGTAACTCAATTTTACTCCTGTTTCGAAGTAAGGTGTATTTTCTGCCATTATACTTCTTGTAAGCGTCCAACAATCTTTACTAATAGCACTTTCAAAGCCAATGTGCGAAGGGAAGATTCCACCATCTAACCACAACTCCTTTTTCTTAGATAAACGGAAGCCAATGTTGGCTTCAAAAATATAACGCAATGGAAATGGCTCAGCCGCCAAGTTGGCATTGGCATAGGTGCCATACATCAATGCCAGATTAGTGCGCAAATGCGAAGCCGAATAATTCAACTTGGCGTAGATGAGATTGAGGTTTACTTCATTATTACGGTTGTGGCTATAAATAAAATCCGGTCGGTTGCCATTCTGTGGCTTACCGAAATCATAACCGTAGTAGGCTTCCGCAAAGCCCGTAAAGGTGAGTTTGCCTTTGAAAGCTGTTTTAATTTTTATGGCAGTTGAGTCAGAATTGGCTTTTGCAAATATAGGTGGTGTGTGAATGCAAAATAGTATGAAGCAAAGGAAAAAAGGTAATGGTGTATTGTTTTTCATGATAGTAAAGCAAAGCTACAGTTTGTCAAAAAGCATTCCAAACAAAATCTCTTCACATTACAGAAACTTTATCTAGTTTTACACCATCATCCGGGGGCGTTTCCATTTAGGAATCTGAGAAGTACCCATCGAACCTGCACACGGTAATGCGTGCGAAGGGAAGGAACAGCTTGGCTATTGGCCGCATCCGGATAAATATTTAATTTCAAAAATCCGGATTGATGAATAAGATGTACATTTTATGTTTTACGATTTTGCCAATAGCATTATTGGCACAACAAGATTCTACATCAAAAGTGGTGTTCCAAGATGTAATTGTCAATGCCGTGAAAGCCACGGATAAAGATCCGCATACCCAAACATCGCTCACCAAAACGCAACTGAATGAGCGCAACACCGGTCGAGATTTACCTTACTTACTCGATCAACAACCGAATGTGATTGTTACATCCGATGCCGGTGCGGGAACAGGTTACACGGGTATGCGCATTCGCGGAAGCGATTTGTCGCGCATCAATGTGACTATCAACGGTATCCCTATGAATGATGCAGAATCTCAACAAGTTTATTTTGTGGATATGCCCGATTTAGCTTCGAGTACGAATGCTATACAAATTCAACGTGGTGTAGGCGCTTCTACCAATGGTGGTGGGGCATTTGGTGCTTCGGTGAATATGCAAACCAATGGATTTTCTCCGCATGCTTATGGAAGATTTGCAACGAATTACGGTTCCTTCAACACTTGGAAGCATACATTGGAAGGCGGTAGCGGCTTGATAAAAAATAAATTTTTTATTGAAGGTCGATTGTCGAAAATTAGCTCCGATGGATATATCGATCGCGCGAAATCCGACTTGTGGTCGTACTACATTCACACCGGCCTGCTGTTGAACAAAACAAAAATTCAACTGATTCATTTCAGCGGTTTCGAAAAAACCTATCAGGCATGGAATGGCGTGCCCGAAGATTCGTTGAACACCAATCCCCGCTTCAACTCTGCGGGAACCGATTATGGCGCTAACCCTGTACCTTGGAGCAATCAAATCGATAATTATCGCCAGCATTATATGCAACTTTTTTTGACTCAAACCATCAGCCGCCATTGGAGTTTGAATGTGGCGGGTTTTACCACTATCGGTAAAGGCTATTACGAAGAATACAAAGTGGATCAGAAACTCAAGAAGTATCAGTTGTCTTCAGCTACAGCAACGCGTGCTGATGTTATTCGCAGACGATGGCTCGATAATATATACTATGGAGGTTTATTAGGTATTGGTTATGAAAAGAAAAAAGTGGATGTGAAATTCGGTGGTATGTTTTCGCAATACCAAGGCAAGCATTATGGTACTGTGGTTTGGTGCCGTGAATGCGAAACGGTCAATATGTCAAATAAGTATTATTATTCCACGGGGTTGAAGCGCGACATCAATTTCTTCGCGAAAGTGAACTATAGTCTTGTGCCGAAGTTGATGTTGTATGCAGATGTACAATATCGTTTCGTGCAACATACCATTCAGGGCAACAACAACGATTTAGTTGATTTCGATATAAAAAATACTTGGCATTTTTTCAATCCTAAAGCCGGCTTAAAGGTGTTCATGAATGCAAAAAATCAATTGTATGCATCCTTTGCAATGGCGAACAAAGAGCCATCCCGCGATGAACAAATCAATAATCAAAACAGTCCATTACAGCCTGAAACGCTTTATGATGCCGAGTTAGGTTATCAATACAAACAAAAACGATTTTCATTGCAACTGAACGGCTATTTCATGTATTATAAAAATCAATTACTCCTTTCCGGAAAGTTGAACGATGTGGGCAATCCTATCAAAATCAATACACCAAAAAGTTTCAGAGCAGGAGTGGAGTTGGCTGCTGATGGTGTATTGTGGGAAGCAAAGAGCGATCAACGGGCATTGCTCTCTGCAGGTTTGAATTTATCCTATTCCGTAAATCGAATTATTAATTTTCAAGAGAAAGTACCAACGTACGATGCCGATTATAATTTGATAGATACTGCTTATATGGTGAACTATTACCCAACAACAACCATTGCATTTTCACCTTCCATTGTGGGTGGATTTACCTTGGCATCGGAACCTATCAAAAACTTCCAAATAAAATTATTGCTGAAATATATTTCTCGTCAATATCTCGATAATACACAAGCTGTTGAACGCTCTATTAAACCTTATGCTTACGGTGATATCACCCTCAGTTATTTGTATCCGATTAAAAATCAAAAATCTGTCCGCTTCAATTTTTCGATCTATAATTTCTGGAATCAGAAATATGTATCGAATGGCTACACCTACCGAGAACGCTATGTTGCAACAGATGGTTCGGTATCAGATCCCGCACATTACAATTATTATTATCCGCAAGCCGGTATACATTGCACCGGTGGCATAGACGTTAATTTCTGATGAAAAGCATAACCCAAATATTCAGTACAACTACCATTGCATTTTCGATTTTGCAATACGATGTGAGTTATATAGAACTGATAGGAACCATTGCGGGCTTGCTTTCGGTGTGGTGGGCTACGCGAAATAATATCCTCACATGGTATATTGGTTTTGTGAATGTGGTAGCTTTTTTACTGATTTTTTTTCAAGTACAGCTCTATGCTGATGTGTTGTTACAGGTGTTTTATTTGTTCGCAACGGCCTATGGCTTATGGAAGTGGCAAGAACAAGTGGGGCAAGAAGAATTAAAAATTACACACATCGATAAGCAAGGTGCTTTATTCGTAATTGCAACGACAGTTCTGTTGTTTTCTCTTTTTTATGCCTTTACAAATCTTTTGTCTGTTGTGTTTGCTGATCAGCAATTGAAGCCTCCTGCTTATGCTTTTGCAGATTCACTGTTGTCTTCCGGAAGTGTTGTTACTACGGTGCTCATTGCTCGCAAACGAATTGAAGC
>ENA-UOYA01001729-UOYA01001729.1-activated-sludge-metagenome-genome-assembly--contig:-NODE-1729-length-22365-cov-23.957822_pt1 | contig 22365 bp, 7 predicted proteins | sample MGYA00238163_ERZ764804 | MGnify/ENA primary metagenome ERZ764804 (study PRJEB28919, sample SAMN05720223) | activated sludge metagenome | isolation source: Anaerobic digester | place: Hong Kong... | reverse complement strand
TCTTCACAAGCGCTAAAGCTTCCTGAGCTTGCCGTTCTGCCTCAGCTTCTGCCTTCTGCAGAGCCAAACCTTCCTGTTTATATTTCTCACATGGCGAAACCATGAAAACCTGCTGACCTTTTGCAGTCGCCTGCTTTTGGCACTGTTCAAGAATTATAAGATAATATTGCTTCGCTTCCCGTAAAAGGATAATTCCTTGCTCATAATCCTTCACAGTACCATAATTCCAAAGCGATTGATCCGCAAAAACCTTGCTTTCAGCTCGTGCGAATTCATTTGTGTAATCTTTGAGTACATCGCATTTTTCAATTGCAGCTCTGATTTGTGTTACACAGGCATATTCCGCAGAGTATTCATATGCCGCTGAAGCTTTTTTACAGGTTGCAACAGCATTTGGCAGATCTCCAGCTGACTTTAGCGCCATAGCTTTGATATACAAATCCTGCGCAGACTTGAATCGATCCTTTGCCACATTGTCAGCACCGGAATCAAGCGCCTTTTTAATCATGGCATCTGCATGGGCTTTTTCTGCGCGGCACTCCATCGATAATTTTTGGAAATCATCCGAAAGAATGGACGAAACTGTCTGATACAATTTTTTCGAAGTCGTATATTTCAGGTTATCATATGCCAAATCTGCAGATTTTATCGCGTTGAGCGCATCATTATATTGTTCAGGGAAATCAGCCTTCAGCGTATTCTGTTCTGCCCACATAATCCGCCGATACGCGTCCAGTTGAACGCTTTCCACGTCTTCTTTTTTGTCAGTCGCCATCGCGATATCCGCTTCTATACGCGAACGCTCAGTATTGCAGCACAGCGATGCGCATGAAGAAAACATTAAAACCGGAATAGCGAAGACTATAAATATTATGGGAAGAAATCGCCGTATATTTTTCATTTGAACCTCCTGAAATATAAAAACACTTGGTGCCAAACTTCTTTAAAAGCTGCTTAATTTTGAATAACTATCTGATAATACAATTCACCTCGTTCTCCAGCCTTGAGTCTGAAAATCCCATCGGCAAAACGAGCGGATAACGCAGGATCTGCGGTTAAGGCATTAAAATCGATATAGACAGGCGCATGTGCTCCCGCAGAATCAGCATAAACATCCACTGTCGCATCAGCAAAATAAAAAACAAAATGCAGGGCATGTGTCGGAGTACTAGAAGGATAAGCAGCAGTCACCAAATCAGAAAATGGCGGTATCGGGTCAGATATGATAATCGTGCTGATTTCTTTCGCGGAATAATTCTGGAAAGAAATTCTATACTCAATTGTTTCACCTGGTTTGCCATCGGCTTTGTTACCGAATGCCCCTGCCAAGGTCAGATTTCTGGTTTCTTTTTTCATGAAGAGCTGCGAACTGCCAACCGTCGTGGTATCTTTGACCGTACGGTAAACCTGTGAGTCATAAGTATAGGTTGCTTTCACGGTTGTCACATTGACGCTGTTTCCAGCGGCGCTGGAAGGTATGAAAACACGGACTGCAATGTTTGCTGTATCATTGACGGCGCCTGCCGCGCCAAGCGTTACCTTGGTTATAGGACCGCCGGTAATCTGCCCTGCCGCATTGACCAGGTAGAAAAGCGAACTCCAGCCGAGAGAATTCGTAGCCGTTAACTGAATATCGTCAGCGATCGCTCCATTGTTTTTAACCGTATGCAAGTAAATGATCTCACCGCCAGCTCTTCCGCTTCCCATATTGTCGGGTCTCAAGACCAGCCGCCCCTCAGCAGCTTGAACATATATATAATCATCTGAATAAGTACTGTACCCAGATCCTGGACCGCCGACCGAGTATGAACTGACTGGATTGATTGCGTCCTTCATCGCGGTCCCTCTGATTCTGGCATCAATCCAGTAATCGGAATTCGGTCTGCCCTCAATAACATCAAGTGTTAAAACAAAAGTTTTTTCTTGCCCTGCATTAAAGTTGCTCATATTGCTGATAGTTATCGTGTTTCCCGCTACACTGACACTGCCGCCGCAGTTATTGGTATACACAGGGTGTGTAAAACCATTGCCAAAATTGAGAACAAAAGGCTCATTGATTGAACCAGCTACTTTGGCTACATTAGCCGCTACTGCATCACCATTATTTTTTATTTTTATTGTAAATGTTTTTTGTAGTTCACCTGGCTGAACCACAGGAGTTGCCGGGTCAATCGAAATATCGAGATCTGCTTGATAAGGATCTACAGGCAAATTATTTGATGCCTTATTAGCTGCAGTCGGCGACCCTGAATCTATGTAATGATAATATAAAGTTGCTGTTACCGTTGAGTTAGGAATGGCTGGAGGCTCGCTGTTCTGCCCATACCCGGAGGGAACTGTATCGAGATATCGGCCATCTGCTTCAGCATAAAAATCCAGAGTAATGGTTTCACCCTGATCGATATAGTCAATTTTGGTATTGTCCCACCGCAGTTCCCCTCTACCAGCATCTCCAAGAGCAGTTGTGTTGGTTATGGAAGATGGAGAAGCTGTCAGCGTATGCCCTGATTTTCCTGAGATAGTTGGAGGATAACTGGCACTATCGTTAAAATTAAATCCTGTCGGCGGTTTGATAGTTAGGTAGTCCCCGGCATCTAGAAGCGCTCTGGTTCCTGCATTTGCTATTTGAATCCGCAAATGACCACCATCATTTCTAAATTGAGTCGTCCCAGTCACCCCATAGGTTTGGGTGCTGACTGTTATGGTGAGTACCGGAATTGTTCTCAAGCTCAAATTGGATGCTGCTGTGGTTTGCTCCATAGCCGGCACCGTACCGGAACAGCTTCCGCATCCCCATTTTACAGTTGCCTGATGAATTGTATCGCTTGTAGCGTCGTTCACCGTACCCTGGTATATAATGATATATTCCTGGGACATATCTGAAGTATTGATTGACATTTCACCTAATGAAAGCGGAGAACCTGACACCCCTGGCTGCCAAGCATTCGCAACACCATCTACGTTCGTAGAACCTGCAATCCAGGTGACATTAGCCGGTAAAATTGTTTCAAGCCGCACATTGGACGCGAGGAAATCCCCGACACTTTTAAGCGTTATACGATACTCAATAGTTTCGCCATAATCCGCAAGCACTTGATTGGTCGTGAAAGTTCCGCCATCAGTCACATTTCTGCTTTCGTTGATTATCGTCACCTTAGGATTTGCCGCATAGGTTGTCAATATCGATACCGGTGAAACATTGATTGAGCCGCCCGTTGTCGCGTTATATGGCGGATCTACTGCAACTGAAGCATTCGCCTTCTTATCACCATTGGTATATGCCTGCGCACCGGAACAGCCATCAATGACAGCGTCAAACTGAATTTCAATTTCAATACCAGTTGCCATTGAATGCTCGCCATAGCTGTCAAGCGGTAATACACTGGAAAAATCCCAGGTAACCCCCACTCCGGAAGCAGATGTTCCGGAAGTTACAACCGTGGGTGAGCCAGTCAGCGCTCCGCTCGATATACTATAGGTTTCGTTTCCAACATAAACAAATCCCTTGGGCAATACTTCAGTCACTATCGTATTATACGCCCGTACGGTGCCTGCGTTTTTTGTTTTAACTGTAAATCGTGAATTATGCCCGCAATAATCAGTCCTGTGATCCACGGAATGTGCTGAAATAATAACTTGTGTCGGCGGCAGCAGTACTGAGGTTGTTTTTGTAATCTGTTCGCAATACGATGTTCCGCTTCCCCATCCCGAAACAACCGATATCCCCAGAGAACTGTTGCTGACAACCAGATCCCTGATATCGATATAACGTTTTTCACCAGGTGCTATTTGGTTATATCGGAAAGTCACATCATTATCTCCCGATATACCAGTTACTGTGTCTGGTGAAGGACCGCTTGGAATACTATGGGTCGAGTATTTCAAACTTGTACCGTTATCAACTTGAACATCTGTGTTGAAAGCAACACCTGAACCTTTATTCCAAATCGTAATTTTAAATATCGGGTATTTATCGTAGGCGCTGATTGTTGTCGGTTGAACCTGAATATCAAGCGCCGCTTTCCTGACAAGAACAGGCTGGCCGGTCGCGCTTGCTGTCTGTGTTCTGTTTACTTCATTATCACTGCAGCGAGTATTATATTTTAACTGCGCATTCCATGTTTTAGCATTTGCGTCACACCCTTTGCGCATATAGAAGGTGATAGATGGCGATGGCCCTGATCCATTGCTATTCGCAACACTTCGCAAATCCGAGGTGAATGTCCATTCATATTTGTTGCCACTCTGAACTGGTGCAAACGCAGCAATTGCCGTTCCATCTATTGTATAGAAGTTGTTAAAAACGATTGGGTATGTTGGATCTCCAACACCACCTACCAGTGAATAATTACCAAGCGTATCAAGCGTGATAATGGGATCATACAGAGGCCATGGATTATTGGCATTTAAAGAGAGTGTAAATTGCTTTATTTCTGCGACATCAATGATTGTTGGGGATGCAGTAGCGACTGAAACCGAGCTTGCACTGATGTCGACTAACGTACCTTTTTCATAATAATCTTTGGAGACACAGGGAGGTGAAAAACCTGGAATTGTCAAACGGGTAAAATCCACACCATTGCCTCCGGCAGAGCCGGAATTCAAATCATAGACAACTTCTAGGGTCGCACCTGCATTCGGCTTTGGAGCAGCTGTAGAATCAAGATACCCTAAATCCAGCGGTACTGTACTGAAATTTACAGCAGAGAAATCTGAAGCATATGAAGTTCCATCAACCTTTACGGAAACAATTGTATTGAAAGTTTGACCGAAGCTCATTTGATCGTACAACGATAAATTGTGTCCAAGGCCATCGGTATCAGACCATGTTGATGGGGCATTTGCTCCTGTATTAAATGTATAGGTCACCGTGTATCGGTTGACCGTGCAGACTTCCCCGCGTGTCAGACCCGCGTCAAGAACTGAAGTCATTGAATTATAATATTGAACAGATTTTGAGGACGTATTGACAGGGCCTATATAGTCATCGATAAAGGTGCTTGTCGATGCTCCAGCCGTTAAGAGGATAGAACATCCAATACACGTAGAGAGATTATGTACCGCCGTCATTGAGGTTGAAAATGAAGTATCAGTGCCTGCACCGCATGAGTTAGGAGCCGTGAGCTGAACGGTTTTCCCGAACGACTCTCCTGGTGTCAGAACTTCTCCGCTCCAGGTAATCTGGTTGCCGGAAATCGTACCGCCAGCTGCATCGGTGACGGTATATCCTGTTGGATAATTGAAAACAAAATTGAATCCAAGATTCCCGTATGAGGCATCAGCGTTGTATGTTCCTGTAAAGCTATACGAACGATTGGTATCATTTGCATGAACAACACGAGGACCTGTCAATGTCATACTGGCACTTGGAACAGAAGAAGTCTGCACGGTCAACGGAATGGGACCGACGACCGGCGGAGCACCTGATACGCCGCATTCATCGGTATATTGAGGAAAGAGAATAAGACTCGCGTTCGAAGTCGGGGGACAAGCAGAACCAGTCGGGCCTATGGTAAAGGTAAACTCAACAACAGGCCGAGTTCCACCTGCCTTGCTTACCTGCCCAATACTGAACGTTTTAGTACCGGCATTCCAGGTAACTGACCCTGAACCGCCTGTTGTTACATTGATATTTTTTATTCCCCAGTCAGCGGGCATTCCAGTCAATGCAAGGTTAAAATTTTCAGCGGGACCAGGTCCCGTATTCTCCACTCTGATAGTGCTGGTATTGCCATTTTCCGGGTATCCGCAGTAGGCAAGCGGATTCGGGAAGCTCTGCGCTAGAGAAACTACCGGCAAATTTTTTACAAACTGCGCAGCAGCGGCAGCTGAAACCGATCCACATTGATTGACCCCGTCATTCCAAGTTCCGCTTATATTAGTCGACCAGTCATTGCAGCCGGTAACTGTAACGGTCAGGGTATATGTTTTCGTAGTATTAGGTGATATCGCACCGGTATTCCAGCTGGCTCCTGTAGACCAGTCACCGGTGTACGATACAGAATTGCCATCCGAGTCTTTCAGACTGACAAAGGTATACCCAGTTCCCAAAGTTTGTGTCAGATTCAATCCTGAAACGATATCACCCGGGCCGCCGTTTGAGGCAACAATATCCCAGACAACCGTGTCACCTTTATGAACCGTTGGCTGAGTGCTTCCCCCAGACGTTACTTTGAGCGATGGTGAAGGAGTTTTTATTGTAATAGCGGAAGAATCTGCCAATGTTGAAGTGCAGTGCGCATAGGCAGACATTACCTGCCCCGACACCGTCCCGCATGAAGGAATAGCCTTAAAAGTAAAATCCTTAAACGAATTTGCATTGATAGTCTGACTGGACCAGGTAATGGTTGAAGGCGAACCAGTAACAACCGTACCGCCGCCTGCATTGGAAATTCTAAAGCCCGCAGGCACCCTGGCTACAATGGTTCGCCCAGTAGCCGTCGTTCCATTGGTGTTATTGACTCTAACAACCCAAGTCCCTTCTTGCCCAACAGATATCGATGTTGTTTCTGTCTGAAAGCTCACACCCAACGTAAGGATGGTAATTGCTGATGAACTTCTCGTGACAGCACTAACAGCAGCCTGCATGACTCCTCCAGAACTAGCGGTACAGTCTGGCTTTGCACTAAATGTCTTTTCTATATATCCACCACCTCCATTTATGGTAAGCCCAGACCAGGTAAGTGTATGAGGCGGACCAAGAGAATCAGCGCCTCCACCGGCGCTTGTAACCACATAACCGCTTGGCAAGGTAACAGTCAGCGTTTGCCCCGTAACAGTTCCAGCATCAGGATTGGTAATTCTGATGGTCCATGTCCCTGCTGCATCGACAAACAGAGATGTTGCTTGTGCCTGAAAAGTTAATGTCAGCGCTGCAAACGCTTGAAGAGGGATAAGCAGAAAAATGAATGCGGCAAAGACAAGTGATACATTCCGCTTCATGCAAACTCCTCCAGAACAGAAGCTTCCAGACGTACCGAAGCGCGATTATCGATCCAGACCAAACGTTGTTTCATCAAATTTCATCCTTAATCCAATAAAGAAACCGATGGAATGATAGCTGTTTTCGACCATGTCCGGATCAGCCAGACCCCGATAATTCCATCCGGCAGAGGCATAGAGATTCTCGACCAGCTTATACCCAGTTTCAACGCCTGCATAATAATCGACTGTACCGTCCGACCAATGCGGCATGATACCAAAATGGAATCCAAAGTCCACATTCTTTATCACATCATACAGGACACGTATCGAATAGAGATCCAGGAAACTGCTGGTAGAAACCCCATTGGCATTGTCATACATCCACTTGATTGTATACTTGGGGCTGACCGTCAAAGCAGCGACAGGCTGCCAGTTCGCCTCAACCGTGTTTACCAGCTTTATCGAACGGATAGCATCTTTAGTCAGCTTATCTGTTAAAGACAACCGTCCAAGCAGTTGCAGGTTGTCGCTGGTAACAGGCCGGAAAGCGACACCGGAAACAAAAGAGTTCAGGAAATCATTACCGCCTGAATAATACGTTGTATAAGCAAAGGTATCTTTCAAGCTATAGGAAAGATTAGCTTCAACCTTTCGCATACTTGAGATTTCAGCAAGATATTTGATATCCGTCGTGCCAAATCGAGCTTCAAGTTTGAGCGAGTTCTTTGTTATTTCAGACAGATAGGTGAAATTGAGCGTTGGCGCTACAAAAGTGTCATTAGCGGAACCGCTGAAGACATACATGGATTCCAGCCCAACATCAGCACTTACGGTATCACTGAAAACAATTCTGTTCTTAATGCCGAAATTGGCGACATTCCGCGGTACATCGACAGAATCTTCCATGCCGTAATTTGCAAAGGCATACGTGTTGCTGAAGAGTTGCGATGTGACACCCAAAACCGTTCTGCCAAGCAAAGTCGCCCCATATCCCATCCATTCATGGCCAAATAATACTTTGGTGCCGGAAAGGATCCGGTATTCAGCACCAACAAAAACCCGGTCGGAATAACCGGAAAGCGAAGCGTCAACCCCAGTATCAAGGTATCCCGCCCCCAGCGGAGAACCGTTCGCGCTGGTGCTGGTCATTCGGTCAAACAAGGTTGGTGTACTGGTGTAGGCATTCGAAGGCAGATGATCTCCTGAAATGACCTGTTCGGCAAATGCTGTCAGAGTAAAGGTATCGGTTAAGTCCAATGCAGCACCTATTTTCCCAAGCATGGCTTTCTGGTTGTAACTTGATGCCGCGAGGTCGACATAGCGAAGGCCGAGAATCGCTCTGACAGCATCTGCCAGCTTTATTTTGCCCTGAATTCCGGCGCTGATCACGGTATCATTCGTTTTCAAATTCTCTTTGCTGACTGCGTCAATCTGCCAATCTGTCCGATCTCCCGGCTTGGACTGTATCAACAAAGCATATTCCTGCAGCGCGCCGCTGAAGGAAGAAAGGCTTGGGTTTCTAAAATCACTGTCGGCAAAATAATATCGCGCAGTACCTTTCAAATCATTGCCAAAATCAACTTTGAAAGATACGGTCTGAGCCTGGCCATTTCTGATTGCTAAGGTTTGTTGGTCATATACCGAGCTCCAGGCAGCCTCGGCTTTGGCGGAGACATTTTTATTGAACACAACGGTCGCATCAGCGCCATAGAGCAGGTCATTATGGAGTGAGCCTTGCTCAAGAATCCCAGTTGCTCCGACTATCAAACCATCGCTAAAGAGCTTCAGCCTCGGCCGAACGCCGAAAATCGAATTTTTATCGGCACCTTCTTTAACTTCATAGACAACGACTATGAAAACCGGATTGCCAGCAGAATCATTGCTTCGGACTGGCTCCCTGAAAAGAATGCTTCCATCCGCATAATTTATCCAATAGTCGGTATATCGGGATAAAAGCTGTGATGCTAAAACCAGGGAAGGATTATCCTTTGATCTCGTTTCAATCCTAATTTTATCGCTGTTTTCTACAAACCCTTTTCTGGTCAGATAATAATAGCCAGATGTTCCTTCTCCGCGAATTTCTTCCTTTACAACGGCCTGATTTGTTGATGTCCAAAATCCCTTGATGTCATATAAGCAATTATCGAAGGAAGCTTTTACACCGGTAAATGTACGGTTATAAGGAACAAGTTCTGTATCACGAAAATCGGTCGTGTAATCACCATAAAGCGCATAACTTCGATCTTTTTCAATTTTGAGAAATTTTCCATCAGAGGTTTCCGCGTCATATTTCTGAATGCTCGCATCACCGTAAATTGGGAAATTCTTGTCCGGCTGAAGTTCCTGGAAAAGCCTTTCATCATTGACAGGAGGCTTGGAATCGAATGAAGCGGTCAGAACATAGCAACCGAAGATGGTTCCTTTTGCGAAAAACGCAAGTCTTCCATCCACCGACAACCCGGGAGGGTCGCCAACCACATCACCGTATTGATTCGCCTTATTGATCGAATACGTCGCAATGCCTTGTCCATATCCTGCTACAATCCAGTTTCGCAGATAGGGCATGAATTCGAGCTCAAACGTCTCGGTATAATTGCCGGCGATAATACCAAGCTGCCGTTTCCCCGCGGTAAATTCCGGCGAAATGACTACCTTTGCTTTTCCATCCTTTATTCTTGCCTGAAAACCATCCTGCTGAGGATTGGCATCCTGGCTGACAAATCGACCTGAATTCAGCGTCAGTGTAACGAAGGAGCCTTCTGGCATAACAATGCCAGCTTTATCAAGCGGGGTCAAAATAATATCTGGCTCGGTTTTTCCATCTGCGAAAAGCACCTTAGGACTAGTCTCTACCTTGACCGATGCGACTTTTCCAGCCAGATATACCTTTCGTGTAAAACCAACTGAACCAGTTTCTTCATTATAATATGAGAATTCCAGCATATTTTCGCCCTCGGTCAGGGGAACTCCAATATAGTCATTCTGAATGTACTTCTGTGCTTCATAAATAATCTGCCGCCCTATGGCAGATTCGGAAACCGTCACGCCATTGATTTTCAGCTCTGGCTTTGTGTCGAGTGGGAATCGCACCATTACAGTAATTTTATCTCGCACCCAATAGGTTGCGCTTTCTTCCGGGCTAATAAATCCAAAGGAAATCGCTTCACTCTGTTTTTTGATATCTGGCAATGCCGCTGACGATGCCTCTGGCTGAATCATTCGATATATACCAGCCAATTTCAAAGCTTCTTCAGGATTTTTCAGTTTCTGACATTCGATCGGATCTTCCGAGATGATGCTCACAATGTTCTGCGGATTAATACCAAGCACGTAATGGTTCAGCCGAAGATTCTTGTCTGCCAGATAATGTATCGTCACTTCATTTCCGCGGGCGAATTCAGGCACATTTGTGTTCTGGCTGTTCTTATCATAGCTGGCTGTGTCAAAAGCGCTGTCAGCCTCCGGCAGCCGAATCCAAATCGCCCCCTCAAACGGGAAAACAGCGGTCGGTACTTTATTGTCGATAAAGATGGACTGCAGGTCTATCGCATCAAGCGGTGTATCGAAGAATTTCTTGCCAGCGGCCGGTTGTGTGTTACCGATAAAGTTCGGTACAACCACCAAATATGTAAAATTAATCGGCCCCGCGGATTTTTTATCCAGCTTGACTCGAATGAGATTTTCCGTCAGCGAGGTTTCTGAAGGATTAACAGTATATGTTAATGCAATGCATACATTTTTTTCAGAAGTTACCGTTTCCTTGGGGAGCCCGTCCTTAACCTCACCTAAATCGATCGTTTCAATATCTGGTGTTTTTTCAGCAACCCTGAAATTAGCCTTGTACAATTCACCGCGCTGAAGATTGACCAGGATTGAATCACTGTCCCCCAAACCGCTGACGCGAGAGGTAGGAAGAAGCGAGATTCCCTTGGGCAAGGAACTGCGATCCAGCTTAATCACATGAGTGCCGGCTTTTATATCTTCAAAATGATACTTGCCTTGACTATCGGTTATCGTATAAGTGCCGTTTTCAAGATAGATTCGAACGCCAGGAACACCGGTCTCACCCTCATCAACCATACGGTTATCATTCAGGTCGAAATAAACCCGACCTACTATGGTTTGCGAGTCAACATTCAGGCTGTCATAAACCACTAACCGCGCTGATGCGGTATTGGATGTCGCGACCGTGCCTGACATGAGAACGCCTTTCGCGTAAACAGCATTGAAGTTTTCGCCTGGTTTGGCTGTCGGGCCAACAGTGACCGCGTAGGAAAGCACTTTTTGCGAAGAAACGGGGATGCCGCCAATATCAGTCCACACCAGCGTACGTGTTCCCGCTATCGGAGAAGGATCGCCGATAGAAACTCCATCCAGGGTTGAACTGCCGGCAATATAATGGAAACCGGCTGGCAGGGTGTCATAAATGGTAACCGGTGAAGAAATCGGAGCTGTTGTGCTGACATTTTTTATCCGAACAGAATACCGGGCAATTGCGCTGATACCAACCGCAGCCTTATCAGCCATTTTCTCGACAACGAGCCGATTAGGGCGCATAGCCATATTGGTAACAGTATTGGAAATCGCTGTCGGCATTCCTTCTGCGGTAATGGAAGCCTTGTTATCGATGGTTGCACCGTCCGGGAGCGCCGCGTCAAGAATCGCATCAAAGCTGACAGTTCCAATAAATCCTGCAGGAATGTTTGGGAAGGTCCAAACGATTTTCCCCGTCGTTCCGGCAGGATCTGACGGTGAAAAGACTGATGCTACAGAAATAGTTGCAGGCAGTCCTCCAATACTTCCGGTAATGGTTCCGTTGCTGATATTTGTAGGACTCTGCAACTGGACTGGAAGGATATCGAACAATGATGCATTGACTGCATCGAAGCTTCCCGCATTTCCAAAGTTAATGGTGTAGTGAATCGTTGCACCTGGCACAACATCGGGGAATGGGGTCGATGTTTTCAAGAATGGGACCCAAACAGCATCGGTAAAGAGGATCCTATCGATCGTTTCAGATTGTATTGCGGCATCGGTCCGAGATACAGCCAGAAGTTTTACATCATGGGAAACGGTGTCGAAGGGGATGCCGGTTGGTATGATAACCTCGGTTAAAAAGGTATAGCTTTCTCCAGGGGCCAACGGCCCTATGGTTCCTCGGCTGATTCCTCTCGCAAAAACCAAAGGTGTTATGCCGTCTTCCTGGTAAAAACGGACTGCGGCTCCAGGTATTTCATTGGATGACCAGGCATATTCGATATCGTAACGGTCAGAAGTACTGCCGGTGTTTTTTACTGTGTTCCAGAAAACCAACCGGTAAGACGCTGATAGGGAGCTGGGAACAAAATCAGCGCTTGAAATGTCAGCAGAGTAGGTGATGGTGTATGGTCCCGTCTTAAGCGATGGGGTTTTATAGCTTCCAGCTCCAATGCCAAGCGGATCACCGCGGGGGCCAAGGGCAACGTCAGGAGCCTTCTTAACCATGACAACCGCAGTATTGGTCCAGTTTTCCTGAGGACCTGTGGAGTTTGCCCAAACTACCTTGGCGGAATTTTCAATAGTATCCTGCGTGAGTGTCGGATCAGCATGCCCGATCCATACATATTCAGCAGTTTGACCATTTGACAAACTGCCTTCATGGAAGAATCCGACAGCCGTTATCGAAGCGGTTCCACCCCAGGCAATGACATTACCGTCAATAGACCAAGAGCCGTTTGAATAGCCGTAGAGAACTGTGACCGAACTATTCCTTGGTACTGGAAAATCTACCGCGGGGTTGCCGGTAACTGAAAGTCCGGAAGGGATGAGGTCTTGCACGAAAAGTCCGGATGCAGCTTCAAAATCCAACGGATTGCCATCGAGGTCAATGGCAGTAAAGGCGGCTGGGGTCGTCGGATGATTACCAATATTCGTTGCCTTAATAACATATCGCACGGTTCCGCCAGGCGAGCATTGCGTTGTGCTCGCGCTTTTTGAAACAGCAAGCGCGGCATCCGTTGTCACTTCAAGTCTCCGCCAATTGTTGTCATCAATTTTGCTTGAATCGTGTTTTGATTGCCCGATGAGGCTAAAAAGCAGGTACTGTCCAGCTGCGGCAAAACTTCTGACATCCACCATGACCAGTAGTGATATGGTTTCACTCGGCGCTAGCGTGCCTGTTTCTGCAATACTCTGCTCTCCAGGATCCAGAAAACCGTTACCGTTTTGATCCCAATAGACAGCGATGGCGCCATACTGAAGATTGCTCCCAGCACCTATCAAGAACGAAAGCGAATAGCTATCAGCGGCATTCCCTGTATTCGTCAGAGAAAAAGGAAGGACGGCTTCCGTCCCCGGCGCAGTTTGTTGGAAAATCGGGGTTACCTGAGTTCCATCCAAGAGTATCGAAATTCCATAAACAGCGCGAACTTCAGTGACAACCTGGTTTGATTCGGCGGTATAAGTCTGGCCGTCAATTTGATACGAGGCAATCGCAATATTGGTAATCTTGGTACCAGCCTGAGTAGGCGCTTGTGCAGAAACCAATCCTGCTAAGGCAAAAAACAAAAGCAAAAGGAAAATTGAGAATATGTTCTTCGGTACTGTGAATCTATGATTTTCTTGCAATCCGGGCACTTAATCTACTTCCCTCTTATACAACAAGAATTTATTCTCAGTTTTCCTGGAAAGAAAACGTTTTTCGCTCCCAGCCAAAACCAGGAGCGAAAAACGTTTTTTACTCAAGCAATTTATTTAATTCTGACCCTGAAAACTACAGAGCCGCTTGCACCGCCGCCAAGAGAACCGATGGTCCACCTGATATTGGTGACCGCATAGTCATATCCAGCAGGAGCGCCGCCGCCAGTAGATGTTGGCACATAGACCCATGTCGCACCATTATCATTCGAATACTCTATCGCAGTTCCGCCAGTCGCGCTGGAAACTTTGAAGCCTGTGTACTGAGGAATGGAATCATAGATATACATACTTGTCAGCGCCTTGGAACCCAGATTCTGGTAGGTAATCGTGTATTCAAGTTCATCACCCGGCTGGTTCAAAGCGGCTGTATCCGCCGTATTAAAGGAAGCGACACTCTTCGTCAGTTTCAGATTTCCACCGACAACCGTTGTCGTATCGATTCTGGTAATCGATGTTGCATGATCGTTGGTCGCCTTTACTTTCCCTGCATCAACCGCACCTACTGCCTCACTCGACGGGACAAACACTTTCACATAGATGGTCTGTTCAGCACCTACTCCAAGAGAAATTCCGCTCAAAGAAACAGAATAGGTTGTTCCATCGGTAGAAAAAGTATAAATCCAACCGGTCCTCGGTGTAGAATCAAGCGCAACAGTAAAGGTCTGAGAAGCGTTACCGGTATTTTTCAGCACATGCTTGTAGAATATTGTACCGCCTGCAGTGGAAATACCGTTATTATCTGGATCAAAAATAAAGGTGTACTGAGGATTTACCTCAGCCCAGTCTCTCTGGGTATCTACCTGGCCGCTCAAAGCTCCAGTTGTCTGGAATATGAGATTTTGCCCAGTTCCTGCTCCTGTAGGATCGCCAGACCTTGGTGTTGCACCATCAGGGATGCTGACAACGGCCACAAACTGATAATTACCACCGCCTGCAATTGTTGGAGTTGAAGAAATGGGAGAAGCCCCAGGATCTGCAATGCCATCACCATTGGTATCAGGATAGAACAGCACTGACCACCCCGCGGGCAATGCAACAGTCTGATCAAGCGCATATGTTTCTGCATAGCCGTTAGTATTGGTAACCTTCAAGGGGAAGGTAATGGTTGAGCCAGGAGCCCCCGCAATACCATACGCAGTATCACCATTCGCATTATTATTGGTAAGGTTTGTGGAACCGGCAACAATCTTGTCGATTCTGTCAATTGTCGTATCGGTCTTTGTCCCGTCTTTGGTAGAAGTAGCAGTGACCGTCAAGTCATGCGGAAGAGCATCGGAAGCGGTATTTCCAGGAATAGTGACTTTAACAACGATATCTACCGTACCGCCATTTTTCAAAACCGTACCGGTATCAGGAACACCATCGGAATTTGCATCACCCAGTGGAGTCAATCCATCAGACAGGTAGAGATTGACCGTTGCTCCAGCGATCGCGTTGGCTGTCCATGCATACGAAATGTTGAAAATGTCATTGCTGGTACCGTTATTTTTAACAGTATTTGTAAATGAAACAACAGTTCCGGGCAGCTGGTTCGATTTGGTAGTAACATCAGCAGCGCCTGCAGCTTCAGGAGTTCCCACGGGGCCGATTTTAACCGCATAGGTTGGGTTTACCATGGTCAGCGTCGTATTGCTTGGAGTATTCTTATCCACCGGTCCTGCAGTACTATCAGCCCAATGGATATATGCTGTGTTTGAAATATTGCCAACCGGTGCGTCTGCTTTAATTGTGCCAACCCACCTCAGCTCATAAGCCTGCCCTGCTGCAAGGGTTCCTGAAATATACAATCCAACTTTGGTTATGGCCGCGGTTCCGCCCCAACCAGCCACTGCTCCGTTTGTTGACCATTTACCGTTAGAATAGCCATAGAGTTTTGTCGCTCCAGCAGGTGCAATATAGGCAAAATCAGTTCCCGGCGTACCGGTTACACTCATGCCGGAAGGAATCGGATCTTCAATAAGGATTCCGCTCGCAGGATCTTCAGTGCCATCACCCGTTGTATCAATAGTTGTAAAGGTAAGGGCTGTTGTTGCAGCTGAGCCCGTGTTAGAACCGCTCACAGTATAGGTAATCGCACTTCCCGGATACACAGTTCCCGTTGCTGAAGCTGATTTTGAAATCGTCATAACAGCATCAGCGACAACCGTCGTTTTATTCCAGTTGTTAGTATCCGTTTTCGTTGCGTCATTGGTGGAAGCCGCGGTCAGATTAACTGGCGCGAACTGCCCCGCAGTAGCTCCAGCAGGAACATCATAGGCAACAATGAGATGAATCGTTCCGTCTGCCGGCACAGTACCGGTGTTGGTAATTTCATTATCACCAGCGCCGACAACACCATCACCATTCGCGTCAAGATAAATCTTCAGATTGCCTGGCGTAAAAGTAGCGGAGCCATCAACAACGGTTGCAACATTATAGGTATCAGAAGCGTTTCCTGTATTGGTGAGAACATAGGGGAAATACACCCGAGTACCGGCTGTAGCGGTCTGAGTAGCTCCCGGGTGGGCAGCATCAGCCCCGTCAGGGGTTACCGTCAAACCATAAATCGGATTGACAACGGTAATTACCTCGTTTGAGGTAGACTTTTGAGTATTTCCATTCTCATCATTGTATTGCGCAGTTGCCTGGTTCTTGATTTGTGTGCCTGCGGGTGTGCCCACGGCAAACAAGGGAAGACCAGCAATAAGGGCAATAGCAAGAACGAGAAGCATCGTTCTTTTCAATTTCATCCCTTCCTCCTTATTAATCTCACAAATTTTAAAAAACATACGAGGAAACTTACAATAAGCCTCCCCGCACATTGATAAACCATTATTATTGGGTTTTATTTGTCTGCCTTTATCGTGACTCGGTAAACCAAAGAAACTGTTTCCTGCGGTTTCAGAGCTGAAAGCACCCATTTGATCCCGGTAATCATATCCGGGCTCGCAACCTTTTCCTCAGCTTTGCCGCTGGCATCAATAACTTTATATTTGACAGGCCATGCAGAGTATGTTTTCCCGCCATCAATAGAAAACACAGGGGAAAACGAAGGTGTTTCTGAGTGCTGGATAAAAACAGTCCCTTCGGGAACAGCACCTAGGAGCGCAACTTCTTTTAAGGTGTCCGTACAAGCACAGCCCTTAGATGTATTGAAGGCGACAATCTCATATTGAATGACCGCTCCCGGCATGACAGCTTCAGGAAGAGGTTCAAGAACCTCCATAACTGCGCCTTTTTCATCTTTTACGGTCGCTACCAGATAGGCTTTCAGTTCAACCTTGAGGAATGAAGGTTTTGAATTTTGAGCAAAAAGGATGAATGGCTGGAAAAGAAGGAGCAAAAACACCATGGATATTATGCAATTTTTCTTTTTCATACAACCTCCCAACTTTATTAAAACCTCTATATTTATATCTTAGCACCCTTTATTTACAAAGTCAATGCAACGCATTGCCTCATCGAAAATCTAACCGAAACGATACCGATGCCTCATCATAAAATCTAACCCAAATTACACTCCAGGCAATGATCTGGAGGCAACATATGTGGCTTAGTATGCAAGAACGTCATCGGGTTATAGTAGAAACCGCAGCACGTTACCGTACGGCAACCAAACAAGAAAAGACCGCATTCTTGATGAACTGAAGGCACTTGCTGTCGAGGGTCATCTTATTCCCTCGGCAGGGCCATGATAATTCCCCAGGGGTACTTGCATAGTTACAACACCCTCAGAAGCAGCTGTCAAGCAGAATATTGCGAATACCCTGTGCTCTCCATTGCCCGCTGTCGCTGATAGAAGGCCATGGAAAGGTTTTCTGACGGCAGGCCATTTTTTTTACCCCTTGCCAAACAGAAAGCCCCTATAGGCCGTTTCTATTAAATAGCATTATCGAGCTATCGCTTCTGGGGGCTTTTTATTTGTTACCTGAATCCGTATAAAAAATAAAGTAACCCAAGCCATCCTCATGGTGTATAATGAATTGCCAAAAAACAAAATGCACCCAGGAGGTGAAGCTTGGATTACGTTATAGATACTACCACAGAAAAGGTAAACAGCATAGGAGGAATGGCATTCGTAGGGAAAATACTCGAGAAAATTGGCTTTTGTAAGAATTCTGGACAAGGTACTCCCCGCCATCCCCATGTCCTGAAATCAATCATCGGACTTTTTACCCAGGGCAGAACCCATTTTGAAGAAATGGATATAGTCCGGGAAGATAGCTTTTTCAAGGAAAGTCTGGATTTAACCTATGTTCCAGCCAAGGAAACAACCAGATTATACCTGGAAAACATGATTCCGGAACAAGCAGTGGTAGATGCAGCAATAGAAACAGCCACCATACGGCTTTTAAAATCCGCTCGTCTCACCCCTATAGACATCGATGGTAGAACGTATATGCCGGTCGATATCGATACCTCTCCATTGGATAATTCCAAAAGCCACAAAGAGGGAGTCAGCCGTACCTATAAACAATTTGACGGCTATCATCCCATTTTCGCGTATATCGGACAGGAAGGGTACATGCTGAACACAGAGTTACGAGAAGGGAAACAGCATTGCCAAAACGGCACACCGGAATTCCTTGAGCATATCCTGACGTTAACAGCACAGCTGGCTATGAAAGAGCCTATATTATTTCGTTTTGATGGAGGGAATGATTCCAAAGACATTCTCAAAGTCCTTGAAGCAAGCGGACATTTCTATATCGTGAAAAGGAATCTTCGCAAGGAGCACGTTGAATATTGGCTTGCTGTCGCACAGGCTGAAGGTGTCATCACCTATGAGGATGAAGCACAAACCGTGTATACCGGTATTCATACGGGGAAAAAGCCTGCTGGAGATACCTCGCTTCCTGATATTGAGATTATTTTTCAGGTTACCGAACGACGAATAGCCAAAGATGGAACACATTTCCTGTTCCCGGAAATAGACATTGAAACCTTCTGGACGAATCTCTATGAAAGCCCTGAAACGGTGCTTAGGCTCTATCATGATCATGGGACCTCGGAACAGTTCCACAGCGAGTTGAAATCAGATATGAACATTGAACGCTTGCCATCAGGGAAATTTGCCGTGAATGCCATCCTGCTGAAACTCGCCATGCTGTCGTTCAATATCTTACGATTTATCGGCCAGACAGCCCTTGCTTTCCCGGATGCACTTCCCTATAAAACAGACTCTAAAAGAAAGCGTCTGCGAAAAGTCATTGATGATTTGATTCGAGTAGCCGTGAAAATTGTTACCCATGCCAGACGGACCTGTATCCGATTGTGGGAAAAAGATCCCTGGCTTGCTTGTTTCAGGCAAGTCTATAGCGTCTGCTACAATCTATAATTTTTTGCAAAACGTGCCGCTTACAGGATAGGATACCTATGCCCTAAAAAACCACGAAAAGGGATATTCGCATTTTTCATGCTGTCTTCAACCTGAATTCCGGAAGGAGCCCCCGCTTGAAATATTCCATGCCTTCTCCTGGGTGCTGTTTTTATGCTTTTTTTCTTTGGTCACTGCTCATTTGGATGGATTTATACGGATTCAGGTGTTAATTAAACTTAACTTCTATAATTTTTTATCAATTTCAATCCATATAGGGCATGGCGTGTCGCCAAAGAAGAACTCTAAGCCTGGACTCGTTATTGCTTCGGCTTGTCGGGGCTGGGGGGTCCATATATCTTCTGCATCTTCTGTTCGTAGTAAGCATCCCATTGTTCTGACGTCATCCTTTGTATCACGACAAATTGATACGATTTCTGCGTATTCAGCATTACATTGGTGCCTTGCTGGATCAAGCGCAAATATTTTGCCAAACTCTCGAGTGCTGCTTGGCGGTCCGCAAGTTTTACTCGAACATATTCATTGCCTTGCTTGTCAACTGTCTTTTCGAGGCCATCAATCGCATAGGAAAGCCCCATTGCTGAGAGCTCTCCCATGCTATGTAGTAAGCTGCCGTCATCATTGATAATATCGGCAGGATCATAGAAAGCTCGGACTTTCATCTTCTGAATGACTTGTGCCGTAAGGACCGCCTTGTCATCACCTAATTGTTTTTCAAGAAACTCGGCAAAATATTCTTGAAAGCGAGGATTCGCTAATAATTGAGCCGCACAAATATGCGCCGCCTCCACGGAATCGCCATAGGCCTTGCGATACGATTCGCCTGCATTCTTAAAGCCTCTAAAGAAATACTCTTTCTACCGCATCGGCACTTTGTGTTTACGATTCCCAAGATTCTCCGTCCATACTTTAAATCCGATAAGCGCTTGTTTGGAGAAGTGTCCAAGCTGATATTCTCGTTGCTATCCGAATTTTTTTCCCTGGTAGCCGGGCAAGAACTACTATGTGCCTGTGTTGTCAGTTACCAATCGTTTGGTGAATTCGCTCGATTCCACCCCCATTGGCACGTACTGGTTCTGGAAGGAGGATTTACCAAGTACGACCGTTTTGTATATTTGCCAATCGGAGCCGACGAAGGGATGCTCAAGGTCTGGCAAGCCACAATACTATCTTTGTTTCTACACAAAAAACTGATCGACCAAGCCCGTGTAAACATGCTCAAGGACTGGAAGCATTCTGGTTTCAGTATCGAGAGCGAAACCAGACTATTCAGCAAGGCTGATCGAGAAGCCCTCGGTCAGTATGTCGTTCGCGGCGCTACCTGTGCAGAAAAAATCCAGTATGATCCAGCTTCCGACACCGTATTCTGGACAGCTGCACCTAAGGGTTTCTACAAAGGAAAAACAGAGACCTTCAAGGGTTTTGAATTCGTTGACCAGCTCGTGGCCCATTTACCACCACGAAGAGTGCAACTGGTTCGTCGTTATGGGGTATATGCAGGAAAAGTTCGTAAGCAGTGGCAAGAACGTCCCAGTATTAACCGCCTTGCACCCGAGGGTTGGCAAAAAAGGCATCCTGACAAGTCTCTGATTGTGCAGAAATCGCCGCAAGAAAGCGAGGAAACTGACCAAGCTCCCGATGCTTGGTCTAAGCTGCGGCGGCAAAGCTGGGCCCGGTTGTTACAGAAAGTCTATGAAGTTGATCCGTTTGTTTGCCCAAAATGCCAGGGATCAATGTCGGTTGTGGCGATAATCGAGGATCCCAAGGAGCTTGCCAAGATTATTACCTGGGCAAAGCAGCAGGAACGGGAGCATCCAGTGGCCGTCTGTGCTCGTTCACCTCCTGAGCTGGCTCTGGCGCCGGTATAATACCCAAAAACGAAGTTTATGCGGAACATGATAACACCTCAAAATCGTTGCTTATACAGCTTCGGGGGAGGTATACCTTGGAACTTTGTCAGATTGGCGCAAATCAGGGCTTTACGGCACAAACTGACTGGGATTATACTTCGCAGAGTCGGCGTTGCCGAAAAAATGTGATAGGATCAGTTGTTCGGGCTGACAAAAGTCATAGTTCGAGGGAAAAACCGAAAATTTTAACCTAAAACCGCAAAAATCCCGAAATGACAGTTCCTCCCGAAATGACAGTTCCTATCAGTCAGCTTTCCGATACAGACCTGCTTGCTTCGCGGTTGGTGTTTTTCTTTATCCCAGTAGGACACCGATTCGTATACATAGGTGACACCGGTTTTCTAGTTCAGGTGATGCAGTCGACACGCCATCAGCAATATCCTGTCTTCATAGCTGTAATTGCAGCTATGTTTGCTGGGTTGTCAATACTTATTTTCATATTTATCGATGATTTATCTACTTCCTAGCTACATTTGGGCGGGAATTTAAGGGGCAAAGGCACCGGTGAAGTCCTGACTAAAAAGGATTTCTGTCAAGATTGAGCTGAGCCCATCCAGCAAGCTAAAATCTTATCGCTGCGGATGCCAAATCCATTTTTGCACGTACCGTTTCAGAAAAAAGGCTCCCATTCGGGAGCCTTCGGTTACTGCTTTTTGAGAATAAATTCAACCCTTCGGTTTTTCCATCGGTTGGCTAAATCAGTAAAACTTACTATTGGCTTACTTGATCCCAGCCCTGCCACTGTGATACGAGATGCAGAAACACCTTTTTCAATCAACAATGACTTGATTTTTTCAGCACGGGCAAGTGAAAGCGGCAGAACCTCTTTGCTCTCTTCAGTTTGAATTCTAGCTGCTGAATATCCAAGCATTTTCCCTACATTATTCGCATGACCTTCAATTCTGATTGAGTATTCAGGGAGGGCATTAAAAAGCTTCGCAAGTTGTTCGAGCAAATCAAGGTTCATCTGAATAATTTCTTTATTCAAGCCCAGGAAATCGGCCGTATCTGATCTGAAGATAAACGACGGAATGCGAAGCTCTATTGTGTCACCTTCTTTAACAATCAGTATATCAGCGCGGATTTTTCCTTCGGCTTTTGCAATGTTTCCCTTTTCATCCGTAACAGTGAAGGTAAATGGATAGTAAACGCCTGATTCAACCAGTTCATTTTTATCAGATTTCCCATTCCAGACAAAGGTCGATGGGGGTTCGCCGATCCCAGTCCGGACAGCAAACAAGCGCTTTTGCTGTGCGGTCGTAGCGCTAGAGGGATCTACAATGGCTTCTTCAAATATTTCGAATTTCCATTGTTTGACAGTATAGCCGCCTTTAATACTGAAATTAAAGGTAATTGTATCGTTGTTCCCATCTCCGTCAGGACTGAAATGATTAGGCATAGGAACTGCCGAAACTTCAAGCGGGCCAACATAAACCGGCTGTTCAACAATAGGAGATTGCTGAGCTTGCGCTTTTTCTTGTGCCAGCCGCTCAGCTTCTGCCTTTTCCTGCGCTTGCTTTTCCCGATCAGCCGCAA
>ENA-UOYA01001728-UOYA01001728.1-activated-sludge-metagenome-genome-assembly--contig:-NODE-1728-length-22368-cov-34.238381_pt1 | contig 22368 bp, 15 predicted proteins | sample MGYA00238163_ERZ764804 | MGnify/ENA primary metagenome ERZ764804 (study PRJEB28919, sample SAMN05720223) | activated sludge metagenome | isolation source: Anaerobic digester | place: Hong Kong... | reverse complement strand
GCCAGGGCGCGCAGGTCACGGAATTCCTCGCTATCGGTAATCTTTTGCACCTCCTGCTGACGGCGCACCTCATCAATTTCAACCCGAAGCTGCACGATCTGCCGTTGCAAATCTTCCTCACGCCGCTTGACCTCAACCGCCATTTGGGCAAATTGTGCTGCCAGATTGGCCATGCTTGGGTTGGGGTATTGCGCGGCCAGGTTGGCAAAGTCCTCAGGGCGATATTGCCCCTGCATCACAAGCTGCGCCCATTGGCCAACTTGCAGCAAAAAATCGGTTGTGTAGCGCACCCGTTCGCTCAAGCTGGATAACATCGCATCGGCCAGGTGTGAATTGCCGGCCAAAAGGCGATGGAAATCTTCCGAACGCAACACCCAGGCCTGCGTGGGCTGCTCAGCACGGGCACTGAGCGAGCGCGGTTTGTGCTCAATGATCGCCATTTCGCCCAAAGTCTCGCCATCCTGAAAGATGCGGATGAGTGCGCTCGGCTCTTTGGGGTCAAAAATGGCAATTTTGCCATGTTCAACCAGAATCATCTCGTCGCCCGGGTCGCCCATCTCAAAAATCACCTGCCCGGCAGCATAGCTGCGGGGGAGAAGACAATCCTCAATCTGACGCTGCAACTCCGCAGGCAAGTCCATGAACAAGGGAACGGTTTTTACGGATAACGTCATCATTCCTCCTCAAACAATCGTTCAACCCGGATTAAAAAACAGACGCAAATGCAGCAAATCGTCATAGACCTGCCAACGCCACTGCGGCCAGGCCGTCGCAGCGTTATTTTGAATCCGTCGCAAAGCCTGCCGCACCAATTCACGCCCTTCGGCAAAAACCGGCGGCGGACAGCCCGGCAAAAGCTTGAGCGCCTCGTTAAGCGCGGCCTGTGCCGATTCAGCTTGCCCCAACCGCCAATAGGCCTCGCCCCGCCGATAGGCCAGCAGCGCCAGGCCACAAGAGTCATTTTCGTTGTTGAAGCCCTGTTCAGCCTCCTGATAACGATCCAGCGCCAGCAACGGATCGCCCTCAGCCAGCAGGTAATCACCCAGGCGCAACACAGCCAGGGCAGCCGATTGCTCAAGGCGCAAGGAGTGATAGGCCGCTTTGGCCAGGTCATAATCGCCTGCCCAATCGTTGAGCAAAGCTTGCAAAACCGGCTTGGGCTGCTCAGGGGAGATCTGGGCGCGGCAATTCGCCAGCCATTCGGCACGGTCAGGGCTATTGAAACGGCAGGCCAGCCAGGTGCGCGCCACCAACCAGTTCAAATCATCCGGCTGTGCCTCTGCTTGCAGGCGTTGCAACGCCTCATCGCCGCGCTCGACCACGGCCAATGCCAGGGCAATGCGATACGAAAGATGAGCATCGGGCAGGGCAACAATCGCAGCAGCCTGCTCAAACGCGGCCAACGCCGGTGCAAAATCGCCCTGCAACAACAACGCATCTCCCTGCCCCTGATAAGCCTGTGCGCGCAAGGTCAGGAGCGGCAAAGTCATTTCCTCACTCGACAGGTTGGCAAGGTCTTGTTGGGCACGCAGAAAACAGCCCGCCGCACGGGCATAGGCGCGCTGCTGCAAGGCAGCCCGCCCAGCACGCAGCAAAAACTCCGCTGCGGACGCCCAGGCCTGAGCAAGCTCATAGTGTTGTGCAACACGCTCGTTTTCCAAGACCGGGTTGCGCTCCAGGTCAGCATCCAAAAAAGCCGACATGCGATCGCGCAGCGAAGAGCGCTCCGTCAGGGCGCGCGCCTGAAAATCTGCCAAAATCTTGTGCAGCTCACGCCGCCGGGCAAAGGGCAAAGTTTGATAGAGCGTATCGCGCGTGACCGTTTGTTGGAAGGCATAGCGACGGTCGGGACCACGCTCCACCAAACGCAAAAAGCGCCCCATCACCAACGCCCGCAGGTGCATATCCAGGGTGACCGGGTCAAGCGGCGGGATGAGAATGGCGCTCAGCTCACTGGCACGAAAATCGCCGCCTATCACCGACGCCACGCGCAACACCTCGCGTTGCGCCTCGGGCAAACTTTCCACCCCACTCAAGATCAGCTTGGTCAGAATGTCGGAGGTTTGCAACATAGCTTGCACATCTGCCGCGGTAATCTTGCGCGTGCGTTGCAACCAACGTGAAATCTCCTCCACGTACAAAGGGCTGCCGCCGCTCTGTTTGTGAATGATCTGCGCCAATTCCTGAGCCAAGATGGCCGTGACAATCTGCAACGTCCCTTGCGGATCGAGCGGTTTCAGCTCAATCAATCTGGCCTGCTCTTCCAACAACGGCAATTCCTGACGAGAGGCAAGCAAAGCCAGAACAGGCCGCGAATTCAGGTCTTGCAACAACGCCGTCAACATCTTCTGCGAATCCTCATCCATCCATTGCGCATCTTCGAAGAACAAGACCAACGGCGTCGCAGTAGATAAATGGCTTAAGATCTGCGCCAATGCGCGCTGCAAGCGCAGGCGCTCAGCACGGCTAAACTGCCCAGGCAAAAAGCGAAAGATGTCGCCGCTTTCAGAAGTTTGATGCGCGTCAAAACGCTGCAAGACGGAAAGATCAGCCCCGCGCCGGCCAAACTGCCCCCGGCGCAAATCAGCTGCCAGCTGGCTTAAATCACTGGCCTGGGGTTCGCGCTGCGCCGGCTGTGGACGATCGGCTGAGTTACTGACCAATGGCGCCAGGCCCATCAAAGCCGCCAGCAGCGGAGCATTTGCCTCGTCCAAACCACAACTGCACAGCCAGGTTTTCAATTTTTCGTGCTGCGTTTCGGCTTTATCACCAGGGGAAATTTTGCACAATGCGCGCATCAGCAACGCCCAAACAGCATAGGGCGTTTCGGCCTGATAAGCACGGCAGGCAACCGGCAAAACCTGCATGGTGCGTTGCAAAGCCGTTTGCAGCAAGGCATCGGCAAAATGGCTCTTGCCCATGCCCACCGCACCGCGCAGCACCAACATCGCCGCACGCCCGGCACACACCTGCTCCAGCAAAGCAACGGCCTGCTGCATCTCCGCCTCTCGCCCAAACAACGCATCGCGCTGCTGAATGCGGCGCAGCAGCGCGTCTTCCAGGGTGCCATCCACCTGATAGACCTGAACCGGCTTGCTCTTGCCCTTCAAGCGCAGCGGCTGCAACTCGGTAAAAGCAAAATGCTCGCTTGCCTCATCCATCACCGCCTGACTGACCAACACTTGCGCTGCACCAGCGGCGCTCATCAAGCGCGCTGACAGGTTGACCTCATCGCCCATGACGGTATACTCACGGCGGCTAGACGTGCCAACCTGCCCGGCAAAGGTGCGCCCCTGCGTAATGCCAAAGCGATGTTGCAACAACGGCCCCTGACGCAGTTCTTCAGGCAGGTAGCGAGCATATTGACGCACCCACTGCCGATTGAGGGTCTCCAATTCAGCATTCATCGTCAGCACCGCACTAACCGCCCGGCGCGCGTCATCCTCATGGCTGACCGGTGCGCCAAACAAGGCCAGCAGTTTGGTGCCTTTGTTATAGGGGTCAATGCGGCTGACCATGCCACCAAAGCGGGCAATCACCCCATTCATCGCCTCAAAGTAAGCGCTAAGAATGCGCGTAACGCGAGCGACACCTTCCTCGCCCCACAGCTTGAGCAACTGCTCCGGGCCGTAAAAATTGCCAAAAATCACCGTCGTTGGGCGAAACTGACTGAAAAGTCGGCGTTGTTGGGCATGGGCGAGCACCTGTTCAGCCAATTCGGGGGCCAGGTAGGGCAACAAAGCTTCCAACTGACGTTTGACCATCTCCATTTGCACAACAAGCTCGCGCGGGTTGGCGCTCCAGGCAATCGCCCCGCGCGCCCGGCGCTTGTCGGCGCGAATCTCAAAATCATCCAGGCTCTTTTCCGGTGGCAGCGGCAAGGCATACAGCCCGGCAGCGCGCGGGGTTGCTACGCCACTCACTTCAACGCTTTGTAACGTGGGCGTATCCACCACCAACAGGCCGGCAGCACCCGCTCCCTCACAGGCCAGGGTGCGCTCCACCACATCGCCCAGCACGATATATTCCATGCGTTCCGCTGAACCAATGCTGGCCATCAAAAACCGCCCGGTTGCCACCCCAATCTTCATCCGCAGTGTAACCGAGCCGCCACCCGGTGTTTGAATGCTGGAAAACTTCTTGACCGAACGCAACATGCGTTGAGCGGCGCGCACCGCAAACCCTGCCTGCCGGTTCTCGTCCTGAGCGGGGAAGTACACCAACGTAGCATCTCCAGCAAACTTCAACAGAATTCCATTCGAGGCAGCAATGATATCAATCATCTGAGCAAAGAATTCGTTGATGTGATGGGTCAAGCGTTCCGCACCCTCTTGCCCAAGGACGGCCAATTTTTCAGAAAGTGCCGTAAAGCCGCTCACATCGGTGAAGAGCAAGCTACCATCCACCATACGACCATTGACCAACCCGGCTACCGGACGGTTCAGCTTCTCCTGCACAACATGAGACGGGATGAAGGTCGAAACCTGATAAAGCAACGAACGCAAATACTCGAGCGCCGCCGTCCAATCAGACGGAAGCGGAGACTGACCATTGATCTTCCGCCACAAATCCGGTGGCAAATACTTTTGCAACCGCTCCGGCAAGACAATGGCCGACTCACCCGCGGTCGCAGCCACAGCCGGTTTTTCTTCGGGCTCTTGCAATGCTGCGTTCAGGTCAGCCAGCGAACGGCGTGGGCGCGGTGTCGGCGTCAGGTCGGCCAATGGGTTGGGCGACGCCGATGGAGTCTCGGTGCGGCTGACCTGTTCCAGTGCCGAAACGACATCGGCCAACGAACGGCGGCGCGGCGCGGCTTCTTCTTTGGCGGGTTCAGGCGCAGACGAGTCCACCAACGTATCGGTTAAATCAACCAATGAACGTCGGCGGCGGGGTAATTGGGGGGGAGATGAAGATGAGGATTCGGGATTCATGAATTTGACTATTGACAGACTCATTATATCTATTATGATAATGATAAACAAGCGCTTGACACACACACCTCTTACCCTAGGAAGGAAGTCTCATGAAAAACCGCTCCTATTTTTTTCGCTCGATAGTACTGCTGATTGCCATCAGCCTGGCTTTGTCCGCCTGTAATTCCCCCACTGCAACCGCAACACAAAGCGCCCCGCCCACTCAACCCCCTGTTCAAGCTCCCACGCAAGCCATCATTCAAAACCCGCCGACAGCCACCCCGCTGCCCTTTAGCGGGCCGATGAAAAACATGCCGTCCGTCACACGCGCCCTCAAGCTTGACCCGGCCATCACCCAAGATGCCGATTCGCTGCTGATCTCCGGTTATATCTACGAGGGATTGGTCAGCCTGAACAGCAAGGGCGAACCTCAACCTGCTCTGGCCACCCGTTGGGAAGTCTCGGATGACGGACTGGATTATATTTTCTATCTACGTCCCGATGTCAAATTCCACGATGGCAGCGCATTCAACGCCGATATCGTCCTGGCAAACTTCAATCGCTGGTTTGACCCCAAGGACCCCCTGCGCGGCAAGGGCAACTATGCTGCCTGGCTTGAGGCATTCAAAGGCTATCGCGGGGAACTGGCCGATAACGGCACTCCCAAAAGCAATTTTGATGGCATTGAAAAAGTGGATAACCTGACCGTGTTGATTCACCTCAGCCGGCAAGAGCCCAACCTGGTCAAAATCTTGGCCCAACCGGCGTTTGGCATCATCCAAACCGGCAGTTTGGCTGTCCAAGGCGATGGCTACGGCACCCCTCAGGGCAGCGCCATCGGCACCGGCCCCTATCAGGTTGGGGCATGGACGGACAATGGCTTGTTGCTCTTCCCATATGCCGGTTATTGGGGCACAGCCCCAAGCGACGGGCTAGAATTTGCCTGGAAGAAATAAGTCGCCGTCAAGCGGGTCGCAAGCGACGTTCCAACTGTTGCAGGCCGACCTGAAAGACCAACGCCAGCGCTGAAACCAACAACGCGCCAAGAAAAATCTTGTCCGGGCGGTTCTGGGCCACGCCATCAAACAGCAAAACGCCCAGGCCGCCCGAACCAAAGCGCGCTCCAATGGTAGCAATTGCCACCGTCACCACAGCGCCAAGGCGCACGCCGGCCAAAATTGCCGGCAGGGCCAGCGGCAACTGCACCCGCCACAGCACCTGAGCAGGGCTCATGCCCATACCACGCGCCGCTTCCAGTGCCGCCGGGTCCACTTCGTTCAACCCAACCCAAATATTGCGCACCAGAATGACCTGATTGTAAAGAATCAGCGCCACAATCACTGAACGTGCATTCAAGCCAAACCAAGGCAACAGCAAAATCATCAAAGCCAGGCTTGGAATGGTGTATAACACACCCAACACCCCCAAGACGGGTGTTCGCCAACGCGGCCAACGATAGAGCGCCCAGCCCAAGGGCAGGGCAATCAGCAGGGCGATGGACAATGCACTGAGGGTCAAAACCAGATGCTGACCGATCAGTCGTAAGACTACCTGCGGGTATTGGAACAGAAAACTCATCGGGGCAACTCACAACCAACCGAGCGCAGTGCCTCAAACGTCACCTGACCCACAGGGCGACCCTGCTCAACAACCGTCACCGCCTGAACGCCCGGACGCAACATCAGCGAAAGCGCCTGACGCAGATCTTTCCCCAAGGCAATCTCCGGCTGCCCCGGCGGCGCGCCCTCTGCTGGGAGGGGCGTCATCACCGTCTCTACCCGCATCAGGCCGATCTGCCGCACGCGATCATCACTGTTCAACAATTGTCGGACGAAGTCATCCGCCGGTTGGTTGAGCAAGCCACAAGGCGTATCCACCTGCACCAATCGTCCCTGACGCAACACGGCAATTTGGTCGGCCAAACGCAGCGCCTCTTCAACATCGTGGGTGACAAACAAAACGGTTTTGTGCAAACGACGCTGCAATTCCAAGAGCTGATCTTGCAAGCTCGTGCGCGTGATGGCGTCAATGGCGCCAAATGGCTCATCCATTAGCAGCACCTCGGGGTCAGCCGCCAGGGCACGCGCCAGGCCAACGCGCTGTTGCTGCCCGCCCGAAAGCTGCGCCGGATAGCGATTGCGAAAATCCAGCGGCAGGTTGACCATGTCCAACAGCTCATCCACCCGCGCCTGAATGCGCGCCCGCGTCCAGCCGTTCAACTCGGGCACAACAGCAATGTTCTGCGCCACGGTCATGTGCGGGAACAGCCCAACCTGTTGGATGACATAACCAATCCGCCGCCGCAACGCCGTCACTTCCAAACTGCGCACATCCTTGCCATCCAACAGCACCCGCCCCGAATCGGGCTCTTGCAGGCGGTTGACCATCTTCAACAGCGTCGTCTTGCCACAGCCAGAAGGCCCCAACAGCACAAGGAACAAGCCGGGCAGAGCCTCCAAACTGACCTGCTGTACCGCCTGCACCGTGCTGTTGGGGTAGGTTTTGCTAACTTGCTCGAAGCGAATCCCATTCATCTAGGGAATAAGCCCTTGCTGCTTCAGGAATTCGCGCGCCACTTCTGCCGGCTCACGGCTCTTGCCGCTGACTTCGTAGTTCAATTTTTGCATCACATCATCCGTCAAGCGCTGCGAAACGGCGTTCAGCACCTCTGCCACCTTGGGGTTTTCATCCAAAACTTGCTTGCGCACCACCGGTGCTACCTGATAGGGCGGGAAGAGGCCCTTATCATCCTTCAACACCACCAGGTCATAGGCAGCAATTTCGCCATCGGTGCCAAATGCAACCGTAATGTCGGCCTTGCCCTGACTCAGCGCCTGATAGCGCAATCCGGGGTCAAGCGACTTATATTCCTTCAGTTGAAAGTCGCCATATTTGGCCTTGATGCCCGGCAGGCCGTCTTCGCGTTCCTGAAATTCGGGCGGGCCAACCATGATCAACTGATCCGCTTGAGCAACCATATCCGAGAAGGTGACAATGCCCAACTCAGCCGCCCGAGCACGCGGCATGGCCAAAGCCTGCGTATTGTTGAAAGGCGCCGGAGTCAGCCAAACCAGGTTATAGCGCGCAAGGTATTGACTCGACACGGCCTCATACACGGCCTGCGGGTCGGTCTGCACCGGCAGCTTGAGCACCGTCAACAACCCCGTGCCCGTATATTCAGGGTAGAGGTCAATCTCACCAGTTTCCAGTGCTTTTTGCGCCACCGGGGTTGCGCCCAAATTGAGTTTGCGCTCAACCTTGAAGCCGGCATTCTCCAACGCCAGGGCATACATTTCGCCCAAAATGAACTGCTCCGTAAAATCTTTGGAGCCAACACGAATGACGGTTTCCGATTTTCCCCCCGTGCAAGCAGAAAGCAACACGGAAAGCAGCAGCAAAGCCGCCAACCAACGAGAAATGCGCAGCGAATTCATCTCTTCCTCCTCTCCAGAATCAACCAAGACGTGCAACAGAACCCGGCACTTGCAAGCGGGTTTGCAGCCAACCCAGGCTGCCTTCGAAAAACAAGGCCAAAAGCGCCACCGGGATGGCGCCGACCATCAAAATGGCATTGTCATACAGGGCAAAGCCGCGCGTGATGTAAATGCCAAGCCCGCCACTGCCGACAAAAGCCGCCAGGGTGGCCGAGGCAATCACCTCAACCGTTGCTGTGCGCACGCCGGTCAAAATCAGCGGCATGGCCAGGGGCAACTCCACCCGGCGCAGCACCTGCCAAGAGCTCATCCCCATGCCGCGGGCCGCCTCGCGCACCGACGGGGCCACGCTGCAAAAACCAGCATCGGTGTTGATCAACACCGGCGGCATGGCCAGCAAAATCAGCGCCAACACCGCCGACCAGCGGCTGAGGCCCAACAAGGGAATGACCAAAAACAACACCGCCAGGCTTGGCACCACGCGCAAGGTGTTGACCACGCCCAAAATCACCAGTGAACCCCGACGCCAACGCGCCGAGGCAATGCCAAGCGGCACACACACCGCAATGCTGAAGCCCAAGGCCAGCCCCGACATGCTTAAATGCTCGCGCAGCGCCCCCCAAAACTCGGGTTGCCGGCTCAAGAAATACATCCAGGCCTGCTGCAAGCTCTCCATCATCGTTACCAGGTCTGACTGCCCGGTTCACCTTTGAACGGGCCGACGATATCCGCCGTAATCCAGCCGCCATAGAACCGCCCCGGCTGCGGCGTCACCCGTTCGCCATCCACCCGGCACTCATCCATCAGCTGCGGATAAAATGCCACGTAATTGCGCAGGGCAGCAAACGCCAGGGTTGGCTGTGGATAATACCAGGCCGCCGCAACCGCCTGCCGATCGCCCACGACCACGGTGTAATAGGATGCCGCACCTTTCCATTCGCAAAAGCTGTGTCGGTCAAACGGAATCAATACTCCGCGCAAAACATCTTCCGGCGGGAAATAATATACCGGCGGATGACTTGTCTCCAACACGCGCAAACCACGCCGGGTATCGGCAATTTTCACGGCGTTGAAGATCACTTCCAGGTGTCGCGGCGTCGCTTCCAGGCGCGGTGGGCGGGGGTAATCCCACACCGATTCTTGACCAGGGCCAGGCGGAATTGGTTTCGGCAGCATAGACAACCATCCTTTCTGTATCCATTATAGCGAAAAAGCCAGCAAAGGATAGCTGTTTGTGCAAAGTTTTGTCGCCCCTTCAGCGCCCGGTAGCCTGATACAAAAAGTCAATCATCAATTGCATTGGCAACGGTTGTAGATTGGGGCGCAGCAAGAAGTTGCCATGTCCGCCGGAGGGAATGGTGATTGCCTGATAGTTGGGGTTTTTGGCCTGTTTGGCCGAATCGCAAACGAAGTTTTCATTCTCGTCCGCCAAACACCACACCGGCAAGGGTGGATCCGACATCTTGCGCACCGCTTCAAGATAGCCGATCCCCAAATATCCCCCGGGCGAAAGCGACAACGCACCCCGGCACGAATCGGGGTACTGCGCGTTCAACCAAAAGCAGGCATTTGCCGCACCATCTGCGCCAATGCTTGACCCAATGGCAACAATATTATTCACGTCCACCCCGGGCAATTCCCGCACCTTGATCATCGCCGCCTGAGCATCCAGCAAAAACTTGCCCCATTGGTCAAATGGCAAACTGCAACGCTCATTCGCCTGTTCGCACGTGCGGAAGTTAAAAATAAACACCGCATAAGACCGATCGGCTGGCAAAGCCGGGAACCATGTAGGGTCCCACCAGGGCGAATCGCCGGGCAATGGAAACGGATTGGCTTGACCGCGATTTTGCAACCAAACCGCAATCTCATACCAATCGCTTTGATTGCCATTGACCCAATGCATGAGCACCACCGTTGGGGCTGGCTCAACAGCAGCACGGTAGTACAAGCCATGCAATTCTTGCCCATCCACCGCGTAAAACGTCACTTCTTGTGGGGCAGCAGGGATTTCCGCAGGTTGGGTAGCCGTAGGACGCGGTTGTTCTGTTGGGGTCAGGGATGGCTGAGGAGGCAAGGGCGAAGGGCTGACTTGTGACAAAACAGTGGGGGTGGGCATATCTGTTGGCATCAGCGTCGCTGTTGCCGAAAGCGGCAGCGCTGTTGCCGGTTTACAGGCCGTCAGCAACAACAGGCCTATGACCAAAAAAACACTTTTAGGGTAGCTTCGCATCTCAACCTCCTCACCATCAAACGAGTAAAGTTCAGTAACAACACAACGATGGGCTATTCATGCAGACAAAACATCTGCTCCTGACCACACGATTGGCACTCGAACTGAATCGTCGTGTGTTCAATCTCATACACATCGTGCAATTGCTGCTTGAGCTGCTGCATCACCACGCCCGACTGACTGAGCATCTGATCCGCCAAGACGACATGAGCGCTCAGCGCTACATAGCCCGGGCTAACCGTCCAAATGTGCAGGTCATGCACACTGCTGACCCCGGCAACCGATTGCATGGCGTTGGCCACCGCCGAGGCCGTCATCCCATCTGGCATCCCTTCCGAGAGAATGTGTATCGTCTCTTTCAGCAAACGCCCCGAGCTGAACAAAATCAGCACGCTGATCAAGATGCTGACCAACGGGTCAATCCACTGCTGCCCGGTGAGCAGAATGGCAATGCCCGCGCCAATGACACCGACCGAGGCCAGGGCATCGCCCAGGACGTGCAAGAAGGCCGAACGGGTGTTGAGGTCTTCGTGATCATGTTGTCGCAGCACCAAAGCCACCACCAGGTTGACCGCCAGGCCAATCACCGCAATCACCAGCATTGGGCCGGCCAACACCGGCTGCGGGTTTTGAAAGCGTCCAATGGCATCTTTGAGAATTTCAAACGAAATCAGCAACAACATGGCCCCATTGGCCAATGCCGCCAACACTTGCAGGCGATGATAGCCATAGGTATGACGATCGTTGGCCGGTCGAGCTGCGGCGCGCAGGGCCAGATAGCTCAGCCCCAGGGCAAACATATCCATGAAGACATGTGCCGCATCGGAAAGCAAAGCCAGGCTGCCCGTCCACAGCCCGCCAACCAGCTCGGCAACGAAAATCAGCCCCGTGAGGGCCAAAGAGAAAAACAGTCGCTTACGGTTATTTTGTGGAGTGTGATGATGGTGATGTGTCATAACCAAATTATAGCATGGACACCTTCAAGCAAAAAAGTGTTTCTCTGCTCTGCACAAGTCCTCGTCAAGCAGCTTCTCCGCTTCAGTCCGTCTTGCCCAGCCAGCCTTTGCGCACCATCCATTTTGCTATTTCCAGCACCGGAATAATCGTTACGGCCAGCCCAGCAACAATCAGCCAATCTTGCCAGGTCAGGGCATAGGTACTGAAGGCTTTGTGCAGAAACGGCAGGTAAACGATCAGCCCCAGCAAAGCCAATTCCCACAGCACCGCCAGGTTGAGCCACTTGTTGGCAAATGGTTTGCTCCACACCGAATGGCGATCGGAGCGGAAGTTATAGGCCTTGAAGAATTGAATGAGCACCAGAGATACAAAAGTCATTGTCATCGCTTCCTCAAGAGAACGCCCCGATTGATAGGCCCAACGGAACAAGCCCAAATTAATCAACGTAGACCAGAGCCCCCCCAAAACCATCAACAAAACAACCGGTCGGGTGAAAATGCCCGTGCGCGGGTTGCGCGGACTGCGTTTCATCAAGTCCTTTTCGGGCGGATCAACCGAAAGCGCCAGCGCAGGCAGGCCATCGGTTGCCAGGTTGACATACAAAATCTGCACAGCTGTCAATGGCAACGGCAATCCAAGCAATGCGGAACCAGCCATCAGGCCAATTTCACCAATATTAGACGAAAGCAGGTACATGAGATATTTTTTGATGTTCCCAAACACCGCCCGTCCTTCTTCAACTGCCGCGACAATCGAGGCGAAATTATCATCGGTCAGCGTCATGGCAGCGGCCTCTTTGGTCACATCTGTGCCGGTGATGCCCATAGCAATGCCAATATCAGCCTTCTTGAGCGCTGGAGCATCATTGACGCCATCCCCCGTCATGGCAACAATCTGTCCGCGCGCTTGCCAGGCTGAGACAACTCGCAACTTGTGCGCCGGAGAAACGCGCGCATAGACCTGAATATCCTGCACTTCGCGCTGTAATTGTTCATCGGAAATCGTTTCCAGTTCGGCGCCGGTCACCACACGCCCGCCTTCGCGCAACAGCCCAAGTTCGCGCGCCACGGCCTGCGCAGTGATCGGATGATCGCCGGTAATCATCACCGGACGAATGCCCGCTTTGCTGCACACAGCAACGGCAGCACGCGCCTCGGGGCGCGGCGGATCAATCATCCCCACCAGACCAAGGAAGGTCATCTCGCGCTCAGCCGTTTCAAGGGTTGCCTGAGGCTTGCAAGCAATCGCCAAAACTCGCAGCGCTTGCCCGGCCATTTCCTGGGCGCGGTGCAGCAAAGCAACGCGATCTGCTGCACTCAGCGGCGACACACCTTGCGATGTAAGCAGCATCGAACAGCTATCCAAAATCACTTCCGGAGCACCTTTGGCATACGCCATCATCCCCGATGGCGTCTGATGAAGAGTTGTCATGCGTTTGGTTTCAGAAGAGAAAGGAATCTCAAATTGACGCGGGTTTTCAATATCCAGACGATCCTTTTGCAGCCCCGCCTTGGCTGCTGCAACAATCAGTGCGCCCTCGGTCGGGTCCCCCTTAATGTCCCAGTTTCCACTTTCCAACCGCACCAACGTTGCATCTGAGCAAAGCACCCCCGCACTGAGCAACCGCTGCAATGCCTCATCAATCACAACCGTGCCATCTTGTGCATAAAATTGGCCCTCCGGGACATAGCCCGCCCCAGAAACGCTTAACATTTGGCCAGCAACAAAGATCTGCCGCACAGTCATTTCGTCCTTGGTCAATGTGCCCGTCTTATCAGAGCAAATGACCGAAGTACTGCCCAAAGTTTCCACCGCCGGTAAGCGGCGGATGAGGGCATTGCGCTTGACCATTTTCTGCACACCAATGGCAAGCGAAATGGTCACAACAGCTGGCAGCGCCTCAGGCACCACCGCGACCGCCAACGCAATGCCAAAGATGAGCATCTCAACAAACGGCTGTCCTCGCAGCAGGCCCAAGGCAACAATCAGGCCAACCACCACAATGGCCGCTCGCGCCAACACGGTGCCAACCTTATCCAGGTTGTGTTGCAAAGGCGTCTTGCCGGTTTCCACCGTTTGCAGCATCTGTGCGATTTTGCCGAATTCGGTTTGCATGGCAGTTGCCACAACCAATGCTCGCCCACGTCCATAGGTCACCGCCGTTCCAGTATAAACCATGTTGCGACGGTCGCCAATCGAAAGCTCAGCATCTTGCAACGCGCCGGTATATTTCTCCACGGGGTGCGATTCGCCGGTCAGGGCCGCCTCTTCCACCTGCAGGTTAATTGCTTCCAGCAACAATGCATCAGCAGGAATGCGGTCTCCGGTGTGCAAGAGAATTACATCGCCAGGGACAAGCTCACGGGCTGGAACTTTGACCTCGGTGCCATTACGCAACACCGTTGCAGAGGGCGCAGCCATTTGGCGCAGCGCCTCAATCGCACGCTCGGCGCGATATTCCTGCACAAAACCCAACAAAACTGCGAACAAAACAATCACAGCAATGACAAGCGACTCGATTCCATGCCCCAGGAATAAAGAAATTACCGTTGCAATCAACAAAATCACAATCAGCACATTTTTAAACTGCTCAAGCAGAATGCGCCAGGGTGAAATGCGATGTGCCGCCTCAATTTCATTGGGGCCGAAACGTTGCAACCGGGCCTGTGCCTCGGTATGCGTCAGGCCAATTGGCTGACTTTGCAATTGCTCAAATGCCTGTTCCACAGAAAGGGTATGCCAGGGGTGATTTTGCATGGACTATTTTCTCCTCGTCAAAAAATAAAAAGACCATCGCTTGTTTCAAGCGATGGTCTTGCGCTTTGCACCAGGCAGCCGGGAAATTGCTTTCCGTACTGACGACTACCCAACCCAGAGCAACGGGGCGCTACTCCCCATCGGAGTGACAAAAGTTTACCCTATTTTGTACAATTTTGCAAGCATAATCGTGCTTGATGCCCACAAACAGCAACAGCGGGCGACTTGCATCGCCCGCTGCTCTTCAAGCGAACAACAAGGGTCTAGTAGTAGGTAATATCCCAGTGATTGCCCTCGTAATAATAGATATTGCCGGCAGCATCTTTGTACTTGCTGCCACCAATCGGCGTGTAGTGGTTGTAGATGTAGTTGCTGATGCAAGAAGACATGCCAATATCCACCTTATAGCCGTTCCAGTGTGAATAGGTGCCGGCGGCATGGCCGGTCTCGGTGCCACCCGTCATCGTAATGGCACAACCCGAGGCATTCTTGAAATTGATCAGCCCGGTAATGGCGCTCTGCCGCAAGCTGCGCAACCCCGTGCAAGAAGTGTTGCAGCGGTTGGAGCAAGAACCGCTTGAGCTAATCACAATGCCTGCATTGGTCAACTGAGTGCGCACCGAAGATTCGCTCAGGCCATCATAGCCGCTGACCAAATATTGCCAGGTCGTTGGCCCCACCACACCATCCGCACCCAAACCATTGGCGTTCTGATAAGCAATCACGGCGCTCTGCGTCCCAGAGCCAAACGCACCATCCACCGAAACGCTGCACCCATAGCGGTTGGCAAGCTGATCCTGCACGGCGCGCACGGCATCGCCACTGCTGCCATATTGCACGGTGACAACCAGTTTTGTCCAGGTATTCTCGCCCACAATGCCATCCGGCGTCAGCCCCTTGGCTGTCTGAAAGCTCTTGACGGCGTTTTCAGTTGTCGTATCAAAACTGCCATTGACCGAAACACTGTAGCCGCGCGAGCGCAGCAGATATTGAATACTGACGACGTTGCGACCGGTGTTACCCTTCTTGACCACCGGCCAATAGGCAGCAGAAACGACGATGGTGGTGAGCAACAGCAACGTCACCGCCAGGAAAATGGAACGAGCAAGAGAACGGGATTTCATCAGCAGATCTCCTTAAGAAAAAATGAGGAATTTGGGTAGACGCGATTTGCGTCAGTCGGTAACCGATAGTATCGCGCTACCGCGCCATCCATTCCATCGCGTTTTCGTCTAAAAAATTGTCTTTTTAGGTTCTCAAGGCAGGGTCTCCTGCTGCAACCAATACAGGGCATTGCGCAAGAAATACAAATTATCGCCCAACGACCAGCTTTCGCCAGCTCGGATGTTGGTCACATCACTGACATCTTGATACATCAGCGGATAAACAACCACCCTACCCTTGCCAAATTCTGCTACAGCCAAAATCGGTTGATAGGGTTTGGTTACCCCGCCAGACAAAATCGTCACTGCAGGCGAGTTAACCATCAAAGCAACCGGTTGCCGCTCATCATTAAACGTGTCCACCGAAAAAATTATCACGTCCTTCAGCAGTGGATGGGACGATTGCACAGGAATATTGCTATTCGGCACAACGTCTGTTCCAATCGAAACGCCAAACATCCTTGCAACATCTTTCGTATAAAAGGTCGCAAGACCATCTTGCGTACGTTGTTGATCTGCCTGCAATAACAAACCACCACCATCTTCCACAAACTTGCGAATTTCAGCCAGTTCTTCTTCTGTAAACGCCAGCATATTATTTTGAATGGCCAAAATAGAGATCTGTTCCCTTTCCAAATATGCCGCAGTCAGTGGTTCCACATCCAATTCCTTCACTTCCCATCCCTTTTCAGCCGCAAATTGGGCTAATTTTGTGTCTTTCTTGGGGCAATGATGAACCTCTAGCCCCAGCACACGCTTTTTGACCTCTGACGATGGTGTGAGGCGCGGATTGGCTGCATAGACCTGCTCAGCAATGCGAACGGAATCCACCTCAATGGTTTCGTTCTTGCCCCAGGAAACTCGATCAAGCCGAATATGCATCGGCTTTCCGGCTGGCACCCCTACTGTGTGCGTGGCAACCTGTTGTTGATCCACATAGAAGCGCGCTTCAGAAGCTGAGAACTCAATCCGATAGGTATGCCACTCTGTTATATCTAAATTTTCAATCGTCACACTTTGCACAGGGGCATCGCGGTTTTCCCGTACCCAGGCTTGGAAGAGGCCCTGCTCACCCACCCCAAACATCAAATACCCCTCATGGTTATCACCCCAGAAGCCCCAGAACCCACCATCCACACTACTGGAACGCGCTCTCACTTCAAAACTTTGCCATATCTCACTCGGGGTCAATAACAATTTGGAAAGCACCCAGCCACCGCCGCCATTGGTATCGCCTCCCCAAATAGAGAGAACGCCATCCGAAACTTTGTAGCCAGAGTTTGCACTATTGGTGCCAAAATTCCAAAGCTGCGCATCCAAATCCGGGCCATCAAACTCGTCTTCAAACACCGTTTGCCATTCCAATGCAGCTGGCTGCGTCGGGGAAGGCGTATCGGAAGGCTGCGGCAAGGGAGGAGGCGGCGGAAGCGTAATCGTAACTGGCACCTCAACCGTCACAACAACCGGCGTAGCTGAACCACAAGCCAGTGTAATGACAAAAAACACTACACCGACAACCAACAAAGCCCGTGTACTGATTTTCATGTTTGGCTCCTTAGCACTCAAAATGGATCGGTAACACAGAGTATCGCGCACCCTACGCTGTAATTCAACCCCACTGTGCGACAGCTTTCCGGGTGTGCAGCAAGCCAAAGCGAGGTGACAGTCACTCAGGGCTATTGCACCACAATTTTGCGATACACAGGGTAGGCGTTGCCGTCCAGGTCTTCGACGATGAAGCCAATCACATACTCACCTGCTGCTGCGTAAAGCTGCACCCATTCAAAAGGCTGTGTGCCGAAGGTCAACACCGGCCCATCTTCCTGCACAGTTTGCCGCACAGCGCCATTGGCATCCAGGTCGAGCCATTTTTCGCGCAGCGTAAAGGTATCGCCAACAGCAGGCGTAATTTCACGCGGCGCACCAGCTTCTGCCTCTCCAGAAAAGCCCAGCACACGCACCAACTTGCCATCTTGAAAGACCAATTGAGCGTTTTGCTGCTCACCAGTTTGCACAAAGGTATACACACCTTCCACCGTATAGGTTGCGTCCTCTGCTGCCGCGCCATATTGATCGGGCTGGAAGAGTGCCACGGCGTCTTGCCGGCCATCCCGAATTGCAAACACTGTCGGCTGCCAGGTAAAGTTCAGCGTAAAACCATCGTCCGGCCAAACCGGGTAGAAGACGTCGTTCACCTTTCGAGTGTCAGGGCTTTCCAAAAAATCAATGTCGGTCACATTGAGCGAATTGGCCGCTGCATCGTAATAACCGACAAACAAATACACATACCCAATCTGACTTCCCTGCACATCCACGCTGAGCTTGACCGATTGATCAATATTGAGCGAAGCGGTCGAGGCACGCAAATTGGAAAGCGTCACCCTGCCAGCACCTGGGGCACGGGTTGTCACATTGCCAGCAGGGACATAGGGGGTTGAAACGGCATCTTCAAAGCCGCGATCAAGATAATGATAGGCCAGAAAATCATCCCACAAAGAAAGCGCAGCGAAACGATCTGCAACCCGCGTATAGGACTGCGGGCCAGCAATCGGTGAACGATAGAGGGTGGAGTTGGGGAAATAAACGGTCAAGCCCATCGAACCTTTGCGCGCTGCGCCGTGCTTCTCCGCAACAATCAATTGTCGCAAACTTTTCAATACCTCATCCGCTGATTGCTGAACAGCCGCATTTGACGTATTGGCGCGTAGCAGACTGACAAAATGGCCCAGGTCAATATAAGAAGGGGGCACCTCGCGCCCAAAAATACTGGTGTAAGACTGCGCATAACTGCGAGCCTGCGCCACCAAAGCCTGATCTTCACTCTGAAGCTGATAGGAAAAGTGATTGTATTGGGTGAGAAAGGCAGGCAACGCGTCCAAATCTACCGCCGTCAGGGTGGCATCGCGCCCCAACTGCGCCGCCAACTGATCGGCGGAGGCAATTGCCCCACCGCCAAAGAACGAATCGAGCGGCGAACCGCCGCGCAAAAATTCCGCACGGGCTGCCGGGTCCTGAACGCGTTGATCTTCGATGATGTAGCCATTCACAATCGCCTTGCTCAAATCTGCGCCGCTCATCTCCGGGTTTTGGACAAGTTCCGCCAGAAAACTGGCATAAGCCCAACCAATTGCCGGCTCAACCTCTTCTGAAGCAACCGCATAGTGAGCGTACGGCTGAAGAGCCGTCATCACCTCCAGCTGTGCCATCAAACAGGCATCCATGCCAATCAACTCAAACCGGTCTATGCCAGCGGCAGAACGAGCCTGCTCCAGAGCCCGACTCAACTCCATCAGATACAATTGATTGCCCAAACGGTCCACCAATGGAATTCCGCCCCCGCCTGAACGACGATGCGAAGGGTCACTCCACCCGCCCGGCCATCCCATTCCATGGTCTGACAAGATCAACACATAATGGTCGGCAGGGTAATTCTGAACTCCCCAGGTAACAAAATCCACCAATGTGTTGGGCGAGGCCATGTCCACCTCGCCCAATTCCTGCAACAACTGAGAGCCAACCCGATTGAGATCTGCATCACGAGTGACGTAATAGCGGCGGGCCGAAGTCCAATCGCCATCACCCGCATAGGCAGCCCGAAAGCGGTCAATTTGGGCGACAATGTGAACATTCTCGCTTGAACCGACCCGTTCCGCCTCGTTCAAATCCAGGTAAATATCCTGTTCCAGCACTTGATCATCCGCATCCTGATACAACAAGATGGTCCAGGTTTGGTTGCCAGTTGCTGCCGGCGCGGGCGGGGTGTAATTGGAAGGGGGCAGCGTCGGTTGCGTCTGCTGCCAATCCAGCATGTCCTGTGTTGCCTGCGGCCAGGTCTCATCCTGCGGTTGCCCGATCAGCCCCTGACCATTGCTGAGCAGAAAATAGACAATGAACAACAACACAATCAACGCCGTTCCACAGCCGCCAATTTTGGTGCCGCGCGAGGCCCCTCCAAAAGAAGGGCGCGGCATTCCACCACCGCCACTCACATCGCGACGCGGCGCATCGGCTCGCCCGGTTGGCCCAGGCCCTTTTCGTCTTCGGTCTGCATCTATCTGTTGATTCATGCTCATCTCCTTCCGCCATTTTGATTATATAACAGGTCAGCAAAAGCGCAAAAGCCCCTGCCGGGCGAACAACTCGCCCGCTATTGCGGGCGGCAATCCCTAACAAACCGCTCCAGCAATTGCCGCAAGGGGAGGGCAGTCTGACGCGGCAAGCCAAGGGTTATCTCCACCAATTGACTGAAGCGCAGCCGCCACAACAGACCACTCCGGCAAGCCATTTGTCTGCGCCAGCTTCATAAGCATAGCACAGTGTTGGCAATTTGCAAGGAACACCTCGCATTTGTGACTGCTTGCGTGCCTGCCAACCTCAAAGTGTATTACCAAATGGCGCGCACCAATTGATTGAGCGCCCGAGCGATTTCAATCAATTTATTGCAATCCACAATCCTCGGGTTGTCTTTGGGGGTGTGGGTAATATCCTGATTTTCCATATGCTCTAACAACCACAGCGAAGACACCGCAATCGCCGGGCAACCCTGCTGCAAGAAGATGCTGTGATCGCCCTGATACCAGGGGGGACCTTCGACAATGCCATCATAATCTTGTAACACCCGGCTGACCTGCTCATGCAGGTCTTGCGGTAGCCCCATCAACGAGAAGGCAGAGGGACCGTCTTTATACCCCGCGCCGTCAATGTTGATATTCAAAAGGATCTCGCCAAAGCGGCCTTCGTTCTCGCGCAGATACGCCATCTGCCCTGGGACGGCATAATGATCTTCGCCGTTAAAGGCAATCAACTCCACCCGACGCGAAGGCTTTTCTTCGAACAGCAGGTCGGCCAGCAAAATCAACACAACGAGGCCAGTTGCGTTATCGATTGCGCCGGGCGTGCCCCGCTTGGCGTCAATGTGGGCAGTGATGACAATTCGCCCCTGCGGATTGTCGCCCTGATGCGCAATGATGTTGAAAGCCTTCGCCGGCAAGCGTTCCGAACGTGACTCAAGCGAAATGCAACTGCCGCAATAAGGCAGCAATCGTTGCCCTTCCTCAGCAGTCATATACACCGAAGGAATGTTGAAGTCCCCATCCTCAATCAGCGGAAACGGATACACCCCACCCGCCACCGCCGAGTTTCTGCCAGTTGCCGAAACGATTGCCGCCGGTTGGCCTGCTTCTAACAAGGCAAGGATGCGCTGATGCGTTTCGGGATTGTAGAAGACAAAGTTTTTGGGCGCCAATGGTTCAGCTGCAATCTCCCCATAAAGAAGCACAATCTTGCCGGTCAGGTTAGCTTTCTCCAGGTCTTGCAGCGTGGCAATGCCGATCAATTCCGCCTGGACATCACAGCCCAGGGAATAGGGGCTGACAAACACAGCAAACGAATCGCCACCGGCGCGCAGTTCTGCGCCCTGCTCTTTCCAATCGAACACATTCAGTTTGGGTGTTTCCACCTCCCAGTCCCTGCCCACCATCGCTCGCGCAAAAACATGGGCCGCCAGATAATTGCCCCGGCTGCCCACCGTCCGCTCAGGGATTTCCTCGCACAGCGTATGCAAATAGTCCTCACTTTGGGCACGGAGAAAGGTATAGAAAAAAGAAGTATCCATGAAAAGCCTCGCTTTCTTTAGAAGCCACAAGCGGAAAATCATTCTATCACCCAACGGTTCAACGCCTCTTTTGGAATTGTACCACCGTCCAAGCCAGCAAAGGCAGCAGTGCGCAACCAATCGGCACCCAAGCCGCATCTCCCGGAGAACGAATGCTAAAGAAAAAGACCGCAACTGACTCAGCGGGGATTTGAACCAGACCGGCTGTGTCACTCAAGTATTGAATGGGGCGGCCATCATCCACCGGCTGCAATTCTCCCATCAGACGATAGGCGCGCAAGTCATCGCAGTTGTAAAACCCATGCACCCGCACAAAAACAATCGCGGTTCTTTGGGCATCGGTAAAAACCGCATCCGTCCAACGCTGATCGCGAAAAAGGGTCTGATAGCCGGTCTGCCGAATGCTGTTACATTCCCAAACAGCGTCGGTAATGGTGATGTATTGCACCTGATCAAAGACGAGAAAATCCGGCTCGTTTTGGAGCGCCAGGGTCACCGCCTGCGCCAGGGTGACCGCCTACGGCGTGAGCGGAAATCGCAGCGCCTCATACAAACTGCCCACAAAAAAGAACAGGTACAAGACCATCAGGCCAATTGCCAGAATTAGCCGCAGACATTTAGACGTTGGACCCAGTCTCCGTTGCATGAGCACACTTAAGTTGCTGCTGAGTAAGCGCTAATCTGAATGAACGAGGCGTCTATTGAAGGACACGACCAGACTAAAGCCACACGCTTTCCCCCAAAACATGATAAGCTTGTCCCATTTCTAACAAAAACACCTTGGTCTATTCTACCTCTTCAATATCAGCATACAGCATTGGACGCGCATTTTGTCGTGCTCTAAATTTTGTGCCGTGATTATGTCCCGTGCGCGCGTCAAAATCTATGAGCACATTTCCTTCCATAATCGCCTTGATGAATCTATCAATGCTAAAACCGCGCAGAATCAAAATACGGCTATAATAAAAAAATTCCGTATCATTCTCTTTTTTTACTTCAGCTTGAATATAAAAAGTGTTCAATAATTTTGTACCAGCTTTATGTTCGAGATCATTAAAGCCCCAATATGGTTGAGGATCTAATTCGCCTAGTCCAACGCGTTTTTTGACAGCATCCAACCAATCTGAATGGCACGGATCAACCCGGCTGGCATCAAAAGAAACCAAAACTTTGCGGTCGTCTTCATCAACCCGCACCATAAATCCTCTGCTACTTCTTTGCAGTCCATTAATAGTTTGACGAAAACTCATTTCGTTAGATGGATACTGTATACCTGCAAATTCATGTTGCCAGCCAT
>ENA-UOYA01001727-UOYA01001727.1-activated-sludge-metagenome-genome-assembly--contig:-NODE-1727-length-22370-cov-5.254537_pt1 | contig 22370 bp, 18 predicted proteins | sample MGYA00238163_ERZ764804 | MGnify/ENA primary metagenome ERZ764804 (study PRJEB28919, sample SAMN05720223) | activated sludge metagenome | isolation source: Anaerobic digester | place: Hong Kong... | reverse complement strand
GACGATGTACAATACCGATGAATCGATTTACGGTTTTGCCCGTTCGTCGTTCCAGATGGCACTGGCCAAAAAGTATCCGCTCTACATGTCCACCAAGAATACCATTCTGAAGGCTTACGACGGACGTTTCAAGGATATCTTCCAGGAGGTGTACGAGAGTGAGTTCAAGGAGTCGTTTCAGGAGGCGGGAATCACCTACGAGCACCGGTTGATTGACGACATGGTGGCATCGGCCATGAAGTGGAAAGGCGGTTTTGTGTGGGCATGCAAGAATTACGACGGTGATGTGCAGTCGGATACGGTAGCACAGGGTTTCGGTTCACTGGGCATGATGTCGTCGGTCCTGGTTACGCCGGACGGTCGCACGGTGGAGGCTGAAGCTGCACACGGGACAGTAACCCGTCACTACAGGCAACACCAGCAAGGCAAGGAGACCAGCACCAATCCTATCGCATCCATCTATGCCTGGACGCGCGGTCTCGAACATCGCGGCAAACTGGACAACAACCAGCCGCTTGTCGATTTTTGCCACAAACTGGAACAGGTATGTGTGGAGACCGTAGAGAACGGGGAGATGACCAAAGACTTGGCCCTGTTGGTTTACGGTGACGATGTGAAAGGAAAGTATCTCAATACGCAGGATTTTCTGTCAGCGGTAAAACGCAATCTGGAGAGAAAATTGAGTTGATATACATTGTTTAGGTTATCAGATAGACGGCTCTCGCGGAATATCATCGCGGAGCCGTTTTTTTGTCAATCCCTGAACCGTAATGTCAACTCGCCGTAGGCATCGATACGGCGATCCCGCAGAAATGGCCACCAGCGACGGACATTCTCGGTGCGCAGCTTGTCGATCTCCACAATCTGGGTGGTCTCCTCTTCAGCAGCCTGGTAGAGAAACTCCCCTTGCGGTCCGCAGACAAAACTGTTTCCCCAGAAGGTGATCCCATTGGTTTGACCCGACGGATCCGGTTCATATCCGGTTCGGTTTACCGCGATGACCGGAATACCGTTGGCCACTGCATGTCCCCGCTGTACCGTGATCCAGGCCTCCCGCTGTCGCTGCTTCTCGCTCTCGCTGTCGGAAGACTCATACCCGATGGCCGTGGGATAGATCAGCACCTCTGCTCCGCCCAGCGCCATCATCCGGGCAGCTTCCGGATACCACTGATCCCAGCAAACCAGTACTCCCAGTTTCCCCACCGAGGTCTCGATGGGATTAAATCCGAGGTCGCCGGGCGTGAAGTAGAATTTCTCATAATAGGCAGGATCGTCGGGAATATGCATCTTCCGGTATTTGCCGGCAATCGTGCCATCCTTTTCGATCACCACTGCGGTATTGTGATAGAGTCCTGGGGCCCGTTTTTCAAAGAGCGACAAGAGGATCACCACCCCCAGCTCCCTGGCCAGTTTGCCAAACGACTCGGTGGAGGGGCCGGGGATCGGTTCCGCCTGGTCGAAGATGGCCGTATCCTCGGTCTGGCAGAAGTACAATCCGTTGTGCAACTCCTGCAGTACGATCAGTTCGGCCCCCTCGGATGCAAGAGAGCCTATCTTCGACTGTAAGCGGGCAATGTTCTCCTCCCTGTTTGCCGAATTGGCTTGTTGTATGATACCGATTTTCATATGCTGTCTGAATTTAAAGAAAACCCTCAGGCAATTGCATCGTCACGCAATGAAGCGACCCGTGCTGTTTGATCAGCGCCCTGCAGTCGATGCCGATGATCTCCCTGCCTGGAAATGCCCTCTGCAGCTGCACCCTTGCCGTTTCATCCTTCTCCGAAGCATAGGTGGGCATCAATACCGCCCCGTTGATGATCAGGAAGTTGGCGTAAGTGGCCGGTAACCTGTAACCGTTATGATAGACGGCATCCGCCATGGGAAGCGGTATTAACCGGTAGGGAGCTCCTTCGGTTGTCCTGAATGATTTCAACTCATTCTCCATCCGTTTGAGTGCATCGAAATGTTCGTCGTCCTCATCGTCACAGCTTACGTAGGCAATTGTCCGCTCGTCGCAAAATCGCGCAAGCGTGTCTACATGGCTGTCGGTATCGTCACCTGCCAGATAGCCGTGATTGATCCACAAGACCCGTTCTGCCCCGAATGCCGATTTCAGGTACCCTTCGATCTCATCCTGTCTCATCGGCTGATTGCGGTTGGGAGCCATCAGACATTGCGATGTGGTCAGGAGCGTTCCCTTGCCGTCCGATTCGATTGATCCTCCCTCCAGGATGAACCTCTTTTTCGACCGGTACTCCACTTCGGGTCTGAACTCCTCCTGCTGGAAGAGTTGATGTGTGATCTGATTGTCGTGGTTGGCGGCAAACTTCAACCCCCAGCCATTGAACCCGAAATCGTAGAGTGTCGGTCTGCCGTCGACGAAAACCGAGATGGCACCGTGATCACGCGCCCAGGTGTCGTTGCTTTTCAGCTCGACGGTGATGAGACGCTCACGCTCCTCGGGGGTGAAATGGCTGATAATCTCATCCTCCTCCGGGCAGACGACCAGCAGTTTTTCCCTTTTCAGGATCTCCTTCGAAAAGGAGAGATAACAAGCCGTGACTTCATCCAGGATGTCGAACCAGTCCGTACCGGCATGTGGCCAGGTGACCATCACGCCACTCTGCTGATACCATTCGGGAGGGAAAAAGATCTTGCTCATCGACGCTTATCCTTCCATGTTTCCGCGGATAATGCCACGGGAAGAACTTTTTACAAAATCAATGATATAGTTCCGTTCTTTTGTTACCGGGAGTTCATTCTCAATTCTTTCCAATGCCTGCGTGGTGTTGTAGCCCGCCATATAGAGATAGCGGTAGACATCCTGGATGGAGTTGATCACCTCGCTTGTAAAACCCCTTCGGCGTAATCCGACGAAATTCAGGCCGACATAGGTGAGCGGTTCGCGGCCTACCATCGTATAGGGCGGAATATCTTTCGGAACTTTGGATCCTCCCTGTATCATGGTGTGGGCACCGATACGCGAGAACTGGTGCACGAGCGTTCCACCGCTGAGGATCGCATAATCGTCAATCTCCACTTCTCCTGCCAATTGTGTGGTATTGCCCAGAATGACGAAATCATTCAATATACAATCGTGTGCAACATGGCTGTAAGCCATCAGGAGACAATCTTTTCCAACGACAGTCTTTCCGCGCGATGCGGTACCCCGGTTTACGGTTACGCATTCACGGACAGTGGTCCTGTCGCCGATGATGGCCACTGTCTCTTCACCCTTGAACTTCAGGTCCTGCGGAATGGCGGAAATGGTTGCATGTGGGAAGATGGTGCAATTTTTACCGATTCGTGCACCAAAAAGAATGGTTGCATAGGGCATTACAACGGTTCCATCACCAATCTCAACGTTTCTGTCTACGTATGCAAAGGGTTCAATAACGACATTCTCCCCTATCTTGGCCTCGGGGTGAACAAATGCCAATGACGATATGGTACTCATAACTTGTTGAGTATTATTTGTTTTTGATTATTTGAGCTGTAAAATCTGCCTCCGAGACGATTTTGTCGCCTACGAAAGCAACTCCACGCATGGTAGCAATGCCCCTGCGGACCTCTGTGGTGAGTTCTACCCTGAAGAGGATGGTATCACCAGGAACTACTTTACTTCGGAATTTTACATTGTCAATTTTAAGGAAATATGTTGAATATCTTTCAGGTTCGTCAAGTCCGGAAAGGACCAGCAAACCTCCTGTCTGGGCCATGGCTTCAACCTGCAGCACCCCCGGCATAACCGGTTCATCGGGGAAATGGCCCACAAAATAGGGCTCATCGTTGGTGATGTTTTTGACCCCCACAATATAGGTGTCGGTTTGCTCGATGATCTTGTCTACCATCAGGAATGGATAGCGATGCGGCAAAAGCTGCTTGATCCGGTTGATGTCCATCAGCGGTTCGAGGTTGGGATCGTAAAACGGTACCTGGTTTTTGCTCTTGATCTCCTTCCGAATAAGCCTTGCCAGTTGATTGTTGATCTTGTGCCCCGGACGTGTGGCGATAAGTCTTCCTTTTATCGGCTTGCCTATCAGCGACATGTCTCCGATGATGTCCAGCAGCTTGTGACGGGCAGGTTCGTTCGGAAATGCCAGTTCCCGGTGATTCAGGTATCCCAGCTGGTTGGCATCCATGCGAGGAACATTGAGCTCGTCTGCTATTTCGTCCAGTTCATTCTGAGGAAGTTTCCTTTCATAGATAACAATGGCGTTATCCAGGTTGCCCCCCTTGATTAATCCTGCTTGCCGCAGTTTCTGTATCTCCCGTACAAAGACAAACGTGCGTGCCGGTGCTATTTCCGTAGCAAAATCATCCAGCGATTCCAGGCTGGCATATTGGTTGGGGATATATTGCGATTCGAATTCGATATTGGAGTTGATGCTGAACTCATTATCCGGAAGCAGCGTGATCTTTGAACCGGTTTCCGGATCGGAGACCTCAATTTTCTTCCGTACGACAAAAAAGTCCTTCTCCTTTTCCTGTTCAACGATGCCTGCCTTATCGATTGCACGGATATATTCTATGGCACTTCCGTCAAGAATGGGAAATTCAGGTGCATTCACTTCTACTAGGCAGTTGTCGATTCCCAAGGCATAAAGCGCGGCAAAAGCATGTTCAACAGTGCTGACAGTAACATTGCCCACTCCCAGAACCGTACCGCGCTGGGTATGGACAACATTTTCGGCCACCGCTTCGATGATGGGTTCCCCTTCCAGGTCAACCCGTTTAATCCGGTAACCGGTATCAACCGGTGCAGCTTTGAACGTAATCTCAATGTCGTAACCTGTATGAAGCCCTTGGCCTCTCAACGTAAAACTGGATTGTAACGTTTTTTGTTTCACCTCGTTATTTTAAAATGTGTTTATATTTAATTGCGCGATAATCCGGCAAAGATACAACTTTGCTTCGAAAAGTGGGAATTTGCGCTTTTTCCCGTTACGTTTTTTTTAAAAAAAGTATATTGCCCGTTATCAGGAAAGCTGCTTTTTCAGTTCACGGATCTCTTTCTCCAGTGCGTTTAATTGGCGGTACATATCTGGAAGTTTGGGGATGATGATGCTCGACTTGAAAAAGTTTTTTACCGGATAGGCAGGAGATCCCATCACTTCCGAACCTTCGGGGGTGTTGCTGATGATTCCGGATTGGGCCCCAATCTGTGAATGGCTCCCTATGGTGATATGTCCGCCTATTCCAACCTGACCGCCAAGAACGCAACCCTCTCCCAGTTTAGCCGATCCGGCAATGCCCACCTGGGCAGCCATCACCGTATTCCTGCCAATCTCGCAATTGTGGGCGATCTGAATCAGGTTGTCGAGTTTCACCCCTTTCCGGATAATGGTCGATCCCATTACAGCTCTGTCGATAGTGGTATTGGCGCCTACTTCGACCTCCTCCTCCAGTACTACGTTCCCGATCTGGGGGATTTTGTGATAGATCCCCTCCTGCTTGCTGAATCCGAAACCGTCGGCGCCAATTACTGCTCCTGCATGGAGGATGCAGTTGTCGCCGATTACGCAACCGTGATATATCTTTACTCCGGCATATATGGTAACGTTATTACCGATTTTTACATTATCTCCGATGTAGGCTTGCGGATAGATCTTGGCATCCCGCCCTATCTCCACGTGCTCTCCGATATAGGCAAATGCGCCTACATATACGTTCTCACCCAGCTTGGCCGATGGCGAAACAAACGACATCTCCTCGATCCCCTTCTTGACGGGAGCAAGACTGTTTGCCAGTTCGAGCAGGGCAGCCAGTGCGGCATAGGCATCGGGAACCTTGATCAGGGTGGCAGAGACAGGCTTGTCGGGAGTGAAATCCCTGTTCACCAATACAATGTCGGCTTTGGTCTCGTAGATATAATGTGTATATTTGGGATTGGAAAGAAAAGCAATGGTCCGTGGTTTTCCCTCTTCTATCTTTGCAAAATTATCGACTTCAACATCGGGGTTTCCGACAATCTCACCTTTCAAAAAGTCGGCAATCTGTTGTGCTGTGAAGGTCATTTACTCTATTTTATTGATTTTAAAAATGCAAATTAACTAATAAAAATCTAACAGACAAAGTTAACCGAATATAAAATCTTTCGTTAAGATAAATTTTGCAGATTAAAAATAATCAACTACCTTTGCAATCACTTTTTCGGGATGTAGCTCAGTCCGGTTTAGAGTACTCGTCTGGGGGGCGAGTGGTCGCTGGTTCGAATCCAGTCATCCCGACTGATTTTCAGGCAACTGTAGTGATCTACGCAGTTGCTTTTTTTATTTCCCCTTTTCTACTGGCTGGCGTGGCCGGCAACTGGGAAATGATGGGAGATCTCCCGGCCAACTACCGGAAGAGTTTTGTCGCCGCGATTTTCCTGACTTTTTTTGAAGAAAAATGTTGCTTGTTTAAGCAATATTTGAGTAACTTTAAAATATTTTTTGTTTGCCGGGGCAATTAGATGGCCCAGTGTTTGATTTTAATAGAGTTATATCGATGAATAACACCGAAACCGTTGGGTATCTACAGGAGAGGAAGAGGCAGGTAATATCGGTTGCTATCCTGGCCTTCATGTTTTTTATATTTGGATTTGTCTCCTGGGTAAATGCCATACTGATACCTTATTTCAAGATCGCTTGCGAGCTGACCCATTTTCAATCCTACTTTGTGGCCTTTGCCTTTTACATTGCCTATTTCGTGATGGCGATACCTTCGGGTCTGTTGCTGAAACGGGTGGGTTTCAAGCGGGGAATCATGTACGGTTTCCTCTTGATGGCGCTGGGTGCATTCATATTTGTCCCTGCCGCCCTTACCCGGCAGTTTGCCATCTTTCTGATCGGTCTCTTCTCTATCGGTACTGGGCTGGCAATCCTGCAGACGGCAGCCAACCCATACGTGACGATTATCGGTCCCATCGAGAGTGCAGCACAGCGGATGAGCATCATGGGCATTTGCAACAAGTTTGCAGGAATTGTGTCGCCGTTGATCTTTGCCGCGATCATCTTCAAGGCGACCGACCATCAGCTGTTTGATGCGATTGAACTCGGCAACATGAGCGATGCGGTCCGCAGCGCGATGCTCGACGAATTGATCCGGCGGGTGATACTGCCCTATACCATCCTTGGCTTCCTGCTTCTCCTGGCTGGCGTAGGGATCAGATACTCCATACTTCCCGAACTCGATACCGATCATGAAACGGCGGTTGTGAAGGTGGAAGAGGAGCAGAGAAGCCGGAAGCGGTTGATCGATTTTCCCTACCTTGTTCTGGGGGCCATCGCCATCTTTCTGCATGTGGGGACACAGGTGGTGGCCATCGATACGATAATCAACTATGCCGGTTCAATGGGAATCGGACTGCTCGACGCCAAGGTATTCCCCTCATATACGCTGACTGCTACCATTATCGGTTATGTATTGGGTATCATGCTTATACCCAGGGTGATTTCGCAGCGGACAGCCCTGGTCTGCTGCACCTCGTTGGGACTCCTTCTGTCGCTCGGGGTCATCTTTGCCGATTGGAGCCTGACGCTCTTCGGGCATGAGGCGAACGCCTCCATCTGGTTTCTTGCCCTGATCGGCTTTCCCAATGCCCTGATATATGCCGGAATATGGCCCCTCTCCATCCGCGGTCTTGGCCGGTTTACCAAGACAGGATCATCGCTGCTGATCATGGGATTGAGTGGAAACGCCGTTTTACCGCTTATATATGGAGCGCTCGCCGATGCTTACGGCCTGAGAATAGGCTACTGGAGCTTGATACCCTGTTTCCTTTACCTGGTCTGGTTCGCTCTTATGGGCCACAAGATTGAGTATTGGGGCCGAACGAAAAAATGATGCCACTACTTGGGCGATTCACCGTAGCCAATATCTAATAATCAAATCAATATTTTAACATGTGTGGCTATCGCGCGCCAAAGTTGGATACCCTGCGTATGGGATTTGTAGGTATAGGAAATCGCGGTTATTCAAACCTCTACTAGATGACATTTCTGGAGGGTGTTGAGATTAAGGCGATATGTGATATTGTACGGTTCCGGATCGATGAGACAACACAGCTGTTTAAGGAGAGAGGATTGCCCGGGCCCCGGGTTTATACCGGAAGTGGGGATGCCTGGAAAAGAGTGTGTGAAGATCCCGAATATGCCATTAAGTGCGGCAAACATGTGGCCGTTGATCAGCGGGACTAAAGGTGCAGCTCAAAAATATCCGCTACCAGCCAGAGTCTCCGTAGGGAGCGAATGGCTAAACGATGAAGAGATGAAGAGATGAAGAGGGTGAATGAGCAATAGACGCCCGAAATAGTGGTGCGGATTGGGAATATGGCCCAGAAAGTAGGCGGACATGGCGGAATGGACTTCCTGATGACATGGCGCCTCGTCGACTGCCTGCGAAACGGGCTGCCGATCTGTATGATGCTGCTGCGTGGAGTGTGATTATACCGTTAAGTGAAAAATCGGTGTCGAACCGTGCAAGGCCACTTGAGATACCCGACTTCAGACGTGGAGCATGGAGAACCAACCAACCGGTGGATATCAACCTGACGGGAGAAGGCGGTTCTGCAGGGATGGTGTTTTAACTGCAGCGGTTTGCCTCACTTTTTTTGAGGGGATTATTTGTTATTTAAGGAATATTTGGATAACTTTAAAAAATATTTTCGAGGATTGGGCTTCAAGTGATTCGGCCGATGTCCGGTCAGTTTCTCCCGGTAGGGGATACCGGGACCCGATCCAAGGGATTTAGCAGAATTGTATGCAGAGAGTCATCATCAGGAATGGGCGGTTGATTTTCCCCGGGAGCATCGAATCAGGATTGATTCTGGTTTGTGAGCAAGGGGTGATCAGTGAGATTATGGAAGAGAGACTCTTTTCGCTGGCCGGGGATGACCGCCTGATCGATGCAAAGGGAAACTACGTCGCTCCCGGATTCATCGATATCCATACCCATGGCGGAGGTGGTCACGACTTTATGGACGGAACAGTGGCGGCCTACCTGGGAGCTGCCGAGACGCATGCCCGGCATGGAACCACAGCCCTGTTGCCTACTACGCTGACCAGCACCTTCGATGAACTGGTGAACACGTTTGCGGTTTATAAGGCGGCGGTAAATCAGAATCGGAAAGGAGCCAGATTCTTGGGACTACACCTGGAGGGGCCCTATTTTGCCTACAACCAGCGGGGTGCGCAAGATCCCAAGTACCTGAGAGATCCGGAACCGGAAGAGTATAACCGGATATTGGCCGAGTCGGCTGATATCGTGCGGTGGAGCCTGGCGCCCGAACTGCCGGGTGCACTGGAGTTTGGAGAGTTGCTGGCTTCGGCGGGCATACTTCCCTCAATTGCGCACAGTGATGCCATTTACGAGGAGGTATTGGATGCCTTTCATGCCGGTTTCAGCCATGTTACCCACCTCTATTCGGCCATGTCGTCCGTAACCCGCAGGAATGCGTTCCGTTACGCTGGGGTGCTGGAGGCCGCCTATCTGATTGAAGATATGACGGTAGAGATCATTGCCGACGGGGTACATCTGCCCAAGCCGCTATTGCAGTTTGTCTACCGGTTCAAGGGTCCCGAGAGAACGGCGTTGTGCACCGATTCGATGCGGGGAGCCGGGATGCCCGACGGTGAGTCGATCCTGGGAAGCCTGGAAAAGGGACAGCGGGTGATCATCGAAGATGGTGTGGCCAAGTTGCCCGACCGTACTGCATTTGCGGGGAGTGTTGCCACAACCGATCGCCTTGTGCGGACCATGGTTGAAGTGGCGGAAGTGCCGTTGGTGGATGCGGTAAGAATGATGACCCTGACACCGGCCCGCATCATGCATGTTGATCATCGGAAAGGGTCCATAGAGAAAGGAAAGGATGCCGATCTGGTAATTTTTGACGATAATATTGATGTTTCACATACAATCATAGAAGGAGATGTCATATACGGAAACTGATGCGGGCGTGATTGCATTCACGCGGGAGATGCTGGAGGTAAAGATCTTCAGAATAAGAGAGGAGATGGGACGAAAGGCCGCTCTAGATGTCTCGGTAACCATCCGGAAACTTCTCGGGGAGAAGGATGAGATCAATGTGATCTTTGCCGCCGCCCCGTCGCAAAGCGATTTTCTGAAGGAGTTGAGAGCCGACCCGCTGATTCCGTGGGAGCGGATCAATGCCTTTCACATGGATGAGTATATCGGTTTGGAGGCGGATGCTCCGCAAGGATTCGGTAATTTCCTCCGGGAACGGATCTTTGGAAAAGTCCAATTCAAAAGTGTCCATTACATCAATGGTCTGGCGGAGGATATTTCCGCCGAATGCAAGAGGTATGCCGCACTGCTGGAGCAGTACCCCACCGATATTGTCTGCCTGGGAATAGGGGAGAACGGGCATATCGCCTTCAACGATCCGCCGGTGGCAGATTTTGATGATCCGGAGATGGTGAAGGTGGTGGAGCTGGAGCTGGCTTGCAGGCAACAGCAGGTGAACGAGAACCTTTTTACCGGACTCGACAAGGTACCCACCCACGCCATCACCGTGACCATTCCGGCTTTGCTGAAGGCAGACCGACTCTTTTGCATGGTGCCTGCAAAAAACAAGGCCAAAGCTGTCTATCGTACCCTGAATGGCGAGATCGGCGAAGAGTGTCCCGCTTCAATCTTGAGGCGGAAAAAAGGGGTGGTGCTCTACCTCGACAGGGAGAGTTCCTCTCTCCTCGATATGGGCAGCCCTGCTGCAGTGGAATAGCATTCAATCATTACCATAAAACAGATAATTATGCGACTTAAACTTATTTTGTTAACTGTTTTGACCCTGGTCTTCTCCCAGACCCGGGCCCAGATGAAGATCGGTATCATCGGCCTCGACACCTCACATTCCACCGCGTTTGTCAAGTTGTTGAACGGGGAGGAAAAGAAGGATGAGTACAAGGATTTTAGAATTGTTGCCGCCTATCCCTACGGTTCAAGAACGATCAGATCGAGTTTTGAACGTATTCCCGATTACACTGAAGAGGTGAAGGCGTTAGGCGTGGAAATTGTGCCTTCAATTGCTGAACTTCTGAAGAGAGTTGACTATGTCCTGCTGGAGACAAACGACGGAAACCTCCATCTGGAACAGGCCAGTCAGGTTTTCAAGGCTGGAAAGCCCATGTTTATCGATAAACCGCTGGCAGCAACACTGGCACAATCCATGGCTATCTACCAGTTGGCGAGGGATTACAATGTGCCGATTTTTTCCTCGTCGGCATTGCGTTATGTTCCTCAAAATCAAAAACTGCGTAATGGAGAGTACGGGAAGGTGATGGGGGCAGATTGCTATTCACCGGCAACTCGCGAGATCACACATCCCGATTTCGGGTGGTATGGCATCCATGGCGTTGAGACCCTGTTCACTGTCATGGGCACCGGATGTGTTTCGGTGAACCGCATGTCGGCCGAAGGGACCGATGTGGTGGTAGGATTGTGGAGTGACGGAAGAATCGGAACCTTCAGGGGAATCCGTGAAGGGAAGAGTAACTACGGGGGGACTGCCTTCACCGACAAAAGCATTGAACCGGTCGGAACCTACCAAGGGTATGAAGTACTGCTATCGGAGATCCTGAATTTCTTCAGAACCGGTGTTCCACCGGTCTCCGAGGAGGAGACACTCGAGATCTTTACCTTCATGGAAGCCTCCAATGCGAGCAAACGCAACGAGGGTAAGATTATCCTGATGGAGGATGTGTACCGTAAAGGCATGGCAGAAGCAAAACAATTGCTGCAGGAGATGAAGTGAACCGGCTCACGGTTCATGCCTCTAAAAAAATATCCGAATCTAATGGCAAGTAGCAAGAATGAACACGAGAAGAGAATTTATCAAGAGAGTGGCGATTGGAACCGCAGTTGTCTCCACAGGAAAGATCGGTGGTGTCCTGCCGGGTTTCAGCGCGTCGAGCTACCGGAATATTCCCGGGGCAAATGAGCGCATCCGGATTGCCGGTATTGGAGTTAATGCAAGAGGTGATGCATTGGCAAAGGGATTTGCCAATGAGAAGGAGAGAGGGTGTGTGGTGACCGATATATGTGATGTGGACAGTCGTGCCGTAGAGAAGGCGATCAAGAGTGTCCTTGACACGGCCGGTAACAGGCCGAGGGGTCACGAGGATCTCCGGAAAATGTTAGAGTCGAACGATTTTGATGCCGTCTTTATCGCCACTCCCGATCATTGGCATGCTCCGGCGGCGCTGATGGCGATGAAGGCCGGAAAGCATGTTTATCTCGAGAAGCCGACAAGTCATAATCCCGCGGAAAATCAGTTGCTTATTGATGCGGAGAAGAGATACGGGAGAGTGGTCCAGGTAGGAAACCAGCGCCGTTCTTGGCCCAATGTTGTCCATGCCATGAAAGAGATCGAAGAGGGAATCATCGGTGAAGTCTATTATGGCAAGAGCTGGTACTACAACAAGCGCCCCTCGATAGGGAGAGGAAACGTTACGGCACCACCCGACTGGTTAAATTGGGACCTCTGGCAGGGGCCGGCTCCCCGAGTGGCTTACAGGGACAATATCGTCCACTACAACTGGCATTGGCGCTGGCATTGGGGTACCGGAGAGGCACTCAACAACGGCATGCACTTCGTCGACCTCCTTCGCTGGGGGATGAAACTGGACTATCCCGTATCGGTAGACTCTTCCGGTAGTCGGTACCATTACCGGGACGATTGGGAAACACCGGATACCCAGCTGGTAACATTCTCATTCGGGGATGGCCGGGTGATGACCTGGGAGAGCCAAAGCTGTATCAGCTCCCTGATTCACGGTCACGGCAGCGGAGTAACCCTCTACGGGAGCAGGGGGAGCCTGACAATAGGCGGCGGTAACGAATATCAGGTTTACGACATCGATAACAAGTTGGTCAAGAAGGTCGACAGCAATCTGGTCTTTGAAGCGGGAAACCTCGTCAATCCAACACAAAGCCTCGATGCCTACCATTTCCAGAACTTCTTCAATGCCATCCGCAAAGGGGAGAAGTTGAACTCGCCGCTTACGGAAGCATGCAAGAGTACCCAGCTGGTGCAGTTGGCAAATATAGCCCACAGGGTAGGCAGGAGGATAAACGTCGATCCGGACAGTGGCCGGATAGTGAAGGACAGGATAGCCGCCAAATTGTGGAAAAGAGAATATGAAAAAGGGTGGGAGCCGAAATTATAATTATATGAAGAAGAGTCTATTGATTTTTTTGATACTGGGCATACTCACAGTAATTGATGCCCGTTCGCAGGATACGATCAGGGTGCTGGCAATCGGGAACAGTTTCTCCGCGGATGCGGTTGAAAACCATCTGTATGAATTGGGACGGCAGGAAGGGGTCACCTTCATTATCGGCAACCTCTACATCGGTGGCTGTTCACTGCAGAGGCATTGGCAAAACGCACAGGACGACAAGCCCGATTACGAGTACCGTAAGATCAATGCCACGGGCAAGCTGAGAGTGACCAAGCAGGCCACCCTGATGAAGGGAATAACCGACGAGAGGTGGGATTATGTCACCTTTCAGCAGAACAGCCCCAATTCCGGTTTTCTGGACACCTATTTCCCCTACCTCGACCAGTTGACAGCCTATGTAAGGGAACACACTACAAATCCCGGGGTGAAGCTTGTCTTCCATCAGACCTGGGCCTATGCCTGGGATTCGGACCATGCCGATTTTCCACGATATAACCGCGACCAGAAGCTGATGTACCGTTCTATCATCAAGGCATCCACTAAAGCTGCAGCCAAGGCTGGAATCCGCTATATCATCCCTTCGGGTACGGCGATACAAAACGGACGCTCCAGTTTTATCGGCGACCGTTTTTGTCGTGACGGATACCACCTGAAACTTGACCTGGGGCGCTATACTGCCGCATCTACCTGGTTCGAGTTCCTGACCGGGAGATCGGTTATCGGAAATGGATATGCACCGGCAACCTTGACTCCCCTGGAGGTGATAACGGTTCAACGCGCGGCTCATGAGGCTGTGGCAAGACCATTCGAGGTGACAACGATCCGGTTGTCGGACAGGAGATGGTCAAGTCCCAGCCCCACTTTTGCAGAGGACTTTCCAACCTGGCTACGGAGCAATCCCTGATTCAGTGCTGTTCATAGGATAGCAGACGTTTATCACCTTCCAGCCTGCGCAGCTGTGTGATATCCTGGGTTACCTCCACCACGCCGAGGTACTCACCCTCTTTTCCCCTGACAGCCGAATATTCGATATGGATGAACCGACCCTTGAAGTTCGACATCCAGAAAATGGCCCTGTTCTCTTTCCCGCTTTTGAAATCGGCAAGTATCTGTTCCACCACGTGCACGCTTCCGGGAGGGTGGCACATCCGTACGTCGCGTCCGATAACGGAGCGGTTCCGTTCGAAAACCCTGTTGGGGCTATGTGAAAAGAAGCGCACCCTGTCGTTCTTGTCTACAAAGGTAATGTCGATGGGAAGATGCAGGAAGAGGGCCTCCAGTTCGGCAAGATCAAACGCGCCGGAGGTGAGTCGTATCGCGTCGGCGGTAATGTATTCCGGCTTCTTTGCGCTTACACCTGCCGGCTGCCACTCATCTTCAGGATCAAAGAGACAGTATCCGAATTCGGGAGTCTCCTGGTATATCTTATACCACTCCTCGTCGGTCAGCGTATCCATGGCCATCGGCAAAAGGATCTCCTCCTCCTTCATGATCATCCCCTCCACCATTTCAACGGCGGGTGCCAGTACGTGCTCGATTGTCGATCTCATCTCTTCAACGGATGTGAGTGGTGAACCCAACGCTGCAAAGGCTTTTTTCAACAGTTCCCTGGTTTCGTCATGCTTGCCCCACATCACCTTGGGAGGCCCCGTGATAAGATGTTTTTCCAGAAAGGGGAAAAGCAGATACTCTTTCCGTTTATAGTGCTTGTCCACATCTGATAGATGGTTGAAGAGCGTGCGGAGCTGGAGTATATATCCTGGCAGCTGTCTGTCGTTGATATTGTTAACATCGTTGAACAATGCAGCGATCTTGAGCAGCTCGTCTTTCAATGCCCGGTTCTCTTTCTTGAAGGTATCCACCGGATGGCCCGCCGGTACCGGTCGCGCACCGCCCAGATCGATCGAGCCATCGAGCACGGCTGTATGTAAATCGCAGAAATCGAGGAGCTCTTCTTCAGTAAGCGCATTACTGCTGATGAGTTCCTGTTCCACCTCCACCACTTCGTTGTATGGAATATTGCGGAGCACTTCAATGAGCCGCTGCCGCAGGACTTCGGGATTCTCCCCTTCGTGTAGACGGAGAAGAAGATGCCGCAGCAGCTCCTTGCGCTGCGACGAGTTGTTGATCAGTTCGCTCATGGGTTATTGTTTTATCATTGTAAGTATCATTTTAAACGGCTCAATGGCATGCAGCGCATGGGGATGACCGGCAGGCATGATGATGCATTCCCCCTTCTTCAGGTGGTAGGGGGTACCGGAGATCCTGATCTCCGCTTCACCGTCGATCAGGTGCACCATTGCATCGAAGGGAGATGTATGTTCCGTCAATCCCTGATCCTTGTCGAATGAGAAGAGGGTAACATTTCCCGATTGCTTCTTGATGACTTGTTTGCTGATGACTCCACCGGAGGAGTACTCAATCGAATTCTCCATCGAGAAAATTGTTGCAGGTTCAAAAAAAGTTGCCATGATTGTCTTATTTAAATGGTTGATAATTGTAACAGTTCCATATCTTCGTCTACTGACGTGATTCCAGATAATCCGAAATTGTTTACCAGTACGTTCACCACGTTGGGAGAGAGGAATGCCGGCAGGGTAGGACCCAGGTGGATATTCTTTACCCCCAGATGGAGCAGGGCCAGCAGCACGATCACCGCTTTCTGTTCGTACCAGGCAATGTTGTAGGCAATGGGCAAATCATTCACATCATCCAGCCCCAGTGCCTCCTTCAGGGTGAGTGCGATCTTTACAAGTGAATAGCTGTCGTTGCACTGACCGGCATCCAGGATGCGGGGTATGCCGTTGATCTCGCCCAACGGCAGTTTGTTGTACCGGTACTTGGCACACCCTGCGGTCAGGATAACCGTATCCTGAGGTAACTTCTGCGCAAACTCGGTATAGTAGTTCCTGCCGGTCATTCTTCCGTCGCAACCGCCCATTACGATAAATTTGCGGATGTCGCCCGATTTCAATGCCGCAATCACCTTGTCGGCAAGGGCAATGACCTGATGATGTGCAAATCCTCCGACGATTTCGCCCGACTCTATCGCTTTGGGAGGCGCGCACTTTTTAGCATGCTCTATCAAGGCTGTAAAATCCTTGGGCTTTCCATCTTTCCGGTCACCAATATGTTTAAACCCTTCGAATCCCGATGCTCCGGTGGTGTAGACCCTGTCGGTATAGGTGGCCGACTTCCGGGGAGGTACGATACAGTTGGTAGTGAACAGGATGACGCCGTTGAAATTCTCAAAGTCTTCGGTCTGATGCCACCATGAGCTGCCGTAATTTCCCACGAAGTGGCTATATTTCTTGAATGCCGGGTAGTAGTTGGCAGGAAGCATTTCACTATGTGTATAGAGATCCACTCCTGTCCCCTCGGTCTGTTTCAGCAACTCCTCCATATCCTTCAAATCGTGGCCGCTGATAAGGATTCCCGGATTGTTGCGCACGCCGAGGTTGACCCTGGTGATCTCCGGATTCCCGTAGCTCGTCGTGTTTGCCCTGTCGAGCAATGCCATCACCTGCACACCATATTTTCCGGTTTCAAGTACCCATGCGGTGAGCTCCTCAGCCGTCAGTGAATTGTCTGTGGTGGCGACCAGCGCACGCTGCATGAATGCGTATATCTCCTCTTCTTCATATCCCAGGTTATAGGCATGTTCGGCATAAGCCGCCATCCCTTTCAGTCCGTAAATGATGAGTTCGCGCAGAGAACGGATATCCTCGTCTTCGGTGTTCAGTACGCCAACCTCAAACGCTTTCTGGCTTATCTCCGCTTCGGTCTCCCCGCTCCAGCATGCACCATCGAAAACGATCCCCTCAATGTCGCCGCCAGCATTTTCCAGCCTTTCCCTTGCCGCGTTCCGCATCTCAAAAGCCATCAGCAGACGCGTGACAAACCTGTTTTTGTCGAAATTGGCATTTGTAATGGTCATAAAGAGGCTATCGGTAATAAACCTGTTGATTTGTGGAATCTCGATTCCATATTTCCGCAACGAGACAGTGACGTGTGAGATCCCTTTGCACAGGAAGAGCAGCAGATCCTGAAGGTTGGCTACATCTGCACTCTTCCCGCAGACTCCCCTGACGGTGCAGCCTTCATTCTTGGCCGCTTCCTGGCATTGAAAGCAAAACATTTTATCCATATTATTCATTTTCTTGACTGTTGATGTTTAGTTCTACAAAGATATCCTGAAGGATCATGAACTTCTGTAACCCAGGTTACAGTCGGATTTTTTAAGTAATTTTAATGTTTCGACGCCCCTACTTCGACTCCCACCCTTTGATAATTTTGATTATCTGTGAGAGTTTAATTACTTTTGCTTCCAAAACGAAGCTGAGATGCAGAACACGGCGCTATCGGACTGTCCGTTGTTTTCGGGTATGGACGAGGAGTCACTCGACCAGTTCATATCCGGTACGGTGTCTGAGGTGAGAACTTTCCAGAAAGGAGAATATGTAGTCAGACAGGGTGACAACATCTCGTTTTTATACCTGTTGACAGAGGGTATTGTACGTACCGGGATGATTACGGCAGAGGGCAATCTGGTTGAGATTGAGTTTATTGAAGCTGTCCGTCCGTTGGCCTCCGCATTTCTCTTTTCCGATCATCACAGGTTCCCCGTAGATGTCATTGCCATGGAGAAGAGCGTTGTCTTTTTAATCCCGAAATCGCTCCTTCTGAAAGAGATGATGTTGAATGAAACGTTGTTGAGAAACTTTCTGAGGCTGAATTCCAATATGACCGTGTTCCTGTCGGGAAAGCTCAAGATGCTCTCGATCAAGAGCCTTCGGGCAAAGCTCTCGTTGTATATCCTGGAAAACACCTCCTACGAAAAGAATAGTTTCATGCTGAAGCGGACCCAGACACAACTGGCCGAGTATTTTGGCGTTCAACGTCCGTCGCTCGCACGAACGATCGGAGAGATGATCAACGAAGGTGTCATCTCTCTATACAAAAGAGAATTGAAAGTATTAAACCGGGAAAAATTAGAGCGTTATTGAACCATTTTTACCCACTGAAATGGGATTAGATTTGAAATAATCCGCTATATTTGTAAAGTTTAAAGAAAAAAGTTATTCTTAATAAATTTTATATCTAAAAGTCATGAGCAATCAATTAACAAGAAGAAAGTTTTTGAAGACAGCTGCTATCGGTGCTGTTGGCGTTGCTGTTTTTCCGCAGTTCGTAGCATCTTGCCAGAGCAATAAGAAATCCGATGGAATCATCCGTTTGGGTTTTATCGGTTTGGGACAACAGGCCATGTATCTGTTGAACGGATTCATGGGTATGGCGGATGTGGAGGTCGTTGCCGGCTGCGACGTGTACGGTATCAAAAGGGAGCGTTTTCTGAGAAGGGTGAACGATTACTATACCCAACAGGAGAAAAGAGTATCTGTCGAGGTGTACGAAAACTACAAGGATCTGATCGCACGCGATGATATCGATGCGGTTGTGATCGCTACTCCCGACCATTGGCACGCATTTATCGCCATAGCAGCCTGCAATGCCAAGAAAAACGTCTATCTTGAAAAACCGTTGACATTCACCATCAGGGAAGGTCAGGAACTGGTAAAGGCGGTCCGGAAAAACAAGGTGATTCTTGCAGTAGGCAGCCAGCAACGTTCCGATCCCAACTTCCAGCATGCCGTTAAAATGGTACAGGAGGGAAAAATCGGCAAGATAGAGAAGGTCAACGCTTATGTAGGTGCACCTCCCACACCGTACGACCTCCCGGAAGAACCTGTTCCGGCAGACCTGAACTGGCCGCTGTGGTTAGGTCCTTCTGAGTATGTACACTACAACTCTCAATTGAACCCGCCCATTTCTCTCGATCCGGAACAAAAAGAGCAGTTCTGGGGTGCATGGCGCTGGTATAAGGAGCTGGGTGGAGGATTCACCACCGACTGGGGTGCACACATGTTCGATATTGCTCAATGGGGACTGGGCATGGATAATAGTGGTCCGGTGGAGATTATTCCCGCAGGATATGAAGATACGAAATTCCTTACCTTCAAATATGCCAATGGCGTCGTGATGACGGAAGAGCCGTTCGACGAAAAGCAGACCAAGGGAGTGAAATTCTGGGGAGACAAGGGCTGGATCGAGGTTTCGAGAGGCCATTTCCTGGCTTCCGACGACAGTCTGCTGCCACCCAAGGTTGAAGCAACTGAAGGAGCTTACGAAACGAAAGTTCCTCACCTTGCCAATTTCATACAGGCTGTAAAGACGAAAACCGATCCGGTTGTACCGGTTGAAATCGGTCACCGCACCTGCACGGTCTGTACACTCGGAAACATTGCATACGACCTGATGCGCCCGATAAAATGGGATCCGGCAGCAGAGAAGTTTGTAGATGATCCGGAAGCCGAGAAGAACAGGCTGTTCAATAAAACCTATACCGAAGGGTATAAGCTTTAAAAAGATTCATACAGTGAGGGTACTCCTGAACGGATACCCTCACTCTTTTTCTGCCGACCTCCTGTGTGGCGCACCAGCATCTAATGTAACTAAATCTATAGGTGTAAGTTCAATTTTTTAATCTAACAATCATGAACAATCAATTAACAAGAAGAAAGTTTATCCGGACAGCGGCCGTTGGCGCGGTTGGTGCAACTGTATTTCCTCAGTTTCTGGCTTCCTGCAGTTCAAGCAAGAAGGGAAAAGGTGATAAAGATACCGATACCGTCCGTTTGGGATTTATCGGTTTAGGTCAGCAGGGAATAGGATTGCTGGGTGCCTTCCTCTCTATTCCGGGAGTGGAGGTATTGGCCGGAAGTGATGTGTACGGTATCAAGCGGGAGCGTTTTTTAAGACGAGTAAATAGTCATTATGCTTCGCAGCAGAGATCGGTAGCCGTAGAGGTTTATGAAAACTACAAAGATCTGCTGGCCCGGGAAGATATTGATGCCGTTGTGATAGCAACGCCCGACCATTGGCATGCGTTTATTGCTATTGATGCTTGCAAGGCAAAAAAACATATCTATCTGGAAAAACCGCTTACCTTCACCATCAAGGAGGGTCAGGCACTGGTAAAGGCGGTTCGTGACAATGGTGTGATTCTTGGGGTAGGTAGCCAGCAACGTTCTGATCCCAACTTCCAGCACGCCGTAAAAATGGTCCAGGAAGGACGGATTGGCAAGATTGAAAAGGTAAATGCATACGTCGGGCCAGGTCCGCATCCCTACGACTTGCCGGAGGAGCCTGTGCCGGCCGATCTGAACTGGGAAATGTGGCTGGGCCCGCTGGAGTATTTTCACTACAACTCCCGGTTGAATCCTCCCATTTCGCTCGATCCGGAAGAGAATGAGACCTACTGGGCCGAATGGCGCTACAACAAGGGACTGGGCGGCGGATTCACCACCGACTGGGGTGCCCACAATTTTGATATTGCTCAATGGGGCATAGGAATGGATAAGAGTGGTCCGGTTGAAATCATTCCGGCCGGATATGAAGGTACGGAGTTCCTGACCTTCAAATACGACAATGGGGTGGTTGTGACCAACGAGCCATTTAATGAGCAGAAGACATTGGGAATCAAATTTTGGGGAGATAAAGGCTGGATAGAGGTTTCGAGAGAGTTCTACCATGCATCCGACGAGAGTCTGATGCCTCCAAAGGTTGAGGAGCAGGAGGGAAGATACGAAACGAGAGTTCCTCACAACCAGAATTTCATCGATGCGGTGAGGTCGAATGTCGACCCCATTGTTCCGGTGGAGATAGGACACAGCACCTGTACTACCTGTAACCTCGGAAATATCGCTATCGAACTGAAGCGCCCGCTCAAATGGAATCCGGCAACCCAGACATTTGTAGATGACCCTGAGGCGACCAAGTACCTCACGAAAACCTATAGCGAGGGATTCTCGATCTGATAGCGGGAGAGTCTTTAAGAGATGGAATGACCCCCAAAAGTAAGGCAAAACTTTTGGGGGTCAACTATAATTGTTGCTATTGCTGCCGGGCTACTTCTCCCTGTTCACGATGACCAATCCCAGCTCGTCGAGCTGCTCCTGTTCAATACGCGATGGCGCATCTATCATGACGTCGCGCCCGGAGTTGTTCTTCGGAAAAGCGATGCAGTCGCGGATACTGTCGAGGCCGGCAAAGATCGATACCAGCCTGTCGAGCCCAAAGGCTATTCCACCGTGGGGAGGTGCTCCATACTTGAATGCGTTCATCAGGAACCCGAACTGCTCCTGAGCGCGCTCTTCGGTGAAGCCCAGAACGGAGAACATCTTCTGCTGCAATGCACTGTCGTGGATACGGATTGAACCGCCACCAACCTCCACGCCGTTGATCACCAAGTCGTAGGCGTTGGCCCTCACGGCTCCCGGATCTGAGTCGAGCAGCGCAATATCTTCAGGTTTGGGTGACGTGAAGGGGTGGTGTTTGGCGAAGAACCGGTTCAGTTCCTCATCTTTTTCCAGCAACGGAAAATCGACCACCCAAAGACATTTATAGTTGTTCTTGTCGCGTAATCCCAGTCGGCTACCCATCTCGAGGCGAAGTTCAGACAGCTGTTTCTGCGTTTTCTCGGTCTCGCCGCTCAACACCAGGATCAGGTCGCCCGGTTTGGCATTGCATCGCTCTGCCCACGCTTTCAGGTCGCTTTCGGAGTAGAACTTGTCAACCGACGATTTCAGGCTGCCATCTTCGTTGTAACGGACATATATCAGTCCTTTGGCTCCAATTTGCGGCCGCTTCACGAAATCGGTCAGTTCGTCGAGCTGTTTGCGGGTATATGATGCAGATCCCTGAGCGCAGATGGCACCGACATATTCCGATGAGTCGAAGACCCCGAAACCCCGGTCGGTTGTCAGATCCTTAATCTCCACAAATTTCATTTCGAAACGGATATCTGGCTTGTCAGATCCGTATTGGCGCATGGCATCGGCGTAACTCATCCGGGGGAAATCTGGCAGGTCGATCCCCTTCAAGGTCTTGAACAGGTGTTTCGTCAACCCTTCAAACATGTTCAGCACATCCTCCTGTTGAACGAACGACATCTCGCAGTCGATCTGGGTAAACTCAGGCTGTCTGTCTGCCCGCAGATCCTCGTCACGGAAACATTTTACGATCTGGAAATAGCGGTCGAACCCCGAGACCATCAGCAACTGCTTGAAAAGCTGCGGCGACTGGGGCAATGCATAGAATTCGCCGGGGTTCATGCGGGAGGGGACGATA